>ERZ773214.534-NODE-534-length-24308-cov-12.643508_pt1 | contig 24308 bp, 13 predicted proteins | sample MGYA00511238_ERZ773214 | MGnify/ENA primary metagenome ERZ773214 (study PRJEB29015, sample SAMEA2738157) | human oral metagenome | biome: human oral; feature: human-associated habitat; material: saliva | place: China | collected 2259 ... | reverse complement strand
TTCTTCCGTGACACACGTGACCACATCTTCCAAGACCGTGTTACATTGCCAGAGTATGCTGGTATGGTAACCTATCCAAAGTCTAACGTGGGTCGTATGCACTCTTTTGGTTCAGATGGAAACATCTCTTATTTCCACAAGATAAGCAAAGACATGAACTATACCGTTCGTGCTAACTATACATGGTCACAGAATATTGTAGACTACTTCGAGGAGAATAAGCTTGCTTACGATTATCAGAGCGTAACTGGTATGCCATACAGTGTATTGCGTGGTTACATCTCTGAGGGTCTCTTCAAGAATGAAGACGATATTCGTCAGAGCCCAGATCAGACAGCAGCCTTCGGAGTTGTGCGTCCTGGTGATATCAAGTACCGTGACGTGAATGGTGATGGTGTCATCAACAGTGACGACCGCGTGCCACTATCTTACGGTAATAACGTTCCTCGTGTCATGTTCGGTATTGGTGGAGAGTTCAACTATAAGGACTTCACTGTAAGTTTGCTCTTCAAGGGTAACACCGGTGTAAACTACTACCGAGTAGGTATGGGTCACGACGCAGGCTGGATTCCATTCTATAATGGTGAGATGGGTAATGTGTTGAAGATGGTGAACAATCCAAAGAACCGTTGGATCCCAGCATGGTATTCAGGCGATCCTTCAACGGAGAACCCTAACGCCATGTTCCCACGTCTGTCTTACGGCTCAAATACAAACAACTCACAACTCTCCACATTCTGGAAGAAGAATGGTTCATTCCTTCGTTTCCAAGAGTTGAACTTCCGCTATATATTCCGCCATCGTAAGTGGTTGCGTGCAGCAGGACTTAGTTCATTAGAGTGTGACTTTGTAATTAATAACCTCTTCACAATTGACAGTGCGAAGTACTTCGACCCAGAGCAGGCTTGGTACAATGGTGCGGCTTATCCAATCCCAACCACCTACTCATTGCAAATGTACTTTAGATTCTAAAGGTTTCACCTCTTTAATTAGATTGTAATAATGAAAAAACATATATTAGCTTTGGGCACTGTTGCAGCCTTGTTCGCAGGAATGACCTTTACGTCATGTAATTTCTTGGACCAAGACGACAACTTTAATGCTATCTTCAAGGAAGACTCTGTCTTCCACTCAGCCCAGAATGCAAATGGTTATCTCTTTGCTACACCAACGATGTTCCCATCAGCTGGTAACATCTGGGGTAACTCTTGGAATCCAGGTGAGACAGCCTCTGATGAGATCTGTGTACGTTGGCAGACCAACGAGTTCTGGGGAGCAAAGTTCACAGTAGGTAACGTCAATGCTGAGAACGTACCTAACTGGGGACAGTGGTATCAGATGTATAAGATTATCAGACGATGCAACCTTATGTTAGAGAAGGTTGACAAGATTGGTGATATGTCTAACAATGATAAGGCAGACTATAAAGCAATGGTTCACTTCATCCGTGGTTATGCTTACTACGTATTGTTGCAGAACTGGGGTCCTTGTCTGATTGTCGGTGACGAGGTTGTATCAACCAGTGAAAAGGCTGATTACTATGACCGCGAGCGTGCTACAATGGATGAGTCAATCGACTATATCTGTAATGAGTTCGCACAGTCGCTCCCTGGCTTGAAACGTCCAAGTGAGCAGTCAACAGCCTACTTCGGTCGTCCAACAAAGGGTACTGCCTTAGCACTTATCGCACGTCTTCGCCTCTTGCAGGCTTCTCCAACCTTCAATGGTGGCACTTATGCAAAGCGTTGCTTTGGTGAGTGGAAGCGTAAGAGCGATGGCAAGTATTATGTAAACCAGACTTACGATGCAAAACGTTGGGCTGTCGCTGCAGCCGCAGCAAAGCAGGTCATCGACCTAAACTACTATACGCTCTACACAGTCGACGCTGATAAGGATAATCCATATCCACTCGACGCATCAGTTCCAACGGCTAAGTTCCCTGATGGCGCTGGTGGTATCGACCCATATCACTCCTTTGCTGATATGTTCAATGGCGAGGGTACAGCAAAGGTAAACCGTGAGCTTATCTGGGCTGATGAGTATTCTGGTCCTGTAATGACCTATTCTCGTCACTCATTCCCTGTTAACTATGGTGGATGGGGTGGTATGTCAGTACCTCAGCGTGTGATTGATTGCTTCTTGATGAAGGACGGTAAGAAGCCTGCAGAGTCTCCACTCTATGAATCCGACCTAACCAAGCACATCACTCAGAAGAAGTCTATCGGCGATTGTGACATGGCCAACGGTACGCCATTAGCCTATGTAAACCGCTCAGCACGCTTCTATGCAAGCATCGGCTTCCCTGGTCGTATCTGGAAGATGAACTCTACGACCGATGGAAGTTATAACAACCAGACTTTCTGGTACTCTATTGATGACTCTAAGGCTGGTAAGAACGCAGCAGGTAACAACCCTAACGACTACTGTATCAGTGGTTACGTACCATTCAAGTATATCCACCCAGATGACTCTTGGCATGGTAAGGATGGTGCTTCGGTTATTCCTAAGCCATTCCCAATCATCCGTTATGCAGAAATACTGTTGAGTTTCTGTGAGGCCGACAACCATGTTCAAGGTTCAGAGAACGTGAAGACATGGGATGCAAACGGTCGTCTCGTAGACGTAGCAGTAACCCGTGACGAGGCAGCTATGGCCCGTTACTTCAATATGATACGCTATCGTGTGGGCTTGCCAGGCGTTGAGGCTGCAACACTCAGCACTGAGAATGCTTTCGATGAGGTTATCAAGAACGAACGTCAGGTTGAGCTCTTCAATGAAGGTCATCGTTACTTCGACACACGTCGTTGGGGTACTTACTTCACCGAAGACGCTAACAGCTCTAATTGGCGTGGTCTTGATGTTTACAGCGAGAAGAAAGGTAACAACGATGGTCCGTTCTTCAACCTCGTAACCATCAACGAACAGAATATCCGCGACCGTAAGGCTCTCCCACGAATGGTATTCCTTCCACTCATACATCGTGAGTTGGTTAAGAGCCCTAAGATGGATCAGAACCCAGGTTGGGATCGTTAATAACGTTAATATTGTAACTATTTATGAAAAAATACAAGTATATATTAGGATGTGCCTTAGCTGCTGTAGCATTGTCATCATGTAACAATTATGACTTTGAGCAGAACTTCTATCCTCACAAGGTAGGCTTGATGGCAGGTTCCAACCGTATCTATGACCGCACCACAGTAGAACTCTCTGCTGTGGAGCAGGGGACGGCTTCTGTCAAGTTAGTGGCTAACTTGAGTGGTTCACAGCTTGCCGACCGTGACTATCACGTGTCTATCGCTCATGACGACTCACTCTTCAATGCGTATAATAAGTCAAATTTCGATATCGACAGTACTAAGTTTGCGCGTCTTCTCCCAGCCGACTGCTATGAAGACCCACAGATGGCGGGTACTATCCCAGCTGGGTCAAACAAGTGCTACTTTGATATCAAGTTGAAGAACCTTGGTACGCTGTCTCCTGACAGTGTCTATTTCCTCGACTACAAGATTGTCAGCCATGATGCAAGTGCAATCGCAACCGACAATAATAAGTTAGGTGTTCAGTTGAATCACGTACTGGTTAAGATTCTATGGAAGAACAATTACGGCTCAACAGCAGAGAATTGGAACTACCAGTTAGTATCTTCTCAGGTGACAAACGTTGAGACAAAGTCAACCACTCGACCTACCAATACTGTCCGTGCCTTCCCTGTAGCGGCTAATGCTGTTCGTTTCCTTGCTGGTGACGAGAAATGGGATAACTACGAAAAGGCGCTCCATGACATTAATGTGAAGAGTATCGTTGCTACTATCGGTTCGAAGACTGTTACTAATCCTTCAGCTTACAACGTTACACTGAAGCCTTTCAAGCAGGACTCACTCGAGGTAGAGATGCTTACTCCAGTTGGTGAGTATAACAACACATTCTTGCTTAATGAGTTAGGTGGTAGTGCTTCAACCAATCCAACCTACTTTAAGGAGTTCCGCCTCCACTATCGTTATCGCGTGATGAAGAACGCTAAGCAGAGCGATGGAACATGGAAGGTTGGCCCATGGAAGGAAGTGTTAGCAAAGATGCGCTACCAGTATAACCCAAGAGCAGACAAACTTTAACCGTATAAATAACGACGAATAATGAAACTGAAGATTAATTTCCTATTCATACTGTCAGTGATGTTTGTGGGGACATTAGGCCTCGCATCCTGTGCAGCTGACTATGACACCGACTTTACAAGCAAGGAGCTTGAGGTTCCTCATTCCTCCCAACGAATGATAGCATTCAATAAAGAGGGCGGTGAACAGCAGATTGTTGTAGAGACAAACGTAGCTTTGGAAGACTGGAAGGCGGAGAGTAATGCCGAGTGGCTCACTGTCACGAAGAATCCTGACGGTAAGGGCGTTACGGTTAAGGCTCCAGCTTACGAAGGCTTCAAGGCTCGTGAGGCGAAAGTAACTATCTCTCATGGCGAGCGTGCATCCTATGAGATTAAGGTGTCACAGATGGGTTACGAGAGTGTTCTCCGTATTCCTGAGCAGAACCCATTCTTCAATCGTGAGGGTACGTTCTATTCTCTTCTTGAGAGTAAGGTGACAAGTATCGACGTACCAGTTGAGACCAACCTCCATCTCGACCATATCATTGTTCCTGACACAGTATCGTTTGTTCGCTTGGACACAACGAAGACCGTCAAAGAGAATGGTATTGTGAAGCTTCACTTTGATATGGATCCTAACACAACTGCCGAGACTCGCTACTGTACTGTTCGTCTGAAGAGTTCTGACAACTGGGATGCTTCTATCGAGTATGTCATCGAGCAGTCAGCTAAGGGCTATAAGGTGCGTCCTATCTATCCTATGGAGACGAAGGAGGCAGCCGTTGAGATGGTCGACCTCGGTCGCACTTATCGTGTGCCATTCCAGCGTTCTACGGCTGATGGTAACTATGGGATTATCATCCCTGAGGAGGCTAAGAGCTGGCTTTCATCACCTAAGAAATATATCTCTGGTGCGGAGGTTGACTTCACTGCAACGCTCAACACTACTGATAACGCACGTTCTTGTGATGTGGTTTGTAAGCCTTCTAATAGCAGCGCACAGCCTTTCACTATCCATGTGACCCAACAGCCATTCCAAGACATCGTACCTACTGGTGTCAACGATGTGAACGTTACGCCTGGTAAGGGCCAGTTCACTGTGACATGGAAGGCTCCTGACGAGGTCAACTATGAGAAGGTTATCGTTAGAGCAAAGAGCAATATGCCGGGTGTACCAGAGTCAGTAAAGGAGGTAGCAGCGAACGAGACGTCTTGTGTTCTCAATGATGTCTTCAACTTTGCAGGCGACTATACCATCACCGTAACGACTCAGGGCCTCAGAGGTAAGAATACCCACGACCCTGCAACAGCTACTGCTCAGGCTAACGAGTGGTCTGAGTCTGTTGAGATACCGCTCACTGCGGCTATGGTATCAGCTAACTCTATGCAGCCAGGGCACGAGATTGGCGCTGCTGTCGATGGTAATAAGACTACTTACTTCCAGACGAAGAGCAACGGAAACACGAGCGATCCACGTCCTCACATTGATATTACGCTGAACGAAGGTATCAATGGTACATTCTACCTTGGCTTCGATGAGTATAAAGTTAGCAGTAACGACCGCAACCCTAAGCGTGCTAATATCTACGCTTCATCAGATGTCATCACTGCTGCTACGCCTGTTTCAACACAGACAAACTACCGTTCTGCGAATGCTGTGAGCGAACCACTCGCTTACACAAAGACCAATGGTGCTACTATCACCCATATCCGCTTCGAACCTACACAGCGTAAGAACGGTTCGAATATCAATAATGGTGGTGGCTCATCTTACTGGTATCTCGCTGAACTCCACCTCTATGTTTATCACGATGAGGCTTGGAAGAAGGAGCAGTTAGGTCTCTAATCCCTATATCCCAACCTACTGGCATAGTCCCCCTATGCCAGTGGGTTGTCTTCGTTAATATACTATTCAGGTGATGTGCTACACCTTCGCACGAAAGGTGCGGGGCGTAAACACCACGGGTGCGGAGCCTCCGCACTGTCCTAAAAAGGGGTGAAAGCAAACTTGATACTTACCGAAGAGAAACCTAAAAAACAACTACTTATTAAATACATCTATGTTATTCGAAAGATTTTTACGCAAGAAGACACTCATGGCAGCACTGGCTCTGACCGCTGCTGTGCCAAGTGTTGCGAAAGCTTCGATGCTCTCTGCGGCACCAACTGCTGATGGAGAGAATCAGAAACTCAAACCGGGAGTTTATTACATTGTTAATGACAAGCGTCAAAAAGGTACTGATCTTCATGTCTTTGTCGATGATAAAGGCACCTTACATGGGCAGCATTATAGCAGTCCATCAACCGACTTCTCTGATCTCTTCTTACTACATGCTAAGGGCGACAGATACACCATTCAGAGTCTGAAGAATGCTAAGTACGTTCAGAGTGTGGGTCAAAATAATGAGGTCTATAAGACAGCCGATGATGCTTATAAGTTCAGGATTATTTATCAGACAGAGTCAAGTGGGACAGGTAAGTCTTACTTCAATATCTATAATAGTAATGCTGAAGAATGGTGCTGGCACCTCGATGCTCAGAAGGATATCGTTCGTTGGAAACCATTGATGGATAATGGTATTAGAGCAGTTGGCCCAAGTGAGTTCCGCTTCGCCCCTGTGACGACGCTTACAAACGAACAGGTGCTTGCCCGTCTGGCTCAACTGACCAAGGTGGTAGACCCAACAAAGGATCTCACAAAGTATTATCAGATTGTTTCTGACACTTATGGCAGGGCGATGCGTGAGGACTTTATTGTTGGCGAATTGTCTACCTCGGGTTTTAACAGCAGTGATTACTCTTATTATTGGAAGTTAGAAAGGTTGGCTAACGGCCGCTACGTGTTCCAGAATGCCGTGACAGGAAAGTATATCGTTCCTCAGAATGGGCAGACAAGTCGCTCTTATACGACAGCTGAAGGGAAGGGTACAGGCTTTGACCTCCAACGTAACACGGACGATCCATACGTGTTGGCTTTCGAGATGGTCGATGCCAATAATGTTGGTATCCATTGTGCGGAGAGTCAGGGATACCATCCTGTAGGCTGGTACACGCATAACGAGGCGAATAAGTGGGTCTTCAAGGAGGTTACACTCGACCCTGCTAAGCTCAAGGAACAGCAGGAGGCTTACAAGACTCGTGTCGACTTGACCAAGAATGTGGATGTCTATGCTGAGAAGGTGGCTAAGTATTTCACTAACAGTGCCGCTACGGAGGTTACTGCCGCTACTAAGGCGATGACCGATGAGGCTTTGAAGGCGCAGATGACTACCGAGGGTGTGCCACAGGGACTACAGGAGGTTGTGTTGAAGATTAAGAACCAAAGCTGGACTGCTTACCCAAGTGGTCGCAACTGGGAGAAGCTCTTCCGCATCGCTGATTATAAGGTTTACAGCGAGAATAACTATGGTGCTTGGGCGCGTTCAATGGGTATCGGCTACGATTATGGTAGTATGACGAATCCAACAGGTGTTACTGCTCGTGATGGCGAGGACCTCTTTGTCTTCCTTGGCGATGACATTCCACAGGATGCAACAGTGCAGATTGAGCTCGTACCATTGGGTACACGCAGTGCTGGTAAGTACTATAACTTGAAGAAGGGATTGAACATTATCCTCAATCAGGGCGAGAACAATGTGTTTGTTAACTATATCGGTCGTACCTTCAACAACGGTAAGTCTCTCAAAGACTATAAGCCTATGAACATCCACATAGAGGGTGGTAAGGTGAATGGATACTTCGATCTCACAAAGGGTAACACCAATGAAGACTGGAAGACAATGCAGTCTGATGGCCTTGTTTGGGCTAAGGCGTTCAACATGAAGGGCGAACTGATTGTCATGAACATGCCTGGTGATGATTGCAAACGCTATACTCCTGTTCACATGAAGGAGTTGGTTGAAATCTGGAACAGCATCGTACAGCGTGAAGACGACCTCATGGGCTTCCGTGCCGCTAAGCGTGATAAGTGCAACAACGTGCTCAACGCTACTGCTGTCGACCATGGTTATATGTATGCTACGACCGGTGGTACCTACTATAACTACAACACTTTGGGTGATGTACTCAACTATGATAAGATGAAGTGGGGCAATGGTACACTCTGGGGTCCTGCTCACGAGTTCGGTCATAACCATCAGCAGCTGTTTAACACGGCAGGTATGACGGAGATTTCGGTCAATATGTACTCTAACATGATAATGTTTACTTCGGGTCGCGTAACCAGCCGCTCTGAACTTTGTAATTATACTGACGTGGATGGTCAGGAGCATAGAGGTGTTTGCGAGAGTGCTGTCTCAACCTATGCTGACCGCTTTGCTAATAAGAAGAAATGGTTTGAATATGGCACATGGGGCACAACGCAGATGTATTACAAGCTCTATCTGATGTTCCATGCGACTGGTCTTGATGATCAGTTCTGGCATAAGTGCCTTGATTATCTACGTACCCACCGCCTTGAAGGACAGGGTACTGCCAACTGTCAGGGCCAGAACGACTACTTACTCTTTGCTAAAGCGTGTTCTTATGCAGCCAAGCAAGACCTCTCAAGCTTCTTTGAAGCATGGGGACATTTCTATGATGTGAACGGATCTGTCATCGGTGACTACAGTAACACAACCATGTACACCACAAGAGCACAGTGGATGGAGGCGAAGAAGTTCATGAAGCAGTTCACTAAGGAGGTGCCTGCGAACAATATGATCTTCATTGATGATCATATCCGTCGTACCCCAGCTACCTTCCCTGGTGCGGCTCCTGGCACAATGCGTGAGGACTTTAATGGTGCCGTACGTGTTGGTACTATGGGCGACTTCGGCTCATGGGACCAGTTTAAGAAGGATAGTCTTGGACAGGGCTGGGCTGTTGTTAAGGAAGAGAAGACCGTTAATGGCCGTCGCACCTATACTATGGAGGCTAAGAACAGCCACGTGGTAGGTTTCAAGATCTACGATAGTAAGGGTAATCTCATTTACTTTGCGAATACCAAGACATTCACTATTCCTAAGAAGGTGATGGAGGCTGCAGGGAATAACATCCAAGTTAAGGTTTGTGGTTCAGACGGTTCTGAGGTCGACCCAGGCAAAGAACCAACTGGTATCAAGACCTTCACCTCACCATCAAATGGCGGTAAAGTAGATGTCTATAGCATCTATGGTGCCCTCCTTCGCAGTAAGGTGAACCCAGAGACAGCCCTCGAAGGCCTACCTAACGGCATCTATATCGTTGGTGGTAAGAAGGTTGTTGTTGGTAAATAAGCCGAAATGAGAGGGGAGAATAGGGTAGAGTAACATTGAGGAGAACTGGGTAGAACCACAAAACCTGCTCACAGCTGGTGACAATCATCATCCCCCACCAGCTGCCCCTCGCCCCTCATCCCCTATCCCCCCTCCCGTTTTCAGCGGTCCGCTTCCCAATCCACAGCGGTCCGCTTTTTTGTTTCCAGCGTTCCGCTTTTTTGTTTCCAGCAATCTTCTCTCCCGTTCCCTTCGGCCTGCTTCCTCGTTTTCTTCGGTCTGCTTCCTCGTTTTCTTCGGTCTGCTTCTCCGTTTCCTTTGTTCCGCTTCCTCGTTCCCTTTGTTCCGCATCTTCGTTTCCTTTGTTCCGCTCTTTCGTTTTCTTCGTTCCGCCTGCTCGTTTCCTTTTGGCTGCTCCTTCGTTTCCTACGTTCTGTTTCTTGTTTCCTTTGGTCTGGTTCTACGAGGCACTACCTCGTAGTCAGCTTCTTTCCCACCTCGTTCTCTCTCCCCCTTTGTCAGGTATTTTCGTCCCTCTCAAATCCGACACATGCCCTTCAACGTTCGAGAAGACGCCCCTCAACGTTTGAGACAACACCCTTCTTGCTCCAAGAACACGCCCTTCAACGTTCAAGAAGACGCCCTTCTCCTCCCGTCTCCGTATGTGCTTGGTTTCGTGTTAGTTGCAAGTTTCGTTTCGCTTCATTCCCTCCTCCCAGCGTAGTGACTTTCGTGTGTGTTCTTGTTAAGTTTTTTCATAAGCCTAAGCGGCTCGTTGGTTCTTTTCTCTCTCACGTTGTTTAGAACGCATGAAGCTCGTTGGGAATTTTCTCTCTCACAGATTTTCACAGATGAACAGAGGCCTTTCTGCTAACAGGGGGAACCCACAAACGCCTGCTGGCAGGCGACAGATATCACAGAATTTACTGCTATATATTACAGAATGTTACATCCATCGTGAGCTGAAACGCTCTGTGTTATCGGTTGACTTAATGTCTCTGTGGTCCTTTGTGTGTTCTGTTCTTCTGTGTAGTTCTGTGAGAAAAGAATAAATAGAGAACACGGAGATACGTACTGGCCCCTCCCCCTTCCCCTCCCCCGAAGGGAGGGGCGTAATCACCGAGATACCCCTATGGCTAATCATCAACACCTAACACTTAACACCCAACACCCAACATTAGCAGTAACGTTCTGTGTTATCGGTTGACTTAATGTCTCTGTGCGCCTTTGTGTGTTCTGTTCATCTGTGCAGTTCTGTGAGAGAAAGAACGCCCTCTGTTACTTTCCTCCGTTCCTCTGTTACCCTGTCTTAACCGTCCCCTACCATGTCCCACCCCTCTGTTACTCATCGAACTTGTTCCTCTGTTACCCTGTCTTAGACATACCATGTCCCCTTCACATTTCCTACTATCGTCTCACAATAATCCCACTACTCTATCCGTTAGTATCTCTGGGGGCCTCATGTCCTCCACAGATAGAAATGTTAAAACCTCAATTTTCAAACCTCTAACTCCCATGTTCGACATTCTGTCACTTGCGTTCTGTGCTCCATGCTCAAAGTTAAAAGTCCTGAGAACAGTCCTTGTAATCCTCTCGTTCGTAAGTCTTAGCCATCCCGCTGAGGCCTCTGTTGCCTTGGCTGATAGCCTACGGCACACGTCCTCCATCGCAGTGGGCGACAGCGTGGGTGTGACGGCAGACACATCTGTTGTGGCAGACACGGTGACCACGGTCAGACAGGCGTGTGCGAAGGCAAGATACAAGAATGATACACGCATAGACAGGGTCGTCTACACCTGTGCACCCCTTATCCTCAACGGACTTATCATGCGTAGCGAGAGCAAGCGATTTCGTGGTCTGCGGAACGACTATATACCACACTTCGACAGGCGATTAGACAATTACACGCAGTATCTCCCAGCTGCCGTCATGTTAGGACTCAAGTTAGGAGGCGTGAAGGGAAGGAGCAGTTGGGGGCGCATGCTTGCCTCTCATGCCATGTCGGTAGCGTTGATGGCAGGAATTGTCAACGCCTTGAAATACTCGGCACAGGTAGAGCGACCCGACGGAACCGACCTCCGTTCGTTCCCCTCTGGTCATACCGCTACCGCCTTCATGACCGCCACCATGCTTAATAAGGAGTATGGCTATCGGAGTCCATGGATAGGTATTGGTGCCTACAGCGTAGCCGCTGCGACTGGTCTTATGCGTATGGCGAATAACAAACACTGGTTGAGTGATGTGATGACAGGGGCTGGCGTGGGCATCGTAGCCACTGAGATGGGGTATTATCTTACCGATCTTATCTTTAAGCAACGTGGGTTGAACAAGGCAACAACGGAGGAGACGTTTGAAGAGAAGTATCATCCCTCGTTCATCGGACTGAATTTTCTTATCAACGAACCGTTAGGGAAGTATCCTGACGGGAAGGGATCGCATGTCAAAGTGTCACGTGGTTGTACGTCAGCAGTGGAGGGTGCGTATTTCTTCAACCCCTATGTTGGTGTTGGTGGACGGTTCTCTGTGACCCGCACATCGGTTATCGTCGACGGTGTCAAGGCCGAGGATAATGTCTTCGACACATGGAAAGTAGGCGGTGGTGCCTATTTCTCTTACCCCCTAACGTCCCGCTGGCTCCTTGGAAGTAAACTCTTAGCCTCGTCAGTGTTCTATCCTAATATACAGTTGACGGACGAGTTGATCGATTCGCGCCATGGCATGGGTCTCGGGACAGGTCTGTCAGTGATGTTCAGAGCACGCCAGCATTACAGTGTTCGGTTCTTGGTAGATTATAACCTCCTGTCTTATCGTGCCTTAGGAAAGCATACTTGCTTCCATTCCTTAGAGTTAGGCTCCTCGTTTGTCGTGAGCTTTTAGGGGATAGCTGATAGTGGGCGCAGGCCGTCGCCAGCGGTCCTTTCCCTCGTTCCCACCTGTCCCTGTCTCCGTTCCCAGCCAGTCTTCCCTCCGTCTCCAACGGCCCCCTGTCCGTTCCCAGCGGTCCCTGTTCTACGAGGCAGTGCCTCGTAGGCCTCGACTCCAGCTGCCCCTGCCCCCGTTCCCAGCCAGCCTTCCCCCCCCGTTCCCACCTGTCCCCTGTCCGTTCCCAGCGGTCCCTGTTCTACGAGGCACTGCCTCGTAGGCTTCGACCTTGGCTGCCCTTGCCTTCCTCCCCAGCTCTCCCTGCCCTTCTCCCCGTCCCCTCCTAATCCCCTCTCCCAGCCAAAAATAATTGTCCTTAAATTTGTTTTACGTATTTTAATTTTATATCTTTGTCCCGAGTAAACAATCAGAAACATAAAAACCTAAGGTGATTAATGATTTCGACGGTGGTCAGTGAGATAGTAGACGGATGGTTATATCCGTGTCGCAAAGCCTTTACGTGCCTGTCGTAATACTACTTGAGAAAGAAAACAGACAATTTTTACCAATATTAATGCTATACACAATGATCAGAAAACTGTATCTTGCAATAAGCTTAGCGCTATGCTTGGCTGTTGCACCCCAGGCCCTCTATGCACAGAAGGGCAAGGCAAAGACTGCGGTATGTAAGCTGAATGAGACCCAAAAGGAGAAACAGCTGTTTGCTTATGGTTTCTACAAAACCTATATGAACAGCCTTCTCTATACTCAACTCGGCGACCTTAGTAGCGTCATTGCAGAGAAGTTTGTTAGTCCATCGGTCATGAAGAAGAGTGTTGATATGGACGCTGATGTCCTTATCGATGCGCAGGACTGTATTGAAGAAAATATACGAACACTGAAGGTTGTACCGCTGAATAATGATTGGCTCTGCGTCTCTTTTCTGTGGAGATCACCTTATAAGGATGTGGGAACAAAGCGCACGGTAGTATATATTAAGGTGAAGGAACAGGGCAAGTCGTTCGTTATCGAAGATGCTACAACGAAGAAGCCTGACTTGAGAAAGTAGTCTTCTGTAATTGAGAATAATTAAGACAGTTGCCTTATTAACTTAATACATTATGGTTATGAAGAAAGATCTCAGAACAAGATTTGTGTCATTCTTCGGCTCAAGAGGGATGAAAGCTGTCTGTATTATCCTTTTACAACTCCTTTGTGTACCAACTGTTTGGGCACAGGTGACAGTAGAAGACCTTGATACCGTAGAACTTTTCAAAACGTTTCCACCCACGATAGAGGGCAAGTGCGAACAGCAGAACATCAGACTTAACATCAAACAACCTTACAAACTGATAAGGAGTAGGGGATACGTACCCAGTCAACTGCCCTGTGACACTAAGGGGTGTATATTTAGACATATTATTGCTCAATCGGATGCCAGTATCGTTCATCAAGATAAAGACTGTGAGCTCTATTTGAAGACATCGATTCGGAGTGGGAATAGTAGCGATGACCTCACACCGCTCCCTACGGGTGGAAAGATAAATATGAACATCTACGGCTATATTAAGTCCGACCTGAAATGGCAGATGGATAAGATGTATAAAGCTGTTGAACCGTGTGAGGTTGACGAAATAAAGATGCTTGTCACTGACTATCCAGCCTCTCTTGCCAAGCAGTACTTTAATGCTGACTATATGCTGATGTATCCTATTGACACAAAACGACAGGAGTGTAGGGATAAGTTCACCCGTGCTCGTTGTGTTGTGATAGGTAAGGATTATAGATATGTGTTTATGTATTTCTTCTTAACGGACGATAATGCAAAAGACCTTAACAAGTATCTTGCTCAGCTGAAGGGGATGATATGGTTCAATTAGTGGATGCTCCTCGGGTAATACGGATGGGGCCGAATCACGCTCACTGTGCTCTTGTTGGTGGGACAAAAGAATGATAACCGCAGCTGACAATGCTGACCTGAACGCACAGGGAGGCCTGTCGGCGAATAAACTGATACACAAGGAAGGATATAGAGAAATAATGTTATAGAAAAAGAGAAGGAGGGTTGTTGATAATCACTGTCCTCTCCACTGTTCCCTTTCGGTCTTTGACGGATGGGACGGAGAGGGCAGAGGTGGGTCTTCCTCTCCATGCTAAGCAGGGTGGAGGGGAGTCTTCAAGAGAAAAGCAGAGTGACATCTCATTGGAACAAGTTGTTTTTTAATTATTAACTTCTAATCTAAGTTTGAATATGAAGAGAATTAAGAACATTTGTTATGCTTTTCTTTTAGCATTCTTGTTTTGCCTTCCTATATGGGGACAAAATGATGTGAAGATTACAAGGGTGGGGAAACTCATTCAAGAGTCCCTCCCTTCAACTTGGGAGCGCGACACCTTCATGACCTACTACATTGCTGCAGATGCGGATAGTACAGAACGTTTTATCAAGGAAGGAAACTGGAAGCCTGCCTATGAGAAACGATATACACCTTACAATAATGTGTCACTACCTTTAATCGACGAATGCTTTGCTGAGTCCATAAGTGCGGTTCTTACAGAAGAACAAAAGAAACTCTTAAACCTCATTGGAAAGAAAAGTAATATTATGTGGTCTAAGTTCTATGTCTTTATAAATAGCAAGAAGAGGTTTGTAAAGATAAAAATGATGAGCAGCACAGCGAAGTACTTAACCCATGAGCAGATTTATGAGATTCTGAGACTATACTCTAAATGTAAGCTGCCAGTGCACCCTGTCGTAGGAACCTTTAAAGAGAAAGAATACTATATAACGGGTGCTTCGGTTTTCAAGATAAAGTAATGCTACGGACAGAAGGCCTATCAGCATCATAAAAGAATGATAACTGCCGTTGACAATGGTCCTCCCTGAACGCACAGGGAGGCCTGTCGGCGAATAAACTGATACACAAGGAAGGATATAGACAAGCACATGGCAGACTCGGTAATCACTTTCCTCTACATTCGAAGAGGGGCTGGGAGTGAGGTCTGCTAAGCTACTCGTTTATACATAAATAGCATAAAATGAATATTAGAAACATTACATTGAAAGACAAGCTCTTAGTGATATTAATCCTTATTAGCACTGCAATACCATGTATAGCACAGTCGGGAAAGCAAAACTACACAAGGGCGTATGACTTAGACTTTAAGATGGTACCAGACTCTTTGCGCCCCTATCGCTGGATAGAGAACGGTGCCTTTGCGCTCTACACAATACCTTGGGATGTTAAAGGACCAATGCGAACGTTGTACACAAGGCGGTATATAAAGGAAATTCCAATTGTAGACAGATTAAGAACGGAGATCTCTCATAGAATCCTCTTGCCCCACGACAATCTTAAAGAGGGTGTGGTAGGCCTTGAATGTAAGGGGAGTGGACTAAAGCGTGTGGTCCTAACGCTGCAAGCGATTGATGAAGAAGAGAAGGTGGTGGCAACAGGATCATTCATCTGTAAGCCTGACTCTGTCCTCAAAACATATTCGACACATATTAACCTGACTAATGCGTCTTCATTGAATATAGGTATCAACGTCTTAGGCGAGGAGAGGAAAGATGCGTATATCGCCTTCTCAAAACTGAAGGTGACACTTGATAATAAGCCTATCGACGATTATCCCGTTAGGACACTTGACCCTTTGAGGGTGGAGGGTGGTCTTAACCTTATTCGTGAGGACAGTAATCATTGTTTCGACCTGGCGCAGATAGACGGACTTAGAGACAAGCGAATAATTGGTTTAGGAGAGTCTTTACATGGTAACTCTGACGTTAAAAGCTTTGTTACCAGACTGATTGAAGGGTCTGTCAAACGGCATGATTGTAGATTGGTCTTGATGGAGTTCCCCTTAGGGAAATCACTTTTCTTTAATCGTTATATACAAGATGACAGCTTCACAATGGACTCCTCCTTGATACCACACCCAACAGTAAGTGCACTCTTAAACGTACTTAGGACTTATAATCGGGGTAGGGCAGATAGTGATAAGGTGCGGTTGTTTGGTATTGACTATACACATCAAAAGACGATAAGTATGTCGTCTACCCTCCATCTGTTTGATTTCATCGCTGCACTTAATAAGGAACAACACATCCCAGAGGCTGACAGACTCGCTGTAATGATAATGAAAGACAAACTGGCTGACGCTGTCAATTATCTTGATAAGCACCGTGCGGAAATAGCTAAGCTACTTTCTGATGACGAAATGGCCTGTTTTGACTTTGTCTTAAAGCTGAATGTACAGCATCAGCAGACTCCTTCTATTGAAAGGTTTGTCCAGCGTGACTCTACGATGGCTCTCTGTGCGAAGTTCTTAATAGATAGGTGTGCCAAAGATAAGCGTGAGAAGGTGTTTATCTATTCCCATGCTGCACATGTAAACCCCGTGTCGACCTATCCTGCCGTACCTTGCTTGCCTATGGGAAGTTATCTGCGAAAGGCGTATGGCGACGACTATTGTCCCTTACTCCTCGTCACAGAAGGTGGCGATGCGATTGCGACAGATATAACATTCGGCATGAAGGACGCTGCAATAAACAAAGCACCAGCTAATAGTTTAGAGTATTGTCTTAACGCTTCGACCGATGCTTCTGTCTATCTCCCTATGACTCCTGCTTTCAATAGACTGATACCAACACGCTTTAAGGGTGCCTATCATGTTTTACAAGAGTTCTTCCCCATCAATGTGTATCAACGGTTTAATGGTGTCTTCTTCGTGAAACACGATGATAAGAACAATGTCCATATTCATCAAACGAGCTTGGAAGATGGTAGTAAACAGGCAATAACGAACATGAAACAGCGAAAACAGCTCCTTAAAGAGATGGAGGACAGATTAAAAACCATGGAGAATAAGTAATTTGTCGTAGATAGCTTAATAAAAAGCCCTCCCCCTGTTTGTATGGAGATAGTAAAGTCTTTTTCTTTGTCAATGGTAACTATAATCCAAACATCAAACAGCTATGAATAATAAACAACTCCTGTTATCTATGATTTGGAATTATCTTTTATCTCTATCTTTAGTTTTCTTTGCCGTATCTTACTATTCACAGCATCATGAAGACATATCGAAACTGTCCCAACTTGTACTAAAAGCTGTCAAGTAGCACAATGAGGCAGCGGTTATCTAAGTCCGCAATTCGAAGTCCTCAACAGCCTTTAATGCGCTATCGCCCTACAGGATAAGGAGATAGTAGCCGATGCTAACTATCAAATCGCCTACGTACAAAAGGTAGAGTATTTCATACAAATGGGGAGGATGACACTGAACGTAAATTCACTTAATACTTATCTGAACCACAACATGACTGCCCCTTACTTCTTACTTATGCTTGGTATTCTCTATGATTAAGGTAGGTGATAAGTTGAAGTGCATGATGTGTTACGAACAGGAGAAAACCTTCTTAAAAAGACGTTACGAACATGATGCTAACTCCGCACACTTTAGTAATCGCGGTCTTGCCGTTACACTGAAGTAAGGACGTAAGAATGCTCATATTTTGGATTAGTCAATGGGAGTGCAATTTATCTTCTCTCTACACGCACTATAGATAAATGATGCCCTCTTATCATCCTCTTTGTAACGCCCTCAATACACAGTTAATCAAAGCGTTTAAGCCAAGATAGGTTGCCTCCATACACCGCATAACACAACTAAATACTGGAAGATTTATTTAGTCATCCTTGTCTTACCTTATAGTGTCTCATGTAGCGTTTAGGGGGCATGTTTTGCGTTTAGGGATAGATGACTATTATGTAGTCAGGTGTATATATATTATACCCTTTCATACCATAGGTGTTATAAGGTCAATTAAGTCATATATGAAAATAGAGCGGTAGTAAATATGTTATTCTGATGACATCAGTAAGTTATTCCATATTTCTTTTGTATATTTGCAATGTAAAGTAGTATGATAATATGACTAAACAAGAAATTTCAGAATATATCCGTATTCAATATCCGAAGGAGAATGAAGGGTGTGAATGGAAAGAATATAAGAATCTGCAACATAGCCTTTGTGGGCATGAAGGTGATGATGTCGTTTCTTATGTGTCCGCTATATCTAATATGAATGGAGGTTCCATTATAATTGGTATTCAAGATAATACATTTGAGGTGATAGGCATTCAGAAATTTGGTAATTTTACTATTGAATCCGCTAAAGCAAGAATCTTAGAGAAATGTCGGAACCTTCCAATAGATAATCTGGTTCTTGATGAATTGAAGGCTGATGATACTGGTGAAATTGTTTGGATAATAAGTATTCCCAAGCACAGACCAAGGTTACCAGTTTATGCCCATAACAAGGCCTGGCAAAGAGTTGGTGATTCTCTAATAGAGATGAAGGGGGAAAGGAGGGATTCTATCTTGTCAGAACTTGTCATTACGGATGATTGGAGTGTAGGAATAGTTCCTCAAGCAACCATTGATGACCTTGATCTTGAAGCGATAGAGAAGGCACGCAAGGAATATATTATTCGTAACCCTTATAGAAGAGCAGAAATTTCTGCTTGGGATAATGTAAAGTTCCTTGATAAAGCTAAAGTAACAATTAATGGTAAGATTACAAGAGCTGCTTTAGTCTTATTAGGGAAAGAAGAAAGTGAGCACTTTCTTAGTCCTTATGTCGCTTGTATTCGTTGGTCATTAAGGAGTGTTGGATCTGTGCAGAATAAGGATTACGAGATATTACCAATGCCATTACTTCTTAGTATAGACCGATTATACAATAAAGTTAGGAATGTGAAGTATCGTCTTATACGGCCAGACTCTCTTTTCCCAGATGAGATGTTGCGCTATGATATGTTCAATATACGCGAGCCTTTAAATAATGCAATTGCTCATCAAGATTATACTAAGTGTGCAAGAATAGAGGTCGTGGAATATGAAGATAGTCATGTTATTTTTCAAAATTATGGTGAATTCCTACCACAAAGTGTAGAAAATGTTGTGACAAAGGATTGCCCAGAATCGGTTTATCGCAATCGTTTCTTGGTAGAAGCTATGCGCAATCTTAACATGATAGAATCTGAAGGAGGTGGTATAAAGAAGATGTTTATTAACCAACGTGTCAGATTTTTCCCTATGCCAGAATATGATTTTTCAGAATGTAAAGTTAGGGTTACAATTACAGGTAAGGTTATTGACGAAAACTTTGCACGTATCTTGACTGATAATCCTGATATTAGTCTTGAGGATATCATGCTATTAGATAAAGTCCAAAAGAATAAAGTAATCTCAAATGAGCAAATAGTTTATCTTAGAAGGAAAAAGCTAATAGAAGGACGGAAGCCGCATATTTTTTTGGCACATAAGATTGTGTCTAAGACGGGGGACAAAGAGTTGAAGAGCCAGTATATAAAGAATCGTAGCTTTGATGACGAATATTTTATGAGTATGATAGTTGAGTATTTGAAAAAGTTTGGTAAGGCTTCTCGCAAAGATATAGAAGGTCTTTTAAAAAACAAGTTATCTGATGTGTTAAGCGATAGACAGAAGAATAATAAGATTGATTATCAATTGAAGAAACTAAAGAAAGCGGGAGTAATAAAGATTGATGAGAAGAGGTTTTGGTTGTTGAATCCTTAATCCTCTTTCCTTTACTTAGTAAATTCTCACGGAATACTATAAAGCGTTTATAATAATTCCGTGAGAATTCCGTGAGAAGCCTTTGTTAATTCCGTGAGTATTTCTTGTAATCTGGTGATTTACAATGATATGTAATCTTTTCTACTGTATTCTTTTTCCGTGAACATTGTTACAAAGTTCCGTGGGAAATACGTAGAGAATGAGAGGTAGAACTGTTTAGCTGTATTCTCTTCTGTCCCCTATCAATGATACAGGTTGTTTGTTACCACCCTTAGCAGCAAGGGTAAGGCTGCTACTCACCAACATGGCCGGTGCGTTTGAGGACACCCCATGTCTGCAACTCGCCCTTGATTGCTTTAAGATAACTCTTGAAGAGGACGTAATACATAATCCAACGATAGAAGAAACGTTGTGGGATAACCCATAGGAGTACCCATAACCGCTCGCCTTCAAAGATGTAAGCCATGATAGACACACTTGCGTCAATGAGAAGGAAGATGAGATAATAGAAGAATATCTGCAAGGCATTGCCAGAGAAGAGACCAATGAGCATCAGTACATCTGCCAATGGTGAGAAGGTTGGGATGATATACTGGAAGATAAGCATATTAGGCATAGCCCATAGTCCGAAGCCCTTCTTCGATGGAGAGAAGAGTGAGGAGCGATGTTTCCAAAAGGCTTGCATCACTCCAAAGCACCAACGGATACGTTGCTTAACAAACTGGCGGAGCGTCTCAGGAGCTTCTGTCATTGCCACAGCATAGTTCTCGTTCTCAATGATGTAACCATGTTCGTTGATACTCATCGTCAGGTCGCAGTCTTCTGCTAAGGTGTCAGTGGTAAATCCTCCCACCTCTTCAATCACCTCTTTACGGAATGCGCCGATAGCACCAGGTACAACGGTAATGGCATTGATATTAGAGTAAGCCATGCGATCAAAGTTCTGACTGCTGGTGTATTCAATAGCTTGCCAGTAGGTAAGCATATTCCTTTGGTTACCCACCTTCACGTTTCCTGCCACTGCACCAATGCGTTTATCCTTGTCAGCAATGAAGTGCTTCATCAGTCTACTTACTGCATCCTGCTTCAACTGGGTATCGGCATCAATACAAACCACATACTCTGAGCGACAAGCAGCGATACCATAGTTCAGTGCCGAAGCCTTACCACCATTCTTCTTAGCGAGTACAGTAACCTTATCATCGGTATCGAAAGCCTCACGCACACGTTCGAGGGTATGGTCTTTACTACCATCATCGACGAAGTAGATATGTAGGTTCGGATAGTCTTGTTGCTTGAGCGTAGTGATGGTGCGCACGATATTCACCTCTTCATTATAACCCGGTACGATGATAGAGACAGCTGGTGCCGTAGCAGCATCAATCGGTGCATAGTTGCGTCGGTTCTCTGCTCGTTTCTCTCTGAACGTCAACACGTACATGAATACGAGGCGCATCATGCCCAAGACAAGGAAGACAAGGAAGAGAGCCGTGAGGAAGTCGGATACATGATAAATCATCTCTGCCAGCCAAAGGTTGGTTTGCATGGCATAGTAAGCCTTTCCCTTATTGATAGCAGGCATCAGGGTTTGTTTGTTCATCCCTAAGTATTGTTCCAAAGAGATGAACTGATAACCTTCATGTTGTAGGGTCTCAATGATACGAGGAAGGGCTTCAATCGTAGGTTTACGTGTGTCACCACCCGCATCATGGAGCAAGATGATATGTCCGTCTTCATGGTGCACACCATCGATGACACGTTGGTAGATTTGGTCAGCTGTTACGCCCTGTTGCCAGTCATTAGGGTCGATAGACTCACCCACAAAGAGGTAGTTACGTCGACTTGCCACTATCATTGGCCATATCTCCTCATGGTCTGTCGGGTCGGCATCGGCATTGTATGGAGCACGGAATAGGATTGTACTATGTCCTGTGACGCTCTCTATCAACATTCTTGTCAACTTCAACTCAGCATAAGAGCGGTTGTCAGAGTTCTCAATCATGTTATGGTGGGTGAAGGTATGGTTGCCGATAGTGTGCCCAGCGTCATATACTTGCTTCACCAAAGGCAGGTTCTTCTCCATCTGCAGTCCCACCATGAAGAACGCAGCAGGTACATTATATTTCTTCAGCGTACTCAACACGGTAGGTGTCCAGCGGCTGTCTGGTCCGTCATCGAAGGTGATAACGAGTTGTTTATCCTTACATTTACCAAGTCGTTGGATGGTATATGTTGACGGAAGGGAGTGATAATACTCCTCAGAGATAAGGCGGTTATCCTTATCTATTGTCACGGATATATTTCCAGGGTGCGGCTCCGTTGTTACTTCCAGCACCTCTCCTGCTCCAACGAAATTAACATCATCGGTGCCATTAAGCTGCATCAGCTTCTTAACAGACATCCTTGCCACATTCTCCCACGACATATCCTTACCATAGAAACGCCATATACGTTTGTCTTCAGTGCCCAAACGCCACAGACCATAGCCTGCGAGATGATATTCAGCACCAAAACGCATGATATTAAAGGTGGTCGCAGCATCAGTAAAGAACACCTGATGAATCTTTCCATCATCAGTGTTTTGATACGAGAAGTTAACGTTGTAGGTGTCATCATCGAACTTTACCTTTGCTCCTGCATCCAATGCGGTAGCCATTGTTTGGTCGAATGACACCGTCGAAGCTGTCTCCCCGTTAGGCCAGTCATATCCGTAAGTTGCCATACCGAGTACTATCTTATCATTCGGGACGTTCTTAGCCGCCCAGTCGGTAGCTTTCTCCACCCAACGTTGCGAACTGACAGCTCCTGGCTGGCTCCCCATATTATGTTCATCGTACGCCATGAGGAAGAGATAGTCATTATACTTTGCCAGTTCCTGCATGTTATAATCCTCGTTGAAAGGTGCAACAGCCTGTGTTACATAGAGTCCATTTGCATGGAAAACACGTGCGAAGTCTTTGACTAACTCAACGAGGAGGTCGTTGTCTTGTATGTCGAGTTCCTCTAAGTCAAGGTTGATACCTGCAAAACCATAATGTTTACATTTCTTGACCATCTCATTGATGAGTGCTGTACGCTTCTTCCTATCACGCATGATACGTCCGATACCTTCTGGATGGAAGTCGGAGTTGTAGTTATTCGTGAGCATTGGAAGGATAGGAATACCAGCCTTACGCATCAAGCGCAGCGCCTGCTTGTCAAGTCTATATTCCACCTTGTCGGTCTTAGGATTGATAAAGAACCACTCTGGCAGCACCATGTTCAGGTGTTGTATATTGTTTTTCAGAGAGATATAAGCATGCTTATCCCAGTTTACATACCATGCCGAGCGCACACCAATCCGTGGATCGTCCCACTCCCGAAAGTATTTCTGTGTCAGACTGTCCGCCTTCCCCACAAATCGTTGCTTCTTGATGGTAGCTTTCGCATAGTTATTATGCATCTTCTTCTCCTTGAAGAAGTCACGAAACGACTTATAGAGTGTTGCCGTCTTGTTGTCCTTGGTATAAGGAGATGAGGCTGACACCGCATTTCGATAGTCGTGATGGAAAGGCATCTGCGGGCTACCCTCCAAGGCAAACATTGCTAAGAAAACGATTCCAAAGAGTGAGAGAATCGTAAGGACTACACGTAGGGTCCACTTAAAATAACTCCAACGCTGACGGGAGTCTGTCTGAAATACTTGCTTGCTCATTGTCTTGTCTGTTGTCTGAAAGCAATACTTACTGTCTATAAGAGAATGTCTTATAAACGTCCTTTGTATCTTTTAGCATGCAAAAGTACAATAATTCTTATAGAAAGAAACATTTTTGGCGATTATTCTTAGGTGTGGGGGTTGAGTGGTGATGAATTGTTGTGATGAGCGATGAAGGGTGGGGGAGGATTTTAGCCTTTGGTTCTTTTGAATTATGAAGGGGGTGATGGTGCCAAAGAAAAGGAGGAATTATTACAGCTTATATACGAGTTTTTTTATAATTAAGTTGCTGTCACTTTTAACATTTCGTGTAACCCTACTGTGAGTGAATGGGTTAGACAAGGTTATAGCATGACAGATATGACAGGAAAGTTGGTTTTTGTTTTTTCGCCTGTTGAGGGTTGCTTGTCCTACTTTAAGGGGTTTTATTGCTGCGAGGTGGTCTTTTCCTCTTTTGTTTCCTAATCTCTTCGGCCTTGCTCTGTCTGCTTTGTTTGTGGGGTAACGACGGTCGATTTGTTCCACCTTATATATTATAAGGAAATGAGGGGATATAATATAAGAAAACAAGAAAAAGTCTACTATAATTGCACATCGCCTTTGATATAAATCAAGAATTAACTAATAGATTGTTATTTTTTGCTGTTTAATTTTGATGATATGTGTATTATTCCTATCTTTGCATTGTAATTCAAGAGCGACATAGCTGATTACAAGGTTTAGTCTTTTACAGGTATTGAAGATTGCTCAGGATTATTCATGTTAGAAAGAAGATTTGTTTAGGTTAGTAATAGATTTAGGTTTTTAGTTATATTTTAGG
>ERZ773214.533-NODE-533-length-24413-cov-2.761269_pt1 | contig 24413 bp, 15 predicted proteins | sample MGYA00511238_ERZ773214 | MGnify/ENA primary metagenome ERZ773214 (study PRJEB29015, sample SAMEA2738157) | human oral metagenome | biome: human oral; feature: human-associated habitat; material: saliva | place: China | collected 2259 ... | reverse complement strand
TATCAATATTATTTCTATAATCTTAGACACGACTTTCGTGTCATTGGTTATGGTATAGACATTCTTATCTATATCAATAAAACCTTTCACAACCCAATCGCTTTGTTGTGTTTCTAATAATGCTTTGTAATCAGCAACCTCAACAGAGAGTAAACTCAAAAATGTATCCTTATCCATTACTAACCTATCATGAATCATTCCAAATGCAAAGATAACAAATATCTTTGGTTCTCCCTCTGTTCGAATGATATCTCCAGATACCACAGAAAAAGTTGTTCTACTTAGATCTTCAATTTAGCAGACAGCCATATTAGGACAAACCTCTAGAAATACGCAGCCCACCGCACCAACACAACACTCTCGCCGTGTGTGGAGACACGACGGGAGTGTGCGTTATGATGAAAGAATATCAACAATTTAGGGTTGAGCGCGACGACCGGAGGTCACGACAAGTGGAGTTTGCACCGTAGAGGCTTCATCGGCCGAGGTGCCGCGATAGGCGTTCCAGCTCCAGCCCGCGTTGTCCCAATCGTAGTAGTCGCCCGTGTATGTGCTCCAGTCGCTGAAGCTCAGGCTACCCAGATTGAAGCGGAAGCCCGAATCGCCTGCACGACCGGTGAAACGGCTGTTGCTCAGATAGTAATCGTAGATCCGCACGTCCAAACCGTGGTCGGAGGGATACGTGAGATAGATTTCGCCGTTGCGGATTTCCCAGTAGAAGCGATGGTAGCGGCGCGAGAGCGGGCCATAGTTGTAGAAGTCGATCTGCTTGCCCCAACCCGAGCGCGCCCCGTAATAGTTCGGTTGGAAAAGCACATACGAGTTGCGCGAATCGAATTGCACCTTTTGTCCCGTGATGGGATTCACCACTTGATAGAACATGCCGAAATCGCCTTGCCACTCGCCGCTGATGGTTTGTGCGCGACCTCGGTCGCCGGTACCGGGATTGTAGGGATAATACGGATTATAGGGGTCGTAGCCGTCGCCGTCGTAGTACGGATCGTACACACACGAAGCGAGAGACAGCGCCGCTACGAGCAAGACGGGCAGTGCCCAGAAAAGAGAGTAGATTCGTTTCATAATCGGTGATTACTGTGCCGCTCAGGGCGGCAGGTTTATAGGGCAAATGTAGAGCAAACGCACTGAGCGACCAAACGAATGGGAGAAAAAAAGCATCGTGCGGGGCATTTATTTGCTTTTGTGGGCAATTTGCCCCGAACAAGATAGACAGAACGAACATTTGCCCCAAAACACCACGTCACACTAGACAAACGACAAATCTCATCTAAGATCCACACGCAAAGCGCAACGTCGGTCAACCAATCCGGCTCTTCTTCCTCACGAAACCGAGTGAGCGGCGCACCGGCCCGCGCTCGCGTGCGCTCCTTTTCTTTCTCGCGTGCGCGCGCGTCAGGCAGTTTTCGTTTTTTGCCTTCACCTCTTCACCCAACCCTCACAACACACTATGCCACAGCGCAATAAGGGTGAAGACTTTGGCAAAATCACCTTCACCTGCGGACACCATTGCCTTCACCCGCGGTGAAGCCGGAAAAAGGACGGATCCTTCACCCCTTTTGCCATTAAAATCAACTCGTTGCGCGCCGCGGTGAAGGGTGAAGGCTAAAAACAAAAAGTGGCTGACGTACGCGTGTACGTGCGCGCACGTGAAGGGTTCACCTGTAAAAGCGGGCGTTTTTCATCAACGCCCCCCGTGTTTCGAGCGGTTGTTCCCTACTTCGTCGGGGATGAGGGGCACGCCGTGTCTTCCGTCCCAAACTGTCGGATGGGAATCGTGTAGTACGATTTACTATGAACGGGAAAGGAAAATATCGGCACAAAAAAAGAAGTGTCGTCGCCCACATTTCGCCGTTTTTTACTACATTTGCGAAATCGAGGTGCGTCCTGCTTCGGCGCGCCCCCTTTCACGACAAGACACTCACACCATGACCATTTTCAGCAAAATTGCCGCCGGAGAAATTCCCTCCTACAAATGTGCGGAAAACGAGGATTTCTATGCCTTTCTCGACATCAACCCTGTGGCGAAGGGGCACACACTCGTGATTCCCCGTCGAGAAGTGGACTACATTTTCGATCTCGACGACGAAACACTCGCCGCCTACCATCGTTTTGCCAAGCGCGTGGCGCTGGCCATCGGCGAAGCTTTCCCCTGTCGCAAAGTCGGCATGGCCGTGCTCGGACTCGAAGTGCCGCACGCTCATATTCACCTCATCCCCCTCAACAATGAGGGCGACATGGACTTCCGCAAACCGAAGCTCCAACTTTCTGCCGAAGAAATGCAGGCGGCGGCCGATGCCATCCGCGCGGCTTTCGAACGCCAAAACCCGGCCTAATCCCTCCACACGTCAATTCGCACCTTTATGCACCTCCACCACTTTGTTCTGCTGAGCGCACTGCTCGCAGGCAGCGCGACGGCCGCGGCGCAGTCCTCGGCCGGCCATGTCATTCGACTCGACCGACCGACGTCCTTCAAAGGGGCCGAAAGTTGGTGGGGCGGACACCCCGAACGTTTTGACAGTCTGCACAAGCCCATCAGTGCGGGCGATGCGGCCGTCAACCCCGATGCCGAGTGGGAACGCCGCTCGCTGCCCTTGGGTAATGGCCACTTGGGCGCGAACCTCATGGGTTCGGTGGCAACCGAACGCCTCACCCTCAACGAAAAGAGCCTCTGGCGCGGCGGTCCGGGGGTGAAGAGCGGTCCGGCTTACTACTGGGATGTGAACAAGGCGAGCGCACCGGTGCTCAAAGCGATCCGCCGTGCTTTCGCCGAGGGCAATACCGAAGAGGCGGCCCGGCTCACACGCGAGAATTTCAACGGAAAGGCGGCCTACGAAACCCGAGGCGAAAAAGATTTTCGCTTCGGCTCATTCACCACGATGGGCGAACTTCACATCGCCACGGGACTCGACGAAACGAAGATCCGCGACTACGAGCGCACACTCTCGCTCGATTCGGCACTGGCCACGGTGAATTTCACTGCGGCCGACGGGACGCGCTACACGCGCAGCGCGTTCATCTCCTACCCCGACAATGTGCTGGTGGTGCGCTTCACCGCCGACCGCCGCGGACAACAAAACCTCACGCTTTCCTACGCGCCGAATCCCTGCGCCGAGGGTAAAATGGTGCCGGAGGGAAAGGACGGGCTGGTTTATCGCGCACAGTTGGACAACAATGGCATGCACTTTGTGGTGCGACTGCGCGCGGTGGCGAAAGGCGGCACGATGGCGAATGCTGACGGGCGTTTCACGGTGAAAGGCGCCGACGAGGTGACCTTCCTTCTCACCGCCGACACGGACTACCACCTGAATCTCGACCCGAAGTTCGACGATCCGAAGGCCTATGTGGGGGTGGACCCCGAACGCACCACGGCACAGTGGATGAAAGCGGCGGCGCGACGAAGTTACTCGTCGCTTTTCGCCCGGCACTACAAGGACTACGCTGCGCTCTTTGATCGCGTGCAACTGCAGCTGGACTCCACGCCCGACTCACTGCGCAACCTGCCGACGGATCGTCGACTGGCGGCCTACCGCAACGGCGCACCGGATCATGATCTCGAGGCGCTCTACTTCCAGTTTGGGCGCTATCTGCTCATCGCTTCCTCGCGTCCCGGCAATCTCCCGGCGAACTTGCAAGGGGTGTGGCACAACAACGTCGACGGCCCGTGGCGCGTGGACTACCACAACAACATCAACCTGCAAATGAACTACTGGCCGGCACTCACAACGGGACTGGCCGAGTGCGCCGAACCGCTCACGGAATTCATCCTCTCGATGCGCAAACCCGGTGCGGTGACGGCACGCAAATATTTCAACGCGCGCGGATGGATGGCCGGCATCAGCGGCAACCCCTTCGGATTCACCGCGCCCTTCGTGAGTCAAGACATGTCGTGGAACTACAACCCCGTGGCCGCCCACTGGTTGACGACGCACCTGTGGGAGTACTATGAGTTCACACGCGACAAGAAGTTTCTTGCCAAGGTGGCTTATCCGGTGCTGAAGGAGTGTGCGCAATTCTCGGAAGACTACCTGTGGCAAAAGCCGAACGGCACACTGACGGCGGCGCCTTCGACCTCGCCCGAACACGGACCGGTGGACGAGGGGACGACCTTCACCCACGCGGTGATTCGCGAAAACCTACAAGAGGCGGTGCGCGCAGCGATGATTCTCGGCCTGGACAACAGCGACGTGGCCACCTGGAACAACACGCTTGCGCATCTGGCTCCTTACAAGGTGGGGCGCTACGGGCAGTTGCAAGAATGGAGTAAGGACATCGACGATCCGAACGACCACCATCGGCATGTAAACCACCTCTTCGGCTTGCACCCGGGAACGACGATCTCGCCTATCACCACCCCTGCGCTGGCTGAAGCGGCGCGCGTGGTGCTCGACCACCGCGGCGACGGCGCCACCGGTTGGTCGATGGGATGGAAACTCAACCAGTGGGCACGTTTGCACGACGGCAACCGGAGCTACAAGCTCTTTGCTAATTTGCTGAAAAACGGAACGGCCGACAACCTCTGGGATATGCATCCGCCGTTCCAAATCGATGGTAATTTCGGCGGAACGGCCGGCGTGGCCGAAATGCTCCTACAAAGTCACGTCGGCGGTTTGCACCTCCTGCCCTCACTGCCCGACGCGTGGTGCAACGGCAACGTGAAAGGGCTGCGCGCCCGCGGCGCTTTCGTCGTGGATCTCGATTGGCGCAACGGACAACTGCACGAAGCGCGCATCACCTCGCTGGCCGGTGAAGATTGCACTGTGCGCTACGGACAACAGACCCTCGATTTCCCCACTCACAAAGGACATGTCTACCGACTCCTGCTCAAGGACGGACGGCTCGAACTCGCAAAATAAAAACGGAGCCCTTTTGCGCCCCAAAAAACAAAGACAACGTTTGGACATTCGACCGACGAATTGTAACTTTGCCCCGATTTACTTTCCATCTCGACTACTTTAATGCAAGAATCTTTCGAACTCATTGCCAAAACCTTCCAGGGACTGGAAGAGGTGTTGGCGCAAGAGCTCATCGAGCTTGGTGCCAACGACGTGCAAATCGGCCGCCGCATGGTCTCCTTCAGCGGAAACCAAGAAATGATGTACCGCGCCAATTTTTGTCTCCGCACCGCCGTACGTGTTCTCAAACCTATTTCCCATTTTCGGGCTCGCAACGCAGACGACGTGTACAAAGCGGTGAAAGAGATCGAGTGGAAGGATATTTTAGATCTTGATACGTCCTTTGTGGTGGACACCACCGTCTACAGCACCGAATTTCGCAATTCGAAATTCGTGGCTTACAAGGTGAAAGACGCCATTGTAGACTATTTTATGGAGCGCGAAGGAAAACGCCCCAATATCAGTGTGGCGAATCCAGATTTGCGACTCAATATTCATATAGCGGAAGAGAATTGCACGCTGTCGCTCGATTCGAGTGGGGAGAGTCTCCACTTGCGCGGCTACCGCACGGCAACCGTCGAAGCGCCAATCAATGAGGTCCTCGCCGCCGCCCTCATCAAAATGAGCGGTTGGAAATTTGATTGCGATCTCATCGACCCCTTCTGCGGCTCGGGTACCATTCTCGTGGAGGCGGCGCTCATGGCACGCAATATCTATCCCGGGGTGTTCCGTCAAAAATTCGGATTCGAAAATTGGAAAGACTTCAACCCCGAACTGCTCAGTTCCATTTTTGAAGACGATAGCAACGAGCGCACTTTCGAACACCACATCGTCGGTTCGGACATCAACCTCCGTGCCGTCGAAGCCGCGTTGGCCAATGCCAAAGCTGCCGGCGTGGCCGATCTCATCACGGTGGAACAACGCGAAATCCGTGACTTCAAAAAGCCGGAAATGCCCGCAGTGCTCATCACCAATCCGCCTTACGGTGAGCGTCTTCGCCCCGAAGATCTCTCCGACATCTACCGCACGCTGGGCGAAAAGCTCAAACGCGAATTTCAAGGCGGAGAGGCCTGGATCATTTCCTCGAGCGAAGAACTCTTCGACTCGATGCGTCTGCGCCCCTCCTTCAAAGTACCACTCCAAAACGGATCGCTCGATTGCGAACTCCGCAAATATGTCACCTTCGAAGGCAAGCTCGACCATTTCCGCGCGCAAGGCAATGTGGTGAAAACCGACGACGAACTGCGACGCATGGGCGAAAAAGGACGTTTCCGCGACGGCCGCAAACGTGATTTCTCGCGCAAACGTTTCGACGACGACAACGAAGACGAACGCGAAGACCGTCGTTACAACGACCGCAGCGCCGGCGACCGCAAAGGGAAATTCGGCGACCGCGAACGCCGTTTTGACGATCGTCGTTCGGCAGGTCGGCGCGACAACTACGACCGCGACGACCGGAGCTATGGTGATCGTGATCGCCGCTATGACGACCGGCGCGACGAAGCCAACGAACGCTACGATCGCAACATTGACTTCTCCGACGATCCCGAACTCGCCGCCACCTATCGCAATCTCCGCGCCCGTCACAACACCTTCGAGCGTGTGCGTCACGCCAAAGACCGCAAGGAGCGCGAAGAACGCGGCGAGAAGTTCGAACGCCGCGACGACCGCGGAGGTTTCAACAAGCGCGGAGGATTTAACGACAGAAAAGGAGCTTACAACGACCGAAAAGGCGCCGGTGACCGCAAGGGTTACAACGATCGTGGAGGCTTCAAAGGTCGCCGAGACAACGACCGCCGTGACGGCGGCTACAACCGCGACCGCCAAAGCCGTTACGACGGCAAGCCCTCCGATCGTCGCCGCGATGACCGTCGCGACAATGATCGCCGCGACAATGATCGCCGCGGAGGATATAATGATCGCGGAGGCTACAACAAACGTGGCAGCTATAACGATCGTGGAGGCTACGACCGCCGCGACAAAGGTGGGTTCTCCCGTTCGCGCCGCGACGATTGAACCGGCCCCACCGACGTTCTCTCTTTTCGTTCACGCTTGAGCACGCTGTTCGCATGAAAAAAATCATCCTCCTTCTCCTCTCGTTCCTCACGCTCACCGGAATGGCGCAAACCGCACAAAAATCACTCCGCCAACCCACCCTCGACGACCTCATGTGGGGCGGTTCCAACTATTGGAACCTCCAACCCAAAAGTGTCTTCACCGCTTGGTGGGGCGAAGCCCTTCTGCGCACCGACGTCGAGCAAGTTTCACAACTGAGTGATGCGGCCGGTCGGCATTTCGATGCGAAAGGCACGCCGCTTTTCACCCTCGCCGAGGTCAATGCCGCGCTCGACACCGCCCGTTGCGGCGTGTTGCGTTCGCTCACCTCCGCCACCTTCCCCGAGGCCGGTCGTACCGTTGCCACCCTTCGCACCGCCCGCGCGCTCTTTCGCTACAATTGGAAAGATCGTCGCGTCGAATGGTCGATCCCGCTCGAACGAGGCATCGAACACCAAGACTTCGCTCCCGCAAGTCAAGCCTTGGCTTACACCCGAAACTATAACCTCTACGTCACCACCGCCGACGGACGCCGCCACGCCGTTTCCACCGACGGCAACCGCGAGTTGCTCTACGGCACCTCCGTTCACCGTGACGAATTCGGCATTCACAAAGGCACTTTCTGGAGCCCCGACGGACGCCGCCTCGCCTTCTATCGCATGGACCAGCGCATGGTCACCGACTATCCGCTCGTCAACATCGACGTGCCCTCGGCCGTGCGCATCGCCCAACCCGCGCCCGAGAAGTACCCCATGGCGGGCATGACCTCCCACAAGGTCACCGTCGGCATCTTCAACCCTGAGAACGATCGCACCGTCTGGCTCGATCTCGGCGATCCCACCGACCGCTACTTCACCAACCTGAGTTGGAGCCCCGACGGCAGCCGCCTCTACATCATGGAAGTGCCGCGTTCGCAAAAGCGCTGCGACCTCGTCGCCTACGACACCCACACCGGCGCGCGACTCGGGGTGCTCTACACCGAAACCAACGAGCGTTTCGTCGAACCCCAAAACCCGCTCACGTTCTTGCCGTGGGACAAAGACAAGTTCATCTACCAAAGCGAGCGCGACGGCTTCAACCACCTCTACCTCTTCAACACCAAAGGCCAACTGCTCAAGCAGCTCACCTCCGGTAAGTTTGAGGTGCTCGAACTCCTCGGTTTCAACACCCGCACCCGCAGCGTCATCATTCGCAGCAACGAGAGCGGCCACATCCGCGAGAACCTCTACGCCGTCGATCTCAAAACCGGTCGTCGCACCCTGCTCGACAACGGTGTAGGCGTGCACCGCGCCCAACTCTCGCCGAACGGCACCCTGCTGCGCGACACCTGGTCGTCGCCCAGCACCTACCGCAACATCGTCGTGCGCAGCACCGAGCGCCCGCGCGAAACCCTTCGCCTCCTCGAAGCCGCCGACCCGTGGCGTGAGTTCACCATGCCCCGCGTCGAAAGCGGGAGCATCCTGGCCGCCGACGGCAAAACGCCCCTCTACTATCGGCTCGTCAAGCCCGTCCACTTCGATCCCAACAAGCAGTATCCCACCATCGTCTACGTCTACGGTGGTCCCCATGCCACCAACGTCAAGGAGTCGTGGAACTACCAAGCCCGCCCATGGGAATACTACATGGCCAACCGCGACTACGTCCTCTTCATTCTCGACAATCGCGGATCGGGCGACCGCGGTTTCGAATTCGAAAGTTGCACCCACCGCCACCTCGGTCGCATCGAGATGGCCGATCAGATGCAAGGCGTCAAATACCTCTCTTCCCTCCCCTTCGTCGACACCACCCGCATCGGCGTGCACGGTTGGAGTTTCGGCGGATTCATGACGACGAACCTCATGCTCTCCCACCCCGAAGTCTTCAAAGTCGGTGTCGCCGGCGGTCCCGTTCTCGACTGGAAATACTACGAAGCCATGTACGGTGAGCGCTACATGGAAACGCCACAGACCAACCCCGAGGGGTATGCCGAAGCCAGCATGGTGGGCCACGCCGCGAAGCTCAAAGGCCGCTTGCAAATCATTGTCGGCTACAACGACCCCACCTGCGTGCTCCAGCACTCCCTCGCCTTCCTCCGCGCCTGCGAAGACGCCGGCACCCAACCCGACTACTTCGTCTATCCCGGACAAGGCCACAACATGATGGGTCGCGACATGATCCACCTCCACGAGCGCATCACGCGCTACTTCGAAGACCATCTCAAACCGCTGCGCAAATAACCGATCGTCACGCAACGATCTAAAAACAACGGTGCCACCTCTCTTGTGAGAGGCGGCACCGCTTTCTTTTGCGCGTGCAAACTCCTTTTACGGCTGTTGTTTCACGTAGATCGAAAAGGCTCGATCAATGGAAGAAACGCCTTTGAAAATGACCTTCCGTTCGTGCCCCGTGCGGTTGGGTGAAAGCTTCACCTGCACCTGCCGACGATCCTTAGCGATGGAAAAAGAATACCAACTGCCCGAAGCCCGACAAGTGCCATCTGCCAACGTATCGATTCGCAACGCTTCATCGTCGACGAATTTCCTCGTACCGCATTTGCTGAGCGTATCAATGGTCACATTGAACAACGACCAATCTTTGCCGAAGATTTGTCCCTCTCGGTTGAGCACACTGACGGTTTGTTCACCGCCGGCAGCCGGCAGCGACAATTCGGTAGCCCGCACTTCATATTCATCTTTCAGAGATTGCGAACCATCGCAACTGGGCAAAAACAAGAGCGCGCACACCACGCTCGCAACAATCGTGGAAACAGACTTCATCATTTCGAATTGAAAGGAGATTGAACAACATTGAGACTGAAAGAGAGCTTAGATCCACCACCATTCAACGCCACATTGCGGGTTTTTCCGGTGTGGTTGGCGCTCACCTTGACGCGAATGGTGTTTTGATCTTTCGATATCGTGAACGAATACCAGTCGTTGTACACGCGTTGGCCACCATCTACCAATTTCTCCTTTCGCATCGTCGTGTCTGTCACACCACCACGACAATCCACTCGAGGATCATTCAGACTCGTTCCTTCGGGGTACCACGAAAGGTGTTTTTGATTTCCACTTCTGCTGCGCACCGTCACGACGGCCTCACCGCCTTCCTTAGAAAAATACAACTGCCCAGGATAAGCCTGAGGCTCGTCACTCGTATCGTCGCAGGCCGTGCACAAACAGCCGACAGACAACAGCAAGACAGGAAGATACAGTAATCTATTCATTGTTTTAATCTTTAGGATATATCACGAAATAAGAAGCCTTCGAACGGTAATTCATACAATCGTATTTACCGTTATATTCAAACCCTCGTTTGCTATCAACATAGAGATAATATCCGTTATTAAGGCCTCCCCAACCTGCATTCACATGATACATTCGGCGAACTGTGGTACTCCATTTTTTCCAAAATAACTGACGATAACTCTCTCGTTTATTGAATTCCGCCATACCATCAATCACATACGTGTGATAACGCAAGTCTACTTGATTCAGCACGCCAGAGACACTTGCACCCGCCGTCATTATGACAAAGCACTTTTCAGGATGAGTAAAGTAATCTATAGCAACGCGCTTATCTTCAGTCCAACCGTATCCATCAAAATCTCCTTCACCCGCAACGCAATTGTCATAACGGTATTCTATATATCCCGAAAGTATTTTGCGAACGAAATTTTTAGCATCAGCATTAAATATCATGGTGCCATCTCCGACATGATGTGGATTACAATTAGCTGTTATCCAGCCCATAAACCGTTGACATTCGTCATTTTGTTCTGACCCTACATCAGTCATTTCCTCCCAACGCACACGTTCACCATTAGTATATCGCAGCTCCTTAAAACCGGGATAGTTACGCAATGCATATAACACTTGCGCATAAGCAACTGTTGTACATCCGAACAAATCAGCATCGAACTCTTTGTTCTTTCTCATCTCGGTGTAATCCCCAAGTAAAGACAAAGGGAGGCCATTTTTCCGTATCACACCGGCATAGCCATGTTTTATAGTCTGTCTCCATTTAACATGGTCCAGCTTCGGTTTTGCCTCGCGAATTTTTGTCCAACCTTGATTCACCAAATCAGAAAGTGATACTTTGGGAGTATTCTCACGGACCTTATCATCATCCATGGACCGAGTTTCATGCTGTCCACTCGCATATTCCTCCCACTTCCGGTCGAAATACGCAATTTCGTTTTTCTGTCCCTCCTGCGCCTGCTGTAAGCGATACTGCATATACTCTGTGTTTAGCGAGTCGGGAGAAAAAGTTCCTTCGTCCAGCACAGCAAAAACCGGGAAGGTGCGTTTATCCTTAGACACCACGGCATAACCGCGTCCACCTTTGAGCGTTACAAAGTAGAAATTCTTTGTCACACTGTCCGTCAATGCTGTTGCTCCGCGTGTCCTGCGCGCGCCTTCCAGATCGACCACTGTTTCAACTTCTCGATCATCCTTCACAACTGCGCCACGAACTCCTTTCGTCGGTTGTTCTGATAGGAAATCGCTCACCGCAGATGCTGCTTCTTGCGGGCTCAAACGGAAGGTAGAAGCCTCATTTTCACCTGCTTCTGCTACCTTAGGGAGCTTCTCTTCATCGCTGCTGCACGCACAAACCAATGCAGGCAAGACGAAGAGTAGACTCATTTTTTTTAGTGACATAAATACAATAAGATTATTATTAAACGACGCAAAGGTAAGCAGAAACAAGCAACCGACAAAATCGAAATGAATATTTTTACAACCACAAGAAACAAAAAACTCATACTTTTGCCGCAGTTTTCCCCTTTCAACTCTTCTTTTTTTGCGCAGTTTTTCCGGAGAATGTTGCAAAAACACCGCTATATCTCCACCACGCGCAAGGAATTGCCACAGCGGCGGTGCGACACCGAGAAACCCAAGCTGCGCACCTCACGGCTGAAAGTCTGGAGTGACAAACCGCGCACCGCCGAGGGACAACGGCGGCGCACGCGGTCGTACAACGCTGTCACCGTGTGCCACTTCCCCACCTCACCGCTCCGCGGCACACGATAGTAACGAGACAGACATTCGGCAAGCGGAGACGCCACACGAAAGGCGGCATTGGCGCGCTCCTGTAAGCGCGTCGACGCCCGATCCAGATAGCAGGGCGCACCGGAAAGCACCTCGCTGCGCAGTTGAGCATAGAGTTGCGCGTGGTCGATGGGCGAGCAGTCGATCGGTGCCTTCACTTCCACACACACAAAGCGACGCGAACCCGTGGGGTCGGTCAGCACCTCCTTCACATTGCTCGTCGCCATAAACGAAGCCATGCGCGGCAACGACAACAATTCCTGCCGATAGGCGCGACGCAAACAGAGCTGCTTGAGTTGCAGGAGATTCTTGAGCGTGGCGTGCTGACGCAACGTGTAGCGGTCGAACTCATCGAGGTTGATCAGCCCCAGTTTGGCCAAACGCGGTTCGGGTGCGGCCGAGCCCACGAGGTCGAACTTGTCGGTGTAGTAATCGGCCAATTCGGGCGGCATGAGCAGACGGCAAAACGTGCTCTTGCGCAGGCCCTGACGCCGACTCACGAGCAGCGGCACCAGGTCATTGGCCGTGACGGTGGGGTGCCCCATCCACTGCGCGGCCAAAGCGCGCAACCAAACGGCGAAACCGCACAACCACGTGGTCTCTGTCGATACGCGCTCGCCCAGCGGGCGCACCCGGTCGACGCCGTCCCAATCGGGCAGGCGGTTCATGTAGTCGGTCAGCGGATGGAACGACGGGAGGAGCGAGGAGTGCAACAACCGCACCACATCGCGTTGCCAAACCCCGATGCCGGCATCGATGGCACGAATGGACAACGTGTTGAAGTCCAAGGGAGTGATACGGCGGAAGGGCCCTTGCCCATCGCGCTCGCGAAATTCGGGCACCTCGGCCAGCACATTATAGCGAAATTCGTGCGTCTCTTCCAGCAGTTGCCGCAGACGCAGGTGGAGGGTGGGTTGCGCTGCGTCATCGTCATGCTCACGGCGACGGGGAGCACCGAGCGACGGGACAACAGACGGGCAGCGGGCGGCAATACCCGGAAAGCACACGGCGAAAAGACACCGAACGAGAAAACGAAGGAAACGAAGAAGAAAGTTTTTCATAGCCGATAAAGATAAGAACATGGAACTTCAACGGACGACTGCGGGGACTTTCGCCCCGTTCGAACGAGCGGCACCGAAGGTGTTTGGTCTGTCCTCGGCCGACTCATTTTTTGCATCGCCGTTCCCTTACCAATACAATCGAAAAACCGGATTGTGACACATCGGCGGAAAATTTCTTTCATCTTTCATTTTTGTCGCCCCGACGCGTCTCACGTTTTCCACTCATCCTCAATGCATTGCAACCACCCACGGAAGCACTTTCAACGAACGTTAAAATCTAAAGAACAGCTTCTCATTTTTTGCGCACCCGCGTCAGTTCCGTCCAAACAATGCTCCACAGCACACTTTTCTCTCAAGAAAGCGCACCAAAACACTTCCCCACTTTCGGGAAAAAACGCCCTTCTTTTCCCACTCCGCCCCCCGCTTTCCGACCGTCGCCGCGCACAGCGTTGCGGTGAACGCACATCTCGCGTGTGTGCACACCCGTGCGCCTCAGTCGGTTTTCGTTTTCTGCCTTCACCCTTCACGGCGGGGCCTCAGCAGCCTGATAGCTCGAGCGTTGGGGGTGAAGATGCCGCCCATTTTTCGTCCTTCACCGCCGCTCCCGACGTGTGCAGCACGGGTGAAGGTCGAAGCGCAAAAGCCTTCACCCCTTACACACTGACGGTCAACGCGTTGACGCAGATAGGTGAAGAGGTGAAGGCAAAAAACGAAAAGTGCCTGACGCGCGCACGCGTAGGCGCATGAAAAACGCCACCCGAAAAGGGGTGGCGAAATGGGGAGAATCGGTCGGGCGACGGAAGGAAATCATCCGCGCTTCCAAACCTGTTCGACGGGTGCGCTCTTTTTGTTCTTGAGCGTGATCTTCACGGCCGCATACTTGTTCACGGTCTCGGTGGGCAACACAAGGGTGAAGCGAGCATCGAGCCACTTGAAGTAGTCGCTGTCGATGAAGTCCAAATGGATACCCACCGGCTTGCGGTTGCTTCCCTTGTGCCACTCGATGAGCGTGCGGGGTGTGGTGGTGACCAGCATCGTCTGGGCGGAGAGGTCGTGGAGCTGCCCCGAGGCGTCGACACCGTTCACCGCCAAGCCGCTCGTGCCGCTCACGATGGCGCTCTTCGGGTATTCAAAATTCTTGTATTTCACTTCCTTCTTCCAGCCGTATTGCGCGTTCATTTTATAGAATGAGCTGTCTTGAGGCGTAACGTCGGCCAAAGAGAGGGTGGTACCCGTCACGGTGCAGGCCAGGCGCGTCTCCTTGCCGGAGGTGGAAGCCTCGACAGTGAGGCCGCTCGGATTCAACACGAAACCGCCGATCACAGAAGAGGGATCAGCGGGGAGTTTGCCCTTGAAATAGTCTTCGTTCACGCGCGTCACACCGGCATCGGCCAGGAGTGCATCTACCGCTTCGGGGGTCTGCCATTGTCCGTCGACCTGTTTGGCGGCGGGCGTTTCACGCACGCTCTGCTTGTCATCGTACTTGTCGCACGAGGATACACTCAGCACAGCGGCTCCTCCCAACACGAGGGAGCAAGCCAGAGAGAAAGTCATTTTCATCATAGGGAAGCTTATTGTTTGGATTGATCTTTTGAAAAGGAGAAGGCCGAGGCGGTTGAAGACGGACCACTTGGCGGCGCCACCACACACGCGGTCACTGCGCTATGCACGACAAAGGCACCATCTGCGTGCACATCGACATGACAATTACTGCAATTCGACAGACTACAACCGGCGTTGTCGTTTTGAGAGTACAAATATAGGAACCTGTGCAGACAGCTACAAATAAAATAGCTAAATTCTCAGACGTAAAACGTCGATCATCCCCATTTTGTCAATCCAGAGTATGCAAACTGCACGAAAACAGAAAATCAAGGCCGCAAGAAAGCGAAAAACAAAGACAAAACAGCACGCTCACGATCTATTCGATAGACAAATGTAAAGCTACACAGAACCAGCCGGTGCAAAACCTCATGCAAGAATCCGTATATACCACCGAGCAAACGAATAGAATTGCAAGTCGCTCCCCGGCTATGGAAAAATTCGAGGGGCGCTCACGAGAGAGGGGGCAACAACAACGGAGCACGTCCCCCCCAAGAACGAAAAACGCCCCTCTGCGGAACGAACCGAGAGGGGCGTGTGGAGAGGAGCCGGCAACGCGGCTTATTTTTGCTTCTTGTCGACAGCAGTGGCGGGTTTGAGCACCTCGGCCTTGTAGCCGAACTTGGCAAAGCCCTTTTGGAGATTGGGCACATTGGTCACGTCGGCATCGAAGGTCACGGTCACGGTGTGGTTTGCCACATCGGTCTTCATGTTCTTCACGCCCTTTTCGTAGGGGATGTTGCGCTTCACCTTGGCTTCGCAGTTGACGCAGGTCATTTGTTCCACCTTGAAGACAACTTGTTGGAGGTTCTTGGCTGCGGCACCGAGTACCGAGAAGAGGAAGACGAAGAGAAAGAGAACTTTTTTCATTGTGTGATCTGTTTTTTGAAATACGAAAAATGAAAGTAGGTGAGTGAGTTTATCGTGCGATGGTGTAGCGGAAGCCGGCGTAGAACATGGCGCCGTCGAGCGGGCCGTAGACCAGGGTGGGATCGAATTGCGAACCGCGCGGGTGGGCAAAGTCGATCACGGCATTGGGCTGCTTGTAGCCGGTGAGGTTTTCGCCGCCCACATAGACGCTGAAACCGCGGAAATTGCGCGTGACCTGTGCCGAGAGTTGCGGGTAGGCTTTGAAATAGGGGTTCCACGACGTGGTGCCGTCGGCCAGCACGTAGTTGAGCGGTAGGCGTCCGCCGCCGTTGAGCTGGAGGGTGACGTCAAATTGCCACTTCTCGAGCGGCGTGGCGTAGGTGGCGGTGACGAGGGCCTTGTAGCGACTCTGCAGGGGTTTTTCCATGACGCTCACGCTGCCGTCGGGGCGACCGAAAGCGGTGCGCACGTTGGTGTAACGATAGGCGGCCGTGAGGTTGAAGCCCTCGAAGAGCGGATAGGAGGCTTGCAGTTGCACCACGTGCGAATAGCTGTCGCCTTGGAGCGGGTGAATGCTGATGCGGTGCGGATCGGCGTCGAAGTCCACCACGGCTTGCTTTTCGAAGTTGGTGTAGTAGTAGTCGGCACTCAGGTCGAGGACGTGATCGCCCAAGGGAAGTTTGTAGCCGATGTTGAGCCCGTAGTTCCACGCCTCTTCGCGCAGGTGATCGCTGCTGAAGTCGAGGGCGCGGCTTCCCGTGAGCAGATAGTTCATTTCCTCGGGCACCCAAGCGGTGCGATAGCCCTTGCCGGCATTGAGACGAACCACGAAGTTGCGTCGGGGCGAGAATTTGAGGTGGGCGCGGGGGGTGACAAACGTGCCGTAGAGGTTGCTGCGGTCGATGCGCACGCCGCCCATGAGGGTCAGGGCGCTGCCGAGCGTGTAGGTGTATTGGGCATAGGCGCCGGCCACGGTTTCGCGAGCGGAAGTAGGTAGGGCGACGCCGGGCGCGAAGGTCCGATCGCCCACCGTGCGACCGAAGTCATCGTGGTTCAGACTCAAACCGGCCGAAAGGGTGTGGGTGCGCTGCCACTGCGTTTCGAAGAGCAACGAAGCGTAGGCATTGGTCTGTCGCGCGTTGAAAATTCGGTGGTCATAGTTGGCGTCCTGCAAGTGGCGCGAGCCGGAGAGGATGAGGGCGATGTTGGTGTTGTTCTCATCGTGAAACATCCACGCCGTTTTGTTTGTTGCTTCCACCCGTTTCGTGTCGATCGTCACGCGATAGGGGTCGTTCATCGCTTCGCCGTGATGCGCAAACTGTCCGCCCTCACGCGTTTCTTGCAGGCCGCGCAGATAGAATTGCGAGAGGAGATGATCGCCGTTGTACGTCCAGCGATTCATGAGATTGAACTGCTCGGTCTTGGGGCGGTCGGCCAGTCCGTCGTGGTTCTCGTCGTGTGTGTGGAGCGTTTGGCTGTAGTGGCCCAACACGGTCGTGCCCCAACGCGCCGACGGCAGCAGGGTGCTCTCCACATTGCCCTCGATGCGACCGTGCACATCGGCATAGCCGTTGAGCAAAAGGATATTGGGATATTTGACCTGCGGCTTTTTGTATTCCACATTGATTTGTCCGGTGAGCGACTCATAGCCGTTTTTCACGCTCGAGGCGCCTTTGCTCACCTGGATGCTCTCCATCCACGTGCCGGGCACGTAGTTCAGGCCGAAGGGCTGGGCGAGGTTGCGCAGGGTGGGGACATTTTCGGCCAGCATCTGCACGTAAGTGCCGGCCAGCCCGAGGAGCTTAATCTGCCGAGCACCGGTGGCGGCGTCGCTGTAGTTGACATCGACCGAGGGGTTGTTGACAAAACTCTCGCCGAGGTTGCAGCAGGCGGCGCGCAGGAGTTCGTGGCCGGTGATGGTCTCGTTGTTTTGCGTGAGACCGAGGGCGTGGAAGAGCCCCTTGCGCTTGGCGGACACGGTGGCGGAGCGCAATTCCACCTGCTTGGGGGCTGTCGTCGCTTGGTCGGTGAGGGTGTCGGCTGGCTCATCGGAAGCGGCGGTTTGGGCCACTTGGGCGTGCAACGGCGACACGGCGGCGACGAAGAGCAGAGAGAGGAGGAGAGGAGAAGAGTGCTTCATTGTGTGTCTGTGGATGGAGGTGGGTGAGCGCCCGAAAGGGGCTCCGTTCGTTTTGATGGTGCAAAGGTACATGCTTCTGCCCCGAATAGTGTTACATGATTTGCGTTCTTTCTTACATGATGTTGTCGAGACATGCCGTGCACCGGATTTCGCGCGACTTCGCATCCCCGATCGACTCCCCCACTCCGCCTCGACGACACACATTTATATATAGAGCACGTGACGGGGCCTCAGCGCTTGGGCTTGTGCGAGCCGTTTTTCGCTGTGCTCGCGGCTCCATCACCCCATCGTGTTTTCTCCTCACGGCAAAAGCACCGTGCCCGTGCAGTCACAGCGAAGGGCGGGGAAATCGACGGCAGCAGGCAGATTTGCCCGACGAAGTTTTGCAGACTTCGTTGTTTTATACTAATTTTGCGGTACGTGCGCCCCTTGTGAGGGCCATTCGTCACGACATCTATTTACACTCATACATTATGAAGAAGGTAAAACTATTGCTGATCGGACTTTTTGCCACGGTGCTGCTCCCGAGTGCCGCGCAGCAGCCCGCCAAGCTCCCCGCCGACAACGCCATTCGGCAAGGAAAACTCCCCAATGGGTTGACCTACTACATTCGGCACAACGCCGAACCGAAAGGACAGGTCAATTTCTACATCGCCCAAAAGGTGGGATCGATTCAGGAGAACGACGACCAGCGCGGTCTGGCTCACTTTCTCGAGCACATGGCTTTCAACGGGTCGAAGCACTTCCCCAACGACGGCCAACTCATCAAGTATTGCGAAAGCATCGGCGTGAAATTCGGTGAGAATTTGAATGCCTACACCTCGACCGACGAAACGGTCTACAACATCGACAACGTTCCCGTGGCGGGCAACAACGTCGATTCTTGTCTCTTCATTCTGGCAGACTGGTCGGGCGGACTGCTCCTCCAAGAAAAAGAGATCAACAAAGAACGCGGCGTGATTCACGAAGAATGGCGTATGCGTTCGAGCCCGATGATGCGCATCTTCGAGCGCCGCTTGCCCGAACTCTATCCCGGCAGCAAATACGGCTATCGTCTTCCCATCGGTTTGATGTCGATCGTCGACAACTTCAAACCCGATTTCCTCCGCGCCTACTACAAGAAGTGGTATCGTCCCGACTTGCAGGGTGTGGTGATCGTGGGCGACATTGATGCGGCACAGGTCGAGGCCAAGGTGAAACAGATTCTCGGCGCAGTGCCCATGCCTGCCAACGCAGCGAAATACGAAACCTATCCCGTGCCCGACAATGCACAGGCCATCTACGTCATCGACAAAGACAAGGAACAAACCACGAGCTCGATCTCGATCATGCTCAAAACCGATGTGGTGCCGCAGGAATATCGCGGTACGCTCTTCGGTCTGATCCACTCCTATATAATTTCCATGATGGGGCAGACGCTCAACGGCCGTTTGAACGAGATGAGCCAAAAGCAAGATTGCCCGTTCATCAGTGCCGGAGTGGACTATGGTACCTATCTGCTCTCGAAGACCAAAGATGCCTTCTCGCTCTACATCACGCCGAAACCCGGGCGCGACGCAGAAGCCGTGACGGCGGTGATGAAAGAGGTGAAGCGACTCAAAGATTTCGGGGTGACCGGCACAGAATTGCTCCGCGCTCGCGACAACTTCCTCAGCACCTACGAAACGCTCTACAACAACCGCGACAAGCAAAAGAACGGTTACTATGTGGGACGGTGTGTGCGCGACTTCCTCGACGGAACGGGAACGGCCGACATCGCCACACTCTACAATAACTATAAGCTCATTTCGGGACAGGTGAATAAGCAGGCTGTCGACGAAGCACTGCGTGAAATGAATTTCTCCAACGACAGCAATTTCGTTTTCTTCGCCATGTATCCCGACAAGGCCGACGTGAAGGTGCCCACCGTCGACGAGATGAAAGCTGCTGTGCAGGCGGGGCGCGATGCGAAGGTGGAAGCCTATGTCGACAATGTGAAGAGCGAACCGCTCGTGCCCACATTGCCGAAGGCGGGCCGCATCGTCAAAACCACCAAAGCACCCTTCGGCTACACGCAGTGGACGCTCTCCAACGGAGCACGTGTATTCTTCAAGAAAACAGACTTTAACGACGCGCAGATTCTCATGACGGCCGACAGTTGGGGCGGTAGCTACAAATTTGCCGACAAGGACGTGCTCAACGGAAAACTCGTGCAGACGGTGATGAGCTCGACCGGTCTGGGTAATTTCACGGCGACGGAATTGGAAAAGAAGCTGGCCGGCAAACAGGTGTCGCTCGCACCGAGCCTCGGAAAATACACCGAAGGATTGTCGGGCAGCTCGACACCGAAGGACCTCCGTACGCTCTTCGAACTCGTGTACCTCTATTTCCAGAAACCGGCGAACGATCCCGATGCCTACCACAATGTGATGGCTTCGCTGCGCACGCAATTGGAAAATGCGGACAAGAATCCGCAGAAGGCTTTTGCCGACTCGGTGCGCTCGACCATCTACGATCCCAACCCGCGAATCGAACCGCTCAAAATCTCGGACCTCGACAAGGTGAGCTACGACGAGATCAAACGCCTCTACAGCGAACGTTTCTATAATGCTGCCGGCGATTTTGATTTCTACTTCACCGGCGCACTCAACGAAGATTCGCTTCGCACGTTCTGCGAACAATATATTGCTCCGCTGCCTGCCGTGAAAAAGCGCGAAAAGTATACCGATCTCGGCATTCGTCCGCGCAAGGGCATGCTCTTCAACCGCTTTGAACGTCAGCTCGAGACACCGCAGGCGATGCTCGTCCAGGTTTGGAACGGCGAACAACCCTACAACCTCAAAGATGCGGTGGCGGCCGACGCCTTTGGTCAGGTGCTGACCAAGCGCTACCTCAAATCGATCCGCGAGGATCACGGTATGGCTTACTCCGTGGGAGCCGACGCTTCGCTCGACTACGGCGTGCGCAATACTTACTCGATGCAGGTGTATGCTCCCTTCACTCCCGAAAAGTGTGACTCGGTGCTCCTGCTCATGAAGGAAGGTTTGCACGAACTGGCCAAGAATGGTGTGCGCCCCGATGAACTCGAAGAGGTGAAGCGCTTCGAGATCAAGCAGTACGAAGAGCAACAACGCAACAATAGCTACTGGCAGGCCCTCATCGTACAGAAGAACATGTGGAACAAGGGGACGACCGCACCGGTTATCTCGAAGCGATCAAATCGCTCACAAGTGCCGATGTGCAACGTTTTGCCAACAAGGTCTTGCTGCGCGACGGCAACTGTGCCACGATCATCATGCTCCCCAAGGGAACGAAACAAGCAAAGTGAACAACGGGCTGCTGCCCGCTCTCATCGATGAAATGTATGCCGCCTCTCAACCGAGAGGCGGCATATTGTTTGTTAGTAGCAGTGCTTGCCTTGCAGACGACTTTATAGATTTTCTTTTCGTGTGTATCATACAGGGGGATGTTTGACCTAATTTCGTGAAATCATCGCGTTTTTACACTGAATAATTGTCTATTATTGGTTCATTTACTAACTTTGCCCGTGTATATCAGGCAGTTCCCAGTAGCTGTGTCGTATTTTTCCACCCTTTATTGATTCCTTTTTTATGAAACAAAAACTCCCCCTTGTAATGGTGCTCTTTACAGTGCACATCTATATTATTGCTGCCGTCGGCCTCCTGCTGGACTTGATCACACTCAACTTATCAAAAGAGCCGGTTCTTGTGTTATGTATCTCTACTGTACCTTCACTTTATATTTTTGCAGGTACTGCTAATTCCATCCTCAAACGCAGAGAATTCTCGATTTACCACGGAATTGCCGCAATGATCTATTTATTGATCACATGCGGACTTGGCTCACTCAGCGGAGCAGGTCTTTCGTCGCTAGGCGGCCAATTGGGCGAAGCCGGCAGCCTACTCGCCGCTCTCAGCTTTCCGGGTGTGATAACTGCTATCGTTTGGTTGATCATTCTACTGAAAAAGAGAGCAGCAATGTCTGAGATTTTCACTGAAAAGACGCGTGAAAAAAAATTCTCTGCTGTCTTGAAATTCGGTTATGGTCTGTTTTGTTTCCTACTTACCAATTTTGCTTTCGAAGATGATAAGATAGGATTTATAAATCGATTCTTGGAACTGCTGCTTTGAATCCAAAAGCCATTACCCCATCAATCTTATCTGCTTATCTGAAATTGCAATCGTATTGTCTCAAATGTAGCTAAGACCTTCCGCTGAAAAATAGAGATAGGCTCCACATTCCCTAACCAGGCTGAGCAAACAAGATAAAAACGATATGAGCGTACCACATTCCCAGTTGGGAAGATGGTACGCTCATTGTATTCACAGCCGTCGTGTTATTTTTCTGCAGACACAAAGCACACTGGCGAAAGAGATATTTCTTGACGCCGTTTAGAACGTGGCGCGGAACATGAAGCGGATGCCCCAACGCTGCGTGTCGCCGTAGATCGACCCGGGCGAATTCAGATAGGTCAGGCGGCGCACATACTGCACGTGGATGATCTTGAAAATGTTGTGGATGCCTACAATCACCTCCACATAGGGCGTGTGCGGATCCATCACGCGGCTCTGCTGCTCGTAGCCCGCGGCGGTGAAGCGCGAGGGGAAATAATAGAGATCCGTCGCCCCGACGTTTTGCGCCAAATAGGGGTTGTTCTTGTCGGTGAGCGTGCCCCACAAGGCATTCACGCCGAGATATTCACGCCATTTGAGTCGCTTGAGGAGCGGAATGCGATTGAAGATCTTGCCATTCAAGTCCCACGAAACCATGGCCGAGACGTAGCGGTCGTTCATGAATTCCATGTTCTTGACGAGGTTGAACATCGCATCTTCTTTGACATACGAGGTGTTGGCCCACGGCATGAGCAGGAGGGGGAAGGGAACGCGGTTCCATTGGGCACCGGCTTTCACATGCGTCTCGAGCTTACCCCACGACTTGACCCACCAGCGCTTGTAGATGCCCAACTCGGTGTTGTTGTAGGTGTAGTCGCTCCACAGGTCTTTCACGCCCATGGTGTGGCTAAGCGTAAAAATCGGGGCGTTGTGGTTGGCGCGCATGCGGCGCTGCTTGGTGTTGATGAAAGTGGCACCGGGCTGATACTCGAACAGGAGCGAAACGTCGCTGGTGTTCAGGAACGGCACGTTCACAGTTGCGGCATTTAGTCCTGCGGCCTGCATCTCTTCGAACGTTGCCGGGCGGCCGAGTCCCAAGGCGGCCGTGGCTCCCACCGGCTGATAGAAGAGGGCCGAAGTGGGTTCGTTGCGGTCGTGCTGCACCTGCGCTTTGACGCGGAAGCCGTTCTCCCATTCGCGTTCGAAGTAGAGTTTCAAGTTCCGGTTGTACATCATGTGGTCGACGTTGGTCCATTTCCACGCTAAGAACATGTTGTCTTTGTCGGTAGGCAGATGGAAGTCTGAGGGAGCAATCACGTCATCACGATACGAGAGCACCAAGTTGGACACCGGATACTCACGGGGCAAATATTTTTTCGGAAGGAAGGAGTAGGTGAGTTCGCCCATACCCTTCCAACGGTGGTCCTTGAAACCATAGGCCAGATAACCTTTGGCGAAAAGGTGCTTATTGAGGTGCGCGGTGGTTTGTGCCGAAAGACGCAGGCGCAGACCGTCCACATCGTTGGTGGTGATCACGGTGTTCATCGGACCCAAATCAACCTTGGAGGGAACACTCGGATTGATCGACGTTTCCACGAAGTTCTCGATCAAGGCTTTGGCCACCCAAATCACGGGTTTCGCTCCCGGGAGGTTTTGCAGGCTCGCCACAAACGAATCCATACGTTTTTCGGTGTTGGTGAGTCGTTCCGGGCGGTGTTCAGCCCAGAAGTCGTCCTCCTGCATCTGCGCGTCGGCCAGTGTGCGCGTGGTACCGGCAAACTTAAATGCAGTGGCTGGGATGGAGTCGAAAGCAAAGCCCGAATAGGTTGTGCTTCGCTTCACTTGGAACTCGTGCAAACCTTTGGCCGCCTTGAGGAGTACCAACATATTGTCCTTCGTGAGCACCTGTTCGCCCGAGGGCAGTTCTTCGTAGGTTTGATCGATCTTCATCGACTGTACGAAGTTGATGCCCGTGTTCATTGGTACGCCCATTTTCACGCGCTTCACCCGATAGGTGCTGTCGGCCAGCACATAGAGTTCGCCGGAGAAGCCGAAGTCCTGCGCATTGTTGGGCGTGAACTGAACTTCGATACAGCGATCGCCGTCGATCATGGTGGTATCGGTGAGGAAAAAGCGGTAGAACGCGATGCCGTCGGTCGAGGAAAGTGGGGAGATGAACTGATATTGGAGCAAACGGATGTTGTTGTCGTAGAGATTCACGTCGGTAAACACATCTTTCATCATCGCATTGAGCACATCGCCCGTGTTGATCAGATCGTTGATGCCCTCGCTGCGCTGACCGATCACAATGTTCTTGCGCGTTTGGTCGCTTTTGCGCCACAACTGCTGCGTCACGGTTTCATCGACGGTGAGGGGTAGGATGAGTTTCCCGGTTTCGGGCGAAATCTCCACATGGTCTTTCAGAAAAGGCATGCGCTTGAACTGTCCGTCCTGCAACACACGCGGTGTGACGTTGCTTAGTGCAAAATTCAACTTGGTATATTGTTGCACTGCGTAGTAGTCATGCTGCGTGAGGTCGCTGTTTTTTTTGGCGGCGATGACTTTGCGCATGAACTCCACAGCGGGATTGTTTTTGCGCGAATATTTGTTGCGTTTAGCCTTCACCGTGGCTT
>ERZ773214.532-NODE-532-length-24446-cov-14.509409_pt1 | contig 24446 bp, 17 predicted proteins | sample MGYA00511238_ERZ773214 | MGnify/ENA primary metagenome ERZ773214 (study PRJEB29015, sample SAMEA2738157) | human oral metagenome | biome: human oral; feature: human-associated habitat; material: saliva | place: China | collected 2259 ... | reverse complement strand
AAGTGCTGTAGCGTCTACCTCAGCAAGCACAAGCGCTGTAGCGTCTACTTCAGCAAGCACAAGCGCCGTAGCATCTACTTCAGCTTCAACAAGTGCTGTAGCGTCTACTTCAGCAAGCACAAGCGCAGTAGCATCTACCTCAGCGTCAACAAGTGCCGTAGCGTCTACTTCAGCATCAACAAGTGCGGTAGCGTCTACTTCAGCAAGTACTAGCGCCGTAGCGTCTACCTCAGCAAGCACAAGCGCTGTAGCGTCTACCTCAGCGTCAACAAGTGCTGTAGCGTCTACCTCAGCATCAACAAGTGCGGTAGCCTCTACCTCAGCAAGCACAAGTGCTGTAGCGTCTACCTCAGCATCAACAAGTGCTGTAGCGTCTACTTCAGCAAGCACAAGCGCCGTAGCGTCTACTTCAGCATCAACAAGTGCTGTAGCGTCTACTTCAGCATCAACAAGCGCTGTAGCGTCTACTTCAGCAAGCACAAGTGCTGTAGCGTCTACCTCAGCAAGCACAAGCGCTGTAGCGTCTACTTCAGCAAGCACAAGCGCCGTAGCATCTACTTCAGCATCAACAAGTGCTGTAGCGTCTACTTCAGCAAGTACTAGCGCCGTAGCGTCTACCTCAGCGTCAACAAGTGCGGTAGCGTCTACCTCAGCAAGTACTAGCGCCGTAGCGTCTACTTCAGCAAGCACAAGTGCTGTAGCATCTACTTCAGCTTCAACAAGTGCAGTAGCGTCTACTTCAGCAAGCACAAGCGCAGTAGCATCTACCTCAGCGTCAACAAGTGCCGTAGCGTCTACTTCAGCATCAACAAGTGCGGTAGCGTCTACTTCAGCAAGTACTAGCGCCGTAGCGTCTACCTCAGCAAGCACAAGCGCTGTAGCGTCTACTTCAGCAAGCACAAGCGCCGTAGCATCTACCTCAGCGTCAACAAGTGCTGTAGCATCTACTTCAGCAAGCACAAGCGCTGTAGCGTCAGAATCAGCATCAGCAAACACATCGACATCAGTAAATACATTATCTTCTGAAACGCCATCAGAATCAGCAGGTAAGTCAAGACAGCAATTGCCAAATACAGGTACAGAAGCTTCTAAATCATCTGTACTCCTTGGAGCTTTGGCAGCTGTGACTGGTCTAGGTTTGATTGCAAAACGCCGTAAACGTGATGATGAAGAGTAATCGGATTAAAAATACATAGAAAGTATTATTATTTCGATGTATAAAGAAATCCCTTGGATGAAAATCATCCAGGGGATTTTTTACGTTTTAAAAGTTAAGGGAAACAGAAAAATAGCATAAAAAATGTTATAATAGTAGGAAAGGAGAACGACTGCATGACTGAAAAAATTACGGTAATTGTACCAGTTTATAATGTTGAAAATTACGTAGAAAAATGTTTGGATAGTTTAATTAACCAAACTTATAAAAATCTTGAAATTATCGTTATCAATGATGGTTCTACAGATGATTCGGGTGAAATTTGTCAAGAGTATGCACAAAAAGATAATCGAATTATCTATATTGATAAAGAGAATGGTGGTCAATCGGAAGCAAGAAATATAGGCTTAGATCGAATGACTGGAACTTATGTGACCTTTGTTGATTCGGATGATTGGGTCGAGTTAGATTATGTCGAAAACCTATATAAAAAAATAACGGAGTATCAGGCTGATATTGCGGTTGGAAATTATTACTCTTTTAATGAAGCTGAGGGAATGTACTACTTCCATATATTTGGAGATTCCTATTATGAGAAAGTCTATGACAATGTTTCTATCTTTGAAAACTTGTATGAGTCTCAAGAAATGAAGAGTTTCGCTTTGATATCTGTTTGGGGAAAACTTTATAAGGCAGATTTGGTTAAGCACTTACGTTTTGATATAGGTAAGTTAGGAGAAGATGGTTATCTCAATCAAAAGATTTACTTACTTGCTGAGAAGACAATTTATTTGAATAAAGGTTTATATGCTTATCGCCAAAGAGAGGGAAGTAGTTCCAGAATTTGGACAGAAAAGTGGATGCATGCCTTGGTTGATGCTATGTCTGAGCGTATTACTTTACTAGCTAATATGGGTTATCCTCTTGAAAAACACTTGGCAGTTTATCGGCAGATGTTAGAAGTCACTCTTGCGAATGGTCAAGCTAGTGGTTTATCTGATACAGCAACATATAAAGAGTTTGAAATGAAAAGAACTCTTTTAAATCAGTTATCGATACAAGAGTCAAGCGAAAAGAAAGCAATTGTTTTGGCAGCAAATTATGCCTATGTCGAGCAGGTCCTGACGACTATTAAGTCTATTTGTTATCATAATCGTTCTATTCGGTTTTATCTGATTAATAATGATTTTCCAAATGAATGGATTAAGCAATTAAATAAGCGATTGGGAAAGTTTGACTCAGAGATTATCAATTGTCGGGTTACGTCTGAGCAAATTTCACGTTATAAAACTGATATTAGTTACACAGTATTTTTGCGTTATTTTGTGGCTGATTTCGTGAAAGAAGACAAAGCTCTTTATTTAGACTGCGATTTAGTAGTAACGAAAAATTTAGATGACTTATTTGCTACAGATTTACAGGACTATCCTTTGGCTGCTATTCGAGATTTTGGAGGCAGAGCTTATTTTGGTCTAGAAATCTTTAATGCAGGTGTTCTCTTTATTAATAATGCTCTCTGGAAGCAAGAGCATATAACTCAAAAGTTGATTGATTTAACCAATGAATGGCATGATAAAGTGGAGCAGGCTGATCAAAGTATTTTAAATATGCTTTTTGAAAACAGATGGTTGGAATTGGATTTTGATAATAATCATATTGTCATTCATGAACGTTTCGCAAACTATAATTTTCCAGATGGTCAGGAATATCCAGGAATTATCCACTATTTATCAGAGAGAAAGCCTTGGCATGCACACGCTGGACAAACCTATCGTGATGTTTGGTGGTATTACCATGATATGGAATGGACAGAGTTGGGAAAAAATCATCATTTACATTCTCTTAAAAAATTGCATCTTTATCCTCTGAAAGTTCCATTTTCTTGTTTGATTTATACAGCTTCGGATCAAATTGAGCAGTTGGAAACATTAATAGTGGCTTTACCAGAAGTACAATTTAAGATTGCAGCGAGAGTAATTGTTAGTGAAAATCTTTCTAGACTTGTTGTGTATCCAAACGTTACTGTCTATTCTGGAACAGTATCTTTGGAGGAATTGGATAGAGAATTGGTAGAAACTTGTCAGCTTCTTTTAGATATCAACTATGGTGAGAAGGAAACAGAAATATTAGAGCAATTTACTTCCCAAAGGAAACCAATTTTAGCCTTTGAGAATACTAAATCTTATGAAGCGGATCAAGAGATATATCAGATTGATCAAGTTTCAGAAATGATAAAGAGAATAAGAGAGTTAAATAGATGAGAAAAAATACTGTGCGAGGTGATGCACTAATCTTAACTGTAAGTGATCAGATTGAACAATTAGAATATATTTTGGAAAACTTACCAGATATTTGTTTTCATATTGCAGCTCCTGTACAGTTTTCTGAAAAGATAAGAGTACTGGAATCTAAATATAATGTTCGTCTCACGACAGTTACAACTGATCAACAAATTGATTTTCTAGTGAATATGTGCGATATCCTATTAGATATCAATCATTTTCAAGAAGTTGATTCTATTGTTTCCAAATTTGTGCAGGCTGGTAAAATGGTCTTGGCTTTTGATAATACAGTTCATGGAAATCAAGGACAGGAAGTCTTTGAAGCCAATAGACCTGATGAATTGGTTAGTAGGATTCATGATTTTATAAATTCATCCCAAGCGGGGGTTCATAATCAAGAAAACATTATCCAAGATGGGAATTGGAATGTATTTCAAATAGATGACAAGGCTAGCCTTATTGTTGGAAACAATGTTATTTGTAGAAATTTTGAAAATTTCCATGTTTCTGGAGGGAAATTGATTTTACATGATGGTGTCTTTATTAATAACTCTTGCAGTTTTAACTGTATGGAGAGAATTGAAATAGGTTCTGGAACTATGATGGGAGAGGGAGTTCGTTTTTACGACCATGATCATGTTTATACTGCTGAAAAGATAGAAAAATGGCAGTGGACAACTGCGCCAATTAAAGTTGGAAAAGACTGCTGGATAGGAAGTAATGTCACGATTTTAAAAGGGGTGACTATTGGGGATAATACTATTATTGGGGCAGGTTGCTTAGTGCGTAAAGATATCCCGGCTAATAGTGTGGTTTATAATGATGGGAATCTTGTTATAAAAGAACGCAGTTAAGAAACATTATGTTTAAAGGAGTAATTATATGAAAAAGGAATTAATTAGTATCATAGTTCCAGTCTACAATGTTGAAAATTATTTACGCCAATGTTTAGATAGTATTATGGGGCAGACTTATCAAAATTTCGAGTGTTTATTAATAAATGATGGTTCACCTGATTATTCAGCGGATATTTGTAGCGAGTATGTTTTTAAAGATTCTCGTTTTCGATATTTTGAAAAGGAAAATGGTGGGGTATCCTCTGCACGAAATTTGGGAATTGAACATTCTAAAGGAGAGTATATCACTTTTATTGATTCGGATGATTGGGTAGATTCTGATTATTTAGAAATCCTTTATAATGCACTTATAGATGAGAATGCAGATATATCAGTATCTACTTATAAAAGGTTTCATATGGTGGATAATTGTTGGTATTTTCATTCTTTTCAAAGAGGATATGAAAAAAAGATTTTTACAGGTTCAGAATTGATTGATAATTTACAATTATTATCTTCATTTGATCATTCATATGGTTCGGTCTGTGGGAAATTGGTTAAGAGTGTAAGAGTAGAGACTATTCGTTTCAATGAAGAAACAACTTTAGGTGAAGATATGGAATTTTGGTATAAACTATATCTAATTTCTGATAAAATTGTATATGTAAACAAAGATACTTACATTTATCGAACTAGTAACGATAAATACAAACACTTTGAATTAGAAAAAATTAGGAGTGATATTCAACATCGATTGAATTTTATTGCATTTCTAACTGCTAGAGATCTAGAAGTTACTTCGTATGTAGATGACTGTATTTTGTATCTTCACAATCTAGTAGACAAGATGAAATTAGAGGGATTGGAATTTACTCAAACTGCAAGATGGTTGCAAGAGGTACTATTTCTACTAGAAGGATAATATGTTAGTCTGTAGGTAAAGAAAAAGTCTTTGTAGATGATGAGAGGATTGTTTAAAATCAAGAACTAGGAAAAAAGGATATGATAGAAAGTGGAGAGAAATGAAACTACATATTACCAATCTTTATGGAATGGCTAGGGAAAGTACAGCAACAATTGCTCAAAATGCTGTTCAAAAAATTGCTGCTCAACTAGGATTTAGAGAGTTAGGGATTTATTTTTACCATGCATCAGCTGAAACTGTAGAAGAGAGAAGTAGAAGATTAGACGGGATTCTAGCAAGTGTTTCGATAGGAGATATCGTTGTTTTTCAAACACCTACTTGGAATGGTCTAGAGTTTGAAAGAGAATTTTTAACTAAGTTAAAAATTCTCAATGTGAAAATCATAATATTTGTTCATGATGTGATTCCCCTAATGTTTAAAGCAAATGAATTTCTGATGCAGGATTATATCAATCTTTACAGCATGGCAGATAGTATCATCTTACCATCAGAAGCTATGAAAGAGAAACTGCTTCAAAATGGCCTGAATGTTAAAAAAATTATTTTTCAAAGAATGTGGGATCATCCTCATGATTTGGACTTACATGAACCTATATTTAAAAAAGAAATCTATTTTGCAGGAAATTTAAGCCGTTTCCCAGAATTAAAAACCTGGGAGGGGACAGTTCCGCTAACTGTATTTTCAAATGAAGAACAGCTTTCTTTATCAAATCAAGTTCATATTGCGGGTTGGAAGACTGATGAAGAAATGCTCTTAGAGTTATCAAAAGGTGGATTTGGACTGGTTTGGACTACACATCAAAATGAGGAACAAAATGTAGATTATTACAGTATGAATGTTTCTTATAAGTTGAGTACTTATTTAGCGGCAGGCATTCCTGTCATTATTCCTGCTACCTTGTCTAACTCGGACTTTATAGTAGAGCAAGGATTGGGGTTTGTAGTTGATAACTTAGAGGAAGCAAGCCATTTGGTGGAACAACTATCAGAAGAAACCTATTTTCAAATGTGTAGTAGAGTACGTTATTTTTCCTTTTTACTGAGTCAAGGTTTTTATGCAAAACAGTTCTTATTGCAAGCAGTTTTTGAATTAGGAATTAGTAACAATCAAAAATCACGAGGTATTCGACTATTGACAGTTACGAATAGTCAGGATTTGGAACAGATTGAATACCTAGTAGAACAACTTCCTGAGTGTGATTTTAGCATTGCTGCTAGAACTCTTATGGGACCACGATTGACAAACTTAGCTGAAAAAGAAAATGTCTATTTATATCCGGCCTCAGATTCAGAAAAGATTGAGGAACTATTAGACAAGACTGATCTATATTTGGATATTAACTATGGTGGAGAAGTAGATGGGGTTTTTAATCTCCTGTCAGACAAATCTATTCCTAGTTTTGCCTTTTATAAAACTCAAAATGGGGAACAAGGACAGTATCTCTTTTCTATCAGAAATGTTGATGCTATGGTAGCTGCAATTAGGAATTATGCTGAAACAAAACAATTGCCCAATAAACCATTTGATTTTGAAGTGCAGACTATAGATGAAACGCTTGATTATATTCTGGAGCATCAATCTTCAATAGCACGATTTGGTGATGGTGAGGTTGCAATCATGTTAGGCCAATCTATTAATTATCAGAAATATGACCCTAATCTTGCAGAAGAATTGAAATTTATTTTTAATCAAGAGAGCAGTCCTACATTAGTTATTGGTTTACAAGAAGGTTTAAAAAATCGTTTCTCTTTTGTTCCAGATGCTCTAGCTTTTTGGAGACAATATTTAGAGGATTATGAGGAATTTTATCTAGAGTATTGTAAAAATAATTGGTACGGATCAACTTTTATTTCTCGTCCTTATATTGATTTTCTAGACAAATCAAAATCAAAAACTCAGTTTGAAAAGTTGAAAAAACTATGGGAAGGAAGAGATATCCTTATCGTAGAAGGCTATGCTTCTAGATCTGGGGTAGGAAATGATTTATTTGATGGTGCTAAGAGTATTAAGCGAATTATTTGCCCATCTCGACACGCTTATGATAAGAAAAATGAGATAATGGAAGCAATCATGAACCATGCTGATGGACATTTAGTTTTGTTAATGCTAGGTCCTACAGCTAAAGTTTTAGCCTATCAACTTGCTATCAAGGGTATGCAGGCTATTGATATCGGACATGTTGATTCTGAGTATGAGTGGATGCAGATGGGAGCTGAAAATAAGGTTTTATTACGCAATAAACATACTGCAGAATTTAATCTAGATACAGAAATAGAATTAGCGGATGATGAATCATATTTGAGTCAGGTTATTGTAGACTTGAGTGCAGAATAGTATAAATCATAGATTTTTGGAGGAGAAATGACACCAGAAAGAATTGCAATCGTTTTGATTGCTGATCAAGCTTATACAGAACAATTAACTGTGACCATGAAATCCATAATGTATCACAATAAATCAGTTGATTTCTATATCATCAATCAAGGTATTATGCCAGACTGGTTTAGAAAAATGAGACGTATAGTGAGAAATCTGGGAGGGGAACTTTACAATATTCCCTTTGATATGGGATTGATTTCAGCTGAGTGGAGAACGCAAAATCATATTAGTCCGATTGCTTATGCTAAGTATTTTATTCCTCGTCTTATTGATAGAGATAGAGTGCTCTATCTGGACACAGATATTATTGTTAATGGTAGCTTAACCTCTTTTTTCTTAACAGACTTAAAAGGATTTCCAGTAGCTGCTGTACGTGATGTGGACGGTAGTTTTAATACAGGTGTTATGCTCATTGATAATCTACAATGGAAGGAATTATCGGTTTTAGATAAATGTTTAGAATTATCTGAAGGTGAGAAAAGTGAACATTGGGAATTAGAACATTTTAATGGAAATCAGACAATCTTGAACTTTGTTTTTCAGGATAATTGGTTGGAGTTGGATAAGCGATTCAATGTTCAGGTTGGTCATGATATCGTAGCATTTTATAGTAACTGGCAAGAGCATTTTTGTATGAAGGATAGTCCTCTTATTATTCATTATACAACCTATAGAAAACCATGGAATAGTCTGACTTCCTACAGATATAGAGAAAAATGGTGGGATTTCTATAATTTAGAGTTTTCTCAGATTTTAGCTCATCACCTAGATGAATTTTCTTTAATAAAAGGTGAAAGACAGGGACTGGAGTTTATGACACTTACCAATTCGGAAGAAACAGAAGGAATTGAATATTTAGCAAATATCTTTCCAGAGCATAAATTTCATATAGCTGCATATACTGAAATTGGTGAGCAATTAAGAAGATTATCTATAATAGACAATATTTATTTACACCCACAATCTACTACAGAAAAATTAAAATATCTTTGTGGAAAATCAGACGCATATTTAAATATAAATTATGGTGATACAGACGAATCTATCTTACATTGTATGGTAGATATGGATAAACCGATTTTTAGTTTTTATGCTACTCATAAAGGGAATGTGCCTCAATATCTTTTTCTAAGACAGGAGTTAGAAAAAATGGAGGAGGCGATCCGTTTATTCTCTGAAATTGGGGCCGATAAATTTCGTCAAGCATTTAAACAGGAAGAATTATTTGATATTTCAGTTATGTCTATAGATGAAACCTTGGATCAACTATTGGAAACGGAACAATCACTTATTCGTTTTGGAGATGGAGAGATTCATATTATGAATGGTTATGATATTCCATTTCAAAGATACGATGAAGTCTTGGCACAAGAGATGAGAAATATTTTAATGCTCGATGATAGAGAAAATATTATGATTTGTATGCCAGAAGTTTTTGAAGTCTTCCAAGGTAATTTTACACAAGACGCTAATTCCGAAAGTTTTTGGAAAAGAGAGCTGGACCGATTTTCAGATTTTTTCAAGGAATATTGCAATTCAAAGAGATATGGGTCAGCCTTTATTTCAAGGCCTTATATTTATAATAAGGATAAGAGTTGCGCTCAAAGTCAATTTGAAAAAATAAAACAATTGTTCGAAGGGGAAGAATTATTAATCGTTGAAGGAGCAACTTCACGTTCAGGTGTTGGGAATGACTTATTTGAAGGTGCAAAATCAATTAAGCGTATTATATGTCCTTCCCATAATGCTTTTGATAAAATTCAGGAAATTAAAGAAGAAATCTTAGAACATTCAGAGGGACGACTTATTTTGTTAATGTTGGGACCAACTGCAAAGGTTTTAGCTTATCAATTATCTCAATTAGGGCATCGTGCTTTGGATTTTGGACATATTGATTCAGAGTATGAATGGATGAAAATGGGAGCAGAGACAAAGGTACAACTAAAACACAAGCATACAGCAGAATTTAATTTTGACCAAGGAATTGAATTTATAGAGGATGAAGACTATAATAGTCAAATTGTTGCAGATTTGTCTAAGTAGAGAGGTGTAAATACATGGATTTTCCATTAATATCGATTATTATTCCAGTATATAATGTAGAGGAATACATTGAACATTGTATTAATAATATCTTGATACAGACTTATACGAATATAGAGGTTATCATTGTCAACGATGGTAGCCTTGATGATAGTATAACTATTGCAAAGAAATTGACAGAAGATGACTCTCGTTTTATCTATATTGATAAGGAAAACGGTGGACAGTCGGATGCACGTAATGTAGGTTTGGATTGTGCTAGTGGAGATTATATCTTTTTTTGTGATCCAGACGATTTTATGTTCGAAAAAAGTATCGAAAACTTGTACTATGCTAGTGCTTTGACGAATGCTGATATGGTAGTAGGATCATTTTGCCATTTTAAAGAAGGAATGTTTTATTTGTATAATCCAGATAAAGATGGGGAAATGTTATCTTGTATATCAGCAAAAGAGGCTATTGAAGGTATGGATAGTATGGAAGATTACCCATTCCTTCGCTATTCGGCTGTATGGGGTAAGTTATTTAAAAAGAATTTGTTTGAGACCATTCGTTTTCCTAAAGGAAAATATGCAGAAGATCAATTTATCATGTGGAAATTATATCTTGCAAGTAAAGTGATTGTTCGTTATCAGTCAGATGTCTATGCTTATAGGGTGAATTACAAGGGATTGACGCAAAATTATAGTCTATCTCACTTGGATTTTATTGAAGCGATTGAAGAACGTATTCATACCTTAATTGAGATGCCAGAATTAGATTATCCTATGGAATTGGCATTTAATCAGTATAAATTTGCTCTAAGGAGAAATTTATCCATGTTAGAGGGAACTGAATTTGTCCAGGAGGAAGGAACAGTGCGTGAAAAGTTGGAGCATGCTGAGAATGGGAATTACCTGTTTTTGAAAGATAAAAGAGAGTGAAATATGGAAAATCAATTAATTAGTGTTATTGTACCAATATATAATGTTGAAAACTATCTTCGACAATGTTTAGATAGCATTCTAGAGCAGACATTTCATAATTTAGAGATTATTCTTGTGAATGACGGTTCTACTGATGGTTCGGGCCAGATTTGTCAAGAGTATTTAAAGAAAGATTCTCGTATTACATACTTCGAAAAGGAGAATGGAGGATTATCTGATGCTCGTAATTACGGCATAGAAAGGGCTCAGGGAGAATATTTAACTTTTATTGATTCGGATGATTGGGTGACTAATACTTATATTGAAGAACTATATATTAAACTTCAGCATTATAATGCGGATATTTCTATAAGTAACTATTTTTATTTTCAGGAAAGCAATGCAACATTTTATAAACATGTTTTTGAACATTGGGAAAAGGAATATGATAGTAAGTATCTATTAGAACATTATTTTGATATTCAATGCGGAGATTTTTTCTTATCCACAGCTTGGGGGAAATTGTATAAAAAATATTTATTTGAGTACTTACGTTTCGCAAAAGGGATGACATCAGAGGATGCAGCTTTGACTTACAAAGTTTATGATCTTGCAGACAAGATTGTATACTTTCATAAAGATAGTTACTGTTATAGACAACGTGAAGGCAGCATTTCAAATTGTCCAACAATTAATAGTATTGAGGATTCGATTAGATTGAGTTTAGAAAGAATTACGTTGCTATCGTTAAAAGGATATGATACTTCTAGCTATTTAAAACATTTTCAAGAATTATTGGAATTGAATGAGTATAATATGCGATTTGTTTGGAATATGGAAGATACAGAAACATATAGACGAATTAAAGAAAACTTGACAATGATTTCTTCGAAGAAAAAATAGAAAACGAAAGGATATAGGATGAGTGCAATTTCAATAAGTATTATGGTACAGTATGCAATGTAGAACCATATATTCGACAATGTTTGTACAGAATTTTGGGACAGATCTTTACAAATTTTGAAGTGCTTCTGGTAAATGATGGGTCAACGGATAATTTAAGATTTATTTGTCAAGAGTATGTAGAAAAAGATGACAGAATCCGTTATTTTGAAAAAGAGTTTTGAAAAAGAAATGAAAAAGAAAACGGTGGAGTTTCTTCAGCTCGTAATTTTGGAATCAAACATTTGAGGGGGACTATATTATATTTATAGATTTAGATGATTGGGTTGAACCAACATATATTGAAGATATGTATCAAGCCGCTCTAGAAAATGATTCTGAAATCGTTGTTTCAAACTATAAACGATTTGATATTAAAGAAAACCATTATTTAATACATGTATGGGATGACTATTATGAAGAGAACTATGAAGGGGAAGAATTGATTAATAAACTTCCTTTGTTGGAACTATGTGATTGTGCTTTTACAACGAGTTGGGGTATTCTTTTTAGTCAAAACCTATTTAATAATATTGCGTTTCCAAAAGGGAAAATTATTGAAGATAGTCGAACTAATTATAAATTGTTCGCAAAATCTTCACGTAGTACCTATATTCATAAAGCACTATATAATTATCGCATAGGTGGCGAGAGTATAAGTAGCCAAGTGAATGAAAAAATTCTAGTAGATGTCTTGGAGTGTTTATTAGAAAGATTGGCAGCATATGCTATCAAAGGTTGGAATATTTCAGATGAAAAAGAAAATATATCTGGGAATCTGATTGTTAAATATCAAAAGCAAAAGAAGCTGGTTTACAAGACACTGAAATTTTTAGGAGATATACTGAGTTACTTTCTTTAATTGATGAAAGTATTTAGATGGACAGAATGTTTATATATAATTAGAAAATGGAGATATGAAAGATTGACAGAATTAATTAGTGTTATAGTTCCTGTATATAATACAGAACAATATCTAGTGGAATGTCTAGAAAGTATTCTTAAACAAACTTATTCAAATATAGAAGTTATTTTGGTAGATGATGGTTCGATAGACTTATCTGGAAATATTTGTGATCAATTTGCTAGAAATGATTCTCGCATTCGTGTATTTCACAAGCAGAATGAAGGAGTAGCTATAGCTAAAAACTTTGGAATCGAGCAAGCTAGAGGTGAGTATATTGTCATTGTTGACTCAGATGATATGATAGAAGAGCGTATGATTCAAGTACTGTATGATCAAGCAAGAACTCATCAAGCGGATATTGTCATAGGCAATTATTGCATCTACGATGAAAATGATAAAAATTACTATTTTTATGTATGGGATAAGGATTATGTTGTAGAAGAATTAACATCTCAAGAGTTAATCGATAGACAGGCAGGTGCTTGGAAATGGAATAGTTCAGCTTTTATAATAACTGTATGTAAATTATGTAAAAAAGAATTGTTCGATGAGATTTCTTTTACTCATGGTCGACGATTTGATGATGAGGCTTCTACCCATAGGCTATATTTAAGGAGTAAACGAACAATTTTTGTAAATGATAATCTATATATATATAGAACACGTTCAGGTAGTATAATGCAAACTAAATTTGATATTTCATGGGCTAAAGATTTAGTTGAAGTATTCTCCAAGAAAATATCAGATCTTGTTTTAGCTGGATTAGATGTTTCAGTTATGCGTATTCGGTTTGTAAATCTTTTAAAGGATTATAAAAAGACTTTGGAAGAATATCAAATGATAGATACAGAAGAATATAGAGATATCTGCTTTAGGCTGAACATTTTCTTGGAATCAGAACAGGAAAAAGAGTAACCCAAATTATTCATATCTCACACTAAGTAACTAACCAATTCAAAAATCACCAGAAAAGCTAGTTAAACCGCTATCCTTCTGGTGATTTTTTAAAACTAAATGACTATAATGATAGAGTTCTAATATAGTAAATTGAAACTAAAACAGTACACTACAACTGCTAAAACATTTTTAGAAATTAATTTATACTCAATGAAAATCAAAGAGCAAACTAGGAAGCTAGCCGCAGGCTGTACTTGAGTACGGCAAGGCGAAACTGACGCGGTTTGAATTTGATTTTCGAAGAGTATAAAAAACAAACTATGCAAGACAAGAGTTTCTGCTCTTTTTGATTTTAAATGAGTATTAGGGAACAAATTCTTTAGTTATACATATAATTTAAAGATTAAGAGGTATTTAAATACTTTTCTACAGGAAGTTAGAAGAGATTTTTTCTGCTTTTTTTGTTATAATAGTAACCTGAAAGTTAAGAAAAAATCTTAAAATACCTGATGGTATATTGATTATAAATTACTCAGTAGAAATAGACTAGAAACGAGTTTTAGAGAGTAGGATTAAACATGAAAAATATTTCTTCATCTATCACAGTTAAAAAAGGGCTAGCAACATTATTTTTTATATTCATATTTATAGCAGGAAGTAGATTGACCCTCCCTTTTGTAGATATGAATAATAGGGAATTTTTAGGAGGAACTGCTGCTTATTTGGCTTTTTCTACAGCAATGACAGGTGGAAATTTGAGAAGTTTATCCTTGTTTTCAGTAGGATTATCTCCCTGGATGTCTTCGATGATTTTATGGCAGATGCTTTCTTTTTCAAAAAAATTAAATCTGACATCTGGAGCTATTGAAATACAAAATAGAAGGCAGATGTACTTAACCTTGTTTATTGCTTTGATTCAGGCATTAGCTATTTCATTAAATCTCCCAATTCAGTCCAATGTGCCTAAAATGTTGGTTATCGTCCTAAATACCTGTCTGTTGATAGCGGGTGCTTTTTTCTTGGTGTGGTTATCAGACATCAATGCAACGGTAGGTATCGGGGGCTCTATGATTATTTTATTGATTGGAATGGTTTTAAACATTCCTCAAGATTTGATTGAAACGTTTCGGACTGTTCCCATACCTCTTTTTGTGTTAATCGGTTTGATTATTATGGGGATTGTTTTCACTTATCTGGTAGCCCTGCTTTATCGTGCTCGTTATCGTATGGCCGTTCATAAGATTGGTCTGCATAATCGTTTTAAGAGATATTCCTATTTTGAAATTATGCTTAATCCTGCAGGAGGGATGCCTTTTATGTATGTCATGACTTTTTTGAGTTTACCTACTTATATGTTGTTGTTGTTACAGACGATTTTTCCGGAAAATCTACTTTTCACTGAAATTTCATCTCAGTATACAATGGGGAAACCATTGTGGATTTATATGTATATGATTATTCTTTTTATTTTTAGTATAGCCTTTGCTTTTGTAAATATGAGTGGTGAACAAATTTCAGATCGAATGAAGAAATCGGGAGAATATATTTATGGAGTCTATCCGGGGGAAGAAACGAGTCGTTTCATCAATCGATTGGTTCTTAGGTTTTCTCTTATTGGTGCTGTATTTAATGTAGTAATGGCTGGAGGGCCTATGCTATTTGTATTGGTTGATGAGAAACTACTTAGAGTAGCAATGATTCCTGGTTTGTTTATGATGTTCGGAGGTATGATTTTTACAGTCAGAGATGAAGTGAAAGCTCTGAGATTAAACGAAACTTATAAACCATTGATTTAGGAGGGTGTCATGTATTATTTTATTCCAGCCTGGTATGGTTCAGAACGTCAGTGGCATGCGGATGTGATTCCTTGGTACCATTCACAATTTCGCTTCGAATTTGATGATACCTTTAATCAAATCCGTCTTTTTCAAAGACAAGGCCTATCATCTCGCTTATTAGTGTTATCTTATCAACCACATTTGCGTTATTTTTTACATAGACATGGGGTTTTAGAGACAGAGGTTTACTCTGTTTTTGATGATATGCAAGATTTTTATGGACTACATACTCAGGTTCTTCATATTAGAGATATAGAATGGGATAGTGATTGTCAATTTCTGTATAGTCCTTTTACAATTATCGTGCAAAAAAACGGTAAAAAATATGCTCAGATAGAGCATGGTGTGGAGGGCTTTATTAGTGAGATTAGGTATTTTGCTCCAAATGGTCAGATGAGCAAGCGCTATATTATGGACGACAGAGGATTTGTATCTAGTGTAATCTATTTTGAAGATGGACAAGCTATGTATCAGGACTATCTGGATCCTAAAGGAATTTGGCGATTTAGGGAATATATTCAAGAGGAAGGTAGAATTGAGATCAATCCGATTTTTGCCTATCGATTTAAATTGCTTAAATATCGAAATATGGAGCATTTGGTGGCAGAATTTTTTGATAAATATTTGAAAAAAAATCAGAAAAAGCAGGATATTTTTATCATTCCGTCACATCCTTATCATGATCAGTTTATCTTTGATCATATTCCAAGTGCCAATCCTAAAATTTTGAGTCTTTTTATCAATCGTGATTCTCAAGATACCTTTAGAGAGCTATCATTATCAGTTGATAGTGCCAGCCTAGTATTAGTGGATAGAGAAGATAGTCTAAAACTTTTACAAGAGCTATACCCTGAACTATCTAATAAATTCCATCATCTTTCTCCTTTTGATACGCGTTTACGATTGGGTCGAAGTCAGACTCGAAAAGAATCAATTATATACTATCAGTTAGATTTTTCTGAAGGAATTGATAGACAAGCCCTATTTCAGGTTTTATCATTTATTGCTGAAACCAAAAACACAGAGGTCATTTTTGGAGCCTTTTCTGCTAGTCAGGAACAAATGGAGGAAGTGGAATCAATTGTCAATGAAATCATTCAGGAACAAATCCATACTGATAGTTTAGAAAAAGGAATAGACTACGGTGAGGCAGAAAATCCTTTAGAAGAAAATCAAGAGCAGGAACTACGTTATCAATTTGTTAATATGAATGATGAGTTGGATCTGATTAAGACACTAGAGTTTGTTCGTTTGATTGTGGATCTCAATAAACAACCGTACCTCTATACTCAAATAGCAGGTATTAGTGCAGGAATTCCTCAGATTAATCGGGTTGAAACCGTTTATGTGGAACATTTGAAAAATGGTTATTTGATTTCGGATGTGAAAGAATTTTCCAAGTCTGCACATTACTATATAGATAAACTGAAAGAATGGAACCAGGCCTTGATTTACTCTATTGATAAAATCAAGGAACATACTGGTCAACGTTTCTTAGATAAATTGCATCACTGGATCGAGGAGGTTACTAATGTCAAAGGACTATAAAATCCTACAGATAGGGATTGACAATTGGGCTCATCATTACGATATTCCTGAAAATATGGATTGGTACTATTTCTGTCCCAACTCACCGTTAGCTCTTCGTAAAATGATGGAAATGGAATCTATTACTAGTTTCCATATTATCTTGATAGAGGATGGTCAGTATTTGGCAAATTTATTGCCTTTTATTCATCATATTGAGCCCTATACTCTTTTTTATAATCAAGATTTTAAAACGACAAATTTGGCAATTCTTGATTTATTAAAAACACGGTGTGCCCAAGCTATAGATTTCTCAGATCCTCAGCAGTTAGTGAATGACTTATCCACTTCTCTCTTTGGCGGAGGTTACGGTGATAAATTATTTCCATCGACGATACAAATCCATCCCTCTTTTGAAGGTTCTGTTTCCTATCAAGGATTTGAACATGTTGTTTTAGAAGGGAATTTTGGAGATGATTTCCAACAATTGGCTTACTGGCCAGATAATTTTATGGTTTATAAAAATTTACCCATTGAATTATGGTTAGAGTTTGAAAAACAAGGAAATTGTGAATTTCGGTTTAGCATCCGTAAGATATGGGCTGGTGCTATTGACAATTTCTTCGAGGAAAAAGTTTATAGTGAAGTTGATCTTCAGCAAGCTATTCTCGTTGACAATAAAGAGGAAGATTTTTTTATAACAGTATCGGTAGAGGCTCGTGGTCATGGAAGTTTGAGTATAGGTAATCTGCATCAACGCTGGAGTCGCAAACAGTTTGGTAAATTTTTCCTCGGTGGAAATATCATACATGATAGTAAGCGTGATGAAATTAACTATTTCTTTCATCCAGGAGATTTCAAGCCACCCCTTGCAGTCTATTTTGCAGGATATCGTCCTGCTGAAGGATTTGAAGGATATTTTATGATAAAAAATCTCGGATGTCCTTTTCTTTTGTTTTCTGATCCTAGGTTAGAAGGGGGAGCTTTTTACCTTGGTAGTGAAGAACTAGAAGAGAAGATAAAAGACACTATTCGTTATTATTTACAGTATTTAGGACTTAATCATGAAGATTTAATTTTATCTGGTCTTTCTATGGGAACTTTTCCAGCGCTTTACTATGGTGCTTTCTTTGAACCTAGGGCTGTTATTGTAGGTAAACCGCTTGCTAATCTTGGAACAATTGCTCGCAGAGGTCGTTTAGAATCCCCTGGAGTATTTAAGACGGGATTTGATGTTTTGAGGCATCAAACAGGAGATGTTAGTGATAAACATATGCTAGAATTAGACCAGCGATTTTGGAATGTTTTTAAAAAAGCTGATTTTTCAAATACGATTTTTGGTTTGTCCTATATGAAAGATGAAGATATGGATAGCCATGCCTATGAACAATTAGTAACTTATCTATGCAATACAGGTGCAAAGATTCTTTCTAAGGGAACATCTGGACGACACAATGATGATACTGCTACAAATGTGGCTTGGTTTTTGCATTTTTATAGTATGGTATTGGGAACAGAGTTTGGAAGAGGGGACAAATGATTATCAATCAAAGAGAAAATATCACTTGGGGAGAGGTAGCGGGAACATTTATGTATGGTAGTAAGGTAATCTGTCATGAGGACAAACATATTAGTCTATATAATCCTTTGGTGCCATCAGGAGAAATCTTAAAAATATGGTTTTCTAGTGTGAACTATCAAGGATTTAGAACTCAGCCCAGTCTCCCCTTACTTAAAAGAAAACAGGAGTATCGATTATGTATGGATTTTGAATGCCATCCTACAAATGGAGTCTATACAAAGATTTCATTTTTTGATAGATATGGGGATGTGATTGAAGAGAAAATTGAAAAAAAGAAAGTCTTTGATTTTATCTATCCTGATGATACCTATACCTACCAAGTCTCCCTTCTAAGTGCTGGCTTTGAATCCTTAGATTTTTATTCTTTATCTATTAAGGAGATTAATTGTGCCTAGAAGTTTTTATCAAGATTTTCAACTTAGGAAAGTTAAAAAGATTTTAAAAAAGATTAATTCCCTTAAAGAAAAGATAGAATCTCTATCAGATCACGAATTAGCTGCAAAGACAGAGGAATTTCGCCAACGTCTTGCTAAAGGAGAGACGGTAGATGATCTTCTAGTGGAAGCTTTTGCTGTTGTTCGTGAAGCGGATAAGCGCATACTGGGAATGTTCCCTTATGATGTCCAAGTCATGGGAGGAATTGTTATCCATCAAGGAAATGTTGCTGAGATGAATACTGGTGAGGGAAAAACCTTGACAGCCACTATGCCTGTCTATCTCAATGCCCTGACAGGAAAAGGCACTATGCTGATCACTACCAATGACTATCTAGCTAAACGCGATGCTGAAGAGATGGGGCAAGTTTACCGCTTCTTAGGACTGACAATTGGTGTACCTTTAACAGATGATCCTAAAGAGGAATTGACGTCAGAAGAGAAAAAAAGAATTTATGCATCAGATATTATTTATACAACTAATAGTCATTTAGGTTTTGATTATTTAAATGATAATCTGGCCTCAAATAAGGAAGGGAAATTTTTACGTCCCTTTAATTACGTTATTATTGACGAGATTGATGATATCTTATTGGATAGCGCTCAGACACCCTTGATTATTGCAGGGGCACCTAGAGTTCAGTCTAACTACTATGGGATTATCGATACACTTGTGACAACCTTGGCCGAGGGTGAAGATTATATTTTTAAAGAAGAAAAAGATGAAGTCTGGTTGACAACCAAGGGTGCGAAGACTGCGGAAAGTTTCTTGGGGATTGATCATTTGTATAAAGAAGAGTATTCGACTTTTGCTCGTCATTTAGTTTATGCAATTCGAGCCCATAAACTCTTTACAAAAGACAAAGACTATGTCATTCGCGGTAATGAAATGGTACTGGTGGACAAGGGGACAGGACGTTTAATGGAACAAACTAAACTCCAAGGAGGACTCCATCAAGCGATTGAAGCAAAGGAACATGTTAAATTATCTCCAGAAACACGGGCTATGGCCTCCATTACTTATCAGAGTCTCTTTAAGATGTTTCATAAGGTATCTGGTATGACAGGGACAGGTAAGGTAGCGGAGAAAGAACTTCTTGAAACCTATAATGTGTCGGTAGTGCGCATTCCAACTAATCGTCCCAAACAACGGATTGACTACCCAGACAATCTATATCTTACTTTACCTGAAAAAGTGTATGCTTCTTTAAAATACATTAAAGAATACCATGCTAAGGGAAATCCTTTACTAATTTTTGTTGGTTCGGTAGAGATGTCTCACCTTTATTCATCTCTCTTGCTCCGTGAAGGAATAGCTCACAATGTTTTAAATGCTAACAATGTGGCCCGTGAGGCTCAGATTATCTCCGAATCAGGTCAAATGGGAGCAGTTACAGTTGCTACTTCTATGGCAGGACGTGGTACGGATATTAAGCTGGGTAAAGGAGTTGCAGAGCTTGGAGGTTTGATCGTTATCGGAACTGAACGGATGGAAAGCCAACGGATCGACCTTCAAATTCGTGGACGTTCAGGTCGTCAAGGAGATCCAGGTATGACCAAGTTTTTCGTATCCTTGGAGGATGATGTTATTAAAAAGTTTGGACCATCTTGGGTGCATAAACAGTATAAAGACTACCATGTTAAAGATATGACCAATCCAGTAGTTTTAAGGGGACGTAAGTATCGTAAATTAGTTGAAAAAGCTCAACAAGCAAGCGATAGTTCTGGACGCTCTGCACGTCGTCAGACTCTGGAATATGCCGAGAGTATGAATATTCAACGTGATATGATTTATAAGGAACGAGATCGTTTAATAGATGGTTCTCGTGAATTAGAAGATGTTGTTGAAGAAATCATTGCTAGCTATATTGATCAAGTGACCTTTTCAAATTATGGAAGTAGGGAGTTGTTATTTCACTTTATTGTGACTAATATTAGTTTTCATATTAAAAAAGTTCCAGAGGATCTGAATATTGCTGATACTAGCGAAGTACGTACTTTTTTGAAGCAAGTTATTGAAAAAGAACTCTCTGAAAAGAAAGCATTACTTGAGCAATATGGTCTGTATGACCAGTTCTTACGCTTTTCTCTACTTAAAGCTATTGATGATAACTGGGTAGAACAGGTAGACTATCTACAACAGTTATCTATTGCGATTGGTGGGCAATCAGCTTCTCAGAAAAATCCTATTGTTGAGTACTATCAAGAAGCCTATTCAGGATTTGAAACCATGAAAGAGCAGATTCGTTCAGATATGGTACGTAATCTTCTAATGGGTCTAGTAGAGGTCACTTCTAAAGGTGAAATCATAACCCATTTTCCATAAAAAGGGGACAATATGACAATTTACAATATAAATTTAGGAATTGGTTGGGCCAGCAGTGGTGTTGAATATGCCCAGGCTTATCGTGCGGGTATTTTTCGCAGCCTGAATCTGCCGTCGAAGTTTATCTTTACAGATATGATTTTGGGCGATAATATCCAACATTTGACTGCAAATATCGGCTTTGATGACGATCAAGTCATCTGGCTTTACAATCACTTTACAGATATCAAAATTGCACCGACCAGTGTGACGGTAGATGATGTGTTAGCTTATTTTGAAGGCGTAGAAAGCCGTCGTGAAAGAAATGGGAAAATTGAACGAATCTTCTTTTCAGATGAAGACAAGTTTATCACTTGTTATTTGATAGATGAGGAAAAAGATTTTGTTCAGCATGTGGAGTATGTGTATGCTGGTAAATTGATCCGCAAAGATTATTTCTCTTACACACGCTATTGCACAGAATATTTTGCTCCTAAAGACAATGTAGCGACCCTTTACCAAAGAACCTTCTACAATGAAGATGGGACACCGGCTTATGAGATGTTCATGAATCAAGGAACTGAGGAAGTTTATCGTTTCAAGGATCGCATCTTATACGGGAAGCCTGCCTTAATTCGTTATTTCATGCAGACACTTCAGTTAAGTAAATCAGATCTAGTGATTTTAGATCGTGAGACAGGGATTGGTCAGGTTGTTTTTGAGGAAGCGCAAGCGGCGCATCTAGCGGTAGTTGTTCATGCAGAGCATTATAGTGAAAATGCGACCAATGATGATTATATCCTTTGGAACAACTATTATGACTATCAATTTACCAATGCAGATAAGGTCGACCTCTTCATCGTTTCAACGGATCGCCAAAAAGAAGTCTTAGAACAGCAGTTTACTCGCTATACCTCGCATGCTCCTAAGATTGTGACCATTCCAGTTGGAAGTGTTGATCAATTAACAAAACCACAAGAGAACCGTAAACCATTTTCTCTTATTACAGCTTCGCGTCTAGCCAAGGAAAAACACATTGATTGGCTTGTCAAGGCTGTGATTGAGGCTCATAAGGAATTGCCAGAATTAACCTTTGATATCTACGGTAGTGGTGGTGAAGAAGGACGTCTTCATGAGATTATCGCTGCAGGTCAGGCAGAAGAGTATATTAAACTCAAGGGTCATGCCGAACTTTCTCAAATCTATTTACAGTATGAAGTTTATCTAACTGCTTCTACAAGTGAAGGCTTTGGGTTAACACTCATGGAAGCAATTGGTTCGGGCTTGCCATTGATTGGTTTTGATGTTCCTTATGGAAATCAAACCTTCATCGAAGATGGCGAAAATGGCTACTTGATTCCAAGCTCATCTGACCATGTCGAAGATGAAATCAAGAAAGCTTATGCAGAAAAGATCTGCCAACTGTATTTGGAAAATCGTTTGGAAGGCATGAGAGAAAAGTCTTACCAGATAGCCGAGAAGTTCTTGACTCAAGAGATTTTGAACAAATGGGAAAATACAATCAAGGAGGTAGTGGATGATTCAGTTATTTGATGTATATAATCAAGAAAGCCAAGATTTGCACTATAGTCTGACTGAAGCAGGACTGTCTGATTTGGCTGTGGTTATTGAACCCGATGGATTTTTGCCAGATGGAGTTGTCTCACCTTTCACCTATTATTTGGGTTATGACAGCGGTAAACCCTTGTACTTTAACCAAGTTCCTGTACCAGACTTTTGGGAGATTGCTGGTAATAATCAATTTGGGACCATCAATGACCTCAATCAAGAACGAGCAGTGATACATTTTGCAGATGGTTTACAGGCTCGTTTGGTAAAAAAAGTCGAATGGAAAACACCAGCAGGTCGGATTTTTCAGGTAGATCACTACAATCGTTTTGGATCTTGCTTTGCTAAGACCACCTTTGATGCTTCTGGTCAAGCTATCATGACTTTTTATCGGAACGTAGATCAAAAAGAAGTTATTTTGGAAAACCATGTCACAGGTGATATTCTGTTGACCTTGGAAGGTCAAGGCTTGCGCCATTTTTCTGGTCGAGTGGCCTTTATCATAGACTTCTTAAAAGGTTTGAAAGTGAATCTTGACCACCTTCTCTTTAATACCCTATCTACATCGTTTTTGACTTCCTTCCATTTCCCAGAAAAATCAGGTCAGGATATCTTGGTTTGGCAAGAACCATTGCATAATGATATACCAGGAAATATGCAACTGATTTTGGAGAATGACCAGCTTCGAGCTAAGACCATTATCATTCCAGATTATGCGACTTATGAACGCGCTCTGCAATTGACGGATGAGAAATTCCATCATAAGTTTAGTCACTTAGGCTATTATTATCACTTTAAGCGTGATAATTTTGTTCGACCTGATGCCCTGATAGTGACCAATTCGGATCAACTAGAGCAAGTTGAAAAATTGGTGGAGAGTTTACCAAGGGTCACTTTCCGAATCGCGGCAGTGACAGAAATGTCAGCAAAGTTGATGGATATGCTACGCTACCCGAATGTTGTACTCTATCAAAATGCCAGTCCCCAAAAGATTCAAGATCTCTATCAACTGTCAGATATCTACTTGGATATCAACTATGGTAATGAACTTCTCCAGGCTGTTCGTCAGGCCTTTGAACACAACCAACTGGTCCTAGCTTTTGAAGAAACTGCCCATAACCGTCGCTATACAGCTCCAAGTCATATTTTCGCTAAGGAAGCAGTTGACGGCATGATTCAAACTATTGATTTAGCTCTTTCTAACGTTAAGGAGATGGGACGAGCTCTTGGAGAACAGGGTTACCATGCCAATTATGTGGATCCAATTATGTATCAGGAGCGGATGGAAATCATTTTAGGAGAAAGCCATGACTAAAAAAGATCTATTTTATCAGGATGTTGAAGGCCGCATGGAAGAGATGAAACAACAACCCATCAAAAAAGAAAAAGCCACACGTGGTGAAAAAATTAGTAAAACACTCTCTTTCCTGTTAGGATTCATCATTTTGATTGGTTTACTGTTTACTTTAATAGGGCTTTTGAGGTAGTTAAATGACAGAATTATTGATACTTTTAACCATTATATTAGCTCTTTCCTTAATCATTCTTGTGACCATTCAACCAAGGCAAACTCAAATCTTTTCTACTGATGCAACTAGTAATATTGGAAAGCCCAGCTATTGGCAAAGTAATACGCTTGTTAAAGTCTTAACCCTGCTTGTTAGCTTAGCCTTGTTTGTGATGCTTATCCTCTTTATGGCCTTAACTTTTGCGTAAGCTTTGATTTCTAGCGAGAATGATTGACTTTAACAGTGAAGATTTAAAGAAATTTAAGTTTTAGGAGAATATTTTAAGAAAACTTTTAGGAATCTAGCTTATACTATAAGCATAAGTTAAGAAGACCTTAACTTTAACTCCTAAAAATTTTTCATAATAATCTCCCTATAAAATAAAGTCGCCCAATCAGGCGGCTTATTTT
>ERZ773214.531-NODE-531-length-24473-cov-71.082808_pt1 | contig 24473 bp, 17 predicted proteins | sample MGYA00511238_ERZ773214 | MGnify/ENA primary metagenome ERZ773214 (study PRJEB29015, sample SAMEA2738157) | human oral metagenome | biome: human oral; feature: human-associated habitat; material: saliva | place: China | collected 2259 ... | reverse complement strand
AGCTTGCGGTGATTACTGCTGATGACGAGTGGGGCGAGAAGATGTTCTCCGCCGCTTGCGAACAGATGGGTGCGCAGAAGGTTCACCGTCTGGTGACTGCTCGAGGTGCCGGTCTGACTGAGGTGCCTGCAGAGTTTGGTGCCCGCGACTGGGCTGTGGTGAAGGTTCAGCGTGAGGGCCTGGGCCACCGCTTCCACATGGCTAATGGTGCCGGTGAGAGCGTTGAATGCTACACCGGCCTGCCCGCTGACTTTAACGTTTCGAATGCTGCGCTGGCGGCTCTCATGGCGTACCTGGACACTGACGCCGCTGAGCGTGAGCGTCTGCTGCCCGAGCTGGCCTCCGGTGCGGCTCTGACTCCGGTGGTGCCGGGTCGTATGCAACTAATTTCTTTGGCTCCGCACGCGATTGTGGACTTCGCTCACAACCCGGACGGTCTGACCCGTGCCCTGGAGGCGATGGACCGCCCCGGTGAGGGTAAGGTCATGATTGTTTTCGGTGCAACCGGTGAGCGTGACCAGCTCAAGCGCCCGATTATGGGTGCGATTGCGGCGCAGCACGCGGATATTGTGGTCGTGACGGATGACGACCCGCACGGTGAGGCGCCCGAGCCGATTCGTGCCGCCGTTGAGGAGGGCGCGCAGAAGGCTGAGAACCGCCGAGCCACCCAGATCCTGAATATTGCTCCGCGTGCCGCCGCTATTGAGGCGGCAATTGCCCTGGCGGGCGAGCACGATGCCATCCTGATTGCTGGCCGCGGCCACGAAACCGAACAGGATGTTGACGGCGTGGATATCGCCCTGGATGACCGCGTTGAAACCGCCCGTGCCCTGCGTGCGCACGGTTTCGAGATTCTGCCTGATTACCAGCGCATGCTCGACGAAAGTGACTCTAAGACCGCTGAAGGTATGGTGAAGAATGATTAAGCTCAGCGCCGCCCAGATTATTGAGGCAACCGGCGGCACCGCTATCGGCCTGGATGGCCGTGAGGAGCAGGTGTACGCAGACTTCGCCACCACCGACTCCCGCGAGGTGCAGACCGGTACCCTGTTCGTGGCGAAGCCCGGCATGGTCACTGACGGCCACAGGTTCATCCCCATGGCGTTTGAGAAGGGCGCGACTCTGGCACTGGTCGAGCGTGAGGTACTCGACGAGCAGGGTGTGCCGTACCCGAGCATCCAGGTGCCTGATGTGGTGCTGGCGATGGGCGATTTGGCGCGCTACTCCATTGAGCAGATGCGTGCTCAGGGTGAGCTGACCGTTATCGGTATTACCGGTTCTGCCGGTAAGACCACCACCAAGGACCTTCTTGCCGCTATTTTCACCCCGGAGGGCCCGACTGTTGCCCCGGTTGGCTCCTACAACAGTGAGGTGGGCGTGCCTCTGACGGTGTTCCGTGCGGATGAGTCCACCCGCTACCTGGTTATTGAGATGGGTGCGGACCACGTGGGTAACATCGAGTACCTGGCGAATATTGCGCACCCCGATCACGGTGCGATTCTGAAGGTCGGTACCGCGCACGCTGGCGAGTTCGGCGGTGTGGACAATATTGAGCGCACTAAGGGTGAGCTGGCTGAGGGCGTTCAGCCGACCGGTTCCCTGGCGCTGAACGCTGATGATGAGCGCGTGCTGCGCATGGCGTCGCGTTCGGTTGCCCCCATTACTTACTTTGGCGTGGGCGAGAAGACCGACGCGAACGGTCAGCCGTACGAACGCTACGTGGCGGCGCTGAACCTGCGCACCACCGACGCCGGCTGCCCCGAGTTCACTCTGCGCCTGCCCGACGGTAGCGAGTACGAGATTTCCTCGCAGCTGATCGGTGAGCACCACGTGCACAACCTGCTGGCTGCGGCGACGATCGCCTACAACAGCGGTATTTCGGGTGAGAAGATTGCTCGCGCCCTCAACAAGGCGGCGGCAGCTTCGAAGTGGCGTATGGCCCGCACCGACCGTGCCGACGGCGTGACCGTCATTAACGACGCCTACAACGCGAACCCCGAGTCGATGGCTGCGGCACTGCGCACTCTGGCGCAGCTGGGCCGCACCGTTGACCCGGCGACCGGTCAGCCGCACCGCACCTGGGCTGTTCTGGGCGCCATGCTGGAGCTCGGTGACGCCTCCGTGGAGGAGCACGACCGCATCGGCCGCCTCGTGGTGCGCATGAACATTTCCAAGCTGATTGCTGTGGGCGACGAGACGAAGCCCACCTACAATGCGGCTCACCTGGAAGGTTCCTGGGGTAATGAGGCGACCTGGGTGAAGACACCGGAAGAGGCAGAGCAGATTCTGCGCGCTGAGGTTCGCCCCGGCGACATTGTGCTCTTCAAATCCTCCAACGGCGCGAAGCTGGGCATTCTGGGCGACCAGGTTGCTTTCGCTGAGTACACCTTCGGCACTGAGGAAGAGCAGGCACCGACCTGGCTTTCTGCCGGTGACTTTGTTGAAACCACCGATTTGAGTGACCACCTTGCCGCTCACCTGGACGGTGCCGCTAACGGTGACCGTACCTCGACCGAACAGACCACGAACGAAGGGTAGCGCTTTATGATTACCGTGCTGATTGCTGGAATCTTCGGATTCCTCATCTCCCTCACCGCGCTGCCGGTGTTCATCAAGAAGATGAAGTCCCTCAAGCTTGGCCAGCTCATTCGTGAGGAAGGCCCGGCAGCCCACCAGCATAAGGCGGGCACCCCCACCATGGCGGGTCTGATCTTCATTCCCGCGGCGATTCTCGCCTACTTCTTGACCCTGGCGGTGAGCGCCCTGCTCTTCGGTACCGCGCCGGTACCGACCGCTACCGCGTGGCTGACCATTGCCTTCACCCTGGGCATGCTCGGTGTGGGCGCGGCGGACGACATTATGAAGTTCCGCAATAAGGGCAACGAGGGTCTGACCGAGAAGCAGAAGACCATTGGCCTGCTGGGTGTAACCCTGCCCTTCGCGTACTTGGCGTTCCAGTTCCCGAACGAGTCGGGTGCTCGCCCGGCGTCGACCGCTATCTCTTTCGTACGTGACCTGCCCATCGACCTGTTCGCGGTGGGCGCGGTCTTCGGCAGCATCCTGATGGTTGCGTGGATTACCATCATCTCCCTGTCCGGTACGAACGCTGTGAACTTCACCGATGGTCTGGACGGCCTGGCTGGCGGCATCATGATGACCATCTTCTCCGGCTACCTGACCATCAGCATCTGGCAGTACGTGCACGCCTGCTCCGCTGGCGCCGGTACTGCCTGCTACGATGTGCGCGACCCCGGTTCGCTGGCGCTGATTGCCGCATCCCTGGTGGGTTCGCTGGCTGGCTTCCTCTGGTGGAACGTGTCGAAGGCACAGATCTTCATGGGCGACTCCGGTTCCCTGGCGCTCGGCGGCGCAATGGTTGCTTTCGCGCTGTTCACCCGCACCGAGCTGCTTCTGCTGGTCATCGCTCTGATTCCCGTGCTGGAAGTGTTCTCTGTGATCGTGCAGAAGTTCGTGTTCAAGACCAGCCGTAAGCGTTCGGTCGCAGCGGGGGAGAAGCCCCTGCACGCGCACCGTTACTTCCGTATGACCCCCTTCCACCACCACATGGAGAAGGTCGGCGTCAACGGCAAGTACTCAATTGATAAGCGAGGCATTGCCCCCGGTACCGTCAGCAGCGGCGAAGTGAACTCCGTGTTCCGCCTCTGGGTTGTTAACGCCCTCTGCGTGCTCGTTGCCCTGGCGCTGTTCTTCGGTGACTGGTTCTCGCAGACTTCTGGAGTGATTCACTAATGTCAACTAATGAACAGCCGGATGCCGCTCGCATTGAAGCGAACGCCGCCGCTATTGCGGTGAACCCGGTATATGAGAACGAGCGCCTCGCGGAGCTGACTCACTGGGGTGCCCCCTGGGCTAACCTGCGCGTGGTTGTGGTGGGCATGGGTACCAGCGGCGACGCCGCGACCGATGTGCTCGCCCAGCTGGGTGCACATATCGTTGTCATCGACGGGGCTGACACCCCGGAGAAGCGTGAGCGCATCGAGATTTACAAGAACGCCTACGGTAATGTTGAGGGCCTGTTCGGTCCCGAGCACATGCGTGCACTGCCCCCGGTGGACGGTCAGGAACCCGAGCTTGTGGTGACCTCCCCGGGTGTGCGTCCCGACCACCCGGTTATGCTGGATGCCTATGAGCGTCGCATCCAGATTTGGGGCGATGTGGAGCTGGCGTGGCGCCTGAATGAGCGCAGCGACCGCCTGACCCCCAAGTGGCTGTGCCTGACCGGTACGAACGGTAAGACCACCACCGTGGGCATGGTTGATTCCATCCTGAAGGCTGCCGGTAAGAAGTCTATTCAGGTGGGTAACGTGGGCATGCCCATCGTGTACGCCATTGCCGACGATGAGCCCTACGAGTTCTTCGCGGTGGAGCTGTCCAGCTTCCAGTTGCACTGGACCTACTCGATGTCCCCGTACGCTTCGGTGGTTCTGAACATCGCTGAGGATCACGTGGACTGGCACGGCTCGTTCGACGGCTACAAAGCTGATAAGGCTCGCGTGTACGAGCACACTCAGGTTGCCTGCATCTTCAACACCGACCACGTAGACACCCTGCGCATGGTCGAGAACGCGGACGTTATTGAGGGCGCTCGCGCGATTGGTTTCAGCTCCACTGAGATGCCCGCCGTGTCTATGCTCGGCCTGGCTGAGGACATCCTGATCGACCGTGCCTTCTTGAAGAACCGTTACAACGAGGCGTACGAGCTGGCGGTTCTGGAGGATTTGGCTCCGGCACCCGGTAAGATGCCCGCGAAGCACACCGTGGAGAACGCTCTGGCGGCTGCGGCGCTGTGCCGTGCGGCTGATATTGACCCGAAGGCTGTGGGCGCTGGCCTGCGTTCCTTCAAGACCGGTGCGCACCGTAACCAGCTGGTGGGCTACGCGAACGACATCATGTGGGTGAACGATTCGAAGGCTACGAATCCTCACGCCGCGAATGCGTCGATGAGCGGTTACCCGTCTCTGGTGTGGATTGCCGGTGGCCTGTCGAAGGGCGTTGAGTACGATGAGCTGATTGCTGCTCACGCTCAGCGCCTGAAGGCTGTGCTGATTATCGGTACTGATACTGCGGCGTTGAAGTCGGCGTTGGCTAACCACGCTCCGCAGGTTCCGACCTACAATATGACCGCCGCTGTGGCTGATCCTTCGGACGGCGTTGCCGTGATGAACGCGGCCGTTGCGAAGGCTGCTGAGCTGGCGCATCCGGGTGATACTGTGCTGATGGCTCCCGCGTCTGCGTCAATGGACCAGTTCAAGAATTATGCGGTGCGCGGTGATGCGTTTGCGAATGCTGTTGCCGCCCAGCTGGCAGACTCTTAGGACGTTGCCTGCAGGGGGCGTCTCGGGTGACCGGGGTGCTTTCTGCGGGTTCTTCTCGGGGGTGGGATGGTAATGGTGTCCCACCCCTGAACCTTTTTCGTGTAGTCGCCACGACGAATCTGTGGCAGTTGAGGCCTATAGGAGGGCATGTGAGTACCAGCGCATCTTCGGAGCGTTCGGCTTCTTCGGCGCGTTCGACCGAGAGCGGTCGTTGGGCGTCTTTGCGAGCCGGTTGGGAGGATTTCTCTGCGCCGTTCCGTGCTCGTGCCGATAGGCTGTACCGTCGTGGTTTGAAGGCTGACCTGTGGGATGTGCCGGTGATGCTGCTGGTCACCACCTTGGGTCTGGCTATTTTTGGCTGCATTATGGTGCTGTCGGCCTCGAGCGTCACCATGATTTCTCAGGGCCAGTCGCCGTTCTCGCAGGTTTCGTCGCAGGTCATGTTCTTGGTGCTTGGCGTGATTGCGATGGCGGGTATTACGCGTATCCCGGTGGGGGTTTACCACAAGGAGTTTGTGGTGAACGCGATGCTGATTGCCGCGTTGATCATGCAGCTTGCCGTGGTGGTCGTTGGCGTTGAAGTGAACGGTAACCGTAACTGGCTGAAATTCCCCGGCGGCGTGCAGATTCAGCCGTCGGAGTTTTCGAAGCTGGCGATTATTATGTGGCTGGCGTGGGTGTACAGCCGTCACGGCGATATTTCTCGCAGTATTTGGCGTACTCTGTTCCCCTCGATTTATGGTGTGGGTGCCCTGGTTCTGCTGATTATGCTTGGTGGCGATATGGGTACCGCCATGGTGTACGGCTTCATCTTTGTGGGCATGATGTGGCTGGCGGGCGCTTCTCGCAGCTCGCTACTGAAGATTGGCGGCGCGTTTGCGGCGTTGGCACTGGTGGGTGTGCTCAGTAGCGCGAACCGTGTGGCTCGTATTTTCGGTGTGTGGGGCTCGTGCACGAACGCTAACTGTGACCAGGCGAATTCTGGTGAGGTGGCGCTGACGACCGGCGGCTTCTTGGGCGTTGGTCTGGGCCAGTCGCGTCAGAAGTACAACTACTTGGCTGAGGCGCATAACGACTATATTTTCGCCATTATTGGTGAGGAGCTGGGCCTGCTGGGTACGCTGGCGGTTCTGCTGCTGTATGCGGGCCTGGTGTATTGTGCGGTTCGTATTATGCTGCGCACTACTGACCCGCTGGTGCGTTTGGCTACGGGCGGCATCATGATTTGGCTGACTTCTCAGGCAATTATCAATATGGGTATGGTGTCCCGTATTTTGCCGGTGATTGGTGTGCCTCTGCCGTTTGTCTCTTATGGCGGTTCGTCGCTGTTGTCTTCGTTGTTTGCGGCGGGTTTGTTGTTGGCGTTTGCGCGGCAGACTCCGTTGCGTGGCGCGACGGCACCGTCGAATATTGAGACTCAGAGCGCGCGTGAGGTTCGTCGTGCGAATGCTGATTGGCAGCGTCGTACGCCGTTGCAGATTGTGCTGAATCAGGAGGAGGCTGCTCGTGCGGCTGCCGGTGGCCACCTGCTGAAGGAGCATAATCCTTTGAAGGTTGTTTTCGGCCCGGAGAGTACGTTGCGCCGCTGGTTGGGTTTTGCGCCGGATCAGCAGCGTGAGTTGGCCCGTATGGCTCGTGAGCAGGAGAAGGAGCGTATCCGTCAGGAGAAGGCTCGTATTCGCGAGGAGGAGGCTCGTCTTCGTCAGGAGGCGGCGCAGGCTCGTGAGGAAGCTGCCCGCGTGAAGGCTGAGCAGAAGGCCGCAGCGCAGAAGCAGAAGGCCTCGCAGAAGCCTGCACCGACGGTGGCAGCGCCGAAGAAGGCTTCCGCTCAGCCTCGTACCGGTCAGCAGGCTCGTGCTGCTCAGAAGCAGACCGCTCAGAAGGTGAGTGCTGCGAAGCCTGCGGGCCAGAAGCCCGCCGCACCGAAGCAAGCGGCACCGAAGCAAACGGCACCGAAGCAGGCTGTACAGCAGCGCCCCGCTCAGCCTCGTACTGCGCAGCAGCCTGCCGCGCAGAAGCGAGTGCAGCAGCCTCGCGGTGCCCAGCCGCGTGATGTCCAGCCCCGTAGCGCCCACCCCCGTAGCGTTCAGCACCGTCCGTCGGGTTCGCTGCCTGCGGGTCTGCAGCCGCTGCATCCTGAGGACCGTCAGCGTCGTGCCCAGCGACAGGGTAATCCTCAGCAGGGTAATTCTCGACAGGGTGCTCAGCGTCAGGTGCCGCCGCGACAGGGTGCCCAGGCAAAGGGCGCCCCGAAGAATGGTGTTCCGAAGAACGGCGCTCAGCAGGCACAGCGTCCGGCTCGGAATTCCGCTCAGCGCAACACTCGCCAGCAGGGCTAAACCCCGCGGAACCCGCTCCGTGAAGCCTGCGCTTCGGGGGCTGGCAGTCGGGGGAGCGGGCTGCGGCTTGCGCCTCCGCCCGTGATGTATATGTGCTGAATATGAGATAACGCCCTCGCTATTGAGTTGTAGCTCAATGGCGAGGGCGCTCTTTTGAACAGGTGCGATAGCGTAAAATGATGCTGTACCGATGTGTTGGGAGAAAGACCTATGACGAAGAAGGCGCCCTCTATAGTCTTCGCCGGTGGTGGCACCGCCGGTCATATTAATCCGATGCTCGCGATTGCGCGTGCGGTTCGTGATCTTGAACCGAACGCTAAGATTCTGATGCTGGGCACTGCGGACAAGATGGAAGCCGAGCTGGTTCCGGCAGCTGGTTTCGATATTGAGTTCATTCCTCGTGCGGCGTTCCCTCGTAGCATTAACCGTGCCGCCTTGGCTTTCCCCGCTAAGTTCTTTGGTGGCCTGTCGAAGACCCGCCGCATCCTCAAGGAAGCAGATGCAGATGTGGTCGTTGGCGTGGGCGGCTACGTGTGCCCTCCGGCGTATTTGTCGGCGTTGATGTCTAAGATTCCCGTGGTGATTCATGAGGCGAACGCGAAGCCCGGTTTGGCGAACCGCCTGGGTGGTACGTTCGCGAAGTTCACCGGTGTGGCGTTCCCTAATACTCCGTTCCCGCGCGCGACCCTGGTGGGTATGCCGATGAAGGATGAGATTGCCTACCTGAACCGTGAGGCGCACCGTTCGAAGGCTCGCCGTAACCTGGGTCTGGACCCGCAGAAGCCGACCGTGATTGTGACCGGTGGTTCGTTGGGCGCGCAGAGCCTGAACAATGCGGTGGCGGCGTGCCGTGACCACTTTGCGGAGTGGGACTTCCAGATCCTGCATATTACCGGTAAGGGTAAGACTGTTCTGGACGAGAACGGCGAGCCGCTGAGCGCGCCGAATTACCGTCAGATTGAGTTCAGCAACGGCATGCAGGATGTGTACGCTGCCGCTGATCTTCTGCTGGTGCGTTCGGGTGCGGCGACCGTCAGTGAGGTTGCTGCGGTGGGTGTTCCCGCGATTTTTGTGCCGCTTCCCATTGGTAATGGCGAGCAGGCTCTGAATGCTCGTTCTCTGGTGGAGGCGTCTGCGGCTCTGCTGGTGAAGGATGCAGAGGTCACCGGTGAGTGGTTTGCCCGTGAGATTCCGGCTCTTATGGCGAACCCGGAGGAGCTGGAGCGTATGGGCGCTGCGGCGTATGAACTTGGTATCCGTGACGCGGCGCGCGTTATGGCTGAAGCAGTATTGAAGGCAGCTGAGAAGTAATGACTGAATTGATGAATCTTGAGATGGTGTTGCCGGCACCGCTGAACCCGCCGTTCCCTGAGCGTGCGAAGATGAGCGAGTTGGGCCGTGTGCACTTCATCGGTATTGGTGGCGCGGGTATGAGCGCTATTGCCGCTCTGATGCTGCAGGCTGGTGTGACGGTGAGCGGTTCTGACCGTGCCGAATCGGCTGCTGTTGAGTCTTTGCGTGCTGCGGGTGCTCGTGTGGGTGTTCCTCAGCAGGCTGAGAACATTGTGGACGTTGATACCGTGGTGATTTCTACTGCGATTCGTGAGGATAACCCGGAGCTTGTTGCCGCTCGTGCGCAGGGTCTGCGTGTGCTGCATCGTTCTGAGGCGCTTGCCGCTGTGATGGGTGAGTCTCAGGTGGTTGCTGTTGCCGGTACTCACGGTAAGAGCACGACCAGCTCCATGATTTCTGTGATGTTTGATCAGCTGGGTGCGCAGCCCTCCTTTGCGGTGGGTACTGTGATTGCTGGTCGCGGCACAAATGCTCACTTGGGCGCTCAGGGTCCGGAGTCGATTTTTGTGGCTGAGGCTGATGAGTCGGACGGCTCGTTTGTGCGGTACCGCCCGGCTATTGCTGTGGTGACGAATGTGGAGCCGGACCACCTGGACTTCTATGAGACGGACGAGCGTGTCTTTGAGGCGTTCAACCGTTTTGTGGGTTCGCTGGCACCTAACGGTGTTGTGGTGACCTGCGCTGATGATGAGGGCGCGGCGACTTTGGCGGCTCGTTCTCGTGCGGCGGGTGTGCCCGTGGTGACTTATGGCGAGTCTGAGGATGCTGACCTGCGCATTAGCGAGATTACCAGCGCTGGTTCTTCCTCATCGTCGCACCTGTCCTGGTCTTTTGAGTGCCGCGGAGTGCGTTATGAGGGTGAGCAGGATCTTGCTCTGAAGGTGCCCGGTATCCATAACCAGCTGAACGCTTCGGCTGCTTTTATCTCGGCGCTTATTTCTGGTTACGAGGCTGCCGATATTGTTCGTGCGCTGGCTGAATTTGTGGGCGCTGACCGCCGCTTCACCCTGCGCGGTGAGGTTGCTGGCGTGAAGGTCTTCGATGATTATGCGCACCACCCGACCGAGGTGTTCCGTGCCCTGGAGACCGGCCGTACCGTGGCTGATGGCCATAACTTGTACGTGATTTTCCAGCCGCACCTGTTCTCTCGTACTCGTGAGTTCGCGAAGGAATTTGCGGAGGCCCTGTCGATGGCTGACCGCGCTCATGTGCTGGATATTTACCCGGCTCGTGAGCTGCCGATTGAGGGTGTGACCAGTGAGCTGATTACCGGTGCTGGTTTCTCTGAGGTTCGTTACGCTACGGCTGAGAGCGCGATTGAGGATATTGTGGCATGCGCTCAGGACGGCGATATCGTGATGACTGTTGGTGCTGGTGACGTGACCGCTTTGGGCGCGCGTCTGCTGGAGTCCCTGCAGGTCCGTCACGGTGGCGAGTCGAAGAAGTCGGAGGCTTAGGCTGTGCCGATGAGTTCTGGTCTCTCTTCGGAGGGGCATTCCTCCTCGCGCGCGCCGAAGGCCCCGCGTTCGCGTGCTCGTCTGCGTGCCCAGCAGGTACCTGAGAATGTGCAGACTGATGTGGCACCGGCTGAGGCGGTACAGGCTAAGTCCGTGCAGCCTCAGGTAGCTCAGCCTCAGGCGGCAAAGACCGTAGAGGCTGCCGAATCTGTAAAACCTGCAGCATCCGCTCAGCCTGCCTCTTCTGGGGTATCTGCCGGCTCTGCCGCTACTCAGCCTTCGGGCTCCGTGCGGCACATGCCCCGTAAGCCTGTGGTGCATAAGGCTTCCGCTCAGCACGGTACTGATTCTTCGGCTTCCAAGAGCGCTGCGGCGGTTCATTCTTCGGCGCAGTCGTTGAAGGATTCGGTGCGTTCGGCGCTGATGACCGGTCGTACCGTCTCTGAGGTTGAGCACGCTCCCGAGCTGTTTGATGTTGAGGCGTTTGAGGATTCTTCGTCTAAGAGTGCATCTTCTAAGACTGCATCTGCTCAGGCCGCGTCCTCGCAGTCGGTGAAGAGCGCAGAAAAGGAAGTAGCTGCTCAGAAGAGTTCTGGTCAGAAGTCTTCTGCTGGTTCTGCTGAATCTCGCGAAGAGTCTGCCGCTCCGAAGGCTGAAGAAAGCGCCGACAAGGCGGGGGAGAAGGCTGCTGAAGAGCCTCGCCCCGCGAGCCGTTTTGGTCGTTGGCGTGCTGAGCGTGAGCAGCAGCGTGCCGCGGAGATTGAGAAGGAGCGCGAGCGTGCGAGCCGTCAGGCTCAGCGTGAGCGTCTGCGTCAGGATCCGGGTCTGGACGGTCTGCGTGCTGAGGAGCGTCCCCGTAAGGAGCGTGCGCCTCTGACTCGTGCCCGTAAGCTGCTGTACACCGCCTCGGCGCTGGCTATTATTGCGGTGCTGTACGTGGTGCTGGTCTTCTTCTCGCCCCTGCTGGCGACTGAAAAGATTACGGTGCGCGGCGCATCCCTGCTGGAAACCAGTCAGGTGGAGCAGAAGCTTGAGCCTCTGCGCGGTGTTCCGCTCACTCGCATTGACGAGAAGAAGGTGCGTGAGCTGATCGGGCAGGATAATGTGATTCGTAGCGTGCAGGTGGAGAGCCGTCCGCCGCATGAGCTGGTGGTGACCCTGAAGGAGCGTACCGCAGTTGCGGTTGTGAAGCAGGGCGATACGTACCATACTGTTGATAGTGATGGTGTGAGCCTGCTGGAGTCGGCTACTCAGCCCGATACGTCGGTGCCGCTGGTGCGTTTCAGTGGCGATGACCCGCAGACGTCGGCTGAATTCCGCACCATTTCTACGGTGCTCTCGGCGATGCCCTCTGAGCTTCTAGCTCAGGTTAAGGAAGCCAGCGCAACGTCAACTTCAAGTATCACTCTAACCTTGAGGGATAATACTACGGTGCAGTGGGGAACCGCTGAGGAGAGCGAGTTGAAGGCTAAGGTCCTTCTCTCCCTGCGCCAGGCTATTGCCAAGCGTGCTCAGGAGGAGAATTCTTCCGAGGCACAGACGCAGAAGGTGACCGTCTATGACGTGTCTGCCCCGCGCGTACCGGTGACCCGTTAGGGGAACCATTCAGGCGCTTTATCCTCCCTTTTTGTGTGAAATACACAAAAAGAGGGGGTAATTGCGCTGTGTGACTAGGAACCGACAAAAACAGTTTGGTATCCTAGCAGATAAAGTCATTCTTTAGAGGAAACCTTCAGGCTTAGATTAAGCTGCGGGTCTTCCGAAGCTGGAACACGGAACAATCGAGGAATACATGGACGCTGGAACTCCCCAGAACTACTTGGCAGTCATCAAGGTCGTTGGTATCGGCGGCGGTGGCGTCAACGCAGTCAACCGCATGATTGAGGTTGGTCTGCGCGGCGTTGAGTTCATTGCTATCAACACTGACGCTCAGGCTCTGCTGATGTCCGATGCAGACGTTAAGCTGGACGTTGGTCGTGAGCTGACCCGCGGTCTTGGCGCGGGCGCAAACCCCGAGGTTGGCCGTCAGGCAGCCGAGGATCACGCGCAGGAAATTGAGGAAGTCCTCAAGGGCGCAGACATGGTCTTCGTGACCGCAGGTGAGGGCGGTGGCACCGGTACCGGTGGCGCACCCGTCGTGGCACGTATTGCCCGCTCCCTCGGCGCTCTGACCATTGGTGTGGTGACCCGCCCCTTCACCTTCGAAGGCCGCCGCCGCTCCAACCAGGCTGAGACCGGTATCGCCGCTCTGCGCGATGAGGTTGATACCCTGATCGTTATTCCGAACGACCGACTGCTGTCGATTTCGGATCGTAACGTCTCCATGCTGGACGCATTCAAGTCCGCTGACCAGGTTCTGCTCTCCGGTGTGCAGGGCATTACCGACCTGATCACCACCCCCGGCCTGATCAACCTTGACTTCGCTGACGTTAAGTCCGTCATGCAGGGTGCAGGTTCGGCTCTGATGGGTATCGGCTCGGCATCCGGTGAGGACCGTGCCGTGAAGGCAGCTGAGCTGGCTATCGCATCGCCGCTGCTGGAAGCATCCATCGACGGCGCACACGGCGTTCTGCTGTCCATTCAGGGTGGCTCCGACCTGGGTCTGTTCGAGATCAACGAGGCTGCACGCCTGGTTCAGGAAGTTGCTCACCCCGACGCAAACATCATCTTCGGTGCGGTTATTGACGACGCACTGGGCGATGAGGCTCGCGTGACCGTGATTGCTGCTGGCTTCGATGCAGTGAACCCGGAGACCAACTCCAACGCTTCCACCGCTGCAGCTACCCAGGCTCAGCGCACCCAGGCATCCTTCGGCGGTTCCACCGCTGCTCCGGCTGCTAACGGCTACGGCTACAACGCACCCGCTGCTGCTCCGGCTTCCACCGGCGCTGCTGGCTTCGACGTTGACCTTCCCCCGGTTGTGGAGGAAGCTCCGGCTCGCCGCGACACCCTGGATGTCCCTGACTTCCTGAAGTAGTCTGCCCGGCTGTGAATGCCTAGGCGTTGCACGGCTGAGAGTCTTATGAAGCTATAGGGGAGCTGAGAAACACGCACATTGTGCTGTTCTCGGCTCCCCTTTGCTATACCCGCCGTTCTACCCGCTGACATCTGATAAGGAATAGAAGATGAGCGATAACCCCAAAACTTCGCTACTTGCCTCTGCCGATACCCTCACCCTGGGCCCCTGGCGTGTGCGGGTGGGCTTCACCTCCCGCGCGGCGGGCAACCTGGGCCTGCACGTGGATGATGAGCTCGGCGGCGGTATGGACGCCTCCCTGGTGCGCACCCTCAACCACCGTGCCGCCCTGGAGGAGGCGCTGGGCACTGATCCGTTCTTCTACCTGAACCAGGTGCACGGCGTGCAGATTGCCTACCCGGAAGATTACGCGGTGGAATCCTACGCGCCCGGTGCCCCGCAGGAGCGTACCGCTGAGCGTGCCCGCGCGGTGCTGGAGAACTCGCCGGTAGCTGACGCCGCCATCAGTACCGAGGGCGTGCCCCTGGCGATTATGGTTGCCGATTGCATCCCCGTGGTGCTGGTGGGTGAGCGGGTCGCGAACTGGCAACCGATTCTGGCGGTGGCTCACGCTGGCCGCCGCGGCCTGCTCGACGGCGTACTCCAGCAGACCGTGCAGCGGATGCGTCAGCTCGGCGCGGAGAAAATTACCGCGTGGCTGGGCCCGAGCATCTGCGGTAGCTGTTATGAGGTGCCCGAAGATATGCGGGCTGAATCAACTGAACTGATTCCGCAGGTGCATTCGGTGACCAGCCAGCAGACCCCCGGCCTGGATCTGCCCGCCGGTGCCCGCGCCGTACTGGAAGAGGCGGGCGTGCAGGTGAACATGGACTGTGCGCAGTGCACGTTTGAGGAGCCGGCGGTGTATTCGCATCGCGGGTTTACGAACCGCGGTGAGAAGCCGGGCCGTATTGCGGGTCTGGTGTGGATCGAGAAGGCGGCGGAGCCTGCCGCGTAGAGGTGCTGAAGGAGAGAAAAGATGTCTGAAATGAATGTAGAAGAACAGAACCTGCACTACGCTCCCGAACGCGCCGAGCAGCTGTTGCAGAACTACCGCCGCGTGCTGGAGCGTATCCGCGCCGCGGAGCAGGACCATAGCGCCGTGCGTACCGAGGCGAGCGCCCCGGTGCAGCTGGTGACGGTCACGAAGTTCTTCCCCGCCTCCGACGCGGCGGCACTACTGGATGGGGGAGTGACCCTCTTCGGTGAGAACCGCGACCAGGAGGCGAGCGCGAAGGCTCGTGAGCTTGCCGCCTACTGCGCCCAGCGTGAGGTGCAGCCCCCGCACTGGGCGTTTATCGGTCAGTTGCAGACGAATAAGGCGAAGTCTGTGGTCAAGTACGCCTCCAGCGTGCATTCGGTGGACCGCCCCTCCCTGACGGATGCGCTGGCGAAGGCGTACGCGAACCAGCTGGCACGCTTCGAGGCGGGGGAGGCGCCCGCACCCGCGGCGGTGCAGCAGGGCGCGCTGACCTGCCTGGTGCAGGTGTCCCTAGCGGAGGTCGCGACCGCTGGCCACGCTGCCGAGGGCGCACGCGGTGGTACGAGCGCCTCCGAGCTGCTGGAGCTGGTGGAGCGCATCGAGAACCACGAGCATCTGCGCTGCGGTGGTGTGATGGCGGTGGCGCCGCTGGGCATGGACCCGGATGAGGCCTTCGAGAAGCTCTATGGGTTGGCGTCGCTGGTGCGTGAGCAGGTGCCGCATGCGACCGAGATTTCCGCCGGCATGAGCGGTGACTTGGAGGCGGCGGTGCGTTGGGGATCGACCTGCGTGCGCGTGGGTAGCGACATCATGGGTAAGCGCCCGGCGCTCTAGCCTTGCCCAAGCTACGCGCCGTGCGTTGCCCCCTGAGCTCTGGGTTGCTTTCGGGCTCTGGGTTGCCCTCCGAGCTCTGCGTTGCCCTTTCGGGCTCTGCGTTGCCCTTTCGGGCTCTGGGCTGCTTTCGGTGCAAACTGGCGGCGTAATCATCGGTGCCCTTGACCGCCTGCGCGGGGTGGGCGCTGGTAATATATACATGCCGGTGCATGCGTACCGTTACGCACACACCTTCTGATGACGCACTACGGCAGAACCTGTACACCACCAACGTGAAAGAACAGCGAGAGAATCATGGCGAAACAAAGCCGTCTGGCGGGTTTCCTCGGCCTGGAACGATACCAGGGCGCTGAGACGACGCCGGAAGAATCCCCGCAGGCTGTGCAGGCTGACTCCCGCCGGGAGGCAAACGCCTCCGCAGGGCAGGCTGCTACGGCACAGAAGACCGACAGCTCTCACAGGCTCTCAGCACTGCCCGGCTCGGAACAGTACAGCGTTGCCGAGTCGCATGCCGGGTCTCAGGGCGAAACCTACCACCTGCAGGACGAACCCGCCTATACTGAACAGGAAGAGTACCTGCAGGCTGATAGCTACGATGACGGTACAGAAACCGAGTATCTGGACGCAGAAGAATCTGCCGACGGACGAGCAACCGTAGATGCAGCGGCGTACGCCACCGCTCATACACCTGAAACCACAGCTGATCTGGCGGAAACCGAGCAGACTTGGGACGATGCCAGCGCAGACAATTGGGAGGACACCCCGGTGCCGAATACCGAATACACCGAGCAGTACGCCGAGACGTACTCCAACGACGGCTACTACGACCAGGGCTACGAGCCCGAAGAAACCAACGGATACACCTACGGTTACGAGGAAGAAGAGGACGAATTGCGTCGCATCACCACTATCCACCCCCGCTCCTACAATGACGCAAAGATCATTGGTGAGGCATTCCGCGAGAACATCCCCGTGATTATGAACGTGGAAGAAATGCCTGACGCAGACGCAAAGCGCCTGGTGGACTTCGCATCCGGTCTGGCATTCGCACTGGAGGGCCGCATTGAGCGCGTCACCGCTAAGGTGTTCCTGCTGACCCCCTCCAACCTGGAGGTTCTGGGCGTGGCTAACTCTGAGGTTCCCGCCGGCTTTGAGACCGACGGCGAATTCCCCTTCGACCAGGGCTAAGGACTGATAGATGGGTTATATTTTCGCCCTCATTACGATTGTTGTCTACGTTCTCTACATTGCGATGCTGCTGCGCATGCTCTTTGACTGGGTGCGCATGTTCGCACCGGAGTGGCGTCCCAAGGGCATTGTGTTGCTCTTCGCCAGCGGCGTGTATGCGGTGACTGACTGGCCGATGAACCAGCTGCGCCGCCTGATCCCGCCGGTTCGTGTGGGTAACGTTGCGTTGGATACCGGCTTCCTGATTCTGATTGTTCTGCTGTCTCTGCTGCTGAGCATCATGATGCGGTTGACTGCGACCTTCTCTTAGGCGTCTGCCTCGCTCAGAGACGACAGCTGACGAGCACAAACGATAGACCCCCGCCTGCCTGACCCGTTCACGGGTTGAGTGCAGAGCGGGGGTTTTCTGCGCTGTGGTTCTGCCGGTGCTCTGTGGCTGGGTTATGCGCCTGTGTTCTGCCGGGGGGGGGGCGTCAAAATGCCTTCTCGAAAACCTTCTCAAAATGCACTGCAGGGCAGAAAACGCAAGGGTGATAGCGGGGACTAGGGAGGATATTAGACGTGGTGAAGCCCACCCTTGCGCCGAGCGAATATTTTACTGTTCAACCGATGTAAAACCCGGTGCAGAACCCAAAGAATAGTAGAATTGGTGCCAACGACTGCATTGCGGTATAGCCATGCCCTGAACCGTCGGGACCCTGAATTATCGGGGTCACGAGCTATCTGGCTGGTGCATCCGCGGCACCCAACTTCACCACCAAACCCCGTAGGGATACCTAGAGGAGAAGCCCATGGCAATCACCCCTGAAGACCTGATCACTAAGAGCTTCAAGATCGTGACCGAAGAGTCCGGTTACGACCGCAACGAGGTCGACGACTTCCTGGACGAGCTCGTTGTCGAACTGCGCGCACTCTACTCCGAGCGTGATGCCCTGGAGCGTCAGGTTGAGCAGCTCTCTGCAAACGCACCCGATTCCCCCGCAGCGGCTGTAGCGCCCGCACAGTCCTCCGCGGCATCGGCTGCACCTCAGGATGCGGCGGCACTGCTCGCCATGGCGCAGAAGGTTCACGACGACTACGTGGCACAGGGTGAGAAGGCTAAGGCTGAACTGATCGAAGAGGCTGAGAAGAAGGCAGACGCTATGGTGAGCGAAGCTCAGCAGCAGCGCGAAGAGGTTCTCTCTCGCCTCACCGACGAGAAGGAAGAGCTGGAGATCGCTGTTGAGGCTCTGCGTGGCTTCGAGAGCCGCTACCGCTCCAAGCTACTGCAGCACCTGGACGCACAGGTTCAGGAGCTGAAGAACCTCAAGTCTATCGAGGCTTCCGCATAAATCAGCGTGCCTAAATAAGCTAACGACGCTGCTAATCTAACGACGCTAAGCTCACGACGCTTTGAGGCGTATGCCGCCCGGATTCTTTCTCTTCCACCGCTATTCACCGGGGAAGATCGAGAGAACCGGGCGGTATTCTCATGTCCGCCCGGCACGACCCAAGAACCCCCCCCAAGAATCCCCAAGAATCCAGCATGCGAAGCGGGGGAGAGCGCCAGCGGAATCACCACCGAATACTCGATGCGCTACCCCGATTTGCTAAGCTAGAGGGGCACTATCGAACGCGAGCGCGCCCTGCCTCCGTATCATAGGCGCAGCAACCGGCACAGACTAGAGGAGAGCTATGACCAACACCCCCAAGACTGCTGAATCCTCAGTCGCACAGGCAACCGATAACGCCGCCGAAAAAACTGCTGGCCGCCGCGTGCGCATCCTCTCTGGCCGCTCCGCGGGTATCCTCGCGCTCGTGCTCGCCGCCGTCGTGTTCGCAATCGACCAGGGCACCAAATACCTGGTCGTTACCCAGATGCAATTGGGGGAGCGCATCACCGTCATTGACGGGCTTCTGTGGTGGTACTCGATCCGTAACTCCGGCGCCGCATTCAGCATGGGTGAGAACGTCACCTGGGTCTTCACACTCGTGATGGTCGTTGCCGCCGCCGTGGTGCTCTACCTGCTGCGCCGCACCCGCGCGCTGTCCTGGACCCTCGCGCTGGGCGGTCTGCTCGGCGGTATCTGCGGCAACCTTTTCGACCGTCTCTTCCGTGAGCCCGGCTTCGGTTCCGGTCACGTGGTCGATTTTATTTCCGTACCGAATTTCGCGATTTTCAATATTGCAGACTCCGCAATCTGCGTGTGCATGGCGTTCATCGTGCTACTGAATTTCAAGGGCCTGAACCTCAACGGTACCCGCGTGCAGGCGCCCGCTGACGAAACCCCGGCTGGCGACAAGAGCACCAAGTAGCCGCCCTCAACGGATTGCCCCCTATAGACTTTCACGCACAGACACCCCTTTACACACAGACACACCAGACAACAGCAAACACCACCCGAAGGAGAGCCGCATGAGCGAAACCACCAAAGCCGCCGAAGAATCGGCACGCATCCGCGCCGAATTCACCGTTGAAGGCGCGCTTGCCGGTATGCGCCTGGACGCCGCGCTCGCCGGTGCCCTCGACGCGCCGCGCACCCGCACCTCCGGGTGGATTCGTGACGGCCACGTGAGCGTGACCAACAACGGCAAGGCCGTGAAAATCGGCAAGTCCTACAAGCTGTCCGCAGGCGATGAGGTCGTCGTCGATGCACCCGCACCGCGCGATCTGGCGGACATCCGCCCCGAGAAGGTGGACGGCTTCCGCATCGTGCACCTGGACGAGGACATCGTTGTGGTGGACAAGCCCGCAGGCGTGGCGGCACACCCCTCGCCGGGCTGGCACGGCCCCACCGTCATCTCCGCGCTCATGGGCGAGGGCATTTCGGTTGCTACCTCCGGCGCGGCAGAACGCCAGGGCATCGTGCACCGCCTGGACGTTGGCACCAGCGGCCTGATGGTCGTAGCCCGCAGCGAACGCGCCTACACCGAACTCAAGCGAGCCTTCAAGGAACGCACCGTGGACAAGGTCTACCACACCCTCGTGCAGGGCCTGCCCGACCCGCTGCGCGGCACCATTGACGCACCCATCGGCCGCCACCCCGGCAACGAATGGAAGTTCGCCGTGGTCGAAGACGGACGCAACTCCATCACCCACTACGATGTGCTCGAAGCCTTCGGCCCCGCATCGCTGGTGGAGGTGCACCTGGAAACCGGACGCACCCACCAGATTCGTGTGCACTTCTCCGCGCTGCGCCACCCCTGCTGCGGCGACCTGACCTACGGCGCCGACCCGCGCTTTAGCGCCGAACTGGGTCTGACCCGCCAGTGGCTGCACGCGCACCGCCTGGGCTTTGACCACCCCGGCACCGGCGAGCGCGTGACCTTCACCAGCGAGTACCCGCTCGACCTGTCCTACGCGCTGACCGCTCTGCGCGAGGGTAAGGTTCAGCTCGGCTAGACAGCTCGGCTAGACAGCTCGGTTAGCTATAGCCGCCCGCGGGTCGCCGCACACAGCTTCACATTCACCGCCCATCCTCCAGCCCACACCTCCAGGAGATATCCGTGGCAACCAAAGAATTTACGCACCTGCACGTGCACACCGAGTATTCCATGCTCGACGGTGCCGCGCGCCTGGGTGACCTGTTCACCCACGCTAAAGAACTCGGCATGAAGTCCATGGCGACCAGTGACCACGGCTTCCTCTTTGGTGCCTTCGACTTCTGGCGCCAGGCTAAAGCGCACGACATCAAGCCCATCATTGGTGTGGAGGCGTACCTGACCCCCGGCACGCACCGCACCGACCGTTCGCGTGTGCGCTGGGGCGACGGCTCCCGCGACGACGTCTCCGGTGGTGGCGCGTACACCCACATGACCATGTGGGCTGAAACCACCGAGGGCATGCACAACCTGTTCCGTGCCTCCTCGATTGCGTCGTTGGAAGGTCAGCTGTACAAGCCGCGTATGGACCGTGAGGTGCTGCAGACCTACTCGAAGGGCCTGATTGCGACCACCGGCTGCCCCTCCGGTGAGGTTCAGACGCGCCTGCGCTTGGGCCAGTTCGACGAGGCAGTCAAGGCGGCGAGTGAATTCCGCGATATTTTTGGCAAGGACAACTTCTACTGCGAGGTCATGGACCACGGCCTGGACATTGAACGCAACGTCCAGGAGGATCTGCACCGCCTCGCCAAGAAGCTGAACCTGCCCTTCGTCGCCACCAACGACCTGCACTACACCCGCCAGGAAGACCACACTGCCCACGCGGCGCTGCTGTGCGTGCAGTCCGGCTCGACCCTCACCGACCCCAAGCGCTTCAAGTTCGACGCGGATAACTTCTACCTGCGCTCGCCCGAGGAGATGTACTCGATCTTCGGCGATATTCCCGGCGCCTGCGAGAACACCCTCGAGATTGCCGAACGCTGCAACGTGGAGTTCAACACCAAGGCGAACTACATGCCGAACTTCCCCGTGCCCGAGGGCGAAAACGAGGAATCCTGGTTCGTGAAGGAGGTCGAGAAGGGCCTGCACTACCGCTTCCCGCAGGGTGTTCCCGACGCTGTGCGCAAGCAGGCGGAGTACGAGGTGGGGGTTATTACCTCCATGGGCTTCCCCGGCTACTTCCTCGTGGTCGCCGACTTTATCAACTGGGCGAAGCGCAACGGTATTCGCGTGGGCCCCGGCCGTGGCTCCGGTGCAGGCTCCATGGTCGCGTACGCGATGCGTATTACCGACCTGAACCCGCTCGACCACGACCTGATTTTCGAGCGATTCCTCAACCCCGACCGCGTCTCCATGCCCGACTTCGATGTGGACTTTGACGATCGTCGCCGCGGCGAAGTCATCGACTACGTGACCGAAAAGTACGGTGAAGAGAAGGTCGCACAGATCGTCACCTTCGGCACCATTAAGGCGAAGCAGGCGCTCAAGGACGCCTCCCGCGTGATGGATCAGCCGTACTCGGTCGGCGAGCGCCTCACCAAGGCGATGCCGCCGGACGTCATGGGTAAGAACATCGCCCTAGCGAACGTGTACAACGAAGAGGATAAGCGTTACGCCGAGGCGGCAGATTTGCGCGCCCTCATTGAGGACCCGGTCGATAAGATTTACGGCCAGGTGTTCGAAACCGCGAAGGGCCTGGAGGGTCTGAAGCGTCAGTGGGGCGTGCACGCTGCGGGCGTGATTATGTCCAGCAAGGACCTCATCGACGTGATCCCCGTGATGCGCCGCGAGGCCGACGGCCAGGTCATCACCCAGTTCGATTACCCCACCTGTGAGGGCCTGGGCCTGATCAAGATGGACTTCTTGGGTCTGCGTAACCTCACCATCATCTCTGATGCGGTGGAGAACATTAAGACTAACCGAGGCATTGACCTGGACCTTGAATCTCTCTCGCTGGATGACCCGGAATCGTACCGTCTGCTGGCGCGCGGCGATACCCTCGGCGTGTTCCAGCTCGATGGCGGCCCGATGCGCTCGCTGCTCAAGCTCATGGAGCCCGAGGAGTTCGAGCACATTTCGGCAGTGTTGGCGCTGTACCGTCCGGGCCCGATGGGTGCGAACTCGCACACCAACTACGCTCTGCGTAAGAACGGTAAGCAGGAGATCGAGCCGATTCACCCCGAGCTGGAAGAGCCGCTGAAGGACATTCTGGACACCACCTACGGCCTGATTGTGTATCAGGAGCAGGTGATGGCGATTGCTCAGAAGGTCGCGAACTACACTCTGGGTGAGGCAGACCTTCTGCGCCGTGCGATGGGTAAGAAGAAGAAAGCGGAGCTGGATAAGCAGTACGCTACCTTCCACGACGGCATGATTTCTAATGGCTACTCTGAGGGCGCTATTAAGGCGCTCTGGGATATTCTGCTGCCGTTCTCTGACTACGCGTTCAACAAGGCGCACACGGCCGCGTACGGTCTGGTGTCCTACTGGACGGCGTACCTGAAGGCGCATTACCCGCAGGAGTACATGGCTGCGCTGCTGACCAGCGTGGGCGATAACAAGGACAAGCTCGCGCTGTACCTGAATGAGTGCCGCGCCATGGGCATTACCGTGCTCGCACCGGATGTGAACGAGTCCACCCTGACCTTCGCCCCCGTCGGTGACGATATCCGCTTCGGTATGGGCGCGATCCGTAACGTGGGCGCGAACGTGGTCGAAGGCATGATTGCCGCCCGCGAAGAGAAGGGCCGCTACGAGTCCTTCAACGACTTCCTGAAGAAGGTGCCGCTGCAGGTGTGCAATAAGCGCACCATCGAGTCGCTCATTAAGGCGGGCGCTTTCGACGACCTGGGCCACACGCGCCGTTCGCTGTCCCTCATTCACGAGGCGGCAGTGGACGCGGCCGTGGCGGTCAAGCGTAAGGAGGCGGCGGGTCAGTTCGACCTCTTCGGTTCCCTCGGCATGGATGACGCCCTGGGCGATGAGCTGACCGTGACCATTCCTGATGTTCCTGAATGGGACCGCCGCGAGAAGCTGAACTTTGAACGTGACATGCTGGGCCTGTACGTTTCGGACCACCCGCTGCGCGGCCTGGAGCGTGCGCTCTCGGACGCGGCAAGCCATTCGGTGCACGACATCATCGGTGAAGACTCGCACGTGCGTGATGGCGAAACCGTCACCATTGCGGGTATGCTCACCGGCGTTTCGCGCCGTATCGCCAAGTCCAGCGGTAACCAGTACGCCTCCGTGGAGTTGGAAGACCCCTCGGGCGCAACCATTACGGTCATGTTCTTCTCCCGCGCCTACGAGACGATGGGCGCCGCCCTGGCGGACGACCTCATCTGCTCGATTCGTGGCCGCGTGCAGCGCCGCGACGACGGCAGCGTGAACATGAGCGCCCAGGAACTGCAGATCCTGGAAATCAGCGATGACGGCCGCGCCGCACCCATCACCATCGTGGTCCCCGAGTACCTGGTGACCGAGGCGAACCTGAAGGAGCTGAAGGAGACCCTGCGCGACCACAAGGGCACCGCGGATGTGCGCATGCTCGTGCGTACCCGCGATAAGGAGCAGCTGGTGCTGCTGGACCCGAGTGTGCGCGTGGAACCGAATCCGAGCCTCTTCGGTGAAATCAAGACGATTTTCGGTCCGAGCTGCATTCGACGCTAACAACGCACGCTAACAACGCGCGCTCATAACGCCCCCGTGAGGGGAATGACAGGGTGGATTCTGCATAGCAGAGTCCACCCTGAGCGTATATTCACTCACAACATACGGCGTCTGCGCTGTATATCACGGTAGAATAGGTATAAATATTCTTGAGCGCTGTATACGCGGGCGCTAGCGCCCAGCCAAGGAGAAATGAATGTACTGCCCCTATTGCAAGCACACCGACTCGCGCGTGGTGGATTCCCGCACCACCGATGACGGCGCCGCAATTCGCCGCCGCCGCCAGTGCACCTCCTGCGCTCGCCGCTTCACGACCGTTGAAACCACCACCATTTCGGTGATTAAGCGTTCCGGCGTGACCGAGCCCTTCGACCGTTCGAAGATTGCCGCCGGCGTGCGTAAGGCATGCCAGGGCCGCCCCGTGGGTGAGGACGATTTGGCGAAGCTCGCCCAGGAAGTTGAGGAGCTGATTCGTGCCCGCGGTCTGGCGGAGATTAACGCACACGAGGTGGGTCTGACCATCCTGGAGCCGTTGTCGAAGCTGGACGCGGTCGCCTACCTGCGTTTTGCGAGTGTGTACCAGGCGTTTGAGAACCTTGAAGACTTTGAGGAGGCGATTGCGCGTCTGCGTGAGGACCGCATCGCCCAGTAGCTAACTAAACCGGTAGCCGCTATAGACGAGCGGCGGCATGCAGAAGGGACCGCCTTTCCGAATCATTCGGAAAGGCGGTCCCTTTCAGTTGCTTTTAGGCTTTACGCTTCGCCGCGGCGCTGACGCGGCCGCGGGTACAGCGGGAAGTAGCTCTTATGCTTCGCCGCGGCGCTGACGCTCAGGCAGCATGCCGCCAGCCCACAGTGCCGCACCCACAATACCGGCATTATTGCGCAGGGCAGCCATGACCATGGGGGTACGAATCTGATCCTCAAAGTAGGGCATGA
>ERZ773214.530-NODE-530-length-24561-cov-7.400147_pt1 | contig 24561 bp, 28 predicted proteins | sample MGYA00511238_ERZ773214 | MGnify/ENA primary metagenome ERZ773214 (study PRJEB29015, sample SAMEA2738157) | human oral metagenome | biome: human oral; feature: human-associated habitat; material: saliva | place: China | collected 2259 ... | reverse complement strand
ATTTACTATTAGCAGTATTTATAAAAAATTACAAATTAAAAGAAGTCGCTTAAACGACTTCTTTTTTATTTTTATTTTTTCTCTTTATACATCATTTTATATCTCATACCAACTGTTCTACTTATATAGTTTGAGGATAAAGCACAAATTCCCAAAGTAAACATTGTTGTTATATATAGTTGATTTTGATTTGTTATTATCCAAGTTACAATTGAAATAAAAACTCCTCCTGCAATAAATACAACTCCTGAAAATTTATTTACTAATGTAAAAACTATTTCATTTGTTAATGTCCATTTGTTTCTTATTGCAAACTCATTATCTTTTTTTGCTTGTCTTAGATATATTCCATACATTACAGTTAAAATTGCAATTAAAGTAAAGACTAATCTAATTGCAAAAAATGGAATTTCCATTTTTGAATTTTTTAACATTAGTTTTAAAACTGAAAATGTAAAATAGTTACACATAATAGAGATTAGTAAGTTTATAAATGCAACAACTGTTACTCCCATTGGATAATTTTCGTCATTAAATTTCTTTTTTACTCTTCTTAAATATGTTATTCCAAAGAATGATAATACTGTATTTGCTATGGCAAATGTAAAAATCATATATGATCCGATAAAAACTTCTTTTCCGTCTTTGATATAAGCAAAAACCGAAGATGGTAATACAACAAAACCTGTTGTGGCCAAAATTATCGGAGTAATCGCTAAAATTAACAATAATTTTAAAAATTTATTCATTTTTAGTCCTCATATCCATAATTTTTATAGAATTCTTTTTTGTATTCTAAAAATCTATCTTCTCTAATTGCTTGTCTTATATTTTCCATTGTTTTAAGTAAAAATCTTAAATTGTGGATTGAAAGAAGTCTTGCCCCTAATATTTCATCAACATTTATTAAATGTCTTATATAAGCTCTTGTATGATTTCTACAAGCATAACAATCACATTCATCATCAAGTGGAGCAAAGTCCTTCGCATATTTAGCATTTTTTATAACAAGTTTTCCCTTTGAAGTCATTGCAGTTCCATTTCTTGCAATTCTTGTTGGAAGAACACAGTCAGCCATATCAATTCCAGCTTCAACAGCTTCAAATAAATAATCCGGAGTTCCTACTCCCATTAAATATCTAGGCTTATTTTCAGGCATAAATTGTACTGTATAATTTAGATATTCAACCATAATATCTTTAGGCTCACCTACACTTAGTCCGCCAATAGCATATCCTGGTAAATCCATTTCTATTGTAGCAAGTGCAGACTCTCTTCTTAAATCTTTGAACATTCCACCTTGAATAATTCCAAAAAGCGCTTGATTATCTGTGTTTTTATGATAATCCTTACATCTTTTTAACCAACGTAAAGTTCTTTCCATAGAATTCTTTACATAATCATAACTTGCAGGATATGGTGCGCATTCATCAAAAGCCATCATAATATCAGAGCCTAAATCATTTTGAATTTCCATTGATTTTTCTGGAGAAATAAAATGCTTTGAACCGTCAATATGAGATCTAAATTCTACACCTTCTTCAGTTATTTTTCTAATATCTCCAAGACTGAAAACTTGAAAACCGCCACTATCTGTTAAAATCGGCTTGTCCCAATTCATAAACTTATGAAGACCACCAGCCATTCTAATAATTTCTTGACCAGGTTTTAAATATAAATGGTAAGTATTTCCTAAAATAATTTGTGAGCCAATCTCTTTTAACTCATCTACATTCATAGCCTTTACAGTCGCTCTCGTTCCTACGGGCATAAAAATCGGAGTTTCGATAACACCCCTATTTGTATATATTTTTCCAAGTCTTGCATTACAGTCAGAAGACTTTTTTATCAATTCGTATTTTAACTCCATTACTTCTCCTTTTTAATAAGCATTGCATCGCCAAAACTGAAAAATCTGTATTTATTCTTTGTAGCCTCATTATATGCATTCATTATTATCTCTTTTGATGCAAAAGCACTGACAAGCATAATTAATGTTGATTTTGGTAAATGAAAATTTGTAATTAGACAATCAACAACCTTAAACTCAAAACCCGGATAAATGAAAATATCCGTATTTCCTTTACAAGCTACAAGCTTTCCATATTTTTTATAAACTGTTTCCAAAGTTCTTACGCTAGTAGTCCCAACTGCAAAAATTCTATTTCCTTTTTCCTTTGCAGAATTAATTATTTCAACACTTTCTTCTGAAATTTCATAGTACTCATTGTGCATCTTATGTTCCAAAACATTATCAACCTTAACAGGTCTAAAAGTTCCAAGTCCGACATGAAGAGTAACTCTTGCAATCTTAACTCCCTTTTCTTGAAGCTCTTTTAAAAGCTCATCAGTAAAATGAAGTCCTGCAGTCGGTGCTGCCGCGGAACCATTATTCTTTGCATAAACAGTTTGGTATCTGTCTCTTTCTTCCAATTTTTCGTGAATATATGGTGGAAGTGGCATTGTTCCAAGTTCGTCCAAAATTTCTTCAAAAATTCCGTCATAAGAAAATTTTACAAATCTCTCTCCATCCTCACTTATACCTACAACTTCTCCAAGCAATTTTCCATTTCCAAATTCAACTTTTGAGCCTATCTTCATTTTCTTTCCAGGCTTAACCAAAGTTTCCCAAGTATTATCCTCGTGCTTTTTCAAAAGCAAAACTTCAATAGCCTCTTCTTTATTCGGTCTTGCTCCAAAAAGTCTTGCAGGAATAACTTTAGTATCATTGATTACCAAAACATCATCTTTTTTTATATAATCAACAATATTTTTAAAATTTTTATGTTCTAAATCAAAATTTTCTCTATTCACAACTAAAAGTTTTGAACTTGATCTATCCTTAAGCGGAAACTGAGCAATCAAAGACTCATCAAGCTCAAAATCAAAATCATCCGTTTTTAAATTATTCATTAACTCTCTTCCTTTATTAAAATATAAAATACTTCTACAATGTAATATTATATATTGTTTTTCAATATTTTTCAAATTTTTTTAAAGTAAACAACCATTTTTAAAATAAATTTATTTACATCTTATTAAACACAAAAAAGTAACAATCAAATAATCGTTACTTTTTTATCCTTCCAAAATGCTTATATGCTTTTTCAGTTACAATTCTTCCTCTACTTGTTCTACTTAGAAATCCTATTTGTAGTAAATAAGGTTCATAAACATCCTCAATTGTTATTCTCTCCTCACCAGTGGAAGCAGCAATTGTATCAATTCCAACAGGCCCACCTGAAAAATTATCTATTATTGTAGTTATTATCTTTCTATCTATTGTATCAAGTCCAAGAGAATCAACTTCTAAAATATCAAGTCCATCTTTACTTGTTTGATAATCAATTTTACCATTTCTCTTAACCTGTGCAAAATCTCTAACTCTCTTTAAAAGTCTGTTTGCAATTCTTGGTGTTCCTCTTGAACGTCTTGCAATTTCAAGAGCTCCCTCAGGTTCAATATCAACTCCTAAAATTCCAGCAGATCTTGTAATTATTTTTTGTAAATTTTCAATACTGTATAATTCAAGACTCAACATAATTCCAAATCTATCACGAAGTGGTCCTGTTAATTGTCCTGTTCTTGTTGTAGCTCCAATCAATGTAAATTTTTCAAGGTCAATTCTAAGACTTCTAGCGCTTGGCCCTTTACCAATTATTATATCAAGAGCATAATCTTCCATTGCTGGATATAATATTTCTTCAACACTTCTGTTTATTCTGTGAATTTCATCTATAAACAAAACATCGTCTTTACTTAAATTTGTTAAAATACTTGCAAGATCACTTGGCTTTTCTATTGCAGGTCCTGATGTAACTCTAATATTAACACCCATTTCATTTGCAATAATATTTGCAAGAGTTGTTTTACCAAGTCCTGGTGGGCCATAAAGTAAGCAGTGATCGAGTGGCTCATTTCTTGTTTTTGCAGCCTCAATAAAAATCTTAAGTCTTTCTTTTGCTTTTTCTTGACCAATGTATTCATCAATCCATTTTGGCCTTAAACTGGTTTCTATTTCAATATCTTCTCTTGAAAATCCAGTACCAATAATTCTATCTTCAAAATCTTCAAACATACTTACACCTATAATTGTTTCATACTAAGTTTAATAATATCTTCAATTTCCATTTCATCAATGTTTATACTTGAAAGAAATCTCTCAATATCATTTTTCATAAATCCTAAATTAACTAGAGCATCAGATACAAGTTCTCTCTTTTCTAAGTCTTTTCCACTTTCTACAGTTGTTTCTATCCCAGAAATATCTTTGCTATTAATACTATCAATTGAAATTTTATCTTTTAATTCCAAAATAATTTTTTGTGCAGTTTTCTTTCCAACACCCTTTGCAGTCGCAAGAGCAACGGCATCTCCATTAACTATTGTTAATTTTAGACTATCAACAGACATTGAGGATAAAATCCCACAAGCCACTTTTGGACCAATGCTATTTACACTTATAAGTAATTTAAACATTGAAAGCTCGTCCATAGTTTTAAATCCAAACAAAGCAACATAATCTTCTTTTACTATATAATCTGTATAAATCGTATAATATTCTCCAACAGTTACATTGAATAATGTATTGTTAGAAGTAAAAATCTTATAACCTATTCCTCCATTATCTATAACGATATAATCATTGTAGATAAATTTAAGTTCCCCACTAATATATTCGTACATAAAACACCTATTTCATTCTAAATTGATCTTTAAATTTCAAACTAAAAAAATGACAAAGAGCAATTGCCAAAGCATCTGCTGCATCATCCGGCTTTGGAACGGATTGAAGTTTAAAAATCATCTTAACACTCTCTTGCATTTGCTTTTTATCTGCTCTACCATAGCCTGTAATTGCTTGCTTAACTTGTAAAGGAGTATATTCATAAGCTAAGATATTTTTCTTTGTAAAAGATAAAATTTCAACACCCCTAGCTTGTGCAACGTTTATTACAGTCTTAACATTCTTGTTAAAGAAAAGTTCTTCAATTGCTAATTCATCAACATTATGCAATTCAATTAATTTATTCAATTCTTCATCAATAATTTTAAGTCTATCTGGAAGTGGAACTCCTGCTTTAGTTTCAATTACTCCATAATCTATAAGTCTCACTCTATTTCCGATAGCTTCAATAATCCCGTACCCAACTATTGCAAGTCCAGGGTCTAATCCAAAAATAATCACGAAAAATCCTCCAATACTATCAAATATGATAACATAAAACACAATTTTTTTCAATTAAGATTATTTTATAATTATCTAATAAAGTAATTTTATGCACAAAAAAAGCAAGAATTAAATTCTTGCTCTTAATCTTATTCGTAATCTTCACAGCTTAGTAAATCTTCTCTCTTAACTTTTCCTTTTTCGTCATAAGTCATTTTACTAAAGTTAATTAAATGTGGAATACCATCTAATTTTCTACATTCAATTAAATGAACAACTTTGCTTAAATCTCCAACTTCTTTAGCTTGAGTTTTCATGATTTTCATCATTGAATATTTAAGTTCAGTTTCTTTGAAAGTAATAGTTGACATTCCTTTTTTATTGAAAGCTGCTTGAACCATTGATTCGCAGTTTTCTTCTGTAAGTGCAGGAATTAAAATATAATCTACATCACTTGCAGCTTCGATTCCAGCTTCATCTTTAACTTGAACAGTCTTATGTGAACCTTTAGCAACAGCCATAATAGCTGCCATGAATGGTCTAATTCCAGCAGATCTATGTCCTGAAATAATTAAAGTTTCTCCTTTAGCTATAGCTTCTTCGATATATAGACCATGTTCTTCTTTCATGTAACCTGTGTCTACGCTTTTTTGTAACATTGGATGCATACAAATTTCCTCCTTTTATTTTTCATATATATTTATTATACTACATTTTTAATTTTAAATAAATAGTTTATAGTAAAATAATTAAAATTTTTTATAAATCGTATTAAGAATGTTAGCCATTAAATGATAGGCCAATTATTGATATTGTTACAATTATTACCCCTACTACTAAAAACATAGTAAGAGGTGTTGATAAAAATATTACTGATAATACAACACTCCATAAACTAAATGTGCTGTTCAATGCCATTCCTTTTGATACACCATTTAAGTTCATTCCCTTATAGTAAAGTAGATAACTTAAACCTGCAAAAAAACCTGCAAAGAATAAATATTTTAATATATCAAAACTTTGTATTGTAGTAACAAAACCACCAAAAAGTTTCATAAAAGGTAATACTAAGAATAATATACTTATTCCTGAAATTAATTCCCTTATTGTTAGTATTATTTCTTCATCAAGTTCTTCCTTGGTTGCATAAGTTACAATAGTAGCTTCAAGTCCCCAACTAAAACCTGCTATTAGAGAAAATAATATTCCTAAGTAAAAATAAGGATAATTTCCTGAAGGTTCTTCATAAGAAAGTACAAATGTTCCTATTATACAACCAACAATACAAATAAATGTTTTTAAATTAATTTTTTCTTTTAAAAATATAAAAGATAAAATTGTACCAAACATTGGACACAATGCTGAAATTGGAATAGCATAAGCTGGTCCTGCAAGAGAAATTCCCATTATATATGAACATTGTCCAACAGGTCCTCCAATCAAGCCTGCTAAGCAAACCCATTTTCCAGTTTTTGTTTTTAATGAAGGTAAAAATAGCTTCAATTTTCCTAAAAACTTATCATATCCAAGTACTAATAATCCTGCAAACAAATCATTGAATCCTGCAAAAACTAATGGTAGGAAAAACACAATTGCCTCACTATAGTTTTTCATTAACTCACTTCCTAGTAATACGGATAATACCAAGCCATTAACTGCCCATAGAAAACCTGAGGAAATACCAATAAATTCATTCTTAAATTTTTTCATTAAGGTTTTACTCCATTTTTATATATTTTTTTATCTAAAGCTTTTAAACCATGTTTTTCTATTATTTCTAATAGTTTTTTACCATAATTTGGATCTGTTGCATAAGTTCCAGTTAATGCATTTGCAGCTTCTTCTGGAGTTTTAGCAGCTAAAACACCTTTATAGTAATCTCTAAGCCAACTATTTCTTGTAAATAAATTTGAATAATATTCACAAGAATCATCATAATCAGTGAACTTCATAAATTTAGCAATTATATAATATTTTTCACCATTATCATTATATTCAGCTGTCTTTATTTCAACATATCTTGAAGCAGGAGTATTCTTAGCAGCCTTTATTCCAAATAAATTGTAAATTGGAGCAGGTGATAATCCGTCATTACCATATCTTGTTTCTAAACAAGCTTGTGCAATAGCAATTGAAGGGAATAATCCCTTACCTTTTACAGCTTTTAAGACACTTGGAGTAATCTTATCTATAAATTCTGATTGAGAAGTAACTTTTCTATATTTACCATTTACAAAATCTCTTAGTCCAGATTCATCTCTTGCTTTTCCAGTAAATTTTTCTCCGTCTTGGAAGAAATACCATGCTGTTCCGTCATCATACCAACCAGCAGCATATTTCCCATTATAGAAAAATTTCTTTCCATTAGCATCATATCCGTATCCACTTAGTTTTTTTCCATTTTTAAAGAAATACCATGCACTTCCGTCATCATACCAACCGGATGCAAGAACTCCATTATCATCATAGAATAAACCATCTTTATATTTTTTCTTTACATTTGTTGAGTATTTACCATTTACAAAATCTCTTGTCCCTGATGCATCTTTTGCTCTACCGGTAAATTTCACTCCATCTTGGAAGAAATACCATGCTGTTCCGTCATCATACCACCAGTTAGCATATTTACCATTATCAAAAAATCTCTTTCCATTTCCATCTACACCATATCCACGATGTTTAGATCCGTCTTTAAAGAAGTACCAAGCACTTCCATCATCAAACCAACCAGATGCATACTTTCCATTGTAGAAATATTTTTTTCCGTTTCCATCTGTTCCATAGCCACTATGTTTAGAGCCGTCTTCGAAGAAATACCATGCATTTCCATCATTAAACCAACCGGATGCATACTTTCCATTGTAGAAATATTTCTTTCCATTTCCGTCTACACCGTAACCTACAAGTTTAGAACCGTCTTTGAAGAAATACCATGCATTTCCGTCATCGAACCAACCAGATGCATATTTACCTTCATAAAAATATTTTTTACCATTTCCATCTGTAGCATAACCAGTAAGTTTTTTACCATTTTTAAAATAGTACCAAGCCTTACCATCATCATACCAACCAGTTGCAGGTTTTCCACTATTATCATAAAAAATTCTATTTCTGTACTCAGAAGCTTTTACAATCTTTTCATTTCCAAGTGTATTATTAAAAACTAATAGATTACTTACAACTAGAGAACATAGTAAAACTTTCTTAGTTAATTTCATAAATTCCTCCTATTAATATCAAAAATATAATATTACTGATAATTTTAACATATTTTTAATACAAAAACAAGAAATAGCTAAAAATAAACGATAAAAATTACAAAAATATTACAAAAGTGTTACAAAAATATTAAATTTAAGCATAAAAAAGGAGAGATTTAATCTCTCCTTAATTTTTAATAAATTATTTTACTTCATAATCATAATGAACATCATTATTTAATAAGCACTTATTGTAATCTTTCATAATAGCTCTAGCTTCAAATGATAACCAAAGGATAGCAATTAAGTTTGGTATTACCATTAAAGTATTGAAGATATCTGCTAATGACCAAACGATAGCAACTTCTCCAAGAGAACCAGCTACGATACAGATAAGAACTATAGCTCTATATGGTAATAGACCAGCTTTACCAAATAGATATTTGATGTTTGCTTCTCCGAAATAGTACCAACCAACGATAGTTGTAAATGCGAAGAATGATAGACATATTGCTAAGAAAATAGCTCCGCCTGAACCAAATGCAGATCTAAATGCTTGTTGAGTTAATTGAGCACCTGCTAAGAATTTTCCATCAGCACCTTTAACATCATAAGCACCTGTTACTAAGATTGCAAGTGCAGTTGCAGAACATACTAAAACAGTATCAATGAATACACCGATAATAGCTGTTAAACCTTGTTCAGCAGGGTGTTTAACATGTGCTACAGCGTGAGCATGTGGTGTAGAACCCATACCAGCTTCGTTAGAGAATAATCCTCTAGCAACACCTTTTTGAACAGCAACTTTAACTGCTGCCCCAGCGATACCACCAGCTACTGCAGTTCCATTAAATGCACTCTTGAAAATCCAAGCAAATGTAGGTCCAACATGACTAGCATATAATACTAAGATTACTAAGCTTCCTAAGATATAAACAGCTGCCATTACAGGAACAACTAATTCTGCGAATTTTGCAATTCTGTCCATACCACCAACGAAGATTAAAGCAGCAAGGATAGCAATAACAACACCAACAATTGCTGGGTTAATATTTTCAAGTCCTTTAATACCTTGAATACCTGATGCTATTGAGTTTGATTGAACAGCATTTCCCATGAATCCTAAAGCTAATACGATAGCGATTGAGAAAAATCCAGCTAAAACTTTAGCAAATCCACCTGTTTTCTTAAGACCTTTTGATATGTAGTAAGCAGGTCCACCAACATATTCTCCATCAATTTTAGATCTGTATTTTTGAGCTAAAACTGCTTCTACGAAAATTGTTCCCATTCCAAAGAATGCTGATACCCACATCCAGAAAACAGCTCCAGGTCCACCTGCAGTAATAGCAGTTGCAACCCCTGCAACGTTACCTGTTCCAACTTGAGCAGCTACTGCTGTAGCTAATGCTTGGAATGATGACATAGAACCTTCTTCTTTAGGTCCTTCTTGTTTTTTGAAAAGTCCTCCAAAAACTAGTTTGAATGCTCTTCCCATTTTTGTAATTTGTGGGAAGCCCAAAATAAATGAAAGGAATAATCCCGCAAATAACAAACCTGTTACCAAAATCTTACCAGCGATAAAATCGTTTATTTTGTTGATAGTATCAACAAGTTTCGAATCGCTTAGTAATACAAAACTAGATAATAAGTTCATATAATACCTCCTATAAAATTTATTAACTGTATTATACTCTAAATCGGTATATAAGTCAATGTATTTTAGGAAAACTTTTGATTTTTTATTGTCATTTTATTTTTTTATAAAAAATAAAAACAATACGCATTTCTCAACTCTTTTGAGCTGGCTGGAACTCAAAAACTTTATTATTACACAACAAAAAAGGTATATAATTAAAATAACTAAATTACATACCCTTTATGATTAAATATAAAAAATATTTTTATTTAACTTTATCAATATATTTCCCATATCCCTCTTTTTCCATATCCTCTAAAGGAATAAATCTTAAAGCAGCTCCATTAATACAGTATCTCTTTCCTCCTTTATCTTTAGGGCCATCATCAAAAACATGGCCCAAATGTGAATCTCCACCCTTGCTTTTTACTTCAACCCTCTTAAGACCATGACTATCGTCTTTTTTGTAATTTATATTTTCATCAATTGGCTTTGTAAAACTTGGCCATCCACAACCTGCATCATATTTATCTTTAGATGAGAAAAGTGGTTCTCCTGTAACAATATCTACATATATTCCTTTTTCATTAAACTTATCGTATTCACTTGTATAAGGTCTTTCTGTAGCAGAATTTTGAGTTACATTATATTGCAATTCAGTTAGTTTATTTTTTAATTCTTCGTTACTTGGCTTTTTATATTTACCATCTACCCTTTCAAGTGGTTTATCAGCAAGATCTAAATCAATATGACAATATCCATTTGGATTTTTCTTTAAATAATCTTGATGATATTCTTCTGCAACAACAAAGTTTTTCAAATTTTCCACTTCTACCGTTATAGGTTTATCATAATTTGCTCTTTGACTGTCAATAAATTTTTCTATAATACTTTTATCATTTTCGTCAACAAAATATATTCCCGTTCTATATTGTCTACCAATATCATTGCCTTGTCTATTAACGCTTGTAGGTTCTATTATTCTAAAATAATGTTGTAAAATTTCTTCAAGGGAGATTATATCCTTATCGTAAACAATATGGACAGTTTCAGAATGATCTGTACTTTTAATTTTTTCATAATTTGTATCTGTTCCATTTCCATTGGCATATCCTACTGTTGTATCTAATATTCCTTCAATTTTTGAATAATATCCCTCAACACCCCAGAAGCAACCTCCTGCTAAATATATTTCTCCTTTATTTTTAATTGAACTTAAATCAACTTTTGGTCTTTCCATCGTTTTTTCTCCTTTTTTAGCATTTCCTTTATATGCTATAATAAATCCAAATATTAATACACAAATAATTAAAGGTATTAAAATTTTTTTCATAAAATCATCTCCTTAATTCTTATAAAAGATATACCCTAAAAAAAGAAAACCATACTCAAATTTATTTAAAAATAATAAGTATTTCTTAATCAACACTTTTTTAAAGTGAATACCCTGAAATATTCTTTACTAAAATAAAAAAAGGAAGTTGTTTTACAACTTCCAATTATTCATTAATTATTTGTACACTTGCACTTACTCCCAGTCTTTCTGCACCTAGTTCAATCATTTTTAAAGCAGTTGCCTTATCCCTAATTCCACCACTAGCTTTAACTTTTGCATTCTCTCCAACTGTTTTTTTCATAAGTGCTACTACATATTCATTAGCTCCTGAAGTGCTAAATCCTGTTGAAGTCTTTACAAATTCAGCCCCTGCTTTAACACAAAGTTCTGAAACTTTTATAATTTCTTCATCAGTTAATAGACAAGTCTCTAAAATAACTTTTAGTAATGCCTTATTTCTTGTAACATCTACAAGTGCTTTAATATCATTATATACAAAATCTAAATCATTTGACTTTAATGCACCAATATTGATTACCATATCAATTTCAGTTGCACCATTCTTAATCGCATTTTCAGTTTCAAACACTTTACTTTCAGTTGTCATTGCTCCTAAAGGGAAACCTACAACAGTACAAACTTTAGTATTTGAACCTTTTAGATTTTCAGCACATCTTTTTACATGACAGCCATTAACACAAACTGAAAAGAAATTATATTTTTTAGCTTCTTCACAAAGCTTATCTATCATTTCGTAAGTGGTATCTGCTTTTAAAGCAGTATGATCCATATACCTATTTATCTCCATTATGCTATCTCCAATGCTAATTTCATCATTGTTGTAAAACTATTTTGTCTTTCTTCTGGAGTTGTGATTTCTTTGAAATGGAATGAATCTGATACTGTTAATATAGTAATAGCATTAACTCCTGCATAATTTGCATTACAGTAAAGAGCATAACTTTCCATATCAACTGCAAGAACTCCTAATTTTTCCCAGTTTTTCCAATCTTCTGGAGCAGCATTATAGAAAATATCAGAACAGAATATATTACCAACATTGATATCTATATTTAATTCTTTTGATGCTTCATAAGTTTTTCTTAAAAGTTCCCATGAACAGTTCGCTGAATATGTTCCATCTAATTTATATTGATGAGCAAAATTAGAATCTGTTGATGAAGCCATTCCTACAACTACATCATAAAGTTTTAATTTATCACTATATGCTCCACAAGATCCAATTCTAATTAGATTTTTAACTCCATAGAAATGAATTAATTCATAAGAATAAATTCCAATTGATGGAACACCCATTCCACTTCCCATAACTGAAACTTTTTTACCCTTATAAGTACCTGTATATCCTAACATTCCTCTTACATCATTAAATTGAGTAACATCTTCTAAAAAGTTTTCTGCAATAAATTTAGCCCTTAAAGGATCTCCTGGCATTAAGACAGTTTCTGCAATTTCTCCTTTTATTGCTCTATTATGTGGTGTCATAAAAATACCTCCTAAATTTTCATTATATATAATAATCTTAACATAAAAACTCTATTTTTTCAATAATTCTAGAAAATTGAATTTTTAAAACTTATTTATTTATAAAAAAAATCAGTTAACTTAAGTTAACTGATTTTTAAATTAGTTTTTAGCAATTTCTTCTATCAATTTTAAAGTAAAGTCATAAACTCTTTCAGTTGATGAAATTGAAATATTTTCTTTTGGAGTATGAGCTCCTCTAATATCTGGTCCGAATGAAATTAATTCAAGATTTGGATATTTTTCGTAAATTGCTCCACATTCTAAGCCAGCATGTATAATAATATTTTCGAATTCTTTACCTGTTAAATCTTTATAAACTTTATTTGCATATTTTTGCAAACTTGAGTTTTCTTTCTTTTCCCAAGATGGATAACCTCCAGCAAATTCATAATTTAAGCAGAATTTTTCAGCGATTTTTGCAAAAGAATTTTTCATTTCTTCTAAAATACTAATAGAAGCTGAACGTATAGAATCACGAATTAAAATTTCATTTTCTGTAGTTTGAACTATTGCAAGGTTTGAAGAACTTATAATACCTGTTTCGTCTTGTGTATTTACGCCTGTTGGTAAAGCTTCTAAAACTTCAACTAATACATCTTTTAGTGCATTTGTTAAAACTTTTCCTTTGAAAATCTCTTTTTTATCAATTGTAAGTTGTTCTTCACCATTATATTTTTCAGTAAATTTGGCAATTAATTCATCTAAACTAGTTGAATTTTCGATTACCAATTCTCCAACTCTAGGAATTGCATTATCTTTATTTCCACAGTCAACACTCGCTATTGAAAGTCCACTTTCTTTAATGAATTCAGCGATTGTCTTAATCATATTTCTTCTATTTTTTCCAATTTCCATTCCAGAATGTCCCCCGAAATATCCATCGAAATGAAGTTTAACAAGTTCTACTTCTCTATTTTCAAATTTTAATTCTAGATTTGTTTTAAAAAGAGTTCCTCCTGCTGAACCTAATGTTAAAATTCCTTCTTCTTCAGAGTCTATATTAAATAAATATTTTCCCTTTAATAGACCTTTTTCAAGTCCTAAAGCTCCTCCCATTGTAGTTTCTTCAGCAACTGTTATAATAACTTCAAGTTCTGGATGAACTAAATTTTCATCTTCCAAAATAGCCATTGCCATAGCAACTGCAATTCCGTCATCAGCTCCAAGTGTAGTGTCATTAGCAAAAATCAAATCATCTTTTATAACCCACTCAATTTTATCAGTTGCAAAATTATGATTTGAGCTTGTAGCTTTTTCGCAAACCATATCCATATGGCCTTGTAAGATAATTCCAGGCTTATTTTCATAGCCCTTTGTTGCAGGTTTTCTTATATAAACATTTAGTAAGTCATCTTGTTTAGTTTCAAGTCCTAATTTTTTCCCAAAATTATAGATATAATCAGATATTGCTTTTTCATTATGTGATTCATGAGGAATATCTGATATTTCTCTAAAATAGTGAAAAACTCTTTCAGGTTTTAAATTCATATTATTCTCCTTTTACGATATTTTCAACGATTTTTACAAGTAATTCTGAACCTTTTTCCATATATGAAACCGGTACAAATTCATATCTACCATGGAAGTTAAATCCACCAGCAAAAATATTTGGACAAGGTAGTCCCATGAAAGAAAGTCTTGAACCGTCAGTACCTCCTCTAATAGCCTTAACTTTTGGAGTAATACCAACTTCAACCATTGAATTATATGCAAGATCAATTATATCTTTTCTATCTTCTAATTTTTCTCTCATATTGTAATATGAATCTTCAAGTTCTAATTTAATTGAATTATCATATTTGAAATTTAAAACTTCAACTACCTTTTTCATATATTCTTTTTTGTATTCAAATTTTTCTCTATCAAAATCTCTTATGATAAATTCCATATGAGTATTTTCAGTATCTCCGTTCATTTCTAACAAATGATAAAATCCATCATAGCCTTCAGTATGTTCAGGTCTTTCATTTGCAGGTAACATTGATAAAAGATTATGAGCAACTATTAGGGAATTTCTCATAATATCTTTTGCAGATCCTGGATGAACATTTTTTCCTTTAATATCTACAATAGCACTACAAGCATTGAAACTTTCATATTCAAGTTCTCCAATTGCTCCACCATCAATAGTGTAAGCAAAATCAGCTCCAAATTTTGCAACATCAAAATAATCTGCTCCACGTCCAATTTCTTCATCAGGAGTAAATCCAATTGAAATATCTCCATGAGGTAAATTGTTTGAAATTATATTTTGAATTGCATCCATAATTATTGCAATACCTGATTTGTCATCTGCACCTAATAAAGTATTTCCATCAGTTGTAATAAGTCTTTCTCCTACAACTTCATTTAAACAAGGAAATTCCTTTACAGACATTGTTACTTCATCATTTAATTTAATATCTCCACCTTTGTAATCAACAAATTGTGGATTAACATTTGCTCCAGTAAGTTCTGTTGCAGTATCCATATGTGCAATAAAACCAACTTTCTTTAAATCTCTATCTACATTTGATTTTAAATGCGCATAAACATAACCTTTTTCATCAATATGAGCATTTTCAATTCCCATTTCTTTTAATTGTTTTACAAGTAAATTTCCTAAATTCTTTTGCTTTTCTGTTGAAGGAACAGTTTCAGACTTAGGATTTGATTGAGTGTCTATCTTTGCATATTCAACAAAACGATCTACTATATTCATAACTACCTCCAAATAATATATTATATATTTATTTTACCACATTTTTACAATTTAAAAAAGATAGTGATTATCTTTCACTATCTTTTCATTTGATTATATCTTCTAATATTTTCTTCAGTTAAAAATTCAAAAGCTGAATTAATTTCTTGAAATTTTTCTGTTGTATCTGTATCTCTATTTAAATCAGGATGATATTTTTTTGCAAGTTTTCTATATTGTAACTTAACTTGATAAAAATCAATATCATAAGAATCAAATTCTAACACTTTACAAGCATTTTCAAATTTATTTTTAAAATCACTATATGGGTCATAACTTGCACCACCTGTATTTTGATAGTAGCCATTATAATTTCCATTATAATTTCCATTATAATTTTCATTATAATTTCCATAGTAGCTTCCTTGACTTGAAAAATATTCGTTGAAAGCATTAAATCTTCTTTCCCATTCTTCTTGTTCTCTTCTTTGTCTTTCTTCACGTTCTCTTTGACGTTGTTCTTCTTGTGCATCTTCATATTTTCTTTTATATTCTTTAAAAGATGAGAAACCACTGTTATTACCAATTAAAAAATTACCATAATCGTTTAAATACTCACATAACGAATAGTTAAAATATCTAAGAAATGAAATAAATTTCTTTCCAAGAAATGGAACAATAAAAAATACAAATATAATAATCCAAAAAGCAGGATGAAACAATAAAATTGTTATTATAACCGGAAGCAAAAATGAACTTAAAGCTAGTAGTACCACACCGGCTAACACTAAGAGAACTGCTATATTACTCAATAAATTTACAATATAGGATAAACCATTTATGGTTGCACCAAAAATCTTATTTAACACCTTAGAAAGTCCTAAAATAAATTTTCCAAAAAGTTTTTTCACATTATTCTCCAAATTCTTCTTTTAATATTTCATAAAGAGCTTCTGCTTCTTCCTTAGTTAGAGTTATACCCTTTGACATTCTATCATGATTAGGATTCCAATCTCTAATATCATACTTAGGTTCTCTTTCATTCCAACTAACTAAGTTTAATTCTTTTCTCCATCCTTTTTCATTTTCAGAAAGAACCCCTAATTCCTCTGCAATTTCATATTTTAGTTCCATTTTTTCCTCCTAATTTAAAATTCCATTTTTATTCGTTGGTAAAGATGCCATAAATCCATCCATTAATCCATTTCTAATTTTTGTTAAAATTTCAATTGAATGATTAATTTCAGATTTTTTCTCATCTACATTTTTCAACAATTTTTCCATTCTTTCAACCTTTTCTTCATCAAGAGTATCCTTACATGACTCTCCTAAGTTTCTAACTTCTCTTTGAAGGAATTCCAAATTTTTTTCCAAAGTACGAATGTTTTCTGAGTACTCATCAATATCAAAATCCAAAGGATTTGTAGTTAATTTTTCTTCCTCAATTGTTTTAAATATTTTATTCATTGTTCTTTTGCTATCATCAGCTTTTGCTTTTAGCGTCTTTTTCCAAAGTTCTTTATTCCAATTTTTATTATTTGCTTGAGGAGAAATTTCCTTTGCAATTGCCTTGAATACATCATCACAACCCTTGTTTTCCTCATAATCTAGTTCATCAAATAGTCCAACAAAATTTTTAACTTCATTTGAATTAAATTTTTTACTATTTCTATTTTCTGAATCAATAATTGTGTAGACTTGACTTACATCTACGAAATTATCTGAAAATTCAAGAGTTTTTAATATCTCTCCTGCCCTAAAAAGATTCATTACATCTCTTTCAAGAGATTTTTGAATTTTTACAAGGCTTTCTATATTCTTTTTATATAAAAGCTTAAACTTTTCCTCATCTTCTAAAACTAAGTCATTTCTAATTGAAATAATGTCTTCTTTTAAAAGTAATAATTCCGCTAAATTTTCTCTTAAATCATTATATTTTTCATATAAGTTTTTATTAATCATTAGACATCACCTTCCATATAAGTAGAAAATTTGCTTTTATCAAAATTTAATACCAATTTTTCCTTTTTTAACCTAGTCATCTTCTTAATCTTTATTTCTCTTTTAAGTGCCTCAGACTTTGTTTCATAAACTTCAAAATAAAGTAATTTTACGGGAGTTCTTCCTCTTGTATACTTTGCTCCACAACCTAAGTTATGTTTTTCAATTCTAGCTTTTAAATCAGTTGTATAACCAGTATAAAAAGTTCCATCATTACACTCTAACATATATACAAAAGTCATCATAAAATTTCCCTTAAAACATCATTTATAACATCAAAACTAAAACCTCTATAAGCTAAATAGTTTATTAACTTCTGTTTTTTCTTAAAAATATCTTCTTCATTAGACAGTAGGTTCAGTTTTTTTATACCCATTTTTAGTGCATTATCAAATTCTTCTTCATATTCAAACTCGTCTAAAAAGTCTTCAAACACGCTTTTTGAAATACCTTTTTGAATCAATAAAGATTTTATTTTATTTTTTCCATAACCATTTAATTGTTTTTTATCTTCAATAAAAACTTCACAATAAAGTCTATCGTTAAGATATTCTTCTTTTTCTAAAATACCTATAACTTCATCAATAATATCTTCTGTAAAATCTTTCTCTTTAAGCTTTAATCTTACTTCATATTTTGTTTTTAACTTTCCTGAAATATAATTAATAGCTCTTGACTTTGCTCTTTCAATATCTGAAAAATATTTCATTTCTTGAATTTCAGTTTCTGAAAAATCCATGTCAACTGAAACTTTGTATTTTTCAAAAATATTGTAATTCAAAAGAAGTTTTGTTTCATCTTCAAAAACTACTTCAAAAACTTCTTTAGATTTACTATAACTAATATTTGTAACTTGCATTATCTAAAAAATCCTATAATTGTTGGTAATATTCCAACTACCATCATAAAAGCTAATACAAGTGCAACAATTCTAATAGCCGTTTCTCTTTTCATTAAATCACCTGCTTTTTTTTACTAACTCACATAGATATTGATTTATAAATTCATCAATATTTCCATTAATAACAGACTCAACATTTCCTGTTTCATATCCTGTACGATGATCCTTAACAAGAGTATAAGGTTGGAAAACATAAGATCTTATCTGTGAGCCCCATGCTATTTGAGAATATTTACCCTGAATATCCTCAATTTTTTCCCTATTTTCTTCTTGTTTTATAATTAAAAGTTTTGCTATAAGTTGTCTCATAGCCGTATCTCTATTAAACATTTGACTTCTTTCAGATTGACAAGAAACTGTAACTCCGGTAGGAATATGAGTTATTCTTACAGCAGAGTCTGTTTTATTAACATGTTGTCCTCCAGCTCCTCCGGATCTATAAGTATCAATTCTTAAATCTTTAGGATTTATTTCAATATCAGTAACTTCCTCTATTTCCGGAAAAACATCAACACTTGCAAAACTTGTATGTCTTTTATTTGAAGAATCGTAAGGAGAAATTCTAACAAGTCTATGAACTCCTTTTTCACCTTTTAAAAATCCATAGGCATTTTCACCCTCAACCTTTAAAGTAACAGACTTTATACCCCCTTCAGTATCAGAATTGTAGTCCAAAATCGAAAACGAAAATCCCTTACTACTTATCCATCTAGTATAAAGACGTTGTAACATTTCTGTCCAATCTTGAGCATCTGTTCCACCAGCTCCAGCATGAATTTCTAAAATCGCATTATTTGAGTCATATTCTCCAACCATTAAAGTATTCAACTTCAATGAAAAATACTCTTTTTCAATGTTTTGAATATTTTTTAACGCTTCTTTTTCATATTCCATAAATTCTTCGTCAGATAAAATTTCTAAGAATTCTATTGAGTCTAAAATTTTTTGACTTAGACAGCTAAATGTTTCTATCTTAAACTTTAAATGCTTCATATCATCTAAAATTGATTTTGCATTTTTTGGATCATTCCAAAAATCTTCTTTAAAACTTTTAGCTTCTAACTCTTTATATCTTTTTTTCAACTTTGAAATGTCAAAGTGAATCACCAATTTCTGATAAATTTTGTTGCAGTTTTTTTAATCTTTCGATTACTGTACTTAAATTTTCCATCTCTCCCCCAACAACAATATATAATACTTTATTTTATAATATTAAAATATTTTCGTCAAGTCCAACAAAAAAGAGCCATTGGCTCTTTTATTATATTTCTCTATTTAACTTTTAAACTTCTTAAATATGATTTTTCTTCTTCGGTAATTCTTCTACTTTCAATTGCCTTTTGAATGGCTTTATTATGAGTCCAATCATCAAGTTTTTTATTTTCAATATACTTTATGGCATATTTTTGTTGTTTTGCAAGAGCAGTTGCAAAATACCAAGCAATCATCATATTTACATAATATTCTTCAGATCTAACTTTTGAAACAATTTCCAAATGTTCTTCTTTAAAATTTTCATCCAAATAATTTGAAAGTAAAAGACCAATTCCGTATCTTATAACATAAGTTTTTTCATCTTTTATCCAATGTAAAATATAACTAAATGTCTCATTTGGATATTTCTTAAAAACTTTCGGAGAAAATAAGTCGCAAGTTGCCCAGTTATCAATGAATGGAACAAACTTTTTAGTATATTCCATTGCCAAATTAAAATCTTTTATTTGCTCTATTAAACAGCCGTGTAAATTATTTTCTTCATAATATTTATGCGGTAGATTATTTAAAAATTCAAAAGTTTGTTTTTCATCCTCTTTAAATAATTTCTTTGCATAATTTCTTAAATCAGGAGTTCTAACTCCAATTATTAAGTCTTTATCTAAAGTTGGAATTAGTTTTGAATTAAAGTCTTTATATTCGATATCTTGAAAAGAAAATAAATCTTTTAATATCTTATCCATATATCTTCCTCTTCGATTATCTTATTTTTAGTTCCTCAAATAATTCTTCATCTGATTTAAAAGTTTCATGCATAGGAGAAGGTTCTGAACTTTCAGCCTTATATCCCATAAACAAAAGCATTGCTATTTGATTTTGCTTAGGAATATCAAATTTTTCCTTAACAATTTCAGGATTAAATGCCCCAATATAAACTGAACCAAGGCCTAAATCTTCTGCTTCTAGCACCATATGTGTAGATGCAATTGTAGCATCAACAATTCCACTAGGAATTCCAGTATGACTATTATACCAACATTCATCTAAATTATATGTTACAACAAACATAAGTTGTGAGTTATATTCACATGGTGAAGACTCATTTAATAATTTTAACTTTTCATCATCAGTACAATAATAAATTTTTATTGGTTGTTTATTTTTGGCAGTATGAGCAATTTTAGCTGATTCTAAAATCTTTAAAATTTTTTCTTTCTCAACTTTCTTGCTTGAAAACTCCCTTACAGAATATCTATTTTTTGCTAATTCTAAAAAGTCCATAACTACCTCCAATTAAAGATTTGCAACTTTATAAAGTTTACCATCTATTTCAACTTTTCTAAGTCTTTTTTCAAAATCTATTCTTTTAACCCAAACTTCCCTGTCGCAGCCTAAACATTTCAATTTTATATCTATTCCTGTTCTTAGAATTTGCCATTTGTTAGTTCCACAGGGATGCTCTTTTTTTAGTACAACAATATCCGATATTTGATATTTATACAATTATATCACCCTTTTCAAGTTTCAAAAATTCAATATTTTCTTCTTTAAATTTTTTATATAATTCTTCTCTTAAATTCTTTTCATTACCCCATTGTGTTGACTGTTTACTCCAAAAGCCTACAGCAATTTTTATATAATAGCTTTGAATTTCTGTAACACCAAAAAATTCAGGAGCTTTTATAACAGAATCATTCTTTTCAACAAACTCTATTGAATAAGCACTAATTATTTTTTTAATCTTTTCAACATCTACATCAACTGGAAAACAAAAAGTAACAACAGATCTTTGATTTCCTTTACTTAAATTTGTAACAGTTGTAATACTTCCATTTGAAATTGTATTAACACTTCCATCGTATCCTTGTATCTGTGTATTTCTCATATTAATAGCTAAAACACTACCAGAAATACTATTAATAATAACATCATCTCCAACATTATATTGATCATCTAAAAGAATGAAAACTCCACTAAATAAATCTTTTACAATGCTTTGAACACCGAATGCTATTATGATACCACCAACTCCAGCAGTAGCTATTAAAGAATAAGTATTTACACCAAAAATGCCTAAAATTATAACTACTACAAAAAAATAAATTATATACTTCAATACACTTGACAAAATTGAAACAATTGAATTTACTTTTTTTATATTGCTATGGTCATTTTTCTTATAAGTCTTAACTGCTTTTTTTAAAACTTTTGCAAAAAAGTAAATTAAAACTTTTGCAGAAATAAATACCATAATAGATAATAATAATTTTAAAACAATACTTCTGATTGACTCAGAGGGAATTAAGTTTTCAAAAAAATTATTCATTAATATTTATCTCCGTTACAACATTTCCTCTATCCTCTGTTTTTTCAAAATACCAAAGATAATCGACATTTTTTCCTTCTTCTTTTAAAGATTTAACAGTTTTCAGCTCACTTGGATCAAGTAAGATTGCAAGTCCACAAGAACGGCTTACTTCTCTAGGAGTTGGAATTGTTTTAAATTTCTTTTCTAAATTTTTAAGCTCTTTTTCTAATTGCATTGTATGATTAACTGAATTAAAAGTCAATAATAAATATTTTTCGTCCAAAAAAATCCCTCCTATTTTATTTTTTTGTATCTATCTTTTTGAATTAAATAGACTGAATCTTCGCTTTGAATAGAATCTAGTATTTCAGCTGAAAACTCTCTAGTTTTAAAAGTGGATTTATCAATCAATACATACCCATTTTTTTTGACTAGCAGAATATCTTTACTTAAAATGTAAGATTTCATATAGTCATCGCCAATATCAACAGTTTTTTCAAATTTTAAATCCTTAGCATTAAAGATTTTTAAGTCTTCAGAAAACAAGTAAATTTTCCCTGAATCATAAACAACATTTTTTAAATTTTTTATATAGTATTGACTCTTTATAATATTTTTTTCAAACAAATATAATTTTTCATTTGTAGCAACAAAAAGTTTGTCATCTGAATCATTTACAAAGCCAAATTCTATTATAAATTCATTAAAAAACGTAAAATCGCAAACAGTTGATTTATCTTTTAAATTCAAAATATGAAATCTAGATTTAATTGAATTTTCATATTTTACATAATCTGTATAGGCAAAATTATTTTTACTTTTTGAAAATTTTACATATCCGGGATTTTGAACATCTTCATTTGAATATATTTCCGTCAGATTCTCATCAAAAATTTTAAAACTCGCATTATTGATTAAAATTAATTTATTATTTTCAATAATAAAATCTTGAATTTCTTTTTCCAATGAAATTCTTTTAATTTCATCAAAATTCTTGCTATACATAATTATTTCATTAGGCATAAGTGAATAGATGACATCATTTGAAACTCTAATTTTTCCATTGTTTTCAATCTCTTTTTCTAATTTAAGTTTTCCATTTTTATTAAATCGTAAAAATTTATTTTTTTCAAAGATGTACATTTCATCTTTTATAAATTCGATTTTACTATAAGGTTTTGAAAAATCATAAGCTACCTCTTTATCAGAATTGCCTGAAAATTTAAAACTTAAAAATATAATCAATATAATAACTGCAATAACCGAAATTCCTATTGCAATTCTATTTTTATATTTTAAAATTATTTCCATATTTTCTCCTAAAGACCTAATTTATCTTGTTTTCTTCTAAGTTTAGTTATAATATGATCCTCATCCAATTCCACCATATCAAGAGTTATCAGTTCATCTTTTTTTACATCAACTTTTAATTTAGTTTTTTTAGTAATCATAGCAATTGGTAAAAGATTTCTATTTTTTTGATCTGCATGGCTTGTTATAGTTCCAAAAACAGATTTGCCGCCAATCCCTTCTAAAATTTCTCCTGCTTTTAAATCTTTCTTTGCAACTGTAACAGTGTCTGAAACTTGTCCACAAGCAGGAACAATAGTTGACTCTTTTTCAACAATTGCATTATATATTGTAATTGGAGTTTCCAAACTTGTTAAGTGATAAGGTCTATAAATTGCATAGTTCGGTCCGTCACCCATTTTTAAATATTTCATTAAATCGTGAACTTCATCACTATCACTTGTTACGATAGCATAAACTCCGGGAGCAACTCCAAAAGCAAAATCTACAGTCTTATAATTATTTAAAATTCCACCTTGTTCCTTTAGAGAAAAAATTTTCGCTAGTTCAGCAGGTGTAGTATTTGGCCCATGACAACCAATAACATCAGGGACAAAACCTAATGCATTTGCAGCACTTGTAAGTTCAATCATGGTGTTTGTTCCGTCAATAAAACCGGCAAGCATTTTTGGATAGAGTCCTTTTGAAATTGCTTCCTCTCTGACTTCATCCTCTGTTATATAATGATTAAGCGGATTATTTTTCCCTTTTCCAACAGCAAGAAGTTTAAACCCTGCACCTAAAGCAAAATCAGCAAGTTCCATAATAGCTCCGGGTTCATCCCCAGCAGATCCTGTATAAATAACATTTTTCTTTTTTGCTAAATTGAATAAATACGGTCCAATAACTGCATCACATTCAACATTTAACATAATTGTATGCTTTCTATTTTCAATTGCTTCCATTGCTAAAATTGCTCCAAAAGGAGGATTTCCCGTTGCATCAACAACTCCTTTAATATCTTGTAGCTTACAAGCAATAGAATAGTCATCAGAAACTACATACATTCCATTCTTTATAGAATTTTCAATTATTTTTATATTATCGCTTGTAGTAATATCCGACTTTCTAACACCGGATGAAATAAGAGCTTCCATAGCTTTTTCAGGCTTTTCATCTATTACAACAGAACTTGTAAGACCTTTAATTCTGGAAAGTTGATTAACAAGTCCCTTTCCCATTTTTCCGGCTCCAACAAGAGCAAACTTAACTT
>ERZ773214.528-NODE-528-length-24610-cov-57.548605_pt1 | contig 24610 bp, 16 predicted proteins | sample MGYA00511238_ERZ773214 | MGnify/ENA primary metagenome ERZ773214 (study PRJEB29015, sample SAMEA2738157) | human oral metagenome | biome: human oral; feature: human-associated habitat; material: saliva | place: China | collected 2259 ... | reverse complement strand
CGAACACGCTGGATCCGTCCAAACAGTACGTCATTGAGGCGTGGAGCGACTACGGATATGTCAGCCAGACGGATAAGACCCTGATCACCCCGATTGTGGGTTTGGCCCCGGAGCACCGCGGCGTTCTTTTGGCGCACCAGGACTTGAAGTTTGAGGGCGTCCAGCGGTTCACGAATGCTTACGTACCCGTAGAGGAACGCATGTACTTTTCTACGTCGCTGAACGACGAGGAACAGAAGCAGCCTGCCACCCGCGGTGAGCTGGTTTCCACCCTTTATGAGATGAAGGGCAGCCCCAAGGTGGACCTTCCTGCAGTCTCCCCGTGGCCGGATGTGAAGACGGACGACCCAAACTACGCCGCCTACATTTGGGCTCGTGAAAAGGGTGTTACCTTCGGCGGACCTGACGGAAAGTTCCACGCGGAGGAAGGGCTCACGAACGCAACCGTTGCCGCGATGGTCTACCGTGCGTCCGGTTCACCGGAAGTCTCGGGTGTTTCGTCCTTCCCGGATGTTACGCCGGATTCCGCGTTCTACCGTGAGATTCTGTGGGCTACCCAGCAGAATGTTATTACTCCCGAGACCGGCATGTTTGAACCGAACCATGCTGTGACCCGCATTGAGTTGGCCTGGATGATGTTCTATTACCGGCATCGTGTGCTGAACCCTATCACTACCGGCCTGTATCGCATTGCTAACTAAGTTAGCCCGGGCCGGCTCTAGCCCGGGTACCCCGTCACAACGGACAGGGTACCCGGGCTCTTGCGCAATGACTTTTGCACAATAACTCTTGGCGCTGAGGGAATCCGCGCGGATCCTTCTAGAGTTCTCGCGCTAGAGTTCCCACGCGGGGGCTGCGGCGGTGCTTGCCGAGTGCGCATCCTGACCGGTTGCCACGCCGGTAGAGACGGTGAAGTCCCACGGGTCGGTGTTGAGCGCGGACAGCTTCGTGTCGATGGTGAAGCCACGCTCGGCGAGCAGCTTGCGCAGGCGGTCGGCTGCCGAACGCAGCCACAGCGATTCGCTGGCCGGGTGGGAGCAATCAATCAGCGCGATATTGCTGCCGGTAACTCGTGCGGTTTCGCGGAACTCGCTGGCCGGATGGTGGCGCAGGTCGGCGGTAATGTACACCTGCGCGTCGGTGGCGCGCACCGCGTCGAAGAGGGAGTCACCGGCACCACCGCAGAGGGCGACGCGGCGAATCGGCTGGTCGGCACGGCCCGCGATGCGCAACCCGCCGGCGGTGGGAGGCAGGGTCGCCGCGAGGCGCTCTGCCAGCTCCTTGAGGGTGATTTCTTCGGGCAGGGTGCCGAGGCGGCCGGTGCCTACCGCGTGTTCCTGCCCGTCGAGCACCTGGGTTTGCGCTTCGGTGAGCGGTTCACAGTCGATGAGGCCGATGGCGTCACAGAGTGCTTCGTTTACGCCCTCGACGGCGGCATCGGCGTTAGTGTGGGCGCCGAGCAGGCCGCATCCACCCTCGATGAGGGTGTGGAGGACCTCACCCTTGTAGGTGCTGTCGGGAATGAACTGGGCTCCGCGCAGCAGTAGCGGGTGGTGGGTGATGAGCAACTGGGCACCTTCGGCGATGGCTTCCTCGGCGGTAGCGGCGAGCGCGTCCACGGCGAAGAGCACGGTGCGTACGGCGGCGGCGGCACGACCGGCAACGAGGCCGGAGGCGTCCCAGCCGGCGGCGAGCTGCGGCGGGAAGAGCGTATGGAAGGCGTCGACGACGTCTGCTAGGGTGGGGGTTGCGAGTTCTTCAGTCATGCTTCCATTGTGACAGGCTTTGAGCCGCTACCGCGGTGGTGACTCGTTTCTCAGCCGTCTACCGGACCGGGTGGCGGGCATGGTGCCCATCCTACCGGGTTCTGCGGAGGAATATTATGCCCCTCCCCCGCGTTGAATAGGGCGGATGAAGGTGCACAAATCGCGTCGGGCCGAGGCGGCCCGCGCGGGTACGCCCCCCCTCGTTATGGCCTCGATAAGGAGAGATTATGGCTGAAATTGTTCTTGCCGGTGGATGCTTCTGGTGCCTGGACGCCGTCTATCGCCAGTTCCGCGGCGTTGAGTCCAGCGTGTGCGGCTACGCTGGCGGCGACATGCCCGATCCCGATTACCGTTCGGTGTGCTCTGGAACGACCGGGCACCACGAGGCCGTGAAGATTACCTTCGATCCGCAGGTAATCAGCTACGACACCATCCTGGATATTTTCTTCATCAGTCACGACCCGACCAGCTGGGACCGTCAGGGGGCTGACACGGGTTCGCAGTACCGTTCGGTGATTTTCTACGAGGACGAGCAGCAGCGCGGGCTGGCGGAGCGAGCTAAGGAGCGCGCCCAGCAGCTCTTTGACGCACCCATCGTCACCGAGATTAAGCCGCTCGATATCTTCTACGAGGCCGAACCTGTTCACCAGAACTACTATGCGCTCAATCCGGCGCAGGGGTATTGCACGTTTGTGGTGAGCCCCAAGGTGGCCAAGGCTCGCCGCGCTTTCTCGCAGCTGCTCCGTTAGAACGGTTTTGTGACGGACGGTGAGTGGGATGAACGGGTAGCCCGGGTATGATGATTACAGTAGCTCACTCAGCTCTGATGAATTCTACCGAGAGGCTATGATGAACAGCCCTTCCCCTGTTTCTTCCATCTTGACCCGTCGCGCCGCCCTGCTGGCCGCCGGTGCCGGGGCCGCCGTGACGCTGAGCGCCTGCGCCCAGTCCGTGCATCCGCTGTCGAAGTCTTCCGAGTCGGCTTCTGAATCCGCCTCGGCAAGTGAGTCCGCGTCTTCCAGCGTATCGGCCTCCGCTTCTTCTAGCGCCTCGGCCTCTTCCAGCGCTTCTGCGTCTTCGAACAAGTCCTACAAGGGCCCCCTGAAGTTCGATAGCTATGAGAAGAACGGCACCTACGTTCCGGCCACCGAAACCGAAAAGGCCAAGAACGTGCCGAAGCCCCTCCCTCCGGAGCACATGAATGATCGGAGCCCCGAGGGAATCTACGAGTTTACGGGCTTCTGGCTGGCTTCCATCAACTACCTGATGCTCACCGGCGATTCTGAGCCGCTCAAGAAGGCTGATCCCGCCGATGTGTACGTTAAGCAGTTTAACGAGTACGTTCAGCTGTACCAGGACTACGGTGGATGGACTTACGGTGCCGATACCCTGATGGAGATGAGCCTTTTGGCGGATCTTCCCCGTCAGAGCACCAAGAACCCCAACCAGTACACGTGGAGTGCCAACCTCACCTTCAACCAGGATTTGAAGGCTCACGTAGACGGTTCTGCTCCCCACAAGATTGCCAAGAGCGAGGGCGGCCGCACGTATGTTGGTGTGGAGTATAAGAATGGTGTCTGGGTGATGCTCACCGGTCACGAGGATGAGGCTTCCGCATCGGCTTCTCCGGCATCGGCGTAGCGTCCTCTCCCTCCTCCCCCGTACACACTATTGTGGTTGTGTGCGGGGGACTTTGTGTTTTCGGGATTTCGTGTTTAAGTGCCTGTCCGGCGGCGTATTTCATACATGACGCGCGATGACGGGGCCTTCAGCAAGGACAGGTATGATAGGAGCGGTGGCTCACTCAACTTCCGATAATCTACAAACTTCGAAAGGCTACGATGACCGGCCCTTCTTCCGCCTCCATTACCCGACGCACCGCGCTATTAATCACCGGTGCTGCGGCTACCGTCGCGCTGAGCGCCTGCGCTCCGAAGGTACGCCCCCTAGCTGGTTCCTCCGCGTCCGCCTCGTCTTCTTCGTCTCCTTCGGCGTCCGCCTCGTCTGGTACGTCTGCTTCTTCGCAGGCATCTGCTTCGGCTTCTTCGGGTAAGTCCTACAAAGGTCCCCTGAAGTTCGATAGCTACGAGAAGAACGGCACCTACGTTCCTGCCACCGAAACCGAAAAGGCCAAGAACGTGCCGAAGCCCCTCCCCCCGAGCAACATGCACGACCCGTCGGTCGATGGTATCTACTCTTTCCTCGGCTACTGGATTTCGTCGATTAATTATTTGCTGCTCACCGGCGACTCCGGACCGCTGAGCAAGTCCGATCAGGATTATGTGGAGATTTTCCAGCGTTTCTCCGACATGTACCAGGACAAGTCCGGTTGGATGTACGGTTCTGATGCTCCGATGGGCATCTCGCTTTCCACCGATACTCCTACCCAGAAGTCCTCGGGCTCTAACCCACGATACCGTTGGAATGGTCGTTTGATTCTCGATCAGAATCTGAAGATTTATCTGAAGGGTAGGGGCTCCAACACCGCCTTTACCGCGGAGAGCCACGACATCTACATCGATATGACCTACAGGTCTGGCGGCTGGACCGTTATCACCAAAGATACGAGCGACGACGACAGCGGTAGCTCCGGAAGCTCCAGCAGTTCCCCCTCCCCCAGTTCCAAGAGCCCGAAGAGCGGCAGCGGGAAGAGCGGCGGACTCAACGTCTAGTCAGCCACCCGACGGTGCGCCTCTATGTGGCGGATGCTATAGCGCCTAGTGTGCGAGCATCCGCCGCATTTTTTGCACTATCGGATAACTTCATATTGGGTTGAGAACCAGCCTGCGATATTCTGGTTTTAACTGTTCATGCACGTACATTACTCAGAAAGATTCTTATGTCTACTCTGTACACCCGCCGTACCGCGCTGGCTGCGTTGGGTATGGGGGCCGCTACCCTGCTGGCCGCTTGCTCTTCTAACTCTTCCGAGTCGTCTTCCTCGCCGAGTGCGACTACCGCATCTTCGAGCGCAAGCACGACTCCTTCCGTCTCCGTCGCACCCACTCCGGAGGCGACGACCACTGTTGAGCCCGGACCCAGCCTGAAGGGCGAGGTCGTTCTGGCCGATTACTCCTCGACCGGTACCTTTGAGGCCGGTACGAAGGAACATAAGGCTCAGAACGTTCCGGTTCCCCTGGAGCCCGCGAAGCTGCGTGAGAACAGCGTTGAGGGCCTGCACGCGTTCATTGCGTACTGGCAGGCCACCCTGAACTACCTGTTGCTCACCGGCGACGGTACCCGCTTCACGAACATTGACCACACGGGTGACTACACCACTGTGGCCGAGCTATTCCAGAGCATGTACGCCTCTGATAGCGGCTGGGTGGTTGGTTCGGAGCGCCCTCTGGTCTTCTCGCTGACCGCGGATCGCCCCACGAAGGACACTCGCACCGGTTACTACACCTGGGCTACCGAGATGACGATTGATACCGCCGAGGGGGCTGGCGTGTACAGCAAGACCAACGACCGCACCCAGACCCTGGCCGATGTATTCAAGTACCAGGGTAAGCCGGTGGCCGGCCAGGTTGTGGCTCATTACCAGGACGGCACCTGGCGTATGGTGCGCCGTACTCCCGGTACCGCTTCGCCTTCGCCGGCTGCTTCGGTGAGCCCGAGCGCTTCTGCGGAGGCTACTACCGCTTCTGCTGAGGCCTCGGCGCAATAGGTTCAGCAGGCGCAGTAAAGTTTCTACGCCCTATACCGCTGAGAAGCCACATGTGTTTCAAACACATGTGGCTTCTCGCTTTTAGTCTTTGAGAGGCTCACGGCGGCACCGCAAAGCCAAACGCTTCTAACGAATAAAGACATAAATAAAAAAGCCTTGATTCCGAAGAACCAAGGCTTTTTCCTAGTGGTGACCCCAACCGGATTTGTATGGTGATGAGGGCGCATAATGCCGAGCGCGCGAGGGATTTCATTATGCGTCCGAATGCCACACCGTAAGAAGTGGCGGGCATGATGCCGAGCGCGCGAGGAAATCCATCATGCCCCGCAGTGCCGCGACGCAAGGAGCGGCGCCGTGAGAGGCTCACGGCGGCACCGCAAAGCCAGAGAGTTCTAACGAATATAGATATAAACAAAGAAGCCCTTCATCCGAAGATGAAGAGCTTCTTTCCTAGTGGTGACCCCAACCGGATTTGAACCGGTGTTGCCGCCGTGAGAGGGCGGAGTACTAGGCCGCTATACGATGGGGCCGTGAGATTTACATCTCTTTTATCAGGTCTCCCTGACAACACATACTACTATACAGAGATTCCATAAAACGACCAAATCGAAATCGAGTGAAATGTCACACATTATCCAATGTTGGTTTCTGCCGTCACAACAGATATTGCCGACCGCTTCCCCGACCCGCATCAGCGCCCCCATACAGATGCGCCCCGCACACTCGGTACGGGGCGCATCCGGAAGGACCGATAAGAACCGGTCGAATACCGTTACAGGCTAGGACTTGCGGCGACGCAGCACTACCAGGGTGGCGCCGGCAATCAGAACGAAAGCGCCCACGGCGGCCAGGCTCAGAACGCTCTGTGCGCCGGTCTTAGCCAGCGAACCGCTCTGGGTCGAGGACTTCGTTGCAGAGGCATTTACCTGAGCGTTAGAGCCCTTCGACTGAGAGGAGGACTGAGATGAGGAAGAAGAGTTCGAGGCCGGCTGCGACGAAGAGCTCTTCTTCGCGGGAGTCTTCACGGTAGAGCCCATCTGCTCCTGTGCGGCAGGGGCGTTCGAGTCAGCAGTCTTGGGCTGAGCGTTATCCTGCTGCTGGGCGGCAGGCGACTCTGCGGGCTGGCTCGGCTTGCTCGAGTCTTCCGAGGTGGCGCGGTTATCAGCCTTATCCGCGTCTTCCTGAACATCGTTAACAATCAGCGCACGAGCCGAATCGTAGTCGCGATTCATAGCAACGTCGGAACCGGCAGTCACGGTGCCGAGCAGGTAGCCCTGGCCGTACTTCAAGGTGTTTGCCGGTACGCGCAGGGTGCCGCTGAAGGAGTACTTACCGGTCTTCTCGTTGTACACGAAGTCGCTGGCCGGAATAACCGTGGAGATCTTCTGGATGTTCTGCAGCTCGCTGTCGGTCAGCTTGTCGTTGCCGGGAAGCCACTCGCCATCCTTAACCAGGAAGAGGCGAATACCCTCGGCCGGGGGCTTATCAAAATCAGCGCCGGTGACATGGAAAGTGTAGGGGCGAGTGATGTCAATCGTGCCCTCCGCGAAGTTCAGGGTGGGGCCGATAATCACGGGCAGCGCTTCCTTCGGGTAACCCTGGAAGGCCAGCTTGGAAGGAACAATCGTTGCGGGCGAGGTGAATTCGCCGTCGGCAAGCTCGACGCGGAACTTCATGATGGAGTTCGGCTTGAGAACCTCGCGGGTGGAGGGGATGGTCTTGCCATCGCGGCCAACCCGAGCCTTGGACATGTAGTTGTCGGTGGTCGAACCGTCGCCGGTCTTCGGGTCGAGAACGTAGGGCACGGAGGCGGTTGCGCCCTCAATGTCCTGCTTGTCCACGGCCACGACGGAGCCGTCGTCGGCGAGGGTCAGGTCGTTAGCCTTGCCGCCGTTCATCTCGACCTCGCCAATCACGCGGTCGGTCTTGGCATCGAAGATGGCAATCTTACCGGTGCCGAAATCGGAGACGTACACGAGGTCGCGCTCTTCATCGTTGACCATGGCCAGGGCCTGGGTGCCGAACTTGACGAACTTCTTGAACGCACCGGTCTTCAGGTCGTACACCGAGATGCCGGAGTTAACGCCCTTCACGCCCTGAGAGGATACGTAAATTTCATTCTGGGAGTGATCGATGGACACATCGGAGGGGCGAACCTCAACCGAAGAGTCCTCGCCCCGGGTCTGGATGACCTGCTCGGTCTTCAGGGTCTTGGTGTTAATCACGAAGAGCTTGCCGCTGGTGCGCTCGGGCACATACAGCTTGTCGCCGTCGATGGCCACATTCATACCGATGTAGCGGGTGCCGCCGTCGGGTGCACCCTGCAGCTGAATCTTGGTGACCTCGAAGGTTTTCATGTCGATAGCCGAGACGTAGTAGCGGCCGGTCACGAACACCTTGCCCGATGCGTTATCCACGCGAACCTCGCGGGGGTGCTCAATCCAGTTCGGATCGGCCTGGGACATGCCGTGACTGGTCCAAATCTGCTCCATGGTCTCCTGGTCGAACACGGAGAGGGAGTTGTCGGTCGTGTTGGTGACCCACACGGTACCGTTGGCGTCATCGACGGTGATGCCGTACGCAGAAACGTAGCCGAACTGGCCGTTTGCGTCATATTCGAAGGGAAGGACCGCTACTTCTTCAATCTTCATGGTGTCTGCATCAACACGCGCGATGGTGGAGGCCAGGTTGCTACTGCCACCCACGCCAACCATCCAAATCTTGTGGTGCGCCTGCGAGTAGGCCACCTGGTACTGACCGGGCAGGCCCTGAGTAATCTGGGCGGTGGATGCGGAGACATCTACGACGCGGCTTTCAGTGCTTGCTGCGTCGGAGGAGGAAGCGGACTGGGTCGTGGTCGGTTGCGCGGTGTTCTGCGCTGCGAAGGAGGCAGGAATCATGGACGCGCCGGAAATGGCGAGCGCGAGGGAGCCAGCAACGATACCCTTCAGCGCCTTACCCGAAGAAGGAGTGAGGTTCAATGTGTGTCCTTGTAGAGATGTAACGGAAGTACTCCGCTGCCGCGTCGAGGTGCTAACGAGACACCTCGTGAGCGTGCGGTGACACGCTCAACGACAGCGGGAGCAGAAGCGCAAGTAATGCATAAATTTACCTACCCTCTTATCCTCAGTGTTTTCCCAGGAAAATACAAGCTACGTCGAGGGTGTGTTCAATATTTTTGGGCGCATCCCGCGAATTTACCTTGAGCATCACGTGAACGTTGAACCCTTAGGGGGAGATTTACCTTCCCCGGGAGGCAAAAACCCTGGTCAGCCTGATATTCATTAGCTCTTATATTTACACATCAATGTAAAAATTTGCTTCACCCGGTACATTATTCCGATGCACTATTCTTCCCGCAACGACATCACTTTTCCGTTCGTGCGAACGCACCCAATAGCACGCAAAAGGCGGGCCCCTCCCCCGCCGCAATCTCGACGATTGCGGCGGGGCCGGGAGCCCGCCTCACGCAGCGGCTCAGAGTGACCGCTGAACGTTGCTACTCACCGCCTCCTTATGGCAAAGTCGGCGGTTACAGCTTAGGCCTTGCGACGGCGAACCAGGATGGCCGCGCCACCCAGCAGGGCAACCGAACCCAAGGCCAGCAGGCCGGCCACGCCGTTCGCACCGGTGCTGGCCAGAGCACCCTTCGAGGAGCCACCCTCGCGCTGAGCCTGCGAGGAACCGGAAAGATCGGCCTTCACGCCATCCTTGGAGGGGTTCAGCTCGTCCCGAGAATCGCTCTTTGCATCGGACTTCGCAGTATCCTTCGCGTCGGTGGCCGAATCGGCCGACTGCGAGGGGGCGGGGGTCGAAGAGTTGTCCTTCTTGGCGTCCTCAGACTTCGGGTCAGTCGGCTTCGACTCCTCAGCCTTCACGCCGGTCACCGTCGGGTAGCCCGCGAACTGCAGGGAGGTCGGGGTGAGGGTCACGGGGGCCGCGCTCTCGTCGGTGTCCTTCAGACCAACCTTGAACTTCAGAATCGAGTTGGCCTTCAGCTGCTGAACCGATGCGGGCACGTCGTTACCCTGGCGGTCCTTACCGGGCAGGGTGGTGTACTCGCTGGCGGTGGTAATCTCGCCGGTGGTGCCGTTGAGCACGTAGGGCAGGGTGACCTTCTCGTCGCGGTCCTTCTTGTCGAGGACCAGCACGGAGCCGTCCTTGAGCAGGGTCACGTCGTTTGCGGCTGCGCCGTTCATCTCGACCTCGCCGATCACCTCGTCGGCGCGGCCGTCAAAGACCGCAACCTTACCGGTGCCGAAGTCGGTCACGTACACCAGGTCGCTGTCCTCATCGTGCTCCAGGGCGAGCGCCTGGGTTCCGAACTTGACGAACTTCTTGAACTCGCCGGTGCGCAGGTCGTACACGGAGATACCGGAGTTGACGCCCTTCACACCCTGAGAAGAAACATAAATCTCATTCAGCGAGTGATCCACCGCCACGTCGGAGGGGCGAACCTCAACGGTGGAGTCCTCACCCTGAGTCTGGATGGTCTTCTCAACCTTGAAGGTCTTAGTATCCACAACGAAGAGCTTGCCGCCGGTGCGCTCGGGAACGTACAGCTTGCCGCCATCGAGGAACAGGTTCATGCTCACGTAGCGGGTGCCGCCGTCGGGTGCGCCTTCGAGCTGAATCTTCTCAACCTGCTTGGTCTTCAGGTCGATAGCGGAGACGAAGAAGCGGCCGGTCACGAACGCCTTACCGGACTCGTGGTCGACGAGCACAGAACGGGGGTGCTCAATCCAGTTCGGGTCGCCCTCCTTCACGCCCTCGTTGGTCCAGATGAGCTTGAGGGTCTGCTGATCGTACACCGCCACGGAGTTGTCGGTGGTGTTGGTGACCCAGACGGTGCCGTCCACGTCATCGACGGTCACGCCGTACGCGGAGGTGTAGCCGTACTGGCCCTTGTCGTTCTTCTTCACGGGCAGCTCGGCGAAAGCCTCGGTCTGCAGGGTGTCTGCATCCACGCGCGCCAGGGAGGAAGCAAGATTGCCTCGTGCACCCACGGTGGGCACGAACAGCTTGTGGTTCTTCTTGGAGTAGCCAACCTGGAACTGGCCGGGCAGACCCTGAATGATGTTCGCAACGCTACCATTTGCATCCACGGTGCGGTGTGCCTCGGTGGAGTCGGTTGCCTTGGTCTTGGTGGCGGTTGCCGGGTAGCCCTGGAACTCGCGGGTTTCGGGGGTGACCTGCTTGACCTCGGAGTTGTCGCCTGCGGTTGCGGTGACCTTGAACTTCAGGATGGAGTTCGCCTGAATGTCGGAGGTCTTGGCGGGAACCTCGTTGCCCTGCTTGTCCTTAGAAGGCTTGCTGGTGACCTTATCTGAGGTGCTGACGGTGCCGGTGGTGCCGTCGAGGACGTAGGGCACGGTTGCGGTTGCGCCAGCCTGCTTGTCCACAGCGATTACGGAGCCGTTGGGCAGTACGACCAGGTCGTTTGCCTTGCCGCCGTTCATGGCGACCTCTGCGATCAGCTTGTCCGCTGCGCCGCCGTCAATCACGCCGACCTTGCCGGTGCCGAAATCAGAGACGTACACCAGGTCGTTCGCCTCGTCGTTGTCCAGTGCGAGTGCCTGGGTACCGACCGGGATGAACTTCTTGAACTCGTGGGTGGTCGCATCGTAGATGGAAACGCCGGAGTTCGCGCCCTTCACGCCCTGGGAGGAGACGTAGATTTCGTTCTGGGAGTGGTCAATAGCCACGTCGGAGGGGCGAACCTCGCCGTCCTTATCGCCCTTCACAGAGATGGTCTTCTCGACCTTGAAGGTCTTGGTGTCGATCACGAAGAGTTTGCCGCCGGTGCGTTCGGGCACGTACAGCTTACCGCCGTCCACCAGAATGTTCATGCTGATGTAGCGGGTACCGCCATCGGGTGCGCCCTCAAGCTGAATCTTCTCGACCTTCTTGGTCTTCAGGTCGATAGCGGATACGAAGAAGCGGCCGGTGACGAACGCCTTACCGGACTCGTGGTCAACCAGAACGGAGCGGGGGTGCTCAATCCAGTTCGGATCGGTCTCCGCAATACCGGCGGTGGTCCAGGTCTGCTGCAGGGTTTCCTGATCGTACACGGAAATGGAGTTGTCGGTGGTGTTGGTGACCCAGACAGTACCGTCCACGTCATCAACGGTGATGCCGTAGGCCGCATCGTACTGGTAGCCCTTGTCGTTCTTGACGATGGGCAGCTCGGCGACTGCCTCAATCTTCAGGGAGTTTGCGTCAATGCGAGCAATCGTAGAAATGTGCTCGTCGCGGTCTGCAGTGCCCGCAACCCAAATCTTGTTGGTCTTCTTAGAGTAGGCGACCTGGAACTGACCGGGCAGGCCCTGGGTAATCTTCGCCATGGCCTTGTCTGCGATGGTGCGAGCGTCGCTGCTCTGGCTTGCCGCCGGGGCGGGGTCCGCCGCGAACGATGCGGGGATGGTGGCAACGCCCGAGATTGCCAGTGCCAGCGAGCCAACGGCGAGGCCCTTGAATACCTTGCTCGATGCGAGGTTCATATGTATGTCCTTTATCGTGTGGGTGGCGTGTGGACGGAGCGCCGCTCCCCCATTTGCGGGGATGTGCTCCCTGCCCGACCCTGCGACGACCGCGAACCGGCCGACGCCAAGGCTATGACGGGTCGGTCGCTTTACGCTACAGGGCGCGATGGGCAGTTCTCACACAGTACTAAGTAAGGCAATCATTAATTTACCTACCAGGCAATACTCACTTACCGCTTAGGATTTTTCAAGATGGGGCAAGTATATGACAAAAATATTTCGCGCCCCGTCGAATCTAATACCACCACTCCCGGCCGGATTCCCAGCGCACCTGCTCTCGACCGGACCCCTAATGCCCCCCCCCCGCAAGTCCCATCCCCACTAGGAACCCGGACGCAAGAAACCCCCGCCCCTAGCGCACAGCCAGAAGGCGGGGGTTTACAAAACATGGGAGACGGGAATCTACCGTGCCCGGCCCCGACCGACAAAAATGCCGGCGAAGGTGCCGTCACCCATCCGGACGAACTGCACTAAGACAGTCCCGACGCTAGGAGACGTACGAGAAATCGGGGAACAGCAGGTTCTGCAGCTTGTAGCGGCGAATGAAACGAGCCAGCTCCGCACGGGTCGTCGGGGCGGTCGGCTTGAACTCACCCGAAGAGTCCAGCACGATATCGTTCGCGCCAGCCCACGCAACGTAGCGGTGTAGCAGGCCCGCACCCAGCACATCGCGGAAGCGAGAGCCCGAGGCCTCCTCCAGCTCGGAGAGCTGCACCTCGGTGTTGTACTGATACAGCACCGCCGCCAGCTCTTCGTGCGAGATCGGGGCGGTCGGGTCGATGCGCTCGCCGCTGGCAATCGGCTCGGTAATCTTGCGGTCGCGCGCCCAGTGCAGGGCGTTAGCGGCGGGGCGGTCTGCCGCATCCGCGTAGGGTGCGACTTCCGAGTTTTCGCTCACGCCGGGGCGACCCGCCGCACGGTTGAGCAGGGCAATGACCTCTTCACGGGTGACGGCGCGGTCCGGTTCGAAGGCGCCGGTCTGCGGGTTGGGCAGTAGCCACTTTTTCTGGTTGGCCACGCGAATGTCGTCGGCGTAGGGGTGGTTGCCGGGCACGTCTTCGAAGGATGTCTTCAGGATCTTGGTTTCGGCCACGGGGATGCGTGCGGCGACCTGGTGGGCGATTTCCTGCCCCCAGGGGTCGGTGCAGATATCCAGCTGCAGGGCGTGGTCCACACCCTCGGGTTGAATGAGTTCGATGGGGAACAGGTCGGTTCCGCTGAAGGTGTCTTCGTCACCGTTGAATTCGGGGGTGAGCGGCCAGGAGCGCAGGGTTTCGAAGGAGTTGTCGCGCACGTAGCCGTGGCGCACGGTCAGGGTGGTGCCTTCGGTAAGGAGTTCACGCAGGCCGTGCGCGGTGTAGCTGACGGTCATTCCGTCTTCGGTGATGGTGGCGCGCTGGATGGTGAGGCGCGGACCCTTGGTCTCCTCGGCGGCGGCCGGGGACTCGGCGGTCTTGGGGGTTTCATCTGCGTTTGCGGCCTGGGCCTGCAGTGCGAGGGCGCCTGCTGCGGTGGCAGCGGAGGCCCCCTTCAGGAAGAATCGTCGTGAGAGTCGATTGTTGAGGAAGGGCATGATTGTCCTATTCACTTGTCGTTTGAGTTGAGTGAGTTACGGGTGGCAGGAGGCGCGGCAACAGCGTGTGCGGTGAGTGAGGCCGATACGCGATTCCCTGTTGAGCATGAGTGAGACGCGGAGGGTGAGTGCCGGGCGGATGCACGGTGAGTGAGACCGGCGTGGTTCCTGACCCAGCTATCAAGAATACCTTAAGGTTCGAGTTTATTCGAGGGTTTGGCGAATTATGTGACGCTAGGGGGCGTGAGAATCATCAACCCGCAGGCCCCGATTCAACCCGCAGGCCCCGAATCAACCCGCAGGTCTCGGATCAATCTGCAACCCCAAAAGTGAGTCGCGCTACAAATAGCGCCGGTTTGGTGTGTTTTTGGCGTGTCTTTAGGCTCGGGGGTTATAGTTATTACAACCTTATCACCGTTGCGGTACCACTCAACGGCGAGCTAACACACCCATCCCAAAGGAGCTTTTGTGGATAAGGCACTTATCTTCTTCGCCAAGTCGCGTTACGCCGATCTCTTCGGCGTGGCACTGGTTATTGCCATCGCTATCGGGTCTGGATACCTGAGCACCAACCTCGCCAAGTACGTTAACTGGGGCCCGATGACGAGCCTCATCCCCCTCGGCGTTATTTCAGTGATTAACGTGGGTATTTCAATGATGTCTACCCGCCTGACCGGCCGTCTCTCGAACGTCGGTAACGTGCTCGGCATTATTAACACGGCGCTATCCGGAGCGATCGACTACATTCTGGGCAACAAGGCAGCGATCATCACCTACCCGGTGACCTTTATCGTGTACACCTTCGCAATTCGTAGGTGGCAGAACTCCGAACGCGGCAAGGCGATGGAACCGCCGACCGGCAAGAAGGGCCAGCTGATTATCGCCGGCATTGTGGCGGGTTCGTTCGCGTTCTCCCTGATTGCGAACTATGTCGGTTACGATGGCAAGACCTCGTTCCTGTTCTGGATTACGACCGTAGTGTTTGGACTGTCCCTGTCAGCAAACATTCTGAACGCGCTCAAGCTGACGATGCAGTGGCAGTTCTGGTTCCTGTACAACACCGTGCAGTGCGTGAAGGCGCTGACCCAGGGCAACTTCGCGAACGTCGGCAAGTACATTTTCTACATCATCAACAGCGTGGCGGCGCTCCTGCTGTGGACCCGCAACGGCACCGCGGACAAGGAAGCTGTAGCGGCGGCAGCGTAGGGGTACTCCCCCGGGCGGTGACAGCGCGCTAGAGTACTAGCCAGCACATATCCGCTGAACGATACAGAGAGGGAGGGGCCCTCCGGCAATACGACCGGAGGGCCCCTCCCCTGCATTGTGTGGGCATATTTGCCCGCTTCGATAAGCGGCTAGGTTAGCCCAGCGGAATCGCACTACCCTTCAGAACCTGACGCTCAGGAGCCGAATCACTACCCACCTTCGCGATGGGGAAAGCAACAAACGCCTGAACGCCCTTCTCACGAAGAATCGCTTTCTCATCCGCCAGCTCGGACACGAAAATGTCAGAGCTCAAAGAGCCGCGTTCCATCGCCTTACCGACCTCGTCAACCACCCTGCGGTAGGCGTGGCTACGCAACACGGTTCGCAACCTGGCGGGCGTAACCTTTCCGGAGGATACCGGAAGCACCATAAGCCGCGGGTGCAAAGCGTTGTACGGGTACGCACCGGGAGTCACGCCGATCCGGTGGACCTGGTGGATCACCGGGAAGTTCGCAATACCCACCAGCGCGCAGAAGGCGAGCGCAGTGTCCGTCGGCTGCGGGACGGTGAAACCGGTTCCGGTTCGGGATTCCGGCTTATCATCCAGCGAGTCGTACAGGGTCTGCCCGGTAATACCGCTGAGCATCGCGGAAGGTTCCCAGGTGGCCAGGTCCGCGCACATCGGGCGCAAGCGGTCCTTGACGAACTCCTGTCCCCTATTGCGGGTCTTCATCTCCCAGCGGGACGCACCGTGATCCGGGCGAAGTGCCTTGGCGTCAAAACGCCAGTAGGCAGGTTCGCCCAGACCCGCAATCCAGAGCAGAGACAGCAAGTCGTCACGTTCCATCAGCGCATCCAGATGAGCCTGTCGGGTCTTCTGGTGAGAAGCCCAGTCGTCCGGGTACTTCTCCGCGTCGATTCCTCGAAAACGCGGTGAGAACGGGGAGAAAACAGCAGCTTCCTTACCCGCGCCGTAGGACTGATCAACGTTCACCCAGCTATCTTCAGCAGCCAGGGAAGAAACGTAGGAGTGCACACACTCGGCAATTTCTTCTTCTGACACGCCTTCAGCATGCATCTGGGCGCGCGGCTGACCTTCCTGAGACCAACCGACGGTGACGGTTCCGGGGTGCTTCTGCTCAACCATCAGGGACAGCCCGTAGAGGGCAAAATGGGTCAGTGTCGAGGTGTAGTCACCGGCAATAGTCAACGTTGCCATTAGTGTCCCTCCCGTGAAATCTGGGCGTCTGCTGCGCGTTCTACAGCTTCAAGGTAGGCGGTAGCGTACGGGCCGTAGGTGCGGCTCGTCTGCTCCATGAGGTTATCCCAGTAACCGACATTGAAGAGTCGGGTTGCCTGTGCCTTGAGCGCCTCGTAGTCCGTTCCCTCGGGCAGGTAGCCTTCCTTGAGCAGGAAGCCTGCGTCGTGGGCGAAGGAGAACCGGCCGTGACCGTGGCTGCACCCAATGATGCGCAACACCAGGTCGCGGTGCTCCCCCACCTTTTCAGGCGAGGCCGCAACCATGAGTGCAGACAGCTGCTCGTGACGCCAGCCCCTCGGCAGGGCGCTACGGCTACGGGCGCGGTACGCCTCGGCCACGGAACGGTGACCACTCTTTGCGAGCGCGTCCGCCTGCAGGTCCGCACCTAGCATCTGCTGGAAACGCAAGTCACGCTTACCCTCGTCGTGGTACTTCGCCGCCAGTTCCAGTGCCTCCGAGAATTCCGGCGCCAGGCCAAGGTTCTCGGCAAGCTGGCGGGTACGCTCAGCAACATCGTTCTGGTGGTCGTCCAGAAGAACGGGACCAGCCGGGGCCAGTTCCTGAGCAATATCGGAACCTTCAATAGACTTTTTGTCGTCGGTCACGTCGGCGTACCAGGCAATAACTTCCTGACCATCCTCAGCCTCGGTAGAAAGCTCAGAAGCAATCCTCTTCTGGCCATCCGAAGCTTGGCTGTCGAGCAGTTCCGCCACCTCTTCGGGCGAGAGACCCAGGTATTCCCTGAAGCGTTCCTCACGGTCCGCGCACTTCTCATACACGTAGAGCTCGGCATCATCGAGGAAGGGCACAGCCTTCAGCGCGTCCTTCTTAGAAGGCAACTCACGCTGAGTCACGGCAATGCCCTGGTTCATGAACGGAATACTACCCGTATCAAGAATCAGAACGTCACCGGGAGCCAACGTCTGGCTACTCTCATCACCCTGGTCTGCATCCTGCCACAGGGAAATTTCACCCTGACGGTAAAGGAATTTACGCGGCTTCACACCGTGCTCGTCCTGGTAGTCCAGAATCTCCTTAAGAATCTTCAGATTCGCAGGGAAGGTCTCCAGGTCACGCGGTGCGAAGTAGCTGGTCTTGAGAATCTCCATGGCGGCAGAAGTGTTGCTCGGCAGGTTATCGCGCACGATAACACCGCCCATCGCGGTCTCTGCTTCCAGGGAATCGTGCAGCCACAGGTCAAGGTCCGGCTCGTCGTAGGGATTCTCATCGGTACGCGAGAATTCCAGCAGGTCAGGCCATTCCGGGCGCTGGTAGAGCAGACGCTCCGGGGAGGACTGCACCGGCGGGTACTTGACCATTGCGGCGGGGTTCACCGACGGGTTCTCAGTATCGTTGAGCGCTTCGAGCCATGCGTACGCGTTACTCAGGTCAACCGCTTTGTAGGGAGGCGCGTCTTTCTTTACCGAGTCACCGCTCGCGGGCTCAATAACGATGACCTTGGAATCCTTACGGCGGCCCAGACGGTTAACACGTCCGAAGCGCTGCGCCAAGGAGGAGGCAGGCGCCAGCTCGGTCACCAGGTCAGCGAAGTCGACGTCGATACCAACTTCGAGAGTCTGGGTGGCAACAACAACCTTCACGGACTTATCGCCTTCGGTAGTGAAGAGCTTATCGTGCTTCTTCTGCAGATTCTTCAGGTCGTACGGGCGCATGCGTCCTACGAGAAGCTGAACCTCTTCCGCCTTTTCAAGCACCTTGTTTTTAACTAGCGCTTCTTTGATGGCGATAGCCGTCCGCACGTGGTTGACGATACAGCCGACAGTGTGGGCTACCTCCGAATCTTCACCCACCTCACGGTGGGCAAGAAACTCCTTAATAGCCCCCACAGCAGCATCCACGACCGCACGGTTACCGGGCTTGCCATCCCACTTATCGATGGGGCGGAGCACCAGTTCCTTATGCGAGTAGACACGTTTGTGCAGCTCTTTATCATTCGGGCTATCGAGAGCCTCAATGTCAACGCCCAGGGTGGTCGATTCGCTGTCCTCAGTTGAGGGGGTAGCGGTCGTCTCGACCACCTGCAGGGTGGGAATACCCAGGTCAGCCTCGTACTTCTGCAACTGCGCAATACGCTGAGTGGTGTGCAGTAGCTGACGGTTCATGTGAGCCTCGTCGAGCACCATGACGGTATCCATGGCCAGTAGGGCGGTCTCACGCGGGCGGGCGGCCTTGGTGCTACCGTAGCCACGGAAGAGCGCTCGCGAGCCGTACATGTCGGGGGTTGCGGCAATGATTGCGCAGGCCGAAATGTCGGTCACCGGCAGGGCGCGGTTCGAGAGTTCGCCACGGATGTGGCCAACTTCGAAGGGCGCGTTCCCCTCCTCATCGTTGCGGGTCTGGAAGCTCTGGAGAGCTTCAGCCACCCTACGCAGAATATCGGGCTCGACGGATTCATCAGCGAGCGCATCCTTCAAGCGGCGGCGGATATCACGGGCGCGGTCTACCTGGTTGTCGACCAGCGCGCGGCGTCCCACGGTCACACAGAGGCGACGGGGAACGCGCGGCGCGGCGCCAACCGCTGCGAGCGCATTCGCGAAGAGGTGGATATCCACCACGGAGGACTTACCGGAGCCGGTCGGTGCGTTAATACGTTCCGGCCATACCCCATGCTCGCAAATGTGGTCGAGCACTTCTTCCTGCCAGCTGAAGGGGTAGTGCTTTTGCTCTCCCTTGGGCGCGTCGTTGAGTACGGCGTTAAGAGCGGCAAAGAAGTCACCAAACTCTTCACGAGTGATGGAGGGCAGCGTAGTAGCGGGGCTAGTCATGCTTTTCCTCCTTCTCGTGGCGGTCGTATTCTTCGGTGGGCACGTCAAACGGAACCAGCAGGCCGCCGCCCATGTGGCGAGACTGGCCGATGGCTACGAGGGTCGTATCCGTTGCCAGGTTGCCGAGGTCTACGACGCCGCGCCACGGCTCTGCGGGCAGAGTACGGGGCAGCTTGTAGGCGTAGGCGGCGGGGTTCTGGGTGACGCGGTGGGCTTCCAGAACCTTGGCCTCAGCCTTTTGAGCAACCTGATCCCTCAAGCTACGAATTCGTTCGCGTGCGGTTTCAGCCTCGGGCGCTTCGAAGCTGTCACGCCACACGTAAGCCATGGAAAGCAGTGCGGCGTCAGCGAAGGTCCAGGCCTTCGTCTCAGTCTTCTTCGGACGGTTGAAAACACGCGATTCGGGAACGGCCGCGCTGAGGGTACGCCACAGACGCTTGTACCCGGTCTTGGGAGCATCCCAGAAACCTTGCGCGGGCAGGCGCTTCTGGCGAAGCTTCACGGTCAGTCGGGGGAAGTCCTGAGCGTAGAGAGTTTCTACGCTCCTGAGAGCGATACCGAGTTCTACTGCTTCATCGGTCGGGGCGCTTGCCGGGACCAAGACGAGCAGGACTCCCTTAGACTTCACCTCACGACGCAGATAGTCGGGCAGGTAGCGGGCAGGCAGGTACTGCAGCGCCAGGCTGTTGGCCGGCTTGTGACCCTTGGGGTACCTGCCGGTGATGAGGCTGGGCGCACCGAATCCTGCGGCAGCTACGAGAGCCTTGTGCATCAGGGAGCATGCCTTGACGTACTGCTCGGGCTTCAGCTCTTCACCGTCTACTTCGAGGAGCCACAAGTATTCCCAGGGGCTGGTGGAGGTTTCAGTCTCCACAGGCTGGTACTTGATAGATCCGAGGCCTGCGATAGGTACCGAGGAAGGGCGCATCGTGTCGCTCGCGGCGGTCTTGTCGCCTGCCTTGGTGGGCACCTTAGCAGGGTACGCTTCTGCATGCGCGCGCATGAGCGCGTTGATTCGACCGGGTACGGGTACACGGACGGGCATGCCGCCTGCTTCGAACGGACCCGACTTAGTGTCGATGGTGTGGGTGGGTTCCACATCTCCGGTGTAGAGGGCGGTGAAGCTGCTGGCTTCTCCGAGGGAGGGTACTTCGCCGCAGAGCTGGGTGATGGTTTCCGCGATGTCTGCGGGTACCTTATCGTACTGCCAGCCGATGGTGTCGGATACAGCCCAGCCGTCGGATACGGCGCGACGTTCGGTCTGCCGGCCGTCCTTGGTGGAGTGCGCTACCTCGCGGTACATGAATCGGCTCATCTTGTTGGGTGAGCGGTACACGGGGCACATGTCGGGAAGCTGCAACCCGGTCGGGGGGTTCTCCTCAAGCCACTTGAGAGCCTTGAGAGATTCGTCTGAGGGGGCCAGCTGCCCGTTTTCGATAATTGCGTGAGGTCCCTGCGCGGCCGCGCTGAGGAGTGCGGCCTGCAAGCGGGCAGGGTCGGGGAAGGCGTCGGGGCTTCCGTCCGCCTTGTGGCCCTGGTATACGCCGAGCGGGAACCTCGCGAGAATTCCGAGGTCCGTCATATTATTCAGCGTCCTCCGCGGTGGCGTTCTTAATGATGATGGGGTTGCCTTCAACCTTGAAAGTCTGGCCGTTCCAGTCAGCCACGCCAGCCTTCTTGGCGTTCTCGATAGCTTCGAGGAGCAGCTGGTCGGTGTGTTCAACGGTCAGGGGTGCAAAGGGCTTCTTCTCACCGAAACGCTGGTCGAGGGTGACAACGGGTGCGGCGGATTCGATCAGGTCGCAGTTAGCGCGGATGTAGAGTTCACGCTCAGCACGGGCGATAGCGTTGAGGCCGAGTGCGGCAAGGAGTGCACGGGCAGCAACGTTCTTGGTCTCGTCCTGACCGAAGCGCAGCTGACGCAGGGTGGCGAGGCTCAGAACCCATGAGCGAATAATGCGGCGGCAAGCTACAGCACCGGTTTCTTCGAGCGAGGGCGGGATACTACCCAGGCCGATGCCAGAGGCTGAAACGTGAGCGGCATCCTTGTTCTTTGCCTTGGAAGCAGCTGCGATTGCATCACGGTTCTTCTTGAGGTTACCGGGGCTCAGTTCATTGGCCTGGTCGTTGACCAAGGATTCCATATCCTTGGGAGCAAGCTTTACACTGGCAGCTACGGCGTCGACGCGGGCGCCACCACGGCGTGCCTGTCGATGTTCAGCGCCAGGATCCTGGTCTGCGAGGACGCCAATGATTTCACCGACGAGGGCGCTGCGCAGGCGGACCTGGTTGCTCTTGCGGGTGGAGTCCCATGCGCCGAAGAGGAGCGTTGCGGGGGCAGTGTTGAGCAGTGCGCTCATGTCTGCGGGGGTGCAGTTGCGCAGTGCGCGGTACTGGTCGTTTTCGGTGATGGGCTTACCGTCGACGCGACCGGCACGGAAGTGGCCGTCGAAGATGCGGTGGGAGAGCTCCATATCGGTGTATTCTACGGAGCCGTTTTCGGTCTTGTAGGTGACGACAGCGCGGGGGATCTTGACGGCTGCTTCGTCGCCGTACTGGCGGCCCTGTTCGATAGCGGCTTCTGCGCGGTTGAGTTCGGACTGCTTGCTGTCGATGAGGACGACCTTCTGAGCGTCATCCTCGATGTAACGATTCTCGTAGGCGAAGACAGACTTGGAACCGTCGACGAACTTGGCGGGTGCCACGGATGCGTGGGGGCCTGCGGCGGGTTCGAGTTCGGTGATGGAGGTGATGACGGAGCCGCGGCCGAGCTTGACGTTATCGAGGAGGTCGGCGAGGGTGATGGTGTTCTGGGATTCGTTCTGGGACATGGTTGTCTCCTTATATGTTGGGTGCACGTTTGCTTCGATGCGTTGGACGTACACGTTTACTTGTATAGCTTTAAGCTACATCGGTTTTTCGAATGGTGCGCGTGTTTTCGTCACGCTGCTAATCCGGTGTACTGCTTCCTTCTCCCTTCCCTGTGCTGTCACGTCCCGTATTTCAGGTAGTGATAGCACAGGGGGAGAAGGTATAGCGTAGCCACACAAGCGGTCAGTAACGGGTTGGGATTAGGATTCTTTTCCAGACCCCCGGTATACTGAATCGGTCATGTTTTGTTGCCGCAAAACGTGACCGCCGCTTGATGCGGTTTCACGAATTTGAATAAAAGCCGCCCGTTGCGCCTCGCGTAGCGGGCGGCTTTTTTGTTTATGTCATAAGCGGGGTCATTATCCTTCACCTCCAAAGTTGGGGTTAGAGCTGCTTCAGCGGGGCGCTGCAGAGACTTCTGAACCGGTTGACGTCTCAACCTTAGCATTAAGATTATATTTAGGCAAACCCCTTCATACTTCCCCAAAACATTAATGTATAAATATTTGGCCCTCCGCCAGTAAAGTCACTAACGAAGGGCCAAGTTTTTTTAGAGAAGGCTCCAGCGATTTCCATCGCAGGAGAGATAACAGCGATAAAGGCTTCCCAAAAACTTTAATCCCTCAATGAAAGCTCGAACCATACAGCGCAATAGAGATCTGTTCGAGAAAGAAGCACGAGAAGCCTCTGGAATATCAGCTGTTCCTCCATTATCCCTACCTCTCCTCTACGACGCAATCGGCTCTCTTCTCGGCTCATGGCTTCACCATAGCGCTGTTACAGATTATGCGCATCCGATTTGGTCATTTCAGACTCAGATAGCTGGCAAGAGGAATCTACAGTGGGTACCGCGTCTAGCCCATCTTCATGTTTTAAAGAGAAGAGCCTCGTTCTAGAAACCAAATTGGTTTCTAGAACGAGGCTGCGCAACCCACGTGAGACTTCCCGATTCATACCCAGAATCGCAATGAAGATTCCCCGTCCGAAGGCGGAGAAATAGCCATAGGGATGGTGAAGCCGTTCTTGAACACCATGCCTCAATGAAAGTCCCCACCCAGAGGTGAAGAAATATCTAGCTAAAAACTAGCATGCTATGGCGTAGCAGAGACTGCTATGGCATGAGATTCTCGCAGATCACGTATCCAAAGTGTACATCACACAATATCTGTGCTTACCGCAGCATCGTCGTCCGAAGGCGGAGAAATTTGGCGGATTCTTGTATGTAGATGGTTGCTTCATACCTCAATGAAAGTCCCCGCCCGAAGACAGAGAAATGCCGAATTTGCTACTCCAGCGGACTTTCACATCCGCGCCTCAATGAAAGTCCCCACCTGAATGTAGAGAAATAGCTAGCTAAAACTAGCCATGTTATGGTGCAGCAGAGACTGCTGTGGCACAATACTCTCGCGGATTACGTACCCAAAGTGTACATCACACAATATCTATGCATACCGCGGCATCGTCATCCGAAGGTGGAAAAATCCCCAGTTCCAACCGACACCACACACTCCCTGCGTCCCTTGCCTCAATGAAAGTCCCCGCCCGAAGGCGGGGAAATGATCTCGCGGTATGCGTGGATCTTATCCAACTCGTCACCTCAATGAAAGCCCCACCCGAAGGCAGAGAAATAAAGCATCCGCTGCCGCATGCGGCTTATTGCCAAAGCCTCAATGAAAGTCCCCGCCTAAAGGCAGAGAAATCTCGCGGAGACAGACAAAGCCTCCAAAGGTCATTATCCCCACCCCCTCAACCAGTCCGCAATCAAACTCGTCATTCCTTCGCTCCCCTGCCGCGCGTCGCTAGAGAATGAGCAGCACGCCACTAAATAATGAGCGCATCCGATTCGGTCACCTCGCGCACCCGGCCAATGTAGCTGAAGGTCGGCTCATCAAGCCGGGCCAGTAGCCCCAGGTCGCAGAAGAGCACCGAATCTTCGTCCGAATCGATGAGTTCCTGAACCTCGTCTTTGATGCGTCGCACCTTGGCGGGGGCCGCATCCACGATGAAGACGCTGTACTGAATTCGGTCCCCATAACTAAGAATGAGCTTGGCCAGTTTGGTGCGCCGCCGGTCATCAGGAACGTCGTAAGCGATAAGTGTTCGTCGAGCATCGTCACGCATTATCGTACGGTCACCCCCGTATAGTCGCGGGCAGTTCCGTTAATTACGCCCAGGAGCATACGCGCCTGCACCTCAATAGCGCGGCGCCAGGTCACCGAGTACCCGTAGGTGGGGTGGGTAATCTCCGTGGCCATGCGCTTCTCGAACGCGGCGATGATGGTCTTCCGTCCTTCGGGTGTGAGCCGGTAGCTGCCACCGACCGTGGTGAAGGTCGATGCCTTGACCTGCTTCCTATTAATAAGAGACACCACCACAGAATCCGCGATGACTGCACGGAACTCTTCCATGAGGTCAAGAGCGAGCGCCGGCTTGTTCCGTGAGCTGCTGTGCAGGAACCCGGCGTGAGGGTCAAGCCCGCAGGTGAGGATTGCTCGAATACATTCTGAGCTGAGCAACCCGTAGGCGTAGTTCAGCAGAATGTTGATGGGGTCGTTGGCGCCTCTCCCCTGCCGCCCGGTCCAGGTCCAGCCGAGTTCGGCGAGTACATCTTCTTTAAGCATGGTTGCGAAGTTGCCGAAGTAGAGCGAGGCGGCTTCACCTTCGAGGCCGAGCAGTTCCGGGATTGAGGTAGCCTGCGGCGTGTGCTTCTGGATGTCTCGCATGGTGCGGCATACGTCTGCGGCATGGCCGTTACGGCGCAGCAGGGTCGCTTGGTTTGAGATTTTGCTGGCAATCATGGCGCTCGCTATGGGCAGGTGCCCTTGCGCTGAGAGGACATGTTGTTGCACGCGGGCCAGGCCGTTCGGTCCAGTGCCGGGTTGTGACCAGCCGTAGACTCGGCCGGTGCTGGAGCACCAGATGATGGTGCAGTTGCGCC
>ERZ773214.520-NODE-520-length-24764-cov-4.000486_pt1 | contig 24764 bp, 30 predicted proteins | sample MGYA00511238_ERZ773214 | MGnify/ENA primary metagenome ERZ773214 (study PRJEB29015, sample SAMEA2738157) | human oral metagenome | biome: human oral; feature: human-associated habitat; material: saliva | place: China | collected 2259 ... | reverse complement strand
TTAGCTTCGCTTCTATATGGCAAAAGATTAAATTGTCCGGTAGTCCGGAGGAAGTGTATTATCCCAGAATACTGTACAGTCCTAAAAGTGCCGCAAGTACAAGAAGGAAAAGGCACACTGCCGATACAGCAAACAAGGTCAGCTTAGACCGCGTGCTATAAGAATTTGTTGTAACTTTCTAGAGTTGTTACAGCGGTTCCCTGCTCTCTTCCCACACTCCTATTCTTAGTGAGCATTACTCCGCAAGGTAAACAAAACTAAAAATAGCTACCCTCTCAATAATGTCCCTGCTTCTGATGCGTTTGCTTGCTCAGTATACATTATAAGAGTAACGCCCGGTACCTCAGAGCACTTTGGGGCCGGATTTCCCGACATAATTCTCCATCAACAAAATCCACCATTTGAATTTATACTTCCAGCTCAATCAGTTCTCTAATATCCGAGATTTCCAATGCCTCTGCGATTTTCGCAATATGATCAAAATTCATTACAGTTCGTGATCCACGACAAATATCGCTGATCGTAGATTCCCGAATTCCTGTCATTTCCGCAAGCTCTTTTTGCTTCAGTTTCCGCTCTTCTAATATGTCTTTCAATCTTATCCTGATAATATAACTCATACGTCCACCTCACTTCTGAAGCATGACTGTCATATACGCCAAGTCCCAGATGTTTGTATCCTTACCTACTGCGTTAGGATTATCACCAATGGATCCTGCAAAGGTCATAACCTTGTTCGTAAGTTCCCTCTTGCATCTCTCCCAAACTTTAACCGGTTCTTCGCCGTTCTTCCACTCGTATTTTTCAGTATCTGAATTATATACCACACGTGATCTAAATGCTGCAAGTACAGGATACATCAAACCATCAGGTACCTTATAAGTCATCTCTTTTTGGCAAAACTTGCTCTTTCCTATCACTGCTCCATCCTTATATCCCGCATATTTCTTACGTCCATAACGTCCTCCCATGCTATTGTAAGCATCTGCAAATTCTGTTTCAATCGCGTCATAAAGGTCAAAAATATCCGGAGAGATATTAACAAATTTGCGATAACGTTCCGGATCCTCCAGGTACATTGAAAGCATCTTTGCTTTAGAAGAATATGCCTGGGTAGGCTGTGACTTGTCGTCGAATTTTTCAGTATCAAACATGCCAATGATTGCAACAATTTCTCTTGCATCAATCATCTTCAGGTTTTTGCCGCTTTCATCATCTGTCTCAACCTGATTCTGCTTAAACGCAATTCTCTGATAGAAAGGCATTCCCTCAAGCCCTTCCTTAATCGGATCAAATTTGTTTGCCAATTCTGCCATAGATTTTTCATCAACCTGTACAGAAGTATTTCGCGCCCGTGCAAGATCTTCGATAATGTCCTCAACACCGGTCATTACTTCAAACTGCACATATTGATCAAGATTATCATCTTTATGCTTGCAAACAATCTTGTATGTGTGACCACCATCGATATTGCCATGAAGCGCAGTGTCATCAAACTCAATCGTTACTCTCTGATCCTTGAATACAACCTTACCTGCAGATACAACGATGCCACGATTCTTGAGGTGGAAATTCCGATCATTGCTGCAAAGGGAATCCTCGATAGCTTTTGCCACTGCTGATGTAAGCTTCTGTTCACGGGGATTAGTTGCCATCGGAATTCCTTCCGGAACATCTCCAACCTTACAGAAAAATACATACTTCTTGGATTTTCCGTTATCGAACGGATCCTCCAACTTTCTGAATGTATTCGCCTTAACCTTAAATGTCTTTGTAATCATAACGTCTCCTTTCGAATCGACTTCATTGGGCTGTTAAATTCTCCTTGTCTCCAATACCAATATTGCGTGATTTAACAATATCGCAATATCGTTATTTTGTCAACTCGTTATTTTAGAAATTTCTGCTTTTCAGGTTTCATGTCCTGTGAACAAGTCATAACACAGTGGTCATCCTTCTTTCGGGAGCCTCTTTTCTTCCATTCAAAAAGCGTGTGAAGGAAACATACCTTTCCTTCACACGCCTTATTCCGAAACACAGTCAAACTTTCTTCCACTCAATATTAAAACAATTCATCCAGCTTTGCCGCCAATGTTTCAAAGGTCTCTTCTTTCTTACGATCGGTGGCTTCCGCGTAGATATCCATGGTAGTCTCAATATTCTTATGTCCCATGATGGCTTGAATCACCTTGAGATTACTCTCTACTTCACAAAGTCGGGTCGCAAAGGTATGTCTTAAGTGATGACAAGAGAACTCCGGTAACATTACCGGTTCTCGATTCTCTCTCGCAGCATTCAATCGTTCCTCTGCGTTGTAGCTATTCACAATACGCTTAATTGCTCGGTTAACGCCTGCGGGATTCGGAAGGGTCCCAAAACGATTTTGAAAAATGAACCCCGAGTACCCATCAACTTCTTGCAGATTACTTCCATATGCATTCTCTTCTTCTTTGAGTATCTCAAGTGCATCTCTGACAGAATCCAGAAGCGGGATTGAGCGCATTCCCGCTTCGGTTTTCGGTTTATGAATATGGAACTCCGAGCTTCGATTTTCCGACGTAGGGTAATAAGTCAGATTATGATTGATGCTGACAACGTTCCTGTCAAAATCAATGTCCTGCCACCTCAGCCCCAGCATCTCACCGATACGGCACCCTGTGCCGAGCAGAACGGTAAAGAGCGGCCACCAGTGAACATACACGGGATGATTTGCGATATAGCTCATGAAAACCTTCTGTTCTCTCTCCGTCAAAGCATGCCTGATGCCTCGCTTGATCGCTGCCTTTTGGGCTAGCTCTACCATCACTCCATCAGTCGGATTTTTCCGGATAATGTCATCTCGAACCGCCAGCTGAAACGTTGGGTGTAAAAGTGTGTGAATGCCTCCCACCGTTGTAATGGCCAGCTTCTGTTCGTTGATGAGCTGTAGGTAATACTGCAGAATGTCCGAGTATTTTACATCGATCAGTTTTTTTCTGCCGAATTCATTTCGCACAAATCGATCATACATATAAATGTAATTGCTTCGTGTGCTGTCACGAATATTCGGTTTTGTGCTGATATAGCGGTCGAAAGTATCGTTGACTGTTGCCTTACCGGACGTATAGAGCTTTATCCCATCCAGCTGATCTCTGGTCAGGGCTTTCTCCTTTTCTCTGAGCTCCGTCAAATCCGTTGCGTAAATGAATCTCCTTCTTCCGAGTGGATCAGTATAATTGTACAAATAGCGACCGTCTGATTTACGTTGTACTTCACCCGGTTTCAGCACTCGTCCCTTACTGTCTTTCCTTGCCTTTACCATGACACTCCTCCCGACACACCGATTTTATGTAGCATATCATTCATTGTTCCGGACTGTTTACTGTTTCAATTATACGAAGTGTGGGAGATAAAACGGCAAACTTTCGTGTCAGTATTTCTGACGCCACGCTGTCTGCCGAATTAAATTTCTTCCGCAAATGTTTCCAGATACTGTTCAAATTTTTCGAGATTCACCAATACCAGCTTGTCAACTTTATAGGTTGCACCGGCATCGTGTGCCATCTGCTGAAATTTGCTGAGCCCCATACTGTAAAGCACTGCGCCTTCCTTGTAACGGACAAACTTCTTCGCCGGTTGTTTCATATCTGCGATTTTCGCTCTTCTCTCCATCATATCAATCCTCTCTCCCATACTTTGCTTCCAATGTCTGTTCCGCTGTATCCTTGACCTGTTTTCGAATCCTATAAATTCTCGTATAGAACGATGGGGTGAAACACTCCTGTCCATTCATCAGTTCTGCTTTCGCTTTACACTCATAATAGCTTTCCAAAAGACTTGCCTTTTCACGCGGCAAAATTTTGATGCACGCCCGAACCACAAGGTAATCTTCCCGCATCCCCGCTATGGTTCCCGCTTCCAAACGGTATTCTTCGGGGCATTCGGTGTTCCTTAACTCTTGATTCAGATTTCCTGTTTCAATCGCATCCAAAATCATAACCCGATCGACAGCCGTTTCTGCTGTGGGATCCGCGTATCGAGATCGATTAATACGCACACCCGTATCTCCGAACTCTCTTATCCTTCTCTGCTTCTTGTCCGCTTCGATATGAACACAAAGAAGCTCTCTCAGTCCTTGAAGCAACTCCTCGAATCCAGGATAATAGTTCAGAATGATATCGATTTTTTCACGTACCGTTGCCTTCCTGTATTGTTTCGTGATGTTCTCTCCGTTTACCATAATCCCTCCAATGATGCTTTTCCGATTGAAACAGCGCCGCTTCTCTTATCCTGACATCATTTAGAATAATGTACTGTGCTTTGCAATTCGTTAATCAAACCGACAACATTGATCCCCAAAGTTGTCAAATTGTCTACCTCTGATTGCTCCCCGTCAAAAACTTTTTCTATCTAAGCTTCTGCTTCAGCAACTCTCTTTCCAATGCAAGCAATGTCCTCATCTGCTCTAAAGCAGCCTTCCTGCCCGCACAAGTCTTAAGCGTCAGCAATACCTCCGTCAACTCCCGGAACTCTGCATTTTGTCTCATCATATCCGTTTCCGGATATCTTCCGCATAAAATATAGTCTGTTGTTGTATCGAATATCTCGGCAAGCCGAATCACCACATCTGTCGGTACGGCTCTGCGCTCCGTCTCATAAGACGATATGGTCGCTTTATTTTCAAAGTGAAGCAATCGTGCAAGTTTCTCTTGACTCACACCGTTCTTTCTGCGTAATTCTCGAATTCTACTCCCGATCCTCTCTTCCGATCGTCCTCTGTCTTCTCGTCTCATGTTTTTCCTTCTCTGCTGCCATGTAAAACGGAAGTCGTAAAATTGCCTACCTTCAGCCCGGGCTGTTTCATCCGAATTTCAAAAATACAAAAAGAGCCCGCAAAACACGACTGATGTCATCTTCAGCAGACAGTACATAGCTATGTTGTCTTGCCGATGACCAGCTTCCGTTTTGCAGGCTCCTCTTATCCATTTTTAAGTACATCTTCTTCCGGCAAGCGTATGTCTATATGAGATTCATCTCGTATACCTACCATGTACCGATAAGTCCAGCTCTTCGCAAATGACCGATACTCCGTGTTTCACCCCTTTGTTTACCTTCTGGCACTCAACATCCCGTTTTGTTCTGTGTTATCTGCACAGAACTCCGGTCATTTCAGCCCGGTTACCAATTCGGCTACCGATTGACGGAATATCTCCTTCGTAATTCAATTTTCAAAACTACGCTTGATTTTTTGTTTCTGATGAATCAACCGCTTACTTCCAAGGTGAGCGTGTTGTGTCTTATCGCCTCGGTATCTTGCGGTTCACAAACCAAAACCCATTCTCTTCATAATAAAGCTCCACCCGCTGCCCGCGTATTCGACAGACATAGCGTATTCCCGCCCCACCTGCCTTTAAGCTCGCACATCGGTCCACGCGAAGAATGCGATCAATCTCATACGATTTACCGTCTTCCCAGACGAGTTGCATCGGCATCATTGTCCCTTCCGCGGAAAAGTTCGCAATTACCTCCACATAAGCTTTGCTTGGATTGATTCGCCAAATTTCCTGCACATTATCCGCAACGGACACACCAAACTCATCCGGCCGCTTTCGATCCCTGTGATAATCGTAGACCCCCATTCCTTTCACCTGCCTTCTGTAAGAAGCAGGCTTTCATACCCGCTTCTGTTGCCGTATTCCAGATAGGAATGCGGATGAATCATGTGATCCTCTGCCGTCGCATTCAGAGAAGAAAGGTATTTGTCTTCATGCATGATTCCGCGTTGAATGGCAAAATAACCGTAACGACTTCGGATTGTGCTCACCATACGGTCTACCAACATCTGCCGCTCCCGCCGCCTCTCATTGACAAAGAGGGAGAGCTGTCGCGGCCGGTTCTCTGCCTGCAAATCCCCTACGCTGATTCCGATGCTTCGAATCGGCTTTTCCCAGCGATATAGTTCCCGGAAAACGGAGAAAGCCTCCGCTGCTATCTCCGCGGAAATATTGGTCGCCGCCGTGAGTTTTTTCTGTCGATGAACTCCCATGAGCTCTGTGTCCCGCACGTAGACGGAAATGAGTTGCCCCTCAAAGCCGTTCCTGCGCAAGCGTTCCGAGACACTTTCCGCGAGCAGATATAAGACCAAGCGCACATCCTCATTGTTCACCAAATCCCGCGGAGTCGTTGTGCTGTTTCCGACACTTTTAATCGGTGCCTCCACACCGAGATCGTTCACCGGAGTTTGATCCTCTCCCCGTGCAAACACAGAGAGCATCAGCCCAACCTTACCAAAAAGACTGTGCAAATAGGACGGATTTGCAGCCGCAAGTTCCCCTATCGTGTGTATCCCGCAGCTTGCCAACTTTTTGCTCGTTTGCCTTCCTACATACAGAAGCTCCGATGCAGGAAGCGGAAAAATAAGTTTCCTGTAATTGTAACGATCAAAAACCGTAATCGCATCCGGCTTTTTATAGTCGCTTCCAAGCTTTGCGTAAATCTTATTCCATGACACACCTATGCTAACCGTAATACCGAGCTCTCGACGTATTCTCCGGCTGATTTCCTCCGCAATGCGGCGGCCGTTCTCTATGGTCTTTGTCCTATCTCCCAAAATTTCACAGCAATCTGTCAAATCGATCCAACATTCATCAAGTCCGAAACTCTCTACCTTGTCTGAGTAATCCAGGTAAATTGCTCTGGCCATGCGAGAAAAACGGAGATAGAGATACATTCTCGGCGGAACAAAAATTAAATCGGGACAACACTGCCGCGCCTGCCAGAGCGCCATACCGGTCTTAACACCCCTTCGCTTCGCAATGTAATTGGCCGTCAGTACAATCCCGTGCCGCTTCTCCGCATCCCCGCCGACTGCGAGAGGCTTTCCGGCAAATTCCGGATGGTACAGCATCTCCACCGCAGCGTAAAAGCAATTGCAGTCTACATGTAAAATGATTCGATCTGCCATAAGTCTCACTCTTTCTTTTTCCCAATGCTTCCGTGTTCTGGAAGCTCCGGCTCCGCAGTATCCCTCAATTCGAAAACAGTTACCCTTCCGCCTCGGATGATGGCCTTTTTATCCCTGTCACATTCCTCACAGTGAATCACAGCCTCTCCCTTTGACAGAATCATAAGAAGATTACCGCACTGCGGGCAATGCACGAGAAAGCCCTTGTTACTTTTCTGAAGAATCGGCCTCATTTTCATCATCCACAATACCCTCGCTTTCATTTTTTTTCTGTCTCATTTCGGAAAGGGAAAAGAACCGATGATGAGAATCTCTAGTATTCCGCCAAACAATCTTCGACGGGTGTTCCGTTTTTTGCTGATCACAGATCGCCTTGAAAGCAGCTCGGCACCATTGCCTTTCTCTGTATGAGCAGTATAAGACTATTCGCTGTAGATTTAAATAGTCTATTTGGCCCGTATTTCGTTTTTTAATAGATTACCCATTGTTTTCTGAAGGCTCGGATGATACTATATAGACGTGGATAAGAGAGATTAACGCGGCAGGTAATCTGCTGTATGAGCGATAGTCAATAGAAAGAGGTGGCATATGGAAAACATCGGCGCAATTATTGCTCGGTACAGAAAGAAGGCGCAAATGTCCCAGATCGATCTTGCTGCTCGACTGCAAGCAGACGGAATAGAGGTCCATTCAAAAAGCGTCTCCGCCTGGGAGACCGGAAGAAACGAAATCCCCGCGCGGGTTTTTCTTCATGTGTGTCGAATTCTGCAAATTCCCGATTGCCTCGAGGAATACTTCGGAGCGAATCCAAGTAATCCGCTCGCCCTGCTGAACGATGAGGGAAAGAAAAAGGTGCTCTCCTACATTGATTTACTGATTCATCCAATGAGCTACGTGAAGGAACAAAAGATTGCGCTGTACACGGCAGCAACACTGGAAAGGGATAAAACAAAAAAACTCCGACTCTACGACGCAAGAGTTTCCGCCGGAATCGGAGATTTTCTGGATTCAGATTATTACACTACAATTGAAGTGCCCGAAAATGATGCTCGAGGGGCTGATTTTGCCGTAACCATCAGTGGAGACAGCATGGAACCTGTCTTTCAGGACCATGACATGGTCTATGTACATCGACAAGAAACATTGGAAGACGGAGAAATCGGAATCTTCTCCCTTAATAACATGGCTTACATCAAAAAATTCAAGGATACTAGGTCTGGCACCTTCCTCGTTTCCTTAAATCCGAGCTATCTGCCGATTCCGATCGACCCGAACCGCGACTCCTTCCGCATCTTCGGAAAAGTTTGCCGAACCATGTGAATAGACATTATGCGCTGAAAGGGGGAACACCACAATGGCTGAAATGACAAATAACCTTATGAAATACCGAAAAGAAGCCGGAATTTCCCGAAGTCGAGCCGCAACAGAGCTATGTGTTGACATCAAAACACTCTATCGATATGAATACGGCGTACGCTGCCCAAATGTTTACACGGCGATTCGGCTGGCAGAGTACTATCATAAAACGGTGCAGGAGCTGTTTCCATCTAGAGTGAGTTTCGAGATTCACTGAAGTATTTAGACTTATGATGAAAATGTCTTCGTCGTAGGACAACTTCGTACAATCAGAGCACGCAAACTAACTTGGACTTGAATATCGGAAACATTTCAAAAAGAACTTCTGACTCCTCATTTCTCTTAATTTATAGCAAAATCATATTTTATAGAAAGCAAAACGACGGAATGATCTTATCAGTCCGTCGTTTTCAGCGTATGGCACACAATCTAATTAGCCCCCTAGTCCAAACCAGCTTTTTATAATAGCAACAATTCCAGGAATCAAATGCGTAAACTTCTTCCAATAATCTTGACCAAAGCCTTTCTTGATACTATCGGCTGCAATGTCAGCTATAACATTGTCCGTAATTGTCGCAATACGATTGGCCGTGTCTCTTTGACGCTTTAGCTCCTTTGCTATCAGTCTCGCATTAACTAGAATGGCATCTAGCTCATCTGAAACTTCTTCTGCAGGAAAAACTTTCCCACATTTGCAATGATAAGTACTTGACCTAATGTACCAGGAACGTTCACAAGACGGGCATCTCACCTGAGCGGTATCAGTGTCTATCTCGAGGGGGGCATGTCCTCCCTTTTTACAATCTTTATGAAAACACTGATTGCCATTTTCCCTGCATTTGGGGCAACGTGGAAAAGCAACCGACATCCACATACTCATCACCTCCCAACACGGTTATCAAGCTCTCTTCCCAGTTCAAGAGCCCGCGTATCCTCAATTAGCTCAGTAGCGTCCGCAGTATCAGCAGCCTGTACTATCTTAAGGACACTTTTCTTATCAGTCCTAGTCGCCGCAAGGAGCATCTGCTCTAGAAGTTCATTCAACCGATATTGCCTTAATGCTGAATAGTAGCAGACCTCTCCGGTCCAGTCTGGAAACACTTCAGTGACAGCACTTTGTACAGTTACGCAGAACCTTCTAAGATTCTCTTCTTGTTCGGGATCTGGCTGATTGATTGCATTGTTCCATTTTTCAGGATACATATGTTCAGCCTTATTTACCCCAAAAACAATTTTCCTCAAAAAAGTCTCCTCTGAAAATTCAACTATTGTTCTCAACGACTTTTGCATTCCCTCGAGGGCCTTATCGCCTGCTGAGATAACCCATATCGCACTATCTACTGTAGGTAGAATGCTCCTATAGGTTTCCCAGTGCCGTTTTGTCTCGGCCTCACCCGCCCAAAGCCCTGGCAAGTCAATTACCTCTAGTGGCACCCCCTTTGATGTCCTCGTCTGAATTGTTTCAGCCTGTTGCGTACAAGGCGCATAATGATTGATAGGCAGCTTAGTATTGAACAACGCGTTTAACGTCGAAGTCTTGCCAACTCCAGTTTCTCCGATGACCGCAATCCTAATTGGCTGCCGATTGTTTGAGAGGAGATCTTCATGAAGATTCTTCATAACCTCCCACAAAGTAACCTTGGCTTCTTCCTTCATTTCGTGTATCCCACTTACGCTATCAAAGTACTTTTTCATATGATACATCCTCCTTTAGTAGTATAGTGAACACACATCTCTTTCCACCCCCAGGGTATAACAAGTTCTGGGGTGAGTCAAGTCTTTTTGCATAATTTTTTCACTTTATTTCTCCAAATAAATTGCCATTATTTCCAATCACCTCCTTTCTCCCTTGACTATTCAATGTTGAAACTACATATTATATACCACTTTTCATCGGAATGTTGCACAAATATAGCCCAAAAATTATGAATCTTTAATTGCTCATTACACGCGTTGCATACCAGCTAAATCTCGAACATACACTTGACATACTACTCAAAATACACACTAGCAACCAACCGGCAAGCAGTGCCCTCTTGTACAAGAGGGCTTGCTTGTTGGGGGGCATCCCCCAATCCCCCGGAACTTCCCTTACGGTCAGACCACGCTTGCCGCTAGAGACGAGCACTCGTATGTAGTTTCTTCCGACAAAAAAAGAGGCAGCCGACATCTTGTGAATGTCGGCTGCCCAATTTGTCACCTTCTCCCTAAGTTCAGTTCTTTCTCCCTTCTCTTTGTCTTCTTCGTATCCCCTTGTTGCAGAATCAAATCGATATTATGCTTTGCGACTCGGTATGCCATCATCTCCTTCTTGGCCGCGCGAAAATCGGCATAGAGAGCTTGCTTCTCTTTGAGTATTTGTCCGTATTCAAAAGAAAGTTCTTTCATTGCCGGATACTTGCTCAGTCCCTTGCGATTGAAGTACTCCTTTGCCGCTTTATGAAGCGAAATTTCGTCTCGATGCTCTTCAAAATACCGTTTGCTGTATCCCGAAGTACGGTACACTTCGTAGATTTCTCTCGTCTTGACGTATCGGACTATCTGCATCTTCAGTTCTGCGATATCCCTCAGCTTACTCTCACGCGCTTTTATCGCGTCCTGCAATTGATGAAATGCTGCTGCAGTGCTGTCGGTCTTCTCGACAAGAACTGTATAGTCACGAATTTCATGCTCCTGCAAAAATTTGAGCACCTTTGCCATCTGCTGCAGATTGAATTTCTTCGCCCATAGCTCGTAACCCTTTCCCTTACCCTCGATAAGCTTCCGATTGATATCTATTAGGAGATCGATCTCTTGCCTTGTTGTTGAACTTCGCCTTTTGTCAAACTTTTTACAATCTGCGCTTGGCAGAGAAGACTCCCTAATTTCGGCATGTTTTAGAACATTCGCATCAAGTGCGGTTCCTTCTTCTATTCTCTGTCGAAGGTTCTCCTCGGAATAGTGTTCTCCCAGCGACTTGAGTCGGATGAAGCGTTTCTGTCCCTTTCCGCAAACAGAAATGTGCTTTCCTCTTTTCAGTTCATATCCTGCGTTTTGCAGTTCTCGCAGAAAGTCCTCATATGTCTTCGGCTTCAAGTACATAATCCGATTTATCTCTTCCCGCAATATGCTTCGAAAGGATGTTCTGTGATAAGGCGAGTGGTTGTCGCGCTCCCCGGGCTTCCGGGGTGTGATTACCGACAGACAGTGCTCAAGACAAACGATATCGCTGAGTCGCTGCAATGCCAGCGCGACGAACCAAGCGTCCCTGAACTTTCTGTCACATGTAAGATTGGTTGAATTAAATATAATGTGGTTATGGATGTGCTCTCGGTCCGTATGAGTCGCTACAAGAAAGGCATGATTTCCCTTCGTAAATCGGATAGCCGTTTCATAGCCGACTTGATTGGCTTCCTCCGGAGAAATCTCTCCGGGCTTAAACGATTGCCGAATCTGATACGCAATGATATCACCTGGGACCTGACGTCCCGTGATACGAAGGTACTCTTGCTTGGATAAAAGAAACTCCCGGTCCGCAGTTTCAGGCGTACAAGCATAAGCAGAGATGAGTCTTCCGTCTTCCGTTTTTTCTCCGTTCTGAGCATAATCAATCCTATCCTTAAGGCAGCGAGCTATGCTCTTCCCTTTGTTTCTATGGAGTGCGATCAGTCTTGTCGCCGCCAGAAGACTCACCTCCCTTGTATGTTATCTGCCGCCGATTTCTCCGAGACGATCGAGAACGGAACGTAGCTCTACCCAAAGAACCTTCTGCTGTTCCTGTAATATCCGGATATCTTCAAGATAAACGCTCCCGCTTTCGTTTGCTTTTTTCGCGTACTGATTCAAGTTGTTCGAGTTAATCCGCAGCAAGCGAATGAGCTCTTCGATTCCGGAAAGATCCATTCGAATACAATATCCGTCAATTGCCATTTTGCGGAGGAATGCGCACTTGTTCCGAATTCCCGTCGCCTTTTGCTTAGCCTCAATTTCGGCAGCCTCTTCTTCTGTTGCGAAGAAATGATACTGAATTACACGTTTTGCTGCCATTTCAGCAAAAGCTCCTCTCCTCAGTTCTCATATCCTATATTCCATTCGCAGGTAGATTTGACAGGGACTTTGTTTAACTCTTTGTTTTCGCATTCCGAATCGTGTTCATCTTTCACTCTACGCATTTCACTCATTACCGTTTTTCCCTTTTTGTTTATGATTGCATTCCTTGAGTACTCACATCCAGTTAAAGGGCTTCTTGGCTTTTTTCTCTCATTTGTTTGCCACTTCCCTCAGCCCTGCAAACCGTATCTTTTACTACGGTCAGTTTTTCTCGAACGGAATCCTTGGTCTTTTTCTTTGAATAACCGGGCTTTTTGTCAGGGGATTCCGCATCTTTCTCCGTCATTTGACGAATAAGATCAAAATCCATTTTGCTTCCGCTAAACAGAGAAGGGTATTCTTCTCTAAAGCTGTATAAGCCCCCGGTCTGTCCTCCCACAATCAGATGATCTTCCAAACTCATGTCCATAAGCTTGGCTGCGGCAGCGACGAATTTTGTGACCTTCATATCATCCTGACTCGGCGCTACCTCTCCGCTCGGATGATTGTGCATGAGCAAGAATCGATTGCAGTTACTGAGTATGGTGCTCTTCAAAATGTTCTGGATCGGTGCCAAAGAACCGTCAAGGCTACCGATGGAAACCACATTCACATTCACGGGTTTTAAATGGCTGTCCATATTCACCACAACCAACCACTCTCTGTCAAGCCCCTTTAAGACATCTCTCATAACTTGCGCTGCATCCGCAGGCGTCGAAATCGGTGTTTGGCTGTAGTAGGTAGGACCATCCATCAACTTTAACCTAACATCCACTTCCTTAAGCTGATAATCTCCAAGTTCAAGTTGTCCGCTCACATTCTTTCTTCCCGTCACTCTTTTCACCTCCTCCCTCGGCCAAAATGACCACTCGCAGCAACACACCGTCTTCACAGTGATTCAAATACTCTGCCAATTCCTCCGGTGATATAAAGTCTCTTCTTATCTTTTCCTGTCTCATTGCATCTCCTCGTCTTGGGATTCTTAGCCCTCGCTGCACGCGCCGCTATTCTTCAATGTCACAAGTCTCTTTAAAACAGATGTGCTTTCGGAGCCCCGTTTTTTCGGATTGAGCTTCCCGGCTCGTGCCCACACTTTTGTTTTTGTGTGCTCCATCATGAAATTCAGATAGCAACCGTAGCGGGGGGTCCTTTTGTCAGTCCGCTTCTCATTCACCTTCTGCTCCGTCTGGTTCCTCGTGCTTTTCTTCTCTCTCTCCTGCAATCGTCTCCAAATAATCAGACTCCTCATCTTCTCTGTAGTCGGCATCAGGATCTGGAGTAGACTTTCTAATCCGCTTGGCACCGAACTTCAGGTAAACATAAGCTCCCATACATCCGATTCCAAGCACAGGAAACAACACCATTGCGCTTAAAGGTACCTTGGGCGACTTCTTTTCCGAAGTTCCACTATTTTTGTTCGGTTCCTCGACTTCTCCCTCTGTCTTATTGCTTTTAAGTTCGATTTGATCGGAGTTTGAATCGCTTGCTCTTTCCGACAGCGAATCACTGTATTGTTTCGCCTCCTCCTTATCCATCAACGAAAGGAGGTCCGCTTCTTCCACTTGGTTTAAAAAATGAACCTTCTCGTTTCCGCGGCCGTCTCGGTCTATGATGAGATAAAAGTAGTTACCGTTTTTTGTGGTGAGGGTGATGAACTGCTTACCGCTCTTATCTTCCGAGCCATAGTCGTCGACAAGCTTCATATTGCCTTCCGGCGTAAGCGCTCCCACAGAAGAAAGATCCTTTTGCTCGTATGCCTCTGCCTCCTCCGTTGCTTCGTCCGTATATTGCACCGAAATTTCTGATTCACCCTCATCTACCGTATTACCGAAGGCTATAAACGGAAACATCCACATCACAATCAGAATGAGACACGCGCTCATCAAAACGCACGGAATTCCGATTTTCTTCTGCTTTTCTCTCTTTTTTGTCGCAATTAAATCATTCATCTGCCTCATCCTCTCTTCCCGAATTATCAAGAAGCTCCCGATTCGCATCTTCACCCTCCTTTGTTTCACACACATCACTTATCTCAGAGCTGCCGCTTACAAGCGTACATACTTCAGAGAGTTGCCCGGTTGCGGCAAGCCGTAGAAACTGTGACACTTGCTCCGGCGTCAGATTGAGCGCCCCCACATCGGATAGGATCTGGGAATTCTCAGCTTCCCGTAGTCTCTCCTCCGCAAGCTTAAGCTTCTTATCTGCACTGTGCTTTCGTTTTTGTGCACGTTTTAACTCCTCACGGAGCTTATCAAGTCTTTCATACATGCCAAGCCCTCCCTTTCTTATCTCGTTGATTCCCCCAGCTCCTCATTTCAGTCTTCCGTAGCTCAAAAAGTGCTGTGCAAAATAGCCGCTGTCAACTCCGGATATCTTAATCGGATCTCCGCAATGAATCATTTTTCCCTCACCTATATAGATTCCGACATGGCTGGCTCCCGAGGTGCGATAAGTACCTTGAAAGAAAACCAAATCTCCGGGCTTTCGATTTTCCACGGACACTGTTCTGCACTTCTGCCTGAGTCCCTCCGCAGTCGTTCTTCCGACATTTCCCACACCCGAGTGATTGATAACCCAGCAAACGAATCCACTGCAGTCAAAACCTGTATGGGGATCGGAGCCGCCCCAAACATAACGTCTGCCTAGGTATTTACTCGCCTCTAGCCACATGGCGGCAAATTCGGAATCTGTCAATGCCTCTCCCGTAGGACCGTCCGCCATTCCTACCGTACTTCCGATTCCTGGATCCACACCGGAATCGGTGTAAACATCCTCCGCAAAGAGGTACTCCTTGTTGCCTTTGGTCTCCATAAGCAAGCGGTAACGTTCTAATTGCTCCTCGTTTAAATGTGCCTCTGCGAAAGCTTCATCCAATGCACGGTTAGTAACCGTAATCGTCAGGATTTTATACTCATACTGCACTTCGACCTCATACTCATACTCCTCGGTATCGGTCGTACCATCCGGATTCCTTACCGTTCTGGTACCGGTCCTCTGCTCTGTCCTTGTTCGCAGCTCCACCTCTGGCGTCAAGCTGACGGTATACTGTAAATCGAAAATTTGACTAAGCCGATCCTGCACCTCTTCCTGCGTATAATCCTCATAAAGGACCGTAAGAAGCGCGGCAAGCGCATACGGATTATGCCCCGTCTCTGCAAGACTGTAACGATATTCATCATATCCGGGATACGCATTCTCAATATTCTGAACCCTCTCGTTCAGTTCTCTTTCGAGCGCGGTGTAACGTTCATTGGCCGCTAAGATAGCAGCATCCTCAGCTGTATATGAGCTTATGACACCTGAACCGCTCAGAAGATTTGCGAGCAGATTACCGCTCCCTGCACCTCCAATGAGCAAGGGAAATATAACCATGACGGAAAGAAGTACAAAGAACAGAGCCGGGTTTTCTTGGATATGTTCGATGAACCATTCCCGGACCTTTTCCCAAATATCTTCTGCGCCGCCCGTAAGTTTTCGTCGAACTCCTTCAAACGCATTCCCTCCGAGCTCTTTCTCATACCTTCGGCGCGCCGACCGTTGCGCTTCCTTTTTTACAAGTCCCATTTGATACGCCTTTGTTCCGACTCTGGAAGTGTCCGCACCCTTTATCAGTGTTTTCCCGGGTTCATTTTTCGTTTTGTCCGCATAACCCCCGGTGAATGTTTTTCCATGACAGGATTCCTCACTACAGTGGCCTTGTTTCGATCCGGCTCTTCCAAGCTCCTTTCTCACTCCGCAAACCTGCTTCAGCTTTTGCCCATAACTCTTTGCCCCTCTTCCTCCGACAAAATGCTCACCCAACTCGCTTCCTGTATTTAAGGCGTCGGTACCGGCGTTACGGTCTTCATTCTCGTCCTCTATCTGTCGGTGAAGCTTCGCTGCAACCGGAATCTTCTTCTTTGCTCTGCCCCTATACCCTGACGTTCTTGGGGAAAGCGTTGCCTTTCTCTTGTCGATGAACGACTTGTTCTTTTCGCTTCTACGAAATTTGTTGTTGACTGCGCGTCTTGAGTCGCTCAGCTGATATCGTTTATCTTCCTTTCCGTTTGATACTTTTCCTGCCACATCCCCCAAACTACACCTCCTGCTTCTCCGCCTTCTGTTTTGTAGTCTCCGAGAGTTTGGTCGTCATGATTTCATAGAGTTCCGAATCTTTCGGGAATCGATCCACAAACGGCAAGATGACATTGCCGTAAAATAAAAGGCCTTCACCTTCTCCGGAATGAGTCACATAAGACAGCTGATGGGGACTGATATTGAGCTGCTTCGCTAAGATTGCACGATCTCCGACTGCTTGATTCAACATATAGATGAAATCGGAGTTTTCAAAAATGTTCTCGACTTCTTTCGACGCCAGAAGATCCTTAACGTTTTGCGTAATTCCCGTCGGAATACCTCCCCATTTACGGAAACGCTTCCAAATTTCAACGGTATAAGCGGCAGTTTGTTCTTCGCGAAGCAGAAGATGCATCTCATCCATGTAGTAACGTGTGGATTTACCCGCGTTCCGATTCTCGGTCACTCTCCCCCACACCTGATCCTGTACAACTAACATTCCAATCTTTTTCAACTGTTTTCCGAGATCTTTGATGTCATAGCAAACTAAACGATTATTGATATCTACATTGGTCCGATGATTAAACACATTGAGCGAACCTGTGACATAAATTTCCAAAGCCGTCGCAACTGTCTTTGCCTCCGGTTCCTTCTGTCTAAGCAATGCTTCAAAGAGATCTTGTAAGATCGGCATGTTCTCTTTTCCCGGATGCTCAAAATACCTTTGATAAATCTGATGAATGCAGCGGTCAATGACTGTCTTCTCCACCGGTTTAAGTCCCTCTTTTCCACCCACAATGAGCTCGCAGAGCGACAGAATAAAGTCTGCTTTCAGTGCAATCGGATTGTCATCATCCGAGTAGTTCATATTGATGTCCATCGGATTGATGTACTGACCGCTGGTCGGTGCGATTCGGATAACCTGTCCTCGGAAACGCTCAACGAGCGGAGAATATTCCGACTCGGGATCCGAAATAATAATGTCGTCATCCGTTACCAAAAAAGCATTTGCAATTTCACGTTTCGCAGCGAACGATTTTCCCGAGCCGGGCGTACCGAGAATCAGACCGTTCGGATTTTTCAGAACCTTTCTGTCTACCATAATCAAATTGTTGCTGAGTGCATTGAGACCGTAATAAAGCGCTTCCGGCTCCGATCTGAACAACTCCTGCGTCGTAAAAGGAATAAAGATTGCCGTGCTGCTCGTTGTCATTCCCCGCTGTATCTCTATCTCATTGTGTGCAAGCGGTAAACTACTCATAAGTCCCTGTTCTTGCTGAAAATGAAGCCGTACCAAATTACAGTTATGCTTCTGGGCGATACTGTTTGCCTGAAATACATTGTTTTCCAATTCTCTCTTGGTACTCCCCGTATTGAGAATCAGAAAGGTAAGAAGGAACATTCGCTCGTTCTGGCTTTGCAGCTCTTTTAAGAGTGCTTTTGCATCATTCCCGTAGGTCGCAAGATCCGAAGGGATAATATCCATATCGTAGCCCGACCTGACAGCCTTCTTCTGCTCTTCAATCTTGGAACGATCCAGCTCCGTGATGGTATGTTTGACCTGCTTAATTGCCTCAGTCTGATCTACGGAACGGATATGCATGGTCACCAACTGTCCCGATTCCATAGAAAGAAAATCCGCCAGCATTCGATCGCTGATATCCGAAGCTGTGATATTAAGGAAGCTCACCGCGCACCAGAGATCTCCCATTTGAAAGCACTTTCCGCTCTTAAAATAAAGGCTCGGCGGAGCAATAAAATCTTTGGGGGTAAGTCCCGTGGAAGCAAGCATGCTCCAGTCAAAGCGAAACTTCTGTCCATCCTCCATATGAAACATCTGATACATGAGCTCAAGTCTCTCTTTCCCATCCAGAGTCTTTGCCTGAACTCCGAGACGTTTGAAATTATTTAAGAGATCCATCTCGATATGAATGAGTCTGGGGCGCACAGCGTGCAAAGACTCTCCGTGAATGCCAAACGTCAGATACTTCGCTTTCGAGAGACCATTGTTTCCGGAAGCCATCTGTCGAATCAACATTCCCGTATACTCATCTCGTACCTCGTCAAAACCGTCCACTCTGTGGGAAATTGCAATACGCTGTTCGAATTTTTCCGAATCAGCCGCAAAATTCATGAAGCTGAGTTCGAAGGAAATGGAGCTGTCAAAGAAATTGAGGAATGAACACCACTCCGCAAAAATTTCCTTTCGATCTTCATGCTGCGCCAACTGATAGTTGATGTCCTGAAAGCAAATTGTCTTGGTATAAAAATTGCTTTCGACTCTGCAAATTCCATCCCGAAACATTCGTTCAAACGGAATACTCTGCTGAACCGTCTGCCTGCTATTGTCATTCCGAATCGGTTTTTTCATGATCTTGAGAAGTTTTTTTCTGTCGGCTGGATCGATATTCATAGGAATTCGGTATTCCCTTCTTAACCCCAAAAGAAATTTTCTTGTATTTTCGAACAATATGTTCTGCCTCCTTTTCTGCCTCTGCGAGCTTCTCAAGCAACGCATAATCATTGTCTGTTCTGTAAATTCGAATTTTCGGTCGCAGAAATTCCCACTCAATGAAATGAAAAAGCATCACTTCCAACGGCTCTCCGTTTCTCTCATACATGGCAAAGAAAAAAAGCGGCATCATCACCGACATCATTCCCATCGCCGCAGCACCTGTATTTCCACTTCCCTTTTTCAGGAAAAAATAAACAGGCACACCTATCATTGCCGCAAGAGAAAAGCAAACCAGCTGTCGCTTCGTCAGATTGAATGCAACCTTACTCTTCACCTTTGTAAGGTCCCGCGGAACGCCAATATAACTTTCCATTCGTCCCTCCTCTCTCAATGCGAGTGCAGCACGCTTTTTGCCAGTGTTCCTGTTCTGAAGAGTGTGAACGCGAGCAGTACCGACATGCCAAGCGCATTCCACATAGACCGTAAAATATCCTCCGAGAAAACCACTGTTTTTAGCAGCATTGCGTATATTGCGACACAGATCATGATTAAAAACCCTTGGAACCCGAGTGCAAACAGCGCTCTCAAGTAGTTCTGTCCGATCATGCTCTGCTCCCTATTGACAAATGTCGCAAACGGAATCGGAGCGAGACTCACCATAAGATAGATTTCAATCATCCTGCCGTAGACGATGACAAAGATCAGAATTGCCATAATCTGAAACAAGGAATTCAAAATCATGCTCTGCAGAAAAATACCCAATAAGGTCCCCACATCCTTTGCCTCAAGGGTTGCCTGCATATTCGTCATTGCACCGGGGTCGAGCGTCAAACCGGCTTGAACAAGACCACCGCTCTGTTGAATCACATGTCCTGCCACATCGAAGACGGCGAGCGTGATTGTAAATGTGTTACTGATTAATTCAACAGCAACGAAGGTTTTAAACACCCACTTAAAAAAGATCCACGTCTCAAAATTCGACAAATTGTTATGAGAAATAACAAGCTGAATGAGTTCGTAGCATGCAATAAATGTCAGAATCAGGCCGGCGATTGGCATGATGGCATTCTCGGAAATACCGCGAATTAAATTAAATACCATGGGCTGAAAACTCTGTGGCGAAGCCGAAAGTTGCGAGGAAATTTCACCGACCTTGCTGTTCAACATGGAAAAACTCTCATTGACATTCCCTATAATTCCCGCCACTAGTATTTCCTTTAGCCACTCAAACAGCTTTCCCTTTAAACTGTTCAATCAATTTCTCCTTTCCGAGAGACCGCGGGATCGGTCTCTCCATGTACTTCACCCGGTCCCGCAGGCCAATCATCGGAATTCAGTCTCAGTCTTACGCTCTATGATTCAGAACAGACCGGACAACAGCGGAACCAGAGTCGTCCCGATCAATGCCACACCTCCGCCTGCCATGAGCTGCTTCATGCCCTGACTTTTGGCTCCGGGATTGTCGTTTCCGTAACCCTCCATGAGATTTACGACGCCCCAAATACCGAGGCCTGCCCCGAGTGCAATCACCAATGTCTGCAGTACTCCGACTGCGCTGGTAAAAAATGCCATACTTTATTCTCCTTTACTCAACAATCCACATTTCTACCGGTACCCCACCAATCGTCATGAAAAAAGCCGTTGATTCCTTTCGGAATCAGCGGCTTTCCGGTAAGTCGGAGATCTTGCTCTTATCCTCATTCTTGCCCTATATTGCAGGACCATCATCTTTTGTCGCTCCTTTCGCCCCCTTCTCTCTCTTATCTGTTCCGACTGCAAGCTCTTCTCGCTTATCTCGCATTTCTCCGAGAACAGAGTTTCTCGTACGCTTCTTGTAAAACTCCATCATCTCCTTCAATTCGATATTCGGAACATCTCTCGTCTCATAACCCCAATCCTTTTTCCCGTCCTGCTTTAAACCGATTACCACAGGCTTCCGCACTCTGGTCGTCCCGTCTTCGGGAAGTTTTATCCAGACCCCTTTTCCGAACTTGTTGTCATGAATCAGCTTCGGAGAAATCACAAATGAAGCCCACGGAGTTGAATCCTTCGGGTCTTCATTCGGAATCTTTACCTCTACCAGTTCTTTTCCATTCTTGGAAATGAAAGGCTCCTCAACCAGACCCTTTCCGAACTTGATTACGACCTCCTTCTTCGGTGTCGAGTTTTCGTTCAGGTCAGCTTGCTCTCCCGCTTCCTTTCCCAAGTTTGGAACCGTTTCCGACACTGCTTTTTCTGTATTCTCAGCCATAGTTTCTCCTTTCCGGCGCTATACGCCTTATTACCCGGAACGTACGGCCTTTATTCTTCCGGGCATTATCCTCAAGATTCCCGCCCCGATATCAACTCGAAGTCATATCTCTCCTTCCACCGAAAACACATCTTCCGGATGTAATACCAGTCCTCGTCGCTGCCTTTTCAGGTAACTTTCCACATGAAACAGATTCTTCGGATCGGCATCGCCGGTCATGTAGTAGGACGGATGCTTCGTCAGATCATACTTATCTGAGAAAAACGGCCTAACCCCTCTCAACTGTACGATACACTTATTACCATCCATAACAGCCAGCTGATCTACGCTCATCAAATCGTGTCCCAACTTTTGGCCATTCATGTTGTAGGATTGAGATTGCCCCCTTGTTTCTCCGGTGTTACACAAATCGATGGTTTCCTTGCCGAGGGATTCATTCAGATCCTTTAACGTCGTCTTCTCGGAACCACCGAGAAAAATCAGACTGTCGCAATTCCCGATGATAGTCTCCGCATTATCCTTATAGATAGCCTTTAGTTGGGACTTGGTCTGTAGGACAAGCATCGCGGAAATCTCTCGGGATCGGATGGTTGCCATCAACTTTTCGAGATTCGGAATCCTTCCGATATTTGCCATCTCGTCAATCAAGCAACGCACATGAACCGGAAGTCTTCCTCCATAGACATCATCCGCTTTTTCACAGAGCAGGTTGAAAAGTTGCGTATAAATCATGCTGATTAAGAAATTGAAAGTCCCATCGGTATCCGACATGATGAGAAACAATGACACTCTCTCATCTCCGAGCGTGTCAAGTTCCAATTCATCGTAGGCCGTTATCTCCCTCAGCACGGCGATGTCAAACGGGGCAAGCCGTGCACCTGCACTCACGTTTATGCTTTTCGCTGTTTTGCCGGCAGACAACTTATATTTTTTAAACTGACGCACCGCAAAGTGATCCGGATTTTTCTGTTCCAATTCCTCAAAAAGTAAATCCACCGGATTCTTGAAGCTTTCATCATCCTCTCGCACCTCCATGGCATTTAACATTTCAAGAAGCGTTGCGAAGTTTTGCTCCTCAATCGGAGCCTCGTAATGGATGTAGCCGATCAATGCCGTGTACAACAGTTTTTCCGCCTTCTCCCAAAATTCATCTCCTGTGTTACCGTCACCCTTGGTATTGGCAATCAGTGTGGTCACAAGTTTCAAGATGTCTTTCTCATCCCTAATATAGGCAAAGGGATTGTAATGCATCGATTTTCTAAAGTTGATGGTATTGAACACTCTGATGTGATATCCGCTTTTTTGTAGAGCCATGCCACATTCGTTCAGTATCGTCCCCTTCGGGTCCGTGATCACGTAAGAAATCGGAAGGCACTCGGTATCATATTCTCTGAGTGTTCCTTGCAGGAGGTTTGGCTTAAGAACAAATCTCGTCTTTCCGGAACCCGATCCGCCGATTACCAGAACATTCTTATTTCTCGCATACTTCGGATTCTTGGGTCTGCTGTTCATGCTGATTCGCTCGGTCCGAGAAAGAATTAGATTATTGGCAAAAACGGGATCTTCATACGGCGCAATGTCCGCATACGTTCCCCAGCGAGCGGATCCGTATTCCTCTCCGTGTCTGAATCGCTTCGCATCCTTCCCTTTGAAAAAAGCAACAAGCCGTAAGACTCCGGCACATACGGTACCAATCAGAAGGTCTGCAGGATAAATGCTCGGAAGTGGGCTAATAAATGCCTTTTTTAAACCACCACCGATGAGCAGACCCTGTAACTTCTCGGAAACTTCAACTCCCTCGGAGATTCTCCACGCTTCTCCGAAATTTGTTGCGACAAGCCCGAGTATCAGAAAGGGTAAGTTTAATACCAGCTGTTTTTTCAGTTCTTTATTCAACGCTCCTGTGTTCTCCTCTTCTCGACAACGCGATGCGGGGTAGCTGCCACAAGTTCCCGCAGCTTTCGGAGTGCAGTGATTAAACTCGGCCGCTTGAGTACTTCACTCATCTTGAGTTGCCTGGCGGTACACTCTGCGATGACTGCTTTAATGGCATCCTGGTCTCTGGCCTTGAAAAATACCCGATAAAGCGGAGTCCCTTGCGCCTCACTCTTCACAACGGCGAAATCCATACCGTAACGCTTTGCGCTTTTCATAAAAGCTCGAAGTCCGAGCTCCGAAATTTCCACTGCCTGTACCCCTTGATCTTTCTTAATCAGCGCTTTGATACTCATCTTTCCTCTCGGATTTTTCATGTGATCGACAAAGGCTTTGGGTGGCATAACCGCCAGTTCTTTCAGTCCCTTCAAAAGCACTCTTTCCGTCGGCAATACGGTCGTCCGAAACACAAAGCATGCCACTGTTTTTGTGGCACCAATCGCTCGGCCGGAAATTTCTTCATTCAACATACAGCCTCATCCCCTTCTCTCGCTCGAATCACCGCTCACAGCCGAGCACACCGTAAAGCGTCGTAACAATCAGCTTAGACCTTCTTGCTGTGGAAATATCATCCTTCATCTCATCATTCATTCCGCTGCCACAGAGCACAAGAAATCGCGCTCTCTTCAGTATGTCTTTCCCCAGTTCCCGCTTTCTTCTGCGTGCATCTCCGTTGTCCTCCCGGAAGATTCCGTCGAAAATCAGTACCGGGCAGAGCGGAAGATACCCTTCTTCCGCAAGCGCCCTGCAATACGTTGTCGCCTGCATCTTGGCAAGCACAGGGTTCTTGTCCCACACTGCAGTCACATAAGCGATAGGAATACTTCTACTCACCTGCTTTTCTCCTCATCTGATCTCAAGTGCATCAAACACCTCATCACCTGCTCGAAACTGTTCCATACGCCCCGACAGAAGGGAAAACAGGCGTCCGATTTCCCGGTCCGTAAGCGGAGCTATTTTTTGCTTCTCCAGCTTCGTCACCAAAAAGCTACCCGCAAGAAAAACGCTCCCGTCCACACGAAACACCTTGTCGGCGTTGTAAAAGATCATATAGTCATCGTCAAGGAACATTGTCTCAGCGCAATCCCTGAGTGATTCCAAAATGTTCCTTGCTTCCCTCATACTCACCAAACGATATCTTCCGTTTGTCCCCATAACCACGGCATGACGACTCACCATGTCCATTTCATCTCTTTGCTTCTTTAAGCCATCCTCAAGCGGATTTAAATCACTTTCAAAATTCACATCACTCATCCGGTTCCTCCTTTTTTTTTTCAAAACACGAAAAATCATGCCGCACAGCCTGACGATAATAGCTGTCAATGGTACACGGCGCGTTATAAAGCGCCGCAATCAGGTACTGCCGGATATTTCTGATTTCGGTGCTCGTCCTCTTCATGCAATCCATTACGTACTCAATGTGGTCAGATCTCAGCATCATTAACCGACTCTTTACGGAAACTGTCGGCATTGCCTCTCCTTGTACTCGTATCGTCGGTTTATCACTGCAAAGAATATCGAGAACCAGTTCCACCATCCCACTCAAGTTCTCTTTGTCATAAGGGTATTGCTTTTTTAAATCCTCTATGGCTAAGTGCTCCTTGAGATACTCCCGGTAGCTCTCCCTCATACCGTCGCAGCTGCTTCGATCGGATATGATTAGATTCGTATCACTTTGCTCAGTATTATTCCTTTCAGTA
>ERZ773214.518-NODE-518-length-24795-cov-9.681609_pt1 | contig 24795 bp, 18 predicted proteins | sample MGYA00511238_ERZ773214 | MGnify/ENA primary metagenome ERZ773214 (study PRJEB29015, sample SAMEA2738157) | human oral metagenome | biome: human oral; feature: human-associated habitat; material: saliva | place: China | collected 2259 ... | reverse complement strand
TTACCGTTCTAATACCAGCCTACAACGAAGAAGCGGTGTTGCCGCAGTTATTCGCACGTCTAAAAGATTTGCAAAAAACGATCAAAAAATACCGACTAGAAATACTATTCATTAACGACGGCAGCAGCGATGACACCTTAGCTATGATTCAAAGAGAAGCCAAAAAGAATTCTTCAATTGCTTATGTTAATCTATCGCGCAATTTCGGCAAGGAAGCTGGCATGCTAGCTGGGTTTGATTATGCCAAAGGCGATGCAGTAGTAATTATTGACGCTGATTTACAAGATCCGCCCGAGCTAATTCCGCAAATGATTGAACTCTGGGAGCAAGGATACGACGATGTTTACGCGCGGCGCCGTAGCCGCCAGGGTGAAACTTGGCTCAAGAAAAAAACCAGTGAGTGGTACTACCGTATTTTGCAAAAGTCGACGCGTATTCCAATTCAGCGCGATACTGGCGATTTTCGCTTGCTTGATCGGCGCTGTATTGAAGCTCTCAAACTGCTGCGCGAATCGCAGCGCAACACCAAGGCCCTTTTTAGCTGGATTGGTTTCAATAAAAAAGAATTACTTTACGATCGCGACCAGCGCGCTGCCGGCGATACCAAATGGAACTATAGCAAACTGATTAATCTCGCTATTGACGGCGTCACTAGCTTTACCACTGCGCCTCTACGAATGTCGTCGATTTTGGGAATGATTATATCATGCGGTGCATTTTTGTATATTCTTTATCTGCTAATTCGACCTCTATTCGGCGTACCTACTGGCGCTGGCTATTCATCGATAATGGCAGTAATCTTGTTTCTCGGCGGCATCCAGCTGATTAGCCTAGGCATTATCGGCGAGTACGTTGCTCGAATTTTTAGCGAGTCCAAGAACCGGCCTGGCTACTTTGTCGAGGAATATCACGAGGCTAAGCGTGAAAAATAAGGCGCAAATTGGTCGTTTCGCTATCGTCGGCACAATAAATACGATAATTGATTTTGGGTTATTATTTTTACTAACCTTTCTAGGACTACCGAAACTAGCCGCCAATACTGTCTCGACCGGTACTGCCTTTGTTTTTAGCTTTTTCGCTAACAAAAAGTACACCTTCAAATCCACTAGCAAAAATATCAAATATGAGATAGTGTCTTTTGTAGTTGTCACTCTATTCGGCTTATGGGTGCTGCAAAACGGTATGATTTGGCTGACTACGCCGCTAATCAAAGACCTCATAACTAACGAACAAATTTCCTTATTTGTTGCTAAATTATTTGCCACGGCCGTCTCTTTGATTTGGAATTATTGCCTATACGAGCGAATTGTTTTCAGAAAGGAATCATTATGAGTCATATCGCTATTGATGCCCGCGTTATCAACTCTGGGACTGGTACTTACGTGGTTAAGTTGCTAGAATATTTGCAAAAAATCGACCGCCACAATACTTATAGCGTACTCGTGCCAACCAAAGATAAAGATTATTGGCAGCCAACTAACTCGAATTTTAACGTCCTAACTATCAATTTCAAAAACTATTCGTTAGCTGAACAACTTGGTTTCAAAACCTTTCTCGATGACCTCAGTCCGGATTTAGTGCATTTTTGCATGCCGCAGCAGCCAATCCGATATCGCGGCAAGCACGTCACTACCGTTCATGACATGACACTACTCAATACTTATAATTCCGACAAGAATTGGCTAGTTTTTCACGCTAAACAACTGGTTGGCCGCTGGGTATTCAAGAAAATTGCCAAAACTAGCCAGCATATCATCACCGTGTCAAACACTACCAAACGCGAATATCAAGCATTCTGCGGGATAGCTGATGATAAAATTACAACGATTTATGAAGCTGCCGAGATTCATCGGGGCGGCCTGCAGCCATACAAAACACCGTTTACGCGTTTTATTGCTTATGTCGGCCAGCAGCCTGATTACAAAAATATCCGCCGTTTGGGCGACGCCCACCAAAAACTACTACAAAAGTACCCCGACCTCGGATTAGTGCTAGTTGGCCGGATTAACGCTGCCACTCAGCGCAACAAAGACTATTTTGAATCAAAAAAGTACAAAAATATTCACTTCACCGGCTTTATACCTGATGCTGAGCGCGACTGGATTTTTACTCGGTCGCTAGCATATGTCTTCCCGTCGCTGCTCGAGGGATTCGGTCTGCCGCCGCTAGAGGCAATGGCCTATGGTACGCCAGTTGTTTCAAGTAATGCTTCTTGCATGCCAGAAATTCTCGGCGACGCAGCAATATATTTTGATCCGCTTGATATTGAGGACATTGCCAGCAAGATTGATACCGTTATTACCGATAAATCACTGCGCAATACTTTGTCTAAAAAAGGCAAGCAACAAGTGGCTAAGTATTCTTGGCGGCGGATGGCCGAGCAAACTTTGCAAATTTACGAAAATGCTATTAAAAGCTAGAGTCTCATTTCTTTGAAGGCTTTTTGCGCTAAATCGTACATGGTTTGGTACACAGCGATATCGGCGCCCTGCTCGGCTGTGTGCAGATAAATTACGTTATCAACAACCTCGATTGAGACCTCGAAACCGAGCGCTGCCAATTGCTCCATGTACGTCGGGTTGAGCAGCTCAAAGCTAGCTGCTTGGTCGGTATTAGAAGCATACACCTCGTATAACTCATTAAACTTACCCCACTCCATTTCGACTTTTTCCAGACCGCGAACACCGCCGAAACGCATCATTTTCTTGCGACGAACAATAATTTGGCCGTAATCTTTTGGTACGTTAATTTGAGCGATAACTACCGATGAACTATCAGTGGCGCGCTGGTAAGTATACAATTGCACCAGCAATGATTCTTTATACAAGCCGACCACATGGTTATTAATATCTGACGTACCAAACTGAGCGCCGTTAAATAGTTGCCCACGCTTTGGTATAAACAGCCAGCCCATATCAGCGCTATAGCAATAATTATTCTGGCGGGCAAATTGATCGATTTGCGGATTATACATCGCTGGGTTAGCTGTCGCCTGATCGACGCCGTCTAATAACCAATCTTTGCCATGGCGGCGGAATCGCCAATATTCAGTGAACATACTATTGTCGGTAAATAATGTCTGATTGGTAGCGTTATCGACCAGCGAATCTTTGGCGCTCGCCGAAAAACCAATCGTTACTGTATCTTGGCTATCATCAGGCGAATCTAGCATATCGACCACCTCGGCGTCATTCACTACGATATCCGACATTTGGTTTGTCCGATTCATTAGCTGCAGTGTATAAATCATCAAACCAGCATGATAAGCATAATTTTCGGTGGTATAGGCTTTAATCGCTTCGCTATCTTGTTTCGCCCAATCGCTTTGGTAGCGCAGGAATACTTGCTTGGCGTGATCGATTATTTGTTGTTCGTTCCATACCGGATCGGCAGCGCTAGCTTGCATAAGTTTATCGCGCAAGAACTTGCTTTGCTTAATCTTATTAAACGCCTCGTAAAGTCCGGTAATCATACCGACGAGCGCTCCTAGGGCGATAGTTACACCTACCCAACCTCTAGCAATCAACACAAAGGTTATTACTATCAAGACAAAACCAATCACGTTCGCAGCCACAAACCGCGTACCTTCTTGGCCTATGTGTTTGCGCAGCGCCGAACCGATACAATAAGCCGGTACGAAGCCAATCATCGCTATGCCGGCCAGCAAACCGCCGCCTCCGCCGCCGCCAGAACCACCACCCGAGCCGCCGGATCCGCCGCCGCCAGCACGAGCAAAGAGCTCGATATTTGTCAAAAATAAATGTTCCATCGAGCTCCTTACTTTTAATTTATTATTTTAGAATTAAAATTTGACTTCAACTGGCTTTTCAATTGCTGCCCGTTCGCTTTCGCTAACGTCGAAGAATTCTTTATCAGCGTTAAATCCTAGCATTCCAGCGAAAATATTAGTCGGGAAAACTTTGCGCTTGGTATTGAACTGGGTGACGTTGGCGTTGTAGAAACGGCGCGAGGCAGCAATTTTATCTTCGGTGTCGGTAATTTGCGCTTGCAGCTCCATGAAGTTGCTAGAAGCTTTCAGCTCCGGGTAATTTTCGGATACCGCGAACAAGCTCTTGAGCGCCATAGTTAATTCGCCGTCGGCCTTGGCTGCTTCAGCCGGGTGTGTTGCTGACATGATAGCCGAGCGCGCCTCGGTGACTTTTTCGAAAACGCCGCTCTCGTGCGCCGCGTAACCTTTAACAGTTTCAACGAGGTTCGGAATCAAGTCGGCGCGGCGCTTCAACTGCACCGAAATACCGCTCCACGACTCGTCAGTTTTGATATTTAGCTTGACCAAGCTATTATACATGCCGATTACCGCGCCGATCACGACAACCAGCAGGATAACCACCACCGCTACGATTATTAGTACAGCAGCCATACTCCAATCCTTTCCTTTATACTTATGATTATAACGCTAAGAACTCGCCTGCGCAATAATAATATAGCGCTGGCGGCCCTCGCCCTCAGAGTAAGTGCGAATATCACTGTATTCAGCCGCTATCTGGTGGACAACCCGGCGATCAGCAGCGTTAATATGAGCAACATGCGAATCGCCGGTGCGGCGTACTTCTTCGATCCAACCGCGAGCCTTTTCGGCAATTTTTTCTTCGCGCTGCTTCTTATAACCGGCAATATCGACGATTACGCGAGTAACCGCCGCATTATTATTGCGCAGCACTGTCGATACCATGTATTGCAAGCTGCGTAGCGTCTCGGCATTACGGCCAATCAAAATACTATTGAGGTCGCTACTGGCAATGTCAATCGATAAAATATCATCCTGATAGCTAGTCTCGACCTCTATATTTTCGCCAAAAAATGACAAAATATCCTCGACAAATTTCTTGGCATAGGCAATTGACTGTTCTTTATCCATACTTCTCCTTTCCTACTTCGCCTTAATCCGCGTGATGTGCGCTTCTTTAGCTTTTTTCTCGCGGGTTTTGGCTTTTTTCGATTTTTTGGGAGCGCTAGACTCTTCGGCAATTTCGTGCATTTCTTCAGCATCTTTTCGCAGCAAGAAATGCTGCTGAGCGGCCGCCACCAAGTTAGACGCCGTATAGTAAAGCGCCAATGCTCCTGGCAGCCCCACCATAATCAAGAACATCATTACCGGCATAATCTTCATCATGCCGCGCGTCATAATACCGCTCATCTCGGTCGGATCGGCCTCTTTACCTTCGGCTGCTTCTTTCATCAGATCGCGGAAACGTTTTTGGTTTTTGCCAGCAGTTGGCGCGGTTTGCTTAGTGATAATATACTGAGTAATTGCCGATACGGCCGCCAAAGCCAACAAGAAAAAGTCAATGCCGTGGTTGCTAAAAGTTGTCTTGGTTAAATCGATAAATCCGAGCATTGTATGATTGAAATTAGCTGGATTCTGGATAATCGACTGAATGACATCAATATTCTTGATTGGCTCGTAAAGGTATTGGCTAATCACTTCGCTTTTGAGAGAGATAATGATCCTGATCACCTGGTAAAGCCCAATAAATATCGGCAACTGGATAACCAGTACTAACACCGAACGCATCGGCTTAATACCATAGCGTTTGTATAGTTCCATTTGCTGCATGGCTTCAGCCTGGCGGTCGCCTTTGGTGTTTTTCTTGATCTTAGCCAACTCCGGCTGCATTTTGCGCATCAGTTTGGTTTGGTTGAGCTGGCTTTTGATCAGCGGATACATCACAAACCGCAGAATAATCGTAAAGATAATAATCGCCAGCCCGAAATCATGCCACGGAATGATACTATACAATAACATTAGTGCGTTAAAAATCGGCTGGACAATCAATAATTGGAATAAATCATGCATAAAAGCCTCGTATTCTCCTCTCGGCAAGTACTTATCTATACCATTATATCATCTCTTTGGCTGGCAACTACCGAATCAAGCGATGATTTGCGCAAAAATAGCATCAAGCGATGATTTCAGATCGCCAGGCTCCAAACTTAACGCTTCGCCGTTGGTAACAATCACTGCGATATCGACGTTTTTAACGCGAGGTAAAACATCAACTCGCAAGCGTTCATAAACCTGGCGGCGGATACGATTGCGCCCAACTGCTGATTTATGAACTTTTTTACTAATTACTACTGCAAAGCGCGGCTGCTGGCGGCGGGGATTGGTAATATATCTGACCGTGAAATAACGCGACCTAACCGCTTGGCCGTTTTTGTATAAAAATTTCAAGCTGCCATGCCCGTGAAATCGATATTTTGACGCAATCATACAATAAATTCCATTATAGCAAAATAGCGCCGAAAATTAGCGCTATTTACCTGTAGTTACCTCGACTAGTTAGAGTGCGATACGAGCACGGCCTTTAGCCTGGCGGCGCTTGAGTACAGCCCGGCCAGCTTTGGTTGCCCGACGGGCACGGTAGCCGTGCGTCTTGACGCGGTGTCGAGTATGCGGTTGAAAAGTTCGCTTTGGCATAATGACAGTTATTATAGCAATTTCACGCTCAATAATCAATATTTGATTGCTAATCTGTCGAGATTATACTATCGCTATATAAATTATCCACATTTTTGGCTGGTTTGTCCACAAATTTAACAGGGGTGGCGCCAAATTGTGGAAAAACTCACCCCTGTTTAGTCGCCTACATAACTATTAATGAACGTAACGTTCTTATAGTTGTGGAAAACTCGTGAATCAGCTATCATAGAGATAAGTTATTAACAGCTTGTGAGGGTATAAGTTTTAGATGAATAATTCATTATGGCAAAGTGTCCTGGGGGAAATCGAGCTTTCGGTATCGCATGCGAACTTCAAAACCTGGTTTCGCGATACTGAGCTACTATCTTACGATAATGGCACGGCGACTATCGGCGTTGTTAATGTCTTTGCTAAATCACAGCTTGAAAAGCGTTTTGATACGCAAATCCGCGAAATCCTCAAGAAAAATAATCCTGATATCAAAGATGTTAATTACAAAGTCAAAAATACCAAGAAAAAAATCACTAGCCGCGAAACCACCGCTTCGCTGCGCGATCGCGCTAACGAGTTAATTAGCCGCGCGCCAGTTAACGCCAAAACGCCCACCGCCAATACCACCCTTAACCCGCGCTACACTTTTGATAATTTCGTGGTTGGTTCTTGCAACGACCTCGCCTACACTGCTTGCCAGGCAGCAGCCGCTAATCCTGGCGCTAAGTATAATCCGCTTTTCATCTATGGCGGCGTCGGTTTAGGCAAGACTCACTTGATTCAAGCTGTCGGCAACGCCATCATCAAGCGCGATCCCAAAATGAAAGTTGCCTATGTTAGCTCTGAAACTTTCATGAAAGAATTTCTCGATAGTATTCGTTTCAAAATCGCTGGCTTCAGCGATAAATATCGCAACGTTGACGTCTTGATCGTCGATGATATGCAATTCATCGCCGGCAAAGAAAAAACTCAAGAAGAATTCTTTCATACTTTTAATGCCCTACATCAAGCTAATAAGCAAATTATCATCAGCAGCGACAAGCCGCCGCGCAGCATTCCAACCTTAACCGAAAGGCTGCGCAGCCGCTTTGAATGGGGTATGGCGATTGACATTCAAATGCCTGATTTCGAGACTCGCTGCGTCATCATCGAGACCAAAGCTAGCATGTCCGGCGTGACATTAGAGCGCCAGACGGTCGAATATTTAGCGCAAAATATCAAAACTAATGTCCGCGAGCTAGAGGGCGCGCTTAATCAGCTGCTGGCTTATTCGGAAATGCGCGGCACTACACCAGATGCCGCCACCGCCGAAGGACTGCTCGGCAACGTTCGATCAACCAGGCCGCAACATCTAACCGCCAAGCAAATCATCGACAAAACCGCCCGCCACTTCCAAATTGACAGCAAAGAAATGTGCAGCAGCAAGCGCGACAAATATATCGCCACGCCGCGGCAAATCGCTATGTACCTGCTGCGCAGCGAACTACACATGAGTTTTCCGCGCATCGCTCAAGAGCTCGGCCGCAAAGATCACACCACGGCTATTCATTCGGTCAACAAAATTGAAAAGGCTATCAAGCTTGACCTCACTATCCGCGAACAAGTCGCCGAAATCCGGGAGAAACTTTATGCTTAAATACTGTGGAAATTTTGTGTACAGCTGGTTCAAAGCCCTGGGTAAAAATTGTGTTCGTTTATCCACTGTTTGGCGAGAGGCCTTGTTATCATTGTCGTCAAGGTGGACAAACTGCCTAGTTTTACTATGTGAAACTCACTCTTTTTCCGCTAGATTTTCTCAGGCTAAAATTCGTCAATTACCTCTGTTAATCAGCCACTTTTCCCCATTGTCCACAGCACCTACTATATACATCACTAATTATAAAAAGAAAGATAGGTAATAATTATGGAATTATCGGTCACACAAGAAAACTTTGCGCGAGCACTGGCAATCGTTGGCCGGATCGCTAGCAGCCGCGCCGGACTACCAATACTTGGCAATGTGTTGCTGCGAACCGAAGCTAACCGGTTATTGGTCGCTGCGACTAACTTAGAGATAGCAGCGACTTGCTATGTTGGCGCCAAAATTACTAAACCAGGCGAGTTGACCTTGCCAGCCAAACTAATTAGCGAGTTTATAGCTAGTCTGCCGCGCGGTACGGTTGATATAGTCAGCAAGGGTACGTCGATGACGATTTCGTCGGGTAATTATTCATCAATTATGTCGGGCGTTGACGCTGGCGAATTTCCAGAATTACCGTCGATTGATGAAAATCAAGCTGTCACCTACACTATCGCAGTAGCTGATTTCAAGCAAGCTGTTAGCCAGACGATTATCACTACTAGCAATGATACCTCGCGTCCAGTACTAACCGGCGTTTATTGGCACACTGACGGCGGTAAATTGTATCTAGCGGGCACTGACGGCTATCGCTTAGCGCAGCGCCGCCTATTCGATACTACTAGCGAGATTGCGGCAATCGTACCGACGTCGAGCCTGCAAGAGGTGCTGCGAACAATTTCGGATGGCACTGACCAAGTCGAAGTACTGTTTGACGACGAGCAAGTCCGCTTCCGGGTCGATGACTCCGAGATTACCAGCCGTTTAATCGAAGGCAGCTATCCGAAATATCAGCAGTTAATACCAGCAACCTCCGAAACTCAAGCGCGAGTCAAGATGGATGATTTTTCGCGAATTGTGAAGATCGCTGGCTTGTTTGCGCGCAATTCTGGCGGCAGCGTGACAGTGACGGTTGACGGCGAAAAGAATAATATTAGTATTCACTCAATTGCTAGCGAACTTGGCGAGAATACTAGCTCGGCTGATGCTGAGGTTACTGGCGGCGGTGTTCTTACGTTGAATTCGCGTTATATCACCGACGCGCTTGGGGTTATCGATGGCGATAGCGTTGATTTCCGGTTTAGCGGCAAACTGTCGCCATGCGTTTTGTCGCCGGCAAGCGAAAATTCGGATTATATCCATATAATTATGCCTCTGAAGAGTTAATATGAAGATTTTGCGATTGGCGGTGCAGAATGTTCGCGTTCATTCGCTGAAAATGCTTGATTTGGAGCCAGGAACGACGCTAATATCTGGCCCGAACGGTTGCGGCAAGACATCGCTTATCGAGGCTTTATATATCGCTTTGCGCGGCAAGTCCTTCCGCGGCAGCGACGAATCGATTTGTTCGTACGGCACTCAAATGTATCAGATAGACGTAGCTACTGATGAACTGCAATATCGGGTGACTTATCAAAATCAAGACGGCGCCAAGCGCAAACAGTTCGTGGTTGCTGGCAAAAAACACGGCCGCTTACCTTATGCTCTCAAATATCCGATTGTGTTGTTTGAGCCGGATACGCTGCGGATTGTTAACGGTTCGCCGCAGCGCCGCCGCGATTTTTTGGACGGGTTGATCCAGCAATACGACCAGTCATATTCACATGAGTTGAGCCGGTATAATCGCGCTCTATTGCAGCGTAATAAGCTCCTCAAGGATCCGCTAATTAACGACGACGAATTATTCTCTTGGAATCTGATACTGAGCGATTACGGCGCTAAAATTATTAGTAAGCGCCAAGCGGTTTTGAACGATTTTAATAGTAAAATAACTGCAATTTATCAGAGTATCGCTGGCACGAGCGATGTTATTAGCTTGAAATATTCCCACGAAAGCCGCGTGTCGGCGCAAAAACTGCTCAAGGAATATGAAGAGAAAATCACTTACGACAAAGCAGTTGGCGCGACCAGCACTGGGCCGCATCGGCACGATATAGCGATTGGATTTGGCGATAAACCTGCTGCCAAAGTTGCCTCTCGCGGCGAGGCGCGGACGATTATTTTGGCGCTGAAATTTCTCGAGGCAGCTTATATCGAGCAGCAAACTGGTAAAAGGCCGTTAATTTTGCTAGATGACGTCTTTGGCGAGCTTGATCGACACCGCCAAAAGCGGCTGATGAGCGAGTTTGTCGATAACCAAATCGTGATGACGAGTACTGGCGATTAGTACTTATGATTGTTTACTCGTACCTATCGACTTTGTTCGTGTTGCCGATGTTATAATTCGGCATGAGCGGCCGCTGTGTAGTGATGTCGATAGTGTTAGCTTTATTGAGAGTACTTTGCGGCGCCGAGCAGTCGTATTTACTGATTGAAATCAGCGGCTTGCATTTAACTACCCATTTCGAGTCTTTCTTCTCGAGGACGATTTTCAGGGTGTCTCGATTTAGGTCGGTGCCGGAGCCGTTAAATACCAAGGCGGCAATCGCCCAGTCGCCTTTTTCTAGTACAGCTTCATTTTTGATAGTGTAAAAGGTACTTATTTTGCTATTGCTGCCCAGGATAGCGCTATCTATAGCTTTTTTGTTCTCGTTTGTCAGTTTTTGCAAGTACGAATTAGTATATTTGTAGTCGAGAGAAACGCTTTTTTTGTCCGAGCCCAACAATATTCCTCGTTGTAAAATTGACACGATATTATCTTTACTCTTGGCTACTAAAAAGTAAGTGCCTTTCGGCAAGAAATACTCTTTGCCGGACTGAATGGATTTTTCGATAACTGTTTTGGTAGGAGCGATGGTATTTTCGGTCTTGGTGTCAGTGCCTTTATATAGTATAACGCTAGAATATTTCGATGAATCGAATGAGATTGTCAAATACTGGCGAGAAGTAATTACTGCCAATATAATCATCAAAACAGTAAATGCAGAAAAAGCGGCGGCAATTATAATGATTTTCTTCTTCGGCGTCATAAATTATTCTCCTAGATGGCTTTTATAATCGGCATATTCTATCTGATAATCGCTTAATTTGATACCCATAGATACTAACCGCAGCGTGGCTTTGTAGCGGTATTGCGGCGATTCGGTACGAATAACGATTATTGGTCGGTCGTCTTTCTTGTAGTAACCAACCGAATAGTAAGGATCTTTGATTGGTAATTTAGCGACTACCGGATATTTTTCGGTGAATTTTTTGCCAGCTTCGCGGATTTGCTGGCCAGCAATAGCTTCAACTTTATCGTATTGATCCATGTGCTTTTTCTGCCATTGGCGAGCTTGATCTGATTGCGGCATGAGCTCGATAATGACAGTATACCGTGGTTTGGTAGTGGCGTTAACCTCTGTCTGGCTGCTGCGGAAGCCGTCTTTGGCGACCGTGATTGAATAATCGCCTGGCGGCAGGTAGTTGGTGCCGTTTTTGCCGGCATGCTCGGCCTTAGTTTTTTTATCTTTGAAAGTGATTTTCGCATCGTTAGGAGCGACGGCAAGTTCGACTGGGGTTTTACCCGATCGGTCGATAGCGGTGTAAATTTGATAAATTAGCGCACCAACAATCGCAATGATAGCGAAAATGATAGTGATAATAATAGTTTTGCGTTTATTCATGCTGATATCCCTGATGATGTTGTTGATGATGATTTCTTTCTAAACCACATTGCATTATCCCAGTCGAAACCTTCGCCAGCGGCACTTGGAGCCTTTTCGCCGTAGCTAGCAGAGGCATATTTGCTTTCGAAGCCGTTAATTTCACCGACATATACCCATACGTGTCCTAGCGAGAAGGCAACGTCGCCTGGTTGGAGTTTATCATCAGTGAATTTACTGCCGTCTGGTTGGTATGTGCGGTTGGCATAACCGAGTAATTGCCAATTAAGGATAGCCCATTGTAGTTGGTTGACAGTACCACCACCCTTAGCATCGTAATTGTATGTCTTGTCAAAACCGCTATCATAGAGTAATGTTGTGACAAATACACCGCAATCAACGCCCCTCATCTCTTCACTACTTGGTTGACCAGTGTAGCGCCCGTCTTTTACAGCACTATCCATAGCTGCAACGTAGTCGTCTTTTCGTTGGGTGCGAGGTTCATGATGCAGCTCTTTCCAGGCGTATTTGAGAGTATAACCTTGTAGTCCTGAAGCTCCGCCACTGCCACTGCTGCACGACGCGGAAGTGCCTGGCAAGGCAGCCCCAGATGAGCTAAGTGACGAACTGTCTTTGTATTTGTCATAAAGAGCTTTGGCGTTGGATTGACGTTGGCTAAGCGCGCTGCCGCCGCTTCTTTCGAATGTTGCTTCAAACACCACGGCGGCCTCTTCGGGAGTCGAGGTTGCTCTGACGGCATCGGCAACCCCGCCGTTAGTAGATGGGTGGTCTTTCCATTCGTCGGTCAAGCCCATTTCCCAAGCTAGGTAACGTAATTGAATCGCTAGATCATACGGGTCGCCATTCATATCGGCTGCGAATTTTACTACTCCATTGTTCCAGCGGTTATCATCCCATTGGGCGATACCAATATGCGTACCATTAGAGGCTCTAGGATCGACGTTTGGTGATGATTCTACCTGGAGGTTACCGACGACACCAGCAGCCTGAGCTAGAGTTAATTTGGTACCGTTGCCAGCACTCATCAGATAACCTAGGGCGGTTTCTGGATTGTCTGATAGCATTTTGACCACGCCGCCGCCTTTGGTTGGTGTTGCGCAACAGTTAGTGGTACTACTGGATGAAGCTGTAGTCGACGCAGTAGAGGCGGTCGCGACTGAGGCGCCAGCGTAGCCAGCCATCTCGTCGAGAGCGCCTTGCATGAAGGCTATATATGCTTCAGTATCGTTGCCACCCTTTTCTTTATCAGCTGGATCTTTTGGCGGAGCATATTTATTTGCATATGCTGTCATACCTTGGTCAATTTCATCAGAAAACACTGCTCTATCGTACGAAAACCAGTCGCCGCTATCGACGTTTTTGTTTTCTTCAGCCTCAGCGTCGACGCTAGCCTCGAAAGAAGTCCACATATACCAGTTTCGATCGGCTTCTACAACGTGCGGCTGTGAGTCGGTTGCAGTGCGTCCAAAAGCATTGTGTCCCTGCTGTAGTTTTATCTGAGCGCCTTCTACGGTCGTTGTTGCTAATGATGACTCCATCATAGCATGCGCATATGCCAAAAACGGGTTAATGTTTGCCTTTTTAGCGCTAGCTATAGCTTTTTGGCTAGTGCCTTTTAGCGGGCTATCTGGCGCGTGAGTTTCAATGTATTTCTCGATTGCGTCTGCCATTTTTGCAGCGTCTAGATTAGGATAGGTCATACCGTTTGGTGCGCCGCTGCCAGGGCTGACTGACGATAAATCGGTACCCGACCCTGTCGAGCAGGCGGCATTGCTGTCATAGTATTCTATATTGTTAATAGATGAGTTGATATTTAGTTTCTCTAGTGCAGCTGAAGTGGTTTGAGTGTAGGTACTCGCTAGTATGATTGCCGATAGTATAATAGACAGTGTTTTTCGCATACTAATCTACCAATTTTTCGGAGCACTCCTCGTCCAACGCAGCGCTAAGTGTACGTGGTTACATGTGTCGTCATGAGGCACCAAGCCAGCACTGGACAATTTGCCGTCCATTCCCGAGCCAGCACGATTGCCACAACCTTCCTGTCCGACACCAGCGCCTTGCGGTAGAACTTTGCCATCAAGGAGATACTGTAGCATGTCTATAGCGTTCTGGTCGCCGCCGGTTGTCGCTGTGCCATTTATCATCGCTATGTCGACAGCTTCTCCAACAGGGTGCAAACTGTAATTGTTGGTGTTTTCACGGACTAGCGAAGATATGTATATAGGATATTTTTTAGCTATATATAATATGGTTTGAAGTAATCTTTTGTCGACCGTCACACCGTACGCCGCAGGTTGTCCATTTGCCATATTTTGGAACTGATCGCCATCGTAGGTAATATTTGGATTATCGACAATCTGTTTGGCCAGGCTAATAACGTCGCCATCTGGCAAGGTGGCGCCAGGGCCGCTGGTGGTTGATCCTGAGCCTGAACCTGCTGCCGATTTCGTTTTATCTGGATCCTCATCCATACCATCGACAGTGCGTTTGTCGATTTGGTATAAGTTATACAGGGCGCGCTGCCGGCTGTCGACGGTGCATTCTTTGGTGTTTATGATGCTAGCTTGGTTGCAAGTGTCTATCCAGTCTTGCAGTTCGCTATTACTCTTTACCTTGCCGTCTTCGTCGATATCGCCGGAAGCGCTTAATTCGCTAGCTACTTGATCAGGTTCTATACCCATATAATCAGTTGGTACACCGTATTGAACGTCGCAGGCTGGACCGACAGCAATGTCTTTTTCATTGGCTAGTACGGAGTTTTGCGTGCATTTGTTCTCGTCAATGATATTTTTGGCATAAGCTGATGGATTAAATAAATTAAACAGCGACGAAGTAGATATCGACGAGATAGCCGACACGAACGCTAATGGACTCGATGCCATACCTAAATACGGTACGAATCGTATAGCGATTGACCCCAGGAAAGTATTCGGACTAGAGATGTCGAATGGGCTGTGTGTTAAGCGGTCTTCTTCGGCCAGGGCAATACGCTCGGGCTGGACAATTTGTTCGTCGAAGGCAACTTTTTGCTGGACGGTTAGTGGTGCATTGCCAGTGTAACTGGCTTGGTCGGCCATGCTGTTTGATAAGCCCACCCCAGTGATGTCGCCGACATCAGTGCCGGTTGCTCCCTTGGTTTTGTCGCCTAGGAAGTATTCGGCTAATGCTTTCATGTCTACCCATTTGGTGAATGCGTCAATAGAGGTCTGTACAATAGTTCCCATGACTGAGCTTAGTTTTTCTTGTACGGTGTCAAATGTCAATAAACCCTCAATTAGGAGTTCTCCCCCTACCCAGGCCCAGCCAATCGGCCCTAGTCCAGCCCTGAGGCCGTCAAAAACATCGACGCCGACTTCGGCTGCTGTCGAGCCGATCAGGTCGCATCCCATTTTGACAGGCTCGCTATTGACAACACCTAGATAGGTGGCTAGAGTGCCGCCAACTCCTGGTATATACGGCGACGAGCTGCCAGCGGTGCCTAGACCCATAGTATATTTCATCAGTTTAGCGTCGGTAGCGGGTTTTTTGATAGTACCGTCGGACTTAGTATATGATTGAGTGAGGATAGTCGCTACGTTATTAACCATTTCTGGAGTGGCCTCGCCCTTTTTGATGGCATCAGCGGCTGTCAAAACGGTATAACCTAGTTTAGCGTACTGGGCGATTCGAAAAGCCTTATTGATATTGACTGCCACATTTGGCGCCTTGGCTGCCGCGCAGATTCCTTGAGCCATCATTAGCTTGACGTCGTTCCCTTTCTTTTTGGTGGCTTTTTTGGCTTCTTTTGTAGCGTAATCACCAGCTTGTTCGGCGATTTCTTTATTCAGTTTATCAGCCGCTTTGTCTTCTATTTTCGTTAATTCGTCTGTGGCTTCGGTTAGAGCTTTTCTGGTTTTTTTGGAGTTTAACTTTTCTGCTACTTTTTTGGTGACGCCTATTTTCTTGAGAAACTTGACCGCGGCGTCGTCAACCCAGTTCACCCAGCGCGGGTTAAAAGCACGCCGGAAAGCGTTGCGGAGTTTAGGATTATTGCGTAATGCTTTTTTGAAGTCTTTGGCAGATATCTTCTCGCCGTCTATCAGATAGTGAGCTGGCCGTTTGCCGCCGATTAGCTTGCCTTTTTCGATAACTTCGCCGGCTTCGTCGAGAGCCTTGACGCCAGCCTTATCAAGCTGTTTTAGCTGGTAATCGGTCGGTTTGTGAAAACGGCAGGCGATTTTGACCAGAGTACAAGATCCAGATGTGGCGTCATCAGCCAGGCGCCGTGCTAAAATTCGGTTTGATCGCGACGATGATGTATATTGCTGCTGATCGATATTGGTGACGATTGACTCTTTGATGGATACCAGTAACGAGCCCATGATGCTAGTCGACGAACCGATACCAACGGCACCGACCAGTAGCATGCTGGCTACCGCGCCAGTCGGTCCGAAGCGTTTGAGTTTATTCATAGCCGAAAAGCCGCCTGATTTACCCTTGCCCTTTTTAGGCTTGTTTAGGTCTCTCGAGGTGTTATCGCGCCAGCCGTCTTGCTGCTGCGACTGCTTCTCTTTGTTATTGATATTGCCGGCGGCGTCGCCACTATTATTACCGCTACTGCTAGCCGCTTCGTTGTCGCGTTTGGCTGGTTTTTTATTCTCCATCCTCGACAAATTTCGGCTGACGGTATCATCCCAGTGCGCCTGGCTCGGCGACATTTCGCGCTCCCAGGCGTCGAAATCGTCGGCATGACCTTGGTCTGTGGGTGTATGCATCTGACGCTCCCACTGGTCAAAGTCGTCGGCGTTGTCTTGGCTGGTGTCTGGTCTTTCTCTTGTACCTAGCGGCATAATCTTATTATAACCTTTTTAAGCTATTATGTCTGCTCCTCGGCAGCGGCTGCGGCGGCTTGTTGTAGCGTTGCCTGCGGGTTGGTGGTAATCAGGCCAGTTTCGGTGTCGCTGGCGACAATCTGGATATGAACGTGATTCTGCCCGGCAAAGAATAACCCCTGCCCGACCGGGAAGTTAGCTAAGCGCTTGCGTTCTTCTTCGGTTAATTTGAAAACGTCGCCAAGCACATCGACAGCGCTCGACGATTGCTTTAGTAGTAACTGCATTGATGAGTTCGAAACAATGGCGCGGCCCATTTTGCTGCCCATGAAGTCCTCGACGTCCTGAGTGATGGTTGTCAGGCCCAGGTAATATTTACGAGCGCGCTTGGCTAAACTAAACATAAAGTTCGCCGAGTCGTCATATTTCATCAGCTGCCAAGCCTCATCGACGATTAACATGCGCTTTTTCTGCTGGGTACGGACAATATTCCAAATGTGGCTAAGGACGATATACATGGCTACCGGCCGCAATTCGTCCTCGAGGTCGCGAATGTTAAAGACTACCATATTGTTGTTGATATCAATATTGCTCTGCTGGCTAAAGATGCCAGCAAACGTACCGGTAGTGTATTTGCGCAGGCGCTGCGCCAACTGCGGGCCGGTACCGCCCATGTGTAGTAAGGTATCGTATAGATCGCCCATTGTCGGCGGTACTGAAGTATGTGTCAATGGATCGCTAGTGATGCCGACACGAGCGTAAGTATCAATCAAGCCTTGGTCGAGGTCGGCCTCTTCGGATGGCGATAAGCCGATACCAGCACTATTAGCCGAAGCTCCGCCCAACATCAGCCGCAGCAACCCGTGCAGCGTCACTAGATTGGCGCGCAAAGCGTCGTCGGCTTCTTCGTTGTCGATAACTTTTGGCAGATCAAAAGGATTAATTCGCGTGTCGCTGCTGAGGCTGAGCCGAATATAGCTGCCGCCAACAGCGTCACTTAGCCGCTGGTACTCGTTTTCTGGGTCGATAATCAGGATATCGGCACCCATCATCATGCTGCGAAGAGCCTCTAGCTTGACAGTAAACGACTTGCCGGCGCCGGACTTAGCGAATACTACCATATTGGCATTTTCTAGTGTATAGCGGTCGAAAATCACCAGACCATTATTGTGCATATTGATGCCGTACAAAATACCGTTTTCTTGGGTTAAGTCGGCGCTAGTGAATGGGAAGCTGGTGCTGACGGCGCCAGTGTTCATATTGCGGCGAATTTGTAGTTGGTCGCTCATTTGCGGCACCGTACTGTTGAGGCCTTGTTCTTGCTGGCTAGAGGCGGTTTTGCTATAAACCAGCATTTGCCCGAAGAATGTCTCGATCGAGTGCTGTACATAGCCTAATTCCTCTAAGCTATCGCCGTAAATAGTTACGTACAGGCCGTAGCGGAAAAAGCGCTCTGATCCCACTTGCAGCTCGTCGCGCAGTTCCTCGGCGTCCTGCAAGGCAGCTTCTTTGGCTGGGTCGCGCGTCTTGCCTTTTTCGGCATTAATCGCCATATCGGCCTCTAGCTGAGTAACTTTTTTGCGCAAATTTTTGAGGACAATCGCTGTATCGACAGGATAAATAAACATGCTGATATCGAGGACTTGATCAATGTTGATTAATCCCGATAGCCAGCCCGTATACAACCGGCGCGGATAACCGTAGACATACATAGTACGGCCGTATTTGGTGCCGATACGGAAATAAGCCGAATGGATTTCGAGGCTGCTCGGCGCGATTAAGTCGCGTAGCGTGGTCATACCCTTGAGGAAAGCTTGTTCGACCTCTGCCTGCTCGCGCTCGCGCTGCTGGGCGGCGATATCTAGCGGATCCATCTTTTTCTTGCGGGCCATCACCTAACCTCCTCGCGGGTGTATGGATTATTACCTTCGCCCTTGCGGACGTATAGCGACGCTACATCGCCAAAGTCGTCAAGCGGCTCTCGTACAGCTGTGTCTGGATTATATATATTATAATATAATTCGCCTAGCTGCTTGGTATTGAGCTGAATAGAATAAACGCCGACGCGCATTAGCCCGCCAATCACCGAATCAACGCGGTTTTTGATTTCTTCTTTGGCTTTGGCGTAGGTTTGGGTGTCGATTTTGGTGACATTTTCTTTCTTGCTGCCAAATAATATCGAGAATATACCCTTGCTCTGTTGGACGATATTGGTAACGTCGCCAGTCGGAAAATACGGAATAACCACAAAAAAGCTTTTGTCCATGATGTTAGCTTCTTGCGATAAAACATCAATAAAGTTGATATAATCGTCCATCAATACGCCCAGCAGCATGTTATCCTGGTCGCGCCGCAGAGCGTCGAGCTTATCGAGATACGGGCCGATATCAACCCGCTGCGAGCGAATGAATATTTGAATTGGAAAATACAAAGCATTGAGGAAGTCTTGATAGCTTAGTTCGACGCCGTCGCGTTCGCGCGAGCTCATCAGGTCGAAGTTGATCGATTTGCAAGCAACAATAGCGCGAAACGATCCGTCGTTCATCACCACCATGCTGTCGCGTAATTCTGAAAAAATCAGGGAATTTTGGGTGCTAGTGGCCTTTGGCTGTTCTTTACCTTTGCCCTTTTTCGGGTCGGTCGATGATGATGGTGCGCCAGGATTGCCAGCGGGGTCGCCTGGTGCCGCGATATTTTGCCCAGAACCAGCAACAGCCGGCGGCATTGGCGCTGGCATTGGTGCTTGATTCGGCGATAAATTGTTTGGCGGCACCCCCACTCCTTTCTTTGCCTAGCGCAGCGAAATAAATACTTCGCTGTCTTCTTTCTTCTGTTTGACTCGATCTACTTCGTGCTGCAGGGCAGCGATCGACAAGCCGCTATTATTAGCTAAACTAATTATATCATCTGAAGCCGCTGTTGCGCTAGCGTTTGCTGTTGGTTCGGCTGGCTTGGTTGGCTCTGTTGAGCTAGCTTGAATAGGATTGTTAGCGGTTGTGTTGCTTTGCTGGCTCGTAGGCTGGATAACTGATTGGTGAATGGTCGGGTAAGGGTTGAATTTTGGTAAACGTTCATCGTTTTGCGCGGCCGTATCACCGACGTTATCATTATCAAAGGCTTGAGGCGCCTGAGGCGGTACCGCCTGGCTGGTCATCGGCTGCGGTGTTGGCGCTTGCGTCTGCGCTTGATAATACATATTTTGGATAATTCGGTCGTGGCGCTCTTGGTCTGCCCGCGAAATCATAGCGTCGAACTTTCTGGCGACACTGCCGTCTTCGTCGAGCATGCCAACTGTCTGCTGAGCTGCGTAATATTGGTCTGACACCATCGAACTGTTCGGGGTTGGTTCGGTAGTATGGCGGATTGACCAACCCTTGGTGTCGGCGATATCTGCTAGGTACGACAGGCGCTTTTCGGTCTCCATCTGCGATAAGTCTTTTGTCAGATGCTCGTCGACGGCTTTTGGTACGGTTATCTCGATCAGCGATTCGATACCGTCGGGCGACCAGACGCGCTTGCGCGGCTTCAACCTATAAGAGATAATAGCTGCTACATAGATCTCCATCGGCTGATCCTTGCGCAGCGGCAGTGCCAACACGGTGAAAAATATGATAACTGGCAAAGGAATAATTGCCAAACCGATAAATACCTGGCCCAAGCCCCAAGCTAAGGCGACAGCAACAGCAGCAATTATCAGGTAGATGAACTGCCGGAAGCTAAACGGCCCAATCAGCTTGTCTTCTGCCTCGACGTCTTGTGCGACTTTATATTCTGCCATACTGCTTATTATAGCGCATAAAACATTTTATGAAGCTACTAATGCTTTGGTATGTACAATCCGCTACTGGTTTGGGTGAATGTTTGCCCATTATGCGTCGTTGTGCCTCCCCCAGAAGAGTCAGAACTGCTGCTATTGCTAGAGTTACTAGATCCGCTGTCGCTTCCAGGGTCGCTACTAGAATTAGACTTAGAAGCATCAGGAGTGTTGCTAGGTTTTGGCGGCGGTGTAGAATTTTGAGGACCTTGTCCTCCGCTACCAGAGCCTGGATTCGGCGGCGGAGTACTACCTTTAGGACTAGGGCTACCACTAGAACTACCACCAGATCCCTGACTACCGCCAGTACCCTGACCGCTGCTGGCACCATGGGTTTGTTGCTGCTGCAAAGGAGTAATCTTATTAATCTCCGCGCGTACCGAAGCTGGAACGGTGCCAGCTGTTTTGGGATCTTTTTCTAATGATGCCCGGGCATTTATTAGCGATCGCATGTAGGAGCTATCGGCGTTTTGGCGAACTTGGTCTGCTGAGAATTTCACCATCCTCCTTACAGCATCTGCATCTGCATTAGCCAAGCCTGAACCACTGGCTTTGTTCTTGATATAATCTCCCATAGCTTCTTCTTCGTTATAAGTACCCTGCTTGATAGCTTCTAGCTGCTTACCGCCTAACCACGGTGCTTTCTTGGCACCAGACTCAGCGATAGCGTTGGCGGCTTCTTTTTGCAGCGAGGCGTCCCCGAATGATGCCGAAGCTTCAGCCAGGTCGGATGCTTGTTTGCTGGTCATATGCGGAGCTAAGGCCTGCATAGCAGCGCGCCGCTGATAAGATGATATACCCTTCAGGTCTACTGGCACTATATCGCCTTTTGCATTTTTAGTGAAGCCGGTGGCTATCTCGGCCAGGCGATCAGACGACATATTGTTGTCAGCGATCCAGGCGTTGGCAGCCTTCATACGTTCGTTGTCTTCCGCTAATGCTGCTGCAGAGCCGGCTAGTTTGCGCTTCTGGCCGAAATCACCGCTCATGGCATTTAATCTTCTGTTGGCTCCTGATCGCCAGTTTCTAGGGTTGACAAACCCTCCTTTACCTCGATAAGTGCCGCCGCGTATCTGAGCGTTCCTAAGCTGTGCCTTTTCGCGGCGATGCTTACCAAACTGGCTAGTGAGTTTGTTTTCTCGCCACTTGCCGACCTTGTCGGTCAGTCTATCTCGGCCCTTGTTCATCTTTTTATTAGCCCAGGCAATTGCCCCGCCAATACCGATGATTTCAACGGCGCTTCTGACTAGTTTCGGTACGATCAGTAATGGTGCAAACACCAGCAAAGCGACAATAGATTGCATGATAATATCTTTTTCGTCGAGGCCGCTACCGAGAATCCTTGCTGCTAAATTACTAGCACCAAAAACTAGTCCCACCATCGGATAGACCATCAGAGAGGCTTTGAAAGCACTCCACCATTTTTTGTACAATCCCTCGGTATTTGGCATTATCATCGCGACGAATGCTAGCGGCGACAGTACGATACATAGGATGATGATAGCTTCCCGCACGCCTAGTAAGAAAATTGTAGTCACTGCCGTGATTACCACGAACAGTAACATCGAAATTACTGTTGCTAGCGCAAAATAGCCGACCGTTAGCACTAGAGCGAGTCCAGCGATTTTGTTAATCCAGCCACTGTCACTGTTTGACCACTCGCCTGCTGGTATATCGCCGACGGCAGCGGTCGAGACAAAGTTGAAAGCGCTCGACCCGACGACATTCGACAGGTCTACTAGTAATCCGCATATGTAGAATGATGCATTAACCACTATTACACCTACTATTAATTTTGGCAGCATGCGTTTAATACCGTAATTATCTAAACCGTATCCAGTCATCTGCGAATAGATGACAAACAGGAAGAACACCACGAAGAGGATATTCGCATAATCGCGAATCTTCGACCAATATGAATAAACTGATCCCTCAGATGTGTCGCCTAGAATACTTTTGGCGTTGATAGTTAACATATCGACTAATTTCGCGCGTGCTCCCTCTGACATACTAGCTAGGGTGTTGACAATCGGGCAGACTATCCAACCGATGTAATCGATTTTACAGTTTTCTTGGTCTTCTTCGTTAGCTCCATTTCCTCCAGTACTACCCCCTAGTGGATCTGTGACCGGATCTTCTGTAGAAGTCGCTCCGCTTCCGGAAGAAGATGACGGATCTGTGCCGCTTAATACGCCGGCGGCGTATTTACAAGCTTCTACATATTTTTCTCCTCTAGCAGAGTAACGGGTTTCGCAATACTTACCATCACCTTTATGCTGTGCTCCTACCTGGCAAGCTTTTTGCTGCATTGGGTATTTCTTTTTACAATCTTCGTATGATCCAGATCCAGATGTACTAGGTTTAGGCTTTTGTTTACTTTTTAGAAAAGCTTTGTAAGCTTGGACCCAATCAGAGTTTTCAGAACTCATATGACTCTTTATCATTGCTTTACAAGAAATTTCTATACCTGAGGTAACATATGAACCGCTTGTCGTATTGAACGGGTGCACCTTATGGTCTTTATCTTTAAGTCTATAGACATGACTTTCTCCACTACCGTCTTCACCATTTATCAAATAGAAAGTATAGTCGTCTCCAGTCTTATCACCCTCTTGTATATCTGTACCCAAAACACCCATATCTGTATATCCGCCGCATGAATTATTGTTTTTGTCGTAAAGTGATTGAGCACCGTAATAGTAGGCATAAGAAGCTAGTGAAAATTTAGTTACAATAACATTTTTTACTTGGCCAAGATTAACAGTTAAATCTCCAGAGGAGGATGAGCCACATTGATTTCTGTTGGGAGTAATTGGTGCTCCCATATTACAAAAAATACTTCGAAGACTGACACCTTGCCAACCTCCTTGATTAAGGACACCTCTAGCTGTAGCGATTGTGTAATGGCTGCAGGTCATGTCATCATTGTTATCACCAATCCATCCTGAGGCTGCCTTGATATTATCACCTCTAATATTAACGTCAGCAAAAATATCAGTATTTGTGCCTTCTGTTTTTACGAGAATTTCATCACTATATACTTCATCCGATTTATCACGTAGGCATGTAGCAAGTGTATTTAGCCTTAATCTTTTTAATGCTTCATTGTCTATAGACTGCGTAGAATAAAAAGGATCACCCTTCTTAGCTGTGACGCTGTGATTTAGTACTGACGCCACAGATGTCAACGAGACGATTGCGGCTAGCAGTATTAAACACAGTTTTTTTATTACTCTCATGGTTATTATATAGTTTATCAATATGCAATATAAAATACCAGCCGTTTTGACTGGTATTTTATCACCGTATGTTGATAAGTGCAGGTTAACCTTCGAATTTTCTGACAAATGCGTCGACCAAAACCATTCGTTCGTCGTAGTTTTTTTTCTCTGGTGGTTTAAAATCAAACTGAATTTCTAGTCTGTCTTGATCTGGATGCAATGTTTTATAATCAGCTTGGCATATTTTTGGATTCAAATTAGTATCAGTTGTCCAATGAAAGATTTCTCTTACTATTTTGTTCGACCCTGGGTATTCGTTGTATTTTGATTGACGACCGTTACTAGCAGTTACGAGTTCACCTTCTCTATAAAACCTATCACCTTTTGTAAGTGCTCCCTTGAGGCCGCATGTGCCTAGGGTAAGCTTGCTGTTATTCTCGATTCGTAATTTTACCCATTCTAGGAATCTAGGTATATTACCTTGAGTAGGGTCGGCTATTGCTGTTTTAACAAATTCTCCTGTGACATATTCTTTGAGTCTGTTAGCAAATTTTTTTGTCTGCGCCTCTCTTTCTGCTTCTCTTCTCTCCTCTTTCTTTGTTTCATCCTCTTCATTTTTCATGGCTCTTTCTGCGAGGAGATCAATTTGTTGTCTTATTTGTTGAATAGTCGCTTCATCAACGCGTAGTAAAGGATTGGTGAGATCGTTGAGAATTTCTGTAGAAGTTACAGCTAGTTTATCGCCAATACCATCTTCGCTGTCTCCGCTGTCTTTAACCTCGTCTGCTATGGTTTGCCAGTTCGGGAATGTAAACTTCTCTCTCAACTCTTCAGCTGAAATAAGTTCTGCAGGATCTGGAAGTTCTATAGTTGGTTGAGTGGTTTCAGTTGGTGTTGGTGTAGGTTGTGCGTCAGCTGTCTCCATCGGTATATTTGCGGTACTCGGGCTGGCTGGTTTATTTTCAGCAGAGTATTTACCACCAGAGCAGGCTGTGAGTGTTGCTAATGCACCAGCAACCCCTGCAACTTTTAGTAGCTCGCTGCGGCTAACCTCTTTATTGAGTATACCCCTTAGTAGATCTGGACTTTTTACCATAAAACTTCAATCCCCTCCTTCGGGATTAGTGG
>ERZ773214.517-NODE-517-length-24812-cov-19.861332_pt1 | contig 24812 bp, 19 predicted proteins | sample MGYA00511238_ERZ773214 | MGnify/ENA primary metagenome ERZ773214 (study PRJEB29015, sample SAMEA2738157) | human oral metagenome | biome: human oral; feature: human-associated habitat; material: saliva | place: China | collected 2259 ... | reverse complement strand
AGTACATCATGCGCGACGTGTCCGGCGGCTGGATTATCCGCTACATGCACTCCACCGGCGCATCTTTCTTCTTCATCGTCGTGTATCTGCACATGTTCCGCGGTCTGATTTACGGTTCGTACAAAAAACCGCGCGAATTGGTGTGGATTTTCGGTTCCCTGATTTTCTTGGCATTGATGGCAGAAGCGTTTATGGGCTACCTGCTGCCTTGGGGGCAAATGTCCTTCTGGGGCGCACAGGTGATTATTAACCTGTTCTCCGCCATTCCTGTCATCGGTCCTGATTTATCCACTTGGATTCGTGGCGACTTCAACGTTTCCGATGTTACCCTGAACCGCTTCTTTGCGCTGCACGTTATCGCTGTGCCGATAGTGTTGCTCGGTTTGGTCGTGGCGCACATCATCGCCTTGCACGAAGTAGGCTCGAACAACCCTGACGGCGTGGAAATCAAGAAACTCAAAGATGAAAACGGCGTTCCGCTCGACGGCATTCCCTTCCATCCATACTACACCGTCAAAGACATCTTGGGTGTTGTCGTATTCCTGATTGTTTTCTGCTCCGTATTGTTCTTCGCTCCTGAGGGTGGTGGCTACTTCCTTGAAGCCCCGAACTTTGACGCGGCAAATGCGCTGAAAACACCGCCACACATTGCACCAGTATGGTACTTTACCCCGTTCTACGCTATTTTGCGTGCGATTCCTTCATTCCTCGGTACTCAGGTTTGGGGTGTAATCGGTATGGGTGCGGCAGTTGTCCTGATTGCCCTGTTGCCTTGGTTGGATAAAGGTGAGGTGAAATCTGTCCGCTACCGTGGTCCGATTTTCAAAATTGCATTGGTTTTGTTCATCATTTCCTTCATCGGCCTGGGTATCTTGGGTGCGTTAGTAGCAAATGATACCCGTACCTTGGTTGCGCGCATTCTGTCCGTTGTCTATTTTGCATTCTTCTTAGGTATGCCGTTCTACACCAAACTGGATACAAACAAACCGGTTCCAGAACGTGTAACCATGAGCACCACTAAACAAAAAATCATGTTCTTTGTTTATGTCGGTATTACCGTCATCGGTGCTTACCTGTTTGCAACCAATATCTGATGAGGGCAGCGAAAATGAAACATACCCTGAAAAACTGGTTTGCTGCCTTGTTGTTGGCAGTGCCTATGAGTGCCGCCGTCGCCAGCGGTGGCGGACACTACGAAAAAGTCGATATTGACCTGCGCGACCAAGTCAGCTTGCAGCGCGGTGCTCAAATTTTCACCAACTACTGCTTATCCTGCCACTCGGCAAGCGGTATGCGTTTCAACCGTCTGAAAGACATCGGTTTGACTGATGAAGAAATCAAGAAAAACCTGATGTTCACGACAGACAACGTCGGTGATGTTATGCTGGCGGCGATGAATCCTAAAGATGCTGCCAAATGGTTTGGTGCGGCTCCTCCGGATCTGACGCTGATTGCCCGCTCTAAAGGCGCGGATTATCTGTATGCCTATATGCGTGGCTTCTATAAAGACCCGACCCGTCCGAGCGGCTGGAACAACGTCGTATTCGATAAAGTCGGTATGCCGCACCCATTGTGGGAGCAACAAGGCGTTCAAGCGGTTGAGTTGGATGCTAAAGGTCAACCAGTTATGGTTAAAGATGAGCATGGCGTATCGAAACCAAAACTTTATTGGGAATCTACCGGCGCACACAGCCGTCGTTTGCCAAACGGCAAGGTCATCCAAACAGAGTACGATAATTATGTACGCGATTTGGTGAACTATTTGGTTTATATGGGCGAACCGGCGCAACTTCAGCGTAAACGTACCGGTTATATCGTGCTGATGTTCTTGTTTGCAGTGATGTTGCCTTTGGCATACTTCCTGAAAAAAGAATATTGGAAAGACGTTCACTAAGTCTTGTAATGAAAAAGGGCAAACCTCATCGGGTTTGCCCTTTTTATGATTGAAGAATTAATAGTTTGGACTTTGCACATTTCGGATAATTTCAGACGACCTTTCGACCTTTACTGTGTGGCAGTGATGATGAGTCGGCGGGAAATGGTGGCTGATAATGTTTTAATGTTTGTTTAAACTGACCATGGAACCTAAGTTAAGTATTCAAGCAATCATCTGTACGGCTCGTCTGATTCGGGTTTGGTGCATACATTGCAGTCAGGATTTTGAGTGAAGAGGAATTCTTGCCATTTGCCGGTCAGCGCGTTGTAAGTTTTCAGTTTCCCGTGTGCCGGTTCGCCCGCGCCTGTGAGGATTTTCAGGGTTTCTGCGGCTTGGGTGGCGCCGATGATGCCGACCAACGGAGAAAATACGCCGAACAGGGCGCAGGCACCGTCATCGGCGGTATCTCCGTCAAACAGGCAGGCGTAGCAAGGGCTGTCAGGCAAATCGGGGCGGTACACGGCAATTTGTCCTTCAAAACGCACGGCAGCGCCGGAAACCAGCGGGGTATGGGTGGCGACGGCGGCGCGGTTGATGGCTTGGCGGGTGGGGTAGTTGTCAGTGCAGTCGAGAACGATGTCGGCGGTATGCATGAGCTCGGTCAGGCGGGTTTCGTCCAGTTTTTCGGTCAGTGCGGTAATGTCGCACGCGCTGTTGACGGCTTTCAGACGACCTGCCATCACTTGCGCTTTGGCTTGTCCGATATCGGCTTCGGTGAAGGTGGTTTGGCGTTGGAGGTTGGTATCGTCTATAGTGTCGTGGTCGGCTATGATGAGTTTGCCAACGCCTGATGCGGCAAGATACGGGAGTGCTGCCGCGCCCAGCCCACCACAGCCGACGACGAGGACGCGGGCGGCAAGAATTTTTTCCTGTCCTTCGATACCGATTTCGTCGAGAAGGATGTGGCGGCTGTAACGGAGCAGTTGGTGGTCGTTCATGATGAGGTCGTCTGAAAGGGGTTGTATCGGGGAATTTTATAGCAAAGGGGATTTGGAAAGATAGAGTAGATTTGTGCGGAAACGGAGATTCCTATTAATGGGATTCTATGCCGGCAAACTTTGTTTTCATCAAGAATGGTTATTATTCGAATAAATATTGTCTCTTTTTGTGGTAAATGTTATCGTTAGCACGATTTTCGGTTTGTGTCAGAATTTTATTAAAGTGTTGCCTGATTTATTTTCAGACAACCTTGATTGCCATAACCGCAATTTTGTCCCTTGCCATATCCTGAAAGGATGGGGTATTTAGGATGAGATTGTTTTAAAAGACGCCGAAATTCAAAGTGCCCCTCATGTTGAAAGAGGGGGAAGATGCAATTACATTGCCGAACATGGCTGTTGCCGTGTTTTAAATATTTCACATTTTTCCATTATGTCCGTCAAACCTTTATCTTTAAATTTAATCAACTGCTTTGTGCTGGTGGTGCTGTTTGTCGTCAGCCTGTCGGTGGGCGTCGGCGATTTCCGCTGGGCGGATGTGTTTCGCTGGACTTTGTCTGACAGCACGGAACTGATGTTGGTCAGCCGCCTGCCGCGCACGTTTGCGATTGTGCTGACGGGAGCGTCGATGGCGGTGGCGGGGATGATTATGCAGATTTTGATGCGCAACCGTTTTGTCGAGCCGTCTATGGTGGGCGCGAGTCAGAGCGCAGCGTTGGGTGTGTTGGTGATGACGCTGGTGCTTCCGGCTGCGGGGCTGACGGCAAAAATGTCGGTGGCGGCTGCGGCGGCGTTGGCGGGGATGTTGGTGTTTATGATGCTGATACGCCGTTTGCCGCCGACGGCGCAGTTGATGGTGCCGCTGGTGGGGATTATTTTCGGCGGCGTTATCGAGGCGGTGGCGACGTTTATCGCGTATGAGTTTGAGATGATGCAGATGTTGAGCGTATGGCAGCAGGGCGATTTTTCGGGCGTGCTGTTGGGGCGTTACGAATTGCTGTGGCTGACGGGCGGCTTGGCATTGGCGGCGTATTTGATTGCCGATCAGCTGACGATTTTGGGCTTGGGCGAGACGGTGAGCGTGAATTTGGGTCTGAACCGGACTGCGGTGTTGTGGGTAGGTTTGGTGATTGTCGCGCTGATTACGTCGCTGGTGTTGGTAACGGTCGGCAATATTCCGTTTATCGGGCTGGTCGTGCCGAACATCATCAGCCGCCTGATGGGCGACAAGCTGCGCCAAAGCCTGCCTGCGGTGGCTTTGCTCGGCGCGTCGCTGGTGCTTTTGTGCGATATTTTGGGACGCGTGATTGTGTTCCCGTTTGAGATTCCGGTTTCAACCGTGTTCGGTGTGTTGGGTACGGTGTTGTTCTTGTGGATTTTGTTGAGGAAGCCTGCCCATGTCGTCTGAAAATAAGCGTAGCGCGCTTCGCCCGAACAAGGTTGCGTTTATGCAGGGTTCTTCCCGTCCGCTGTGGGTGGCGTTTATCTTGCTGTTGGCGTGTTGTACGTTATTCCTGACTTTGAACATACAAGGCGACTGGGATTTTGTGTTGCAACTGCGGCTGACCAAACTGGCGGCTTTGCTGTTGGTGGCGTATGCAGTCGGCGTTTCGACCCAGCTTTTCCAAACGCTGACGAACAATCCGATTCTCACGCCTTCGATTTTGGGTTTTGATTCGCTTTATGTGTTTTTGCAAACGCTTTTGCTGTTTGCCTTGGGTGGGGTAGGCTATACGTCGCTGCCGCTGACGGGCAAGTTCGGCTTTGAGCTGGTGATGATGATGGGCGGCTCGCTGCTTTTGTTTTACACGCTTATCCGGCAGGGCGGACGCGATTTGTCGCGCATGATTTTGATCGGCGTGATTTTCGGGATTTTGTTCCGCAGCCTCTCTTCGCTGCTGACGCGCATGATTGATCCGGAGGAATTTACGGCGGCGCAGGCGAATATGTTTGCAAACTTCAATACGGTTCACAGCGAGCTTTTGGGCGTAGGCGCGCTGATTCTGCTGGCGAGCGCGGTGGCGGTCTGGCGCGAACGGCACCGTCTGGACGTCCATCTTTTGGGGCGCGACCAAACGATTAATTTGGGCATCAACTACACACGCAATACCTTGTGGCTGCTGCTTTGGATTGCCGCGCTGGTGGCGACGGCGACGGCGGTGGTCGGACCGGTCAGCTTCTTTGGCCTGCTGGCTGCCGCGCTTGCCAACCATTTTGCCCCGAGCGTGCGCCATAGCGTGCGGCTGCCGATGACGGTGTGCGTCGGCGGTATTTTGTTGGTCGGCGGGCAAACCGTGTTCGAACACCTGCTTGGTATGAAGGCGGTGTTGAGCGTAGTGGTTGAATTTGCCGGCGGGCTGGTGTTTTTATATTTGGTGTTGAAACGCAAGCGCTAGGTCGTCTGAAAACTTTTTGAGCCTGAATTCAGGCGGTAAGTCATCATCTCTAGACTGTATTTTGATTTTTTATGCTCTTTAAATTTAATAGGGGCGTGAAACTAAATATTGAGTTTATACTCATAGTAAACATCACTTGAATTATTATCAGGTATGAGTTATGAGTAAAGTGTTGAAATACCGTCCTGATTTGGACGGGATACGGGCATTGGCCGTTTTATCCGTCATCGTATTTCATATCGATCCCCAATGGCTGCCGGGCGGTTTCTTGGGCGTGGATATGTTTTTCGTGTTGTCGGGCTATTTGATTACGACCATTATCAGCCGCGAGATTCGCGACGGCAGCTTTTCGTTTCTCGAGTTTTACAAACGCCGCGCCAAACGCATCTTACCCGTCTTTGCTTGTGTGCTGCTTTGCACGACGGTCGTTGCCGCCGTATGCTTTTTGTCTTTCGATTTGCGCCAATACGTCAAATCCGCCATCTTTGCCTTGCTGTTTGCCGCCAACCTGTTCTTTGCCCGCCGCGGCGGCTATTTTGATGCGGATGCGACGGAAAAGCCGTTGCAGCACATTTGGTCGCTGTCGTTGGAGGAGCAGTTTTACTTTATTTTCCCCGCGTTGCTGATTCTGTTTTTTCGTATCAGTAAGCGGCGCAATGTGCGGACGTTTATCCTTTTGCTGATTGTCATCAGCCTGTTTTCCGCGCTGTTGCCGACCTTGGGCATGGAAGCGTATTTCCTGCCGCACGTACGCGCTTATGAGCTGTTGGTCGGTTCGCTGTTTGCCTTTATTCCGTCCGCCGAAAAAAACGACAAAGCCAGTACGCCGCTGTTCGGATGGCTGATGATGGCGATCATCGCCGCCACGCTGGTGCTGCCTTACGGCGTCCTGCCCGGTGCGGGAAACATCGAACGGCTGCTTTGCTGTCTGGCGGTTGGCGGTTTGATTTACTCGGGCAAATCATTGCAGATGCAGGAAGGTTTCAATACGTCCAAATTGTTGAGCCTCAAGCCGGTGGTGTTTATCGGGTTGATTTCGTATTCGCTGTATTTGTGGCACTGGGTGGTGTTGGCGATGATGCGTTACATCTATATGGACGCGCAGCTTCCGCTTGCTACATCGGCACTGGCTGTCATCATCATGCTGCTGTTGTCGGTGTTGTCTTATTATTTTGTGGAAACACCGGCGCGGAAGGTACAGAATTTCACGACGGCGAAATTCAAATGGAGCATGGCGGCTTATTTCGCGCTACTGATTCCCGCGACAGCCTACCTGATGACCGCCAAACCCGCCGCGTTTGAAACCACTTTGTACCAGGCTGATGAAAGCAAAATTTGCGCAGACACGCTGACCAAAACCGACTGCGCCGTCGGTATGGCAAACAAAAAGCCTGAAGTTTTGGTCATCGGCGACTCACATGCCGCCCATTTAAGCCCGTTCCTCGACATTGTCGGCAAAAAAGAAGGCTGGTCGGCGGACGTCATTACGTCCAACAGCTGCGCCACCGCGTTCGGATTTACCCTGCCCGACAGCGACCGCCGTGCCGACCGCTGCAATCCGTATAACAGTTTTATCGAACAAAAAACCAAAGACTATCCTGTCATCATCATTTCGCAACGTTGGTTCCTCCATACCGCCAAACCGGAATTTTTAGAACGGTTCAACACAATGCTGGAGGATTTGGTGAAGGCGGGCAAGCAAGTGTACGTTTTGGCCGATACGCCTATGGACGGACAGCTGCCGTTGCGGCGTTATTATCTGAAACAAAAGCTCGGTATCGACATCCATTATGTTTCAGAGGATAAAAAGGCAGAAATTCGCGATTCCGCCAAGTCGGAAGATGAAATCGAAAAAATCGTCAAGCAGCACCGCAGCGTACAATGGGTGGACTTTATGCAGTACATCCCCGCGGATAAATTCATAGACGGGCTGCCGGTGTATTTCGATACCAACCACCTCAACCCGTTCGGTTCAAGTAAAATTGCCGAAATGTTTATCAACGATAAACGCACCCTGTTGAAATAAGCACAAAGGTCGTCTGAAAACAGATTCAGACGACCTCTTTAAAGCAAAAGGATACCGTATGACTCAAGAACATTTCCCCGAATTTTTCGAGCAAGCCCCGACGCTGACCGTCCAAGACGCGCTCGCCGAATTTCTCGGCGCGGCAGAGGAGGGCATCATGCAGTATCGCTACGCCGATGCCGTCCGCCTGTGCGGACACTCCTGCCCCACTGTCGCAGGCGCGTACCTCATGACGCTTAAAGGCTTGAAAGCACTTTACGGCAGCGACCTGCCGCAGCGCGGCGGAATCGAAGCCGCCATGCAGGGCGCGCGTGACGAAGGCACGGTCGGCGTTACCGCATCCGTCGTCCAACTCTTAACCGGCGCCGCTCCCGAAACCGGCTTCGGCGGCGTCGGCCCGCAAGGACGCTTTGCCCGCCGCAACCTGTTGAGTTTCGATGCCGACATCGAAGGCACGCTGACCCTGCGCCGTAAAGACAACGGCAAAACCGTCGCCGTCAGCCTCAACGCCGCCATGCAGCCCTTCGCCCCCGAAATGCGCGACATCATGCCCAAAGCCGTCAGCGGCACCGCCACCGCAGAAGAACTCAAACGCTTCGGCGAACTCTGGCAGGCGCGTGTTAAAGCCTTCTTGATTGATTTAGCAGACAATCCCCAATTCGTCATCGTTCGCGAAATCTGAAGCCTATCCTTTTCAGACGACCTCTAGTGTTCAGAGGTCGTCTGAAAAATAAATCCACACATCAAACCCATCATGATTACCATCCGCAACGTCAGCTTCCACATCGGCGGCAATCCCATTCTTAACAACGTCAGCCTAGACATCCCCGAAGGCGGCATCACCGCGCTCATCGGTCCCAACGGCGCAGGCAAATCCACGCTCCTCTCCTTCATGGCACGCCTCCGCCCGCTGGAGCAGGGCAGCATCAGCTACGCCGGCAAAGATGTTTCGACCACGCCTACCGCCGAGCTGGCAAAAACGCTCTCCATCCTGACCCAAGAAAACAGCGTCATGAGCCGCATTACCGTGCGCGACCTGCTCATGTTCGGGCGTTATCCCTACCACCAAGGCAGACCGACCCCCGAAGACCTCGCCATCGTCGAAAACGCACTTTCCGAGTTCAAACTGGACAGCTTCGCCAGCCGCTACCTGACCGAACTCTCCGGCGGACAACGCCAACGCGCCATGATTGCCATGGTCTTCTGCCAAAGCACCGATTACGTCCTCTTGGACGAACCGCTCAACAACCTCGATATGTACCACGCCCGTGCGCTCATGCAGCTGCTCCAACGACTGACCCGCGAACACAAGCGCACTACCGTCGTCGTCCTGCACGACATCAACCAAGCCGCCGCCTACGCAGACCATGTTATCGCCATGAAAAACGGGCAAGTCGCCATGACCGGCACACCGAACAACATCTTTACCGCTGAAAATATTAAAGATTTGTTTGATATGGATGTGGACGTATTGGACTATCAGGGCAAGAAACTGGTTGTCCATCACGTTTGAGGTGCGGATGCGAAAAGGTCGTCTGAAAAGTTTTCAGACGACCTTTCATCATCAACTCCAACGTAACCCCGTTTTCAGACGACATCAAGCTGCGGCTGAATGTATAGTGGATTAAATTTAAATCAGGACAAGGAGACGAAGCCGCAGACAGTACAAATAGTACGGAACCGATTCACTTGGTGCTTCAGCACCTTAGAGAATCGTTCTCTTTGAGCTAAGGCGAGGCAACGCCGTACTGGTTTAAATTTAATCCACTATAAAGCGTGTTTGATGGGGAATAAGTATGGATGAGTCGGGAAAACTTTAGAACGCATCGGCAAGAATGAATCTTTGTTATTGAAAAACCTACCGGCAGGCTTCAATCAGGAAAAGCATGAAGCAGCAAGGGAATGGATTTACCGTTGGCAGCGTTGGACCTTTTGGAAATGGTGTGGGGTATTCTATGAACAACTGGAAGCAGTTTATATTTTTTGTAATATTGGTCATAGCTTGTTATCAATTTCTATATTTTTTATCTGATATGTTCCTTCTCGGCTATATCAATAAATACAGTTGGAATTTGAATTTTATTCAGGGGACTTTGAATTTTCTTTCAATATTTCTTCCCTATGTTTTTGTTAGACGAATTTTCAGGAAAACCAATCAAGAAAAGGAAGATGCAAATAATTGAAGTTCAACTTCATGAATTAAAGCCGGTTTTATATTGAACCGGGAGACTGATGGCGAACCGAAATAATAAGATTCCTGCCGTCATTCCCGCGCGGGCGGGAAATCCATAGGCTATTTTATGAAATAGGCGTTTAAAAACTATTGCTGAATTCAAAAGCCGATTTCTAGAGCGGGAAGGGCGGCAGGATGGGAAACATCTTTCAATCCGCGATGTCCGTTTCGCTCCGCCCCAAGACCATCGCGTCCCCATAGCTGAAAAAACGGTATTCATGTTCGACCGCATGGCGGTACACCGTGCGGATGTGTTCCATGCCTGAAAACGCGCTGACGAGCATCAGGAGCGTGGATTTGGGCAGGTGGAAATTGGTAATCAGGCGGTCGATGACGCGGAAGCGGTAGCCCGGCGTGATGAAAATATCGGTATCGCCCTGTCCCGCTTTCAGACGACCTGTCTCGCGCGCGGCGGATTCGAGGGCGCGCATGGAAGTGGTGCCGACTGCCCAAACTTTGTTTCCGCGCGCATGGGCGGCTTCGATGGCGGCGACGGTTTCGGGTGGCACGTCAAACCATTCGCTGTGCATTTTGTGTTCTTCGATTTTGTCCACGCGCACGGGCTGGAACGTTCCCGCACCGACGTGTAGGGTTACTTCCGCCGTTTCCACGCCTTTGGTTTTAAGACGACCTAAAAGTTCGTCTGTAAAATGCAAACCTGCCGTCGGTGCAGCGACCGCACCCTGATGTTTCGCATAGACGGTTTGATAACGCTTATCGTCATCCGCTCCGGCAGCGCGTTCGATATAGGGCGGCAGCGGCAAATGACCGTTTTGCTCCAGAAGCTCGTAAACGGTTTGTTCACCTTCAAAACGCAGGCAGAACAGTTCGTCCGCACGCTCAACCATAACGGCGCGAATATCGCCTTCAAAAATCAGCTTCGTACCGGGCTTGGGCGATTTGGACGAGCGGATGTGCGCCAGTGCGGTGTGGTTGTCCAGAACGCGCTCTATCAGGGCTTCGATTTTGCCGCCGCTCTCCTTTTGCCCGAACAGCCGCGCTTTCATGACTTTGGTGTTGTTGAACACTAAAACGTCGCCCGTCTCAATATAATCAGGCAAATCGCCGAACACTTGATCTTGTAGCGGCATATCGGGCAGCGCGACCAAAAGACGGCTGCTGCCGCGCACTTCGGGCGGGTGCTGGGCGATTAATCGGTCGGGCAGGGTGAAATCGAAATCGGAAATGTCCATAATGTTATTTTGATGCTTACAAATTTTGTCAGGCGGTCATTATACGCATTTCCCCGCGGGCTTGGCGTTTCATGCGAGAAGTCGTCTGAAACGCCAAGCCCGCAATATTTTGCGTCCGAACAAGGCAATACGGTATCATTCGTTTTGTTTCAAACGCCACCGCATCAGAGAGAACAACATGAATATTCCCGCCATTTCCGCTGCAATCGAAGCAGTAAAAATCCCCGGCACCGAGCGCACGCTCGGTAGCGAAAAAGCCGTCAAATTATTGGAAGAACGCACCGACGGTCTCCATATCGGACTGACATTCGGATTCCCTGTCGGACATATCGCCGCCGACATCGCCAACAGCCTGCAAGAAGCCGTCATCGGCATCACAGGCGATGCACACATCCACCTCAGCATCGATACTGAAATCACAACGCACAAAGTACAGCCCGGCGTTGCCACCATCAAAGGCGTCAAAAACATTATCGCCGTTGCATCCGGCAAAGGCGGTGTCGGCAAATCCACCACCACCGCCAATCTCGCTACCGCCATGGCACGCATGGGTGCGCGCGTGGGCGTGTTGGATGCCGACCTCTACGGCCCCAGCCAACCGACCATGCTGGGCGTGCAAGACCGCAAACCCGACCAACAAAACCAAAAACTGATTCCCGTCGAAGCCGACAGCGGCATCCAAGTGATGTCCATCGGCTTTCTGGTCGATACCGACCAAGCCGTCGTTTGGCGAGGCCCGATGGTAAGCCAAGCCTTGCAGCAGTTGATGTTCCAAAGTGAGTGGGACGAAGTGGACTATCTCTTCATCGACCTGCCGCCGGGTACAGGCGACATCCAGCTCACCCTGTCGCAGAAAATCCCCGTAACCGGCTCGGTCGTCGTTACCACGCCGCAAGACATCGCCCTGATTGACGCACGCAAGGCGGTGGATATGTTCCACAAAGTCAACATCCCGATTTTCGGCGTACTGGAAAACATGTCGGTACATATCTGCTCCAACTGCGGCCACGCTGAAGCTATTTTTGGTTCTGAAGGCGGCAAAAACTTGGCAGGTCGTCTGAATGTCCCGCTGCTCGGACAACTCCCATTAAGTCTGCCTGTGCGTGAAGCTATGGACGGCGGCGCGGCGAAACAGTTGTTTGACGAACATCCCGCCATTGCGAAAATCTACACCGACGCAGCCTTCCAAATCGCCCTGACCATTGCAGACAAAGGCAAAGATTTCAGCAGCCGTTTCCCCAAAATCGTAGTGGAATAACGGGCAGAGGTCGTCTGAAAGCTCTTCAAACGGTTTCAGACGACCTTGTGGTGCTGAAGATTATGCTAAAGCGAATAATCGGAAAATCAAATATTTAAAGATTTAATCTTGTTGTTTTGAGAAAATTGCTTGACACGAAAAGTCTCGCCTTCTATAATGCGCAGCTTATCGGGTCGTTAGCTCAGTCGGTAGAGCAGCGGACTTTTAATCCGTTGGTCGAGCGTTCGAATCGCTCACGACCCACCAAATTTAAAAAGCCTGGACAAATGTCCGGGCTTTTTTATTTGCCGGTATGTTTTGAGATTGTTACAGCCTGCCCGTTAGAGTTTTGATACGGGTTTGTTTGTTAGTCGTCCTATGATCACGAAACTGGTTCGGTTGATTAGCCGATTCAGAATTTGATTGATAAATTCGCGGCCATAGCCTGCGCACGGTTTGGCTTAGCCCGAATCCGTGTTGTCAAAAAAGGTCGTCTGAAAACCTGAAGCCTAGGTTTTCAGACGACCTTTTGGTATTACCTGATGCGGATTACAACACTTTCACGATGCTTTCGCACAGGTAGTCGATGTTGTCATCGGTAATGCCGGCGACGTTGATGCGGCCGGAGCGCACGGCGTAGATGGCGAACTCGTTTTTCAGGCGGTCGACTTGTTCGGGCGTGAGGCCGCTGAAGGAGAACATGCCGTTTTGTTCGATGATGAAGTCGAAGTCTTGATTTGCACCTTTGGCTTTGAGCAGTTCGACGAATTTTTGGCGCATGGCTTTGATGCGGCCGCGCATTTCGTCGAGTTCGGCAATCCATTGTGCTTTCAAATCCGCGTCTTTCAACACGAGGGCGATGGTGTTCGCGCCGTGGGAGGCGGGGTTGGAGTAGAGGGTGCGGATGATGGTTTTGACTTGGCTGTGGGCGCGGGCGGCGGTGGCTTCGTCTTCTGCGACTAAGGTGAATGCGCCGACGCGTTCGTTGTACATGCCGAAGTTTTTGGAATAGGAGCTGGCGATGAGCAATTCTTTGTTGTATTTCAAGAAGGTGCGCAAGCCGTATGCGTCTTCTTCGAGGCCGTTGCCGAAGCCTTGGTAGGCGAAGTCAAACAGGGGCAGCCAGCCTTTTTCGGCAGAAAGTTTGGCGAGGGTTTCCCATTGTTCGGGCGTGGGGTCGATGCCGGTGGGGTTGTGGCAGCAGCCGTGCAAGAGGACGACGTCGCCTTTTTGCGCTTGGCCGAGGTCTTCAATCATGCCGTCCCAGTCTAAGCCGTGTTTGGCGGCGTCGTAGTAACGGTAGGGCTTGTCTTGAATGCCGACGGCTTTGAAGATGGCGTTGTGGTTGGGCCATGTGGGGTTGGAAATCCAGACGGTTTGTGCGTTCAACTGGCGTTTGGCGAACTCGGCGGCAATACGCAATGCGCCTGTGCCGCCGAGGCTTTGGGCGGTTTTGGCGCGGCGGCTGGCGACGATTTCGTGGTCTGCGCCAAAGAGGAGGATTTGGGTTTGCTCGTTGTAGTCGGCAACGCCGTCGATGGTGAGGTAGTTTTTGGTGGTTTCGCTCTCAAGCAGGCGTTTTTCGGCTTCTTTGACGGCTTTGACGATGGGGGTCGCACCGGATGCGTCTTTATAAACGCCGATGCCGAGGTTGACTTTTTCGGGACGGGTTTCGGCTTTGAATGCTTCGCCCAAGCCTAAGATGGGGTCTGCGGGGGCGGCTTCGATGTGATTGAAGAACATGATTTCTCGCTTTGCAAAAATGAAGGGACGGGATATTTCCTTTTGGATTTTACGCTGTTTCAGGTCGTCTGAAAATGAATGCGGCAGGTTTTGTGGCGACGGGCTACATCATGCCTTTGATACCGGCAAGGATGATGCCGTAGCGCAGGATTTTTCCGGTCAGGAGCATGAGGGCGGAAGTGTAGGGGTTGAGCCTGAGCCAGCCTGCGGCAATGGGCAGCGCGTCGCCGATAACGGGCAGCCAGGCAAACAAAAGGGGCAGGGTGCCCCAGCGTTGGAGCAGGCGCAGGGTCTTTTCAGACGACCTTTTCTTAGACGGAATCAGCCGCCCCATCCAATAGGAAACCATGCTGCCCAAGCCGTTTGCCAGTCCGGCGCACAACCACGCGCCGTATGCCTGTTCGGGATAGTTGTAGATAAACGTGGCGAAGGCGGCTTCGGATGTGCCGGGCAGGATGGTGGCGGAGGTGAAGGCGGAGGCGGCGAGTCCGAGATAGGCGTAAATGAGGGGCATGGCGGAGAAGTTTGCGTCAGGTCAAAGGTCGTCTGAAATAAGATTTTAAGTCGTTTGCGGGCGGGTTTTTTGTAAAATTTGAACGGATTCTGTCTATAAAATGCTTTATCGGACAGAATCTTGCTGAAACTCTATGTAGTCGGCGTGTTTTCAGTGTTTGCAAGAATGGCCAAAGCCAGTATGATTCAGCCCGTTATTAACGGATATTAACTGTTTGTACGGTCAATTCCAATAAATCTAAATCGAAAGGCAAATCATGTCTACGCCATCACAACAAAACCATAATTCCGCGCTGGTCGTCCTGACCGCGCTCTTCTTCATGATGGGTTTCATCACCTGCATGAACGATATCCTGATTCCGCATCTGCAAAAAATTTTCACGCTAACCAACGTTCAGGCGATGCTGGTTCAGTTCTGTTTCTTTACCGCCTATGCCATCATGTCGATTCCGATGGGGCATCTCGTCGGTAAAATCGGCTATAAAAACGGCGTTATCGGCGGCTTCTTGCTGACTGCCGTCGGGTGCGTGTTGTTTTATCCTGCCGCAGACAGCCAATCTTACCCGACTTTCTTGGGCGCGCTCTTCATTCTTGCTTCGGGCGTAACCCTGTTGCAGGTTTCGGGTAATCCGTATGTAACCCTGCTGGCGAAACCGGGCAAAGAATCTGCAACGCTGACTTTGGTGCAGGCATTCAATTCATTGGGTACGACTATTGCTCCGAAAATCGGTTCACTGCTCATTCTTACAGATGCGGCTCAGAAAGCCAGCAAAGCCGAGCAAATTGCTTCCGTCCAAATCCCTTATTTGGGTTTGGCGGGATTGTTGATCCTCCTCGCCGTTTTCGTAAAAATGATCCGTCTGCCCGATGCACGCAAAATTGCCGTTGAGGAAAGCGAACACAATCACGACGACAAACACAACGTGTGGCAATACAAACACCTTGTTTTCGGTATGGTCGGCATTTTCTGCTACGTTGGCGCGGAAGTATCCATCGGCGCTTTCATGGTCAATATTTTGGGCTTCCTGAAAGGATTGAGTCATGCCGAAGGTGCGGATATGTTGGTGTATTACTGGGGTGGTGCAATGGTCGGACGCTTCCTCGGTTCGGCGGTCATGGCAAGAATCGCGCCTAACCGTTACCTTGCCTTTAATGCCTCAGTTGCCACTGCCTTGCTCGTCATTGCCATCATGGTTGGTAAAGGCAATGCCGACGTCGCCATGTGGGCGTTGATTGCCATCGGTTTTTTCAACTCCATTATGTTCCCGACCATCTTCTCGCTGGCAACCAAAAATCTTGGTAAATTCACCAATTCTGCTTCAGGTATTCTTTGTACAGCCATCGTTGGCGGCGCGCTGATTCCTGTCTTGCAAGGTAAGATCGCCGATGATTTCGGTATGATGATTTCTTATGTTGCACCTGCCGTGTGCTACCTCTACATTATCTTCTTTGCTCTCAAAGGTTATAAAGCCGACGAGTGAGCATTGTCTGAACAGAAGGTCGTCTGAAAACTTGGAAATCAGGTTTTCAGACGACCTTTTTTCTTTGGGACGAACTTTTAAACCTGATCCGCTCAAACCAAGGTCGTCTGAAAATACGGCAACAGATTTTAACCGGAGCTTAAGCCTGTTTTCAAAAGACAAAACGCACCTGCAATACGGTATGAATTACTTATGGCATAATGATTACGGCAAAAATACAGGAGGTCATCATGTCGAAAATCATCTTATTGCACGGACTGCATATGCACTCTTGGGTGATGAAACCTTTAGCGGATATGTTGGAGAAACAAGGCTTTGACGTTGCCCTGTTTGGTTATTACAGCGTCTGGCACACCATGCAGCAGCACACGCAGGCATTGGCGGAGTTTGTTGAAAAACACGAGACGGGCGAGCCTCTGCATTTTGCCGGACACAGTCTGGGCGGGCTGGTGTTGCGCCATTTTGCCGCCGTGCATCCCGAAAAAATCACCGGACGCATCGTTACCTTCGGCACGCCGCACCAAGGCAGCAGGGCTGCGCAAAGGGTATTCCGGCTCGGATTGAAAACCCCCGTACTCGGCGGCGCTTATCGAGATGCGCTCGACGGTGGCACGCCCGATTTGCCCGAACATATCGAATTAGGCAGTATCGCCGGCAACAAGCCGCTCGGACTGGGGCGCGTCTTGGGTTTGCACGGCGAACACGACGGCACGGTTTTGGTCAGCGAAACCCGCTGCCCGAATATGCGCGACCACGTTATCTTGCCCGTCAGCCACAGCGGTATGCTGTTCAAACACATTACTGCAGAACAAACCGCAACATTTTTGCGCGAAGGGCGGTTTAATCATGGCTAAAAAAAAACTGGGATGACGGGGACTTGAGAATAATAAAAAGGTAGTCTGAAAACTTGGAAATCAGGTTTTCAGACGACCTTTTTAGCTTGTGGCAGATTGGATTGCTGAGCTGTCCGCTTTATGCCAACTTGACGGCGAGTTCTGCCAGCCGTTTGCCTTGTGCGAAGGCGATGTCGTTTTCTTCGGCGGTCAGGACGGGTTTGCTGTCGTGTCCGGCAACGTGGGACGCGCCGTAGGGGGTGCCGCCGCTTTGGGTGCTGCTGAGGGCGGATTCGGTGTAGGGGATGCCGCTGATGATCATGCCGTGGTGCAGGAGGGGGAGCATCATGGTGAGGAGGGTGGTTTCTTGTCCGCCGTGTTGGGAGGAGGTGCTGGTGAAGACGGTGGCGGGTTTGCCGGCGAGTTCTGCGCCAAGCCATTGGGGGATGGTGCCGTCGATGAAGTATTTCATGGCGGCTGCCATGTTGCCGAAGCGGGTTGGGCTACCTAGGGCAAGGGCGGCGCAGGTTTTGAGGTCTTCGGCGGTGGCGTAGGGCGCGCCGCTGTCGGGGATGTCTTTTTCGACGGCTTCGCAGACGGTGGAGACTTTGGGGACGGTACGCAATACGGCTTCGCAACCTGCAACGCTTTCGATGCCGCGTGCGATTTGGCGGGCGAGGTTGAGGGTGCTGCCGTTTTGGGAGTAGTAGAGGACAAGGATTTTGAGGGGATTTGGGTTCATTTGGGTATTCCGTTACAATGGGGTTGGTTGAAAATCGGTGTTTGGCTGTTGAAGCTGTGTTTTCAGACGACGTGGTGTGTGCTGCGGCGTTTTCTGTTTTTTTATTTTTAATTGGTTATTTTTTCGGGAAAGATTATGCCGTTTTTGAAGTGGTGGCAAGGTTTGTTGGGTAGTAAGGTGTTTGCGTTTGCGTGGTTTGTGGTCCGGCGTTTTGATGAGGAGCGTGTGCCGCAGGCGGCGTCGAGTATGACGTTTACGACGCTTCTGGCTTTGGTGCCGGTGTTGACAGTGATGGTGGCGGTCGCTTCGATTTTTCCTGTGTTCGACCGTTGGTCGGACTCTTTTGTTGCGTTCGTCAATCAGACTATTGTGCCGCAGGGTGCGGACATGGTGTTTGATTATATCAATGCGTTTCGCGATCAGGCGGGAAAGTTGACGGCGATCGGTAGTGTGATGCTGGTGGTGACGTCGCTGATGCTGATTCGGACGATTGACAATACGTTTAACCGGATTTGGCGGGTCAATACGCAGCGGCCTTGGATGATGCAGTTTTTGGTGTATTGGGCGTTGCTGACGTTTGGGCCGCTGTCTTTGGGCGTGGGGATTTCTTTTATGGTCGGGTCGGTGCAGGATTCTGCGCTGGCTTCGTTTGCGCCGCAATGGGTGGTGGGGGTACTGCAAACCTTAGGTACGCTGTTTTTTGCCACGCTTTTGCTGTGGGGGTTGTACCGTTTTGTGCCCAACCGCTTCGTGCCTGGGCGTCATGCGTTTATCGGGGCTTTGGTCACGGCGTTTTGCTTGGAGACGGCGCGTTTCCTGTTTGCTTGGTATATGGGCAATTTCGACGGCTACCGCTCGATTTACGGGGCGTTTGCCGCCGTACCGTTTTTTTTGGTGTGGCTGAATTTGCTGTGGACGCTGGTGTTGGGCGGCGCGGTGCTGACTTCGTCGCTGTCTTATTGGCAGGGCGAGGCGTTCCGCAGGGGCTTCGATTCGCGCGGGCGGTTTGACGATGTGTTGAAAATCCTGCTGCTTTTGGATGCGGCGCAAAAAGAGGGCAAAGCCTTGCCTGTTCAGGAGTTCAGACGACATATCAATATGGGCTACGATGAGTTGGGCGAGCTTTTGGAAAAGCTGGCGCGGCACGGCTATATCTACAACGGCCGTCAGGGCTGGGTGTTGAAAACGGGGGCGGATTCGATTGAGTTGAGCGAACTCTTCAAGCTCTTTGTTTACCGCCCGTCGCCTTTGGGAAGGGATCATGTGAACCAAGCCGTCGATGCGGTAATGACGCCGTGTTTGCAGACTTTGAACATGACGCTGGCGGAGTTTGACGCGCAGGCGAAAAACCGGCAGCAGTCTTGAGTATTTTTGAAACGGATAAAAGGTCGTCTGAAAACGGTTTTCAGACGACCTTTTGCTATAATCGGGCTTCATCGTCCCGTTCGGTTTGGAACTTTATGAAACCCCTCGTCCTCCTTCTGCTTTCCTTCTCCTCTGCCACCGCTTTTGCCGCATACGGTTTGGGTTTGGGGCAGGAGCCGAAATATCCCGCCAACTTTCGCGCCTACGAATACGTCAATCCCGACGCGCCAAAAGGCGGCGTGTTTTCCCTGCCGATACAGGGCGGCTTCGATACGTTCAATCCGTTCACCCTCAAAGGCGACAAAGAAGTCGGCGTCCTCATGCTGACCGTGGACATGCTTACGGACAACAGTTGGGACGAACCTTTCTCCATGTACGGGCTGCTGGCGGAAGACTTCTCACTTGCCGAAGACGGGCTGTCGGCAACATTCAGGCTTAACCCGAAAGCCAAATTCCACAACGGCGATCCCGTCCTTGCCAAAGACGTAGCCGCCTCCTTCCGCCTGCTCACCCAAGACAAAGCCGCCAATCCCTTCTACCGCATATACTGGAGCGACGTTGCCAAAGTCGAAACACCCGATGACAGGACAGTCGTTTTCCGCTTCAAACAGCGCAATGCCGAATTACACATGGCATTAGGTCAACTGCCTGTGTTTTCTCATAAAAGCTATCCCGAAGGGCTGGAAAAAGGCGCAAACAAAATGCCCATCGGCTCCGGCCCCTACCGTTTCGTCAAAGCAGACATCGGGCGCATGAGCGAATACGCGCGCGACAAAAACTACTGGGCGCAAAACCTCCCGACCCGCAAAGGCAGATATAACTTCGACACCGTCCGCTTCAAATATTTCAAAGACAACAGCGTCCGCCTCGAAGGCCTCAAAGCCGGACAATACGACTTCGTTTACGAAAATGTCGCCCGAAACTGGGCGCGGGGCTATTCCGACGAAATGCTCGCCAAACGCGGCATGGGCAAACACGAATGGATACAGAAAAGCGATGCCGGCATGCAGGGCTTCGTCATGAACCTGCGCCGCGCCCCGTTCAACAACATCCTCGTGCGGCAGGCGATGGTCGAGAGTTTCGACTTTGAAAGCATCAACGCGCGCATTTTCTACGGCGCATACCGCCGCAGCAACAGCTTCTTCACCAACAGCGAGATGGCGGCGACAGGCAAACCGCAAGGCGCGGAACTGAAACTGCTCCAGTCCCTCGGCAACACCCTCGATCCCGCCGTCCTGAACCAACCCGTCCCCGAGCCGCCTCAAACCGACCCGAAAACAGGCATACGCCCCAACCTGCTCAAAGCCCGCGCACTCTTGGAAAAAGCAGGCTACCGCTATAAAAACGGCAAACTGACCGACAGCCAAGGCAAACCCCTGACCTTTGAGTTCCTGACCGCCTCCAAAACCTACGAACGCATTACCGCCAAATGGCAACGCGACCTCGCCAAAATCGGCGTAACCATGAACATCCGCGTTACCGACCCCGCTTTATACCAAAGGCGGCTCAACGATTTCGACTTCGATATGACCATTACCGTCTATGCCAACAGCGAAAGCCCCGGCAACGAACAATACGATTATTTCGGCTGCGAAGCCGCCAAAATCCCCGGCAGCCGAAACCTCGCCGGCGTGTGCCGCCCCGAAGTCGAAAAGCTGCTCAAACATTTCGGCAGCTTCACCAACCGAGAAGAGCTGAAAACCACCTCCCGGGCACTAGACCGCACCATCCGCCACCAATACATCATCGTCCCCGCCTGGTACGCCGACCGCTACCGCGTCGTTTACCGCAACAACCTCGGTATCCCGCAACAACTGCCGAAATATTACGACCCGGTATTTTTTTCGCTGAGTAGCGGGTGGTGGAAATAGCGGCGGAAATCCGTAGCGTGGGCTTTGCCCGCGAGATGAAAGCCGAAATGGATGCCCATTTGGCTGTTGTTTGATTCAGATTATTAAACAGCAGATTTCGTGGGCGCAGCCCACACTACTTGAATCCCAAGCCTGCGTTGATTGAATAAAAGGTCGTCTGAAAACGAGCGTGAACGAGTTTCTCTAAAACTCAAATCTCAGAGTTTTCAGACGACCTCATTTCGACTGGTAATCCGCTCCCTCTCCCGTCCGGCGGGAGAGGGTGGCTCTACGGTTGGCACGAATTTGATTTTACCTAAAGCCACAAAGCCACCCCCATCCTAACCTTCCCCCGCCGGACGAGGGAAGGGACAGGTTGTCGTTGCGGCAACAAGTAGCGTGGGCTTTGCCCACGAGATGAAAGCCAAAATGGATACCTATTTGGCTGTTGTCTGATTTGGATTTTTAGATAGCAGATTTCGTGGGCGCAGCCCACGCTACGGGTTGGATTTCCAATTTAATTGAATAAAACCTACGTTGATTGCATAAAAAATTGAATCAAGGTCGTCTGAAAATCCCCAACAGCCATCACTCAAGCCGTATTCCTGTTTGTTGGGCATACGGCTTTTCGTTTCTGCCGGTTTATTTCTTCTGCCACGCTTGGCGGAGGTATTCGATGTGGTCGGGGAGGGCGTAGAAGGGCGTGTTGCCGTGGTTGGCGTTGGGGTAGAGGGTAAATTGTGCGTCTGCGCCGAGGTGTTGGAGGGTGCCGGCAAGCAGTTTGGCTTGGGCGACCATTTCTCTGCCGATTTGTTCGGGGCGGTTGCTGCGGCCTTCGTGTTCGCCGACGCTGATGCGGACGGCGGTGTCGGCGGGAAGGGCGGACGGGAGGAAGTCGAGGACGCGGCGGTTGTGCCACCAGACGGAGGGGGAGGCGAGCAGGTTGTGTTTGAAGCGGTCGGGGGCGGTGAAGAGGGAATAGAGTCCGAACAATGCGCCGAAGGAGTGTCCGAACAGGGCTTGTTCTTTGGGGTTGACGGGGTATTTGGCGGCAAGGGTCGGGGCGAGTTCGTGGTCGAGGAAGGTGGCGAAGCGGTCTGCTTGTCCGTATTGGTGGCGTTCTGCTTCGGTGGCGGTTTCGGGCAGGGGCGGGGTGTAGTCGAGAGCGCGTTGGGTCAGGTCGCGGACTTCGCCGTTGGGATAGCCGATGCTGACGATGAGGCAGGCGGCGCGGCTTCGGGTCATGGGGTTGATGAGCAGGGATTGCGCCATGCTGAGGGCGGCGGGAAAGAAGGCGTCGCCGTCGAGGATATGGAGGACGGGATAGCCTTGTGGGGGCGGGTTGCCGATGGCGGCGGTTTGGATGCGGTAGCTGCGGCCGGTGTGCTCGGAGCGGATGTGGGTTTCTTCGGCTTGCAGCAGGCGGGCGGCTTGCCAGTGTACGGTGCGTGAGGTCATGGCGGGGTTGTCGGTTGTGTTGGTGGGGTGTGTTGTGTGTGTTATCGGGGTGACGGATGTTTCAGACGACCTTTGGGCTATATCTGCTGTTTTTTCTATAGTGGATTAACTTTAAACCAGTACGGCGTTGCCTCGCCTTAGCTCAAAGAGAACGATTCTCTAAGGTGCTGAAGCACCAAGTGAATCGGTTCCGTACTATCTGTACTGTCTGCGGCTTCGTCGCCTTGTTCTGATTTAGTTAATCCACTATATTTGAATACATGGACATAAATGATAAAACCGGACAGTTGGTGTGCCCTGCCTGTCCGGTCTGTTTCCGTAATGTGTTGGTCTTCTGGTTTTTGGCGGTGATTTGTTTTCCTTTTGCTTTTCCCGTTTTTAGAAGTCGTAGCGGAGGTTTGCCATCAGGCTGCGCTCCGAGCCGGGAATGTTGAAGGTGTTTGCGCTGCCGACGCGGGCGTAGTAGTGGCGGTTGAAGATGTTGTCGGCGTTGATTTGCAGCTTCAGCTTAGGCGTGAAACGGTATGCCGCCATGGCGTCGAATGTGGCGTAGCCGCCTGCACGCAGCCCTGCCGCTGAGGAGATGCTGCTCATCGCGTTCACGCCGCCGCCGAGGGTCAGCTTGGGCGTAACTTCGTAAGTCGTCCACAGGTTTGCGCTGTGTTTGGGCATCAGCAGGAAGATGCCGTCGTCGCGCGAGTTGGCGGCGGTTTTGATTTGGCTGTGCAGATAGCTGTAGCCTGCGTGGATTTGCCATTTCGGTGTAATCGCGCCGCTGATTTCGGTCTCAACGCCTTCCATCACGCGTTTGCCCAAGGCGGCGTAACGGGTGTTGCGGTTGTTCGGGTTCAGCGGTGCGGCGGCGTTTTTGTCTTTCAGGCGGTAGAGGGAGACGCGGGTGTTGAGGCGGTCGTCCATGTAGCTGCCTTTGTAGCCGACTTCAAACTGGTTGCCTTCGCGCGGTTTAAGCAGGTTGCCGTCAGTGCCGAGGCTGGTTTGCGGCGTGTAGAGTTGGGAGAAGCTGGCGTAGAGGCTGTTGTTGTCGTTCAAGTCGTAAACTGCGCCTGCGTAGCCGGTGAACTTGGTTTTGCTGGCTTTGTGCAACTCGTCGCCTTCGCCCGCTTCGATTTTGTAGTGTCCCAAACGCCAGCCGCCGATGAGCGACAGCCTGTCGACCGGATGGAAGACGGATTTGCCGTAAACGCCGAATTCGTCAAGGTTTTCGGTAGCGACGGTATGGCTGTAACCGCGCGCACCGGCACGGGCGTTCTGCATCAGGTTGACATAGGGAACGGAGTGGAAATCGCCCAAGGCAACATTGCGCGCAACGGCTGCACGGCCTTGTTCGTTGGTGCTGCGCAGGCGGTTGTAGTCCGCACCGACGACGAGTTCGTTTGCGGTGTTGCCCAAGGCAAACGGACGGCTGTAACTTGCGTCAACCGCGAAGGCTTTTTGTTTGATTTCCGTGCCTAAGCCGACGACGTTTGCCTTATTGTCGGCAGAAAGTTTGTTGGCGGCGAAGGTGTAGTTGGAGTCGGCATCGCGGTCGGAATAGCGCATACCGATTTTGCCGTAGCCGCCGTCGTCAAAATAATGTTTCAAATCGGCGAACACGTCATGGCTGTTCATTTTAAATTTGTTCCAATCCGCGCCGACGAAAGTGTGGTTGGGTAGGGACAGCAAATTGCCGCTGCTGCCGACGGGCAGGCCGTTGTACGGCGCGAGGTGGCGTTGTTGGTAGAGATAGCCTACGCCCAAAGTTGTGTCGGGGTTAATGTCCCAATCCGCCGCCGCATAGAAGGTTTCGTGATGGTTGTTTTTCTCGGCAGGACGGGGAGATGCACCTGAAGTTTGCGCCATCATACGGGCGCGAACGCTGCCGTCGGCGTTCAGAGGACCTGAAACGTCGGCTTCGGCTTTATATTGTTTGTGCGTACCGAACCCTGCCGCCGCATGGCCTTGGAACTCTTTGGTCGGGCGTTTGCGCACCAAATTCACAATGCCGCCCATCTCGCCGCTGCTGTCGAACAAGCCGCTCGGGCCGCGCATCACTTCGACGCGGTCGAAGGCGAACAGGTTGGGCAGCGTGCCGTTGATACTCTGCATCTGCGCGGGCAGGCCGTCGATGTTGTATTCGCTGTATTCGTAGCCGCGCGCATAAACCGACGAACGCCCGTCGTCATTGCTCAACACGCGCAGACCCGGCGTTTTGCGTGCTAATTGGTCAAAGGTATCGACGTTGCGGTCTTTTACCTGCTGATTGGTGATGATGCTGACAGATTGAGGAATCTCGCGCAAAGAAGCGGGGATTTTTGTGCCGACGGTGGCGGCAAACGAGCTGTAATCGCTGTTTTTCTCGGTGGCAATCGCGTTGTACGAACGCTGTCCTTTCACATGGACAGTATTCAGCTCGACCGTTTCGGCGGCAAATACAGTGGAAGATAAAGCGGCCACAACGGCGGCAGCGGTTAGATTGGGTCGGAACATCAATTTCTCCGTTCATTGTACAAATGAGAATGGTTGTATTTTATAAGCTTGATGTCTGAAATTGTAGAAAAAAACTATCGTTTTCCCGACAATCTCTTGTGAATATGCGACAAGGTCGTCTGAAAACCTTGATTCCGGTTTTCAGACGACCTTGTCGCAACTGCTTGAATCAGCTTGCCGATTCTACGCTATAAGGTTTGTTTGACGTTTTGATGGTCAGGGTCAATACGGCGGCGATGGCGAGGAAGACGCCGGCGAAGGTCATGGCGTTGGACGGGTTTGCACCGAGGAAGGTGTCATAGATCCAACCGAAGGTAACGGTTTCAATCAGCATCGGTATCACAATCATCATGTTGACGATGCCCATATACACGCCGTAGC
>ERZ773214.513-NODE-513-length-24952-cov-12.387597_pt1 | contig 24952 bp, 33 predicted proteins | sample MGYA00511238_ERZ773214 | MGnify/ENA primary metagenome ERZ773214 (study PRJEB29015, sample SAMEA2738157) | human oral metagenome | biome: human oral; feature: human-associated habitat; material: saliva | place: China | collected 2259 ... | reverse complement strand
TCCCGAAGTTAGCGCGTTATCAGGGAGTGTGGGGCCATGTTGGCGTTTGATCCGTTGTTGAATGAGGTGCGGGACTTTGACTTGCACACTGGTGACGTGTTCGAGGCTGGGAACGAGGTGTTCCTGGTCACGTTGTCCGGCGATTTCTTGCCACGTGTTGTGGATGAGTTGGGGCGCGTGCGTTCTGTTGCCGAGTGCGAAATGTATGTGAGCAAGAAATGCGTTGTTCCCGTGATGCTGCGTAGACTGGGTGTGAGGTTGTGTCGATCATGATTGCTGGTTTTCGCGAGTTCGAGGGCAAGTTCAGTCGGCTAGAGTCTCGTGTTGGGGCTGTGCTGGTGAGCCCTGACGGCGTTCGGTACGAGTGTGTCAAGCGCAGCGATTACGGGACGCAGTGGAGGATTGTCGGCGGCCAGGGCGAGGACGGCCGCGTGTCTATCGCGCGGATGCGTGGGCTGGTAGGCGATGGCGCGGGGTGGATGGTCGCCGAGGTTATCCCGGATACCGTGTACATTGTTGTTGACGCGGACAATGGGAGTCTGGATGTTGGGTCAGGGCAGGGAGCGTCGCGCGTGCGCGCGTTCTTTTCTCGCGAGCGCGCGGAGAAAGCGATTAAGAACATGGATGCGTGGAGCGACACTAGCTCCTACCGTGTCATTGAATACAAGATGTCTGAAAGGAACATGTAGAGTGAACATCAAGAAGATTGTTGCCCCTATCGTGGGACTGGTTGTTGCTGGCCTGTTGGGCGCGTGTACGCCCGCCGAGGTCGCGTCGAGTAACATTTCGCAGGATAGCGAGTATCAAATAAGGCTGCATAACCTACTTTTGTAGATAGCGTCTCCTTTTTTGAGCGCCGCCTTGCTGGTCCCGGCAACACGCACAGTGCCGCCGTCCGCTAGTACCCTGACCTCCAAACTGTGCGTTTGTGTCCTAGCGGGGCATACAGGAAGATTCACCTCCCTCGCAGCTCGACAGTGTTTCTTCCTTCTTGGAGTAGGCTTATTCTTCGTCCTGTCCCGTCCCGGATACTTCAACGAGTTTCTAGCTACGGGTGTCCTGAGCGGCGCTTGTGGTCTAAGTTTCCGGTTTTTAGCCCGTGTCACCCTTGCTTTAGTGACGCGCGGCACGGCTCTAGCGGCAATGTTCGCAGCAGCGTTTACATCCCGGTCCATCGCCCCATGCTCGGGGCAGACGGACGACTTATGAGTGGGGTGCGATACTTTAGCCCCGCATTTATGGCACAGTTGAGACGTGTTCGAGGGGTTTACAGCCACGACCCAACCGCCATTCTGCGAAACGTAATGAGTGAGCCACTGGACGAACGCCCCTCGGTTCCACCTGCCGCTGCCCATTGTGTTTCTAATCCAGCTCAAATCTTCCACTGCGACGACGGCGTTACCCCACACGTGGGAGAGATCAGCTATCTCTTGTGCTGCGAGAATCGCCAGCTCCCTCTTTTTCCTGGATGCGGCCTCGCGGTGGAGCTGCGCCTCATCCAGGGCAGACATTCTGGCTTGCCGATCACAAAGCAATGTCGCAGCCTTAGCTTTGAGGTCTCGGACTTGTTGCTCAGACGCGCGGATGCTGTTCCACAGTGAATGAACCCGCTGAGAAAGCGTCGTCTCATGCACTATCCGCCCGGTCTCGACGCTGCGCACTACAACAGTAGCGTAAGCGTTGATCCCCACGTCCACGCCGATGGTATAGTCGCCCGAAAACTGGACGACGGGATTATCGGTCACGACCGTGAAGATGAAAACAGGCTGGCCGTTCTCGGCTTTAATGACAGGTAGGGTGACTTTCCCCTCGGCGAACCGCTCATTGTCAAAATCGAAGATCAGCCGGTACCATTGCCCCTGAATAACCATTTTCAAGACAATTTCGCCGTCGGCAAACGGGTTATTCTCAATCCGAGCGTAAGCGCTGTCCACTGCGCCAAGGTTCACAGAATCCTCACCATAAGACGGCGCGGCGGCGTTAACCGTGCGTTTCCAGCCTTGACTCACATACTTGGAACTCTCCCCGTTCGCGGCGTTAACCCGCTCCTGGTAGGAACGGTAAGCAGTCACAACGTTGTGCTGGACTAGTTTCTCTTTACGCGACCTGCCAGACTTGCCAGTTGCCAGAAAATTAGGCATAGTCACGCCCGCCTGGCGTCCCGCCTCGGACGGTGCAGACGCAGTGACCCGCGCCAGCTCGCCCCCTAAAGTCTCGTCGTTACGAACCACGTAGGTCGCATAGGCCGAGATGTCGCGAGCCTCAGACGCGAGCCATGCCAAAACAAGCGCACCATCTAGCAGCTCTCCATCCAAACCCAGAACATGAGAGGGACGCGCAACAAAAGCCTTATAGGTCTGATTTTTAGCCAACGCACCCCCAAAAAGAAATAAACCCAATACCAGCCACACAACCAATAGCAACGAAACCCCCGACTGCCGCAGAGACGCTGGTCCCGGACATCGACATGCAGACCTCGTCGCAGTCCGGTAGCTGACGCGTCTTTGTCCGCGAGCGCTGCTGGCGAGAGGGTGTGGGTTGTTTGTTCTCTCTCGTGCGAACGCCTCGCGTGTGTTGTCGTGTCCCCCGCTGGGTGCGTATATGCGCACCCAGCGGGGCACTTTGTTTGCGCGGTGTGAGCTTTCGTGCTATCCTTGGAGTTAGCAAACAAAAGCCAACACAAAAGGGGAACATAGCCATGTCGTGCAATTGCCAGAAGTGCCTTTACGAGGAGAAGCCGACAACCGATTTTACCGCGCACAGTGCAGGCGGCGACCACGCGACTTTCGATACCCGCAAGTTGGCTACTGGTACGTTCGTTGAGATCGGCGATAGGCGATTCTTCAAGATTGGAGACCCGGACGTGTGGGTGACGAGGGACGGTGAGCACCTAACCTGTGAGGAGTTTGCGCGGGTTGTGCAGAATACGGCGACGCCAATTACAGTGAACCCCGCTGAGGTGCGGTGGTACGAGCGCCCGTAGGGCGTGCGTTCGTCGTCTCGCTGCGGCTGACGGACGCTCCCTCTGCAAGTGCCCTGTCGGTGGTGTGTTGCCACCGGCGGGGCACTTTTGTTTGTGACGTGTGCGTAGGCTATTCGTTGGCGGCGGGTTGCTGTGATGTGCGCGGCGCGTGCTTCCCTGTCGGTTGAGGTTGCGCTCTGCCTCATACCGCGCTTCATCTCTCCCGATTCGCTGTATGGCGTTTTGAGGCTCTGTGGGAGTACTGGTGGCACTCGCGGTGCGAAAGCGCGTGAGAGGCGCGTCTGGACCCCGTATCGGGGGCACTGCGCGTCCGGCGGCGCTCGCGGGGTGTGTTCATGGGCGCGACTACATGTGTCGCGCGTGAGGTTTTGACCATTTGTTCGCGCGCTCGTATAGTGGAGCACAACTGTAGGTGTAGCATCCGTGTTGGGTGCGTGGTGATTGGGGTTTATATGCCGAAGTCGAAGGTTCGTGCGAAGCGTCGTAAGGCGTTGAATGGGCGCACGAGATTTGCGTGGGGCGACGACAAGCGACCGTCCTCGTATGCTATTCGTCGCGTATCGCAGCTGCCGATAGCGCATGGGCGGTTGTGGAGTAAACTAACCAATGCGCAGAGAATGTGTATCGCTGTCGTGTGGGAGGAGATTCGCTACGAGGGTGTTTTTTGGGTGCAGTATGGTGCTCCCGTAGGGGCTGTCCTTAATGACGAGTTTTTTGATTATGCGGCCGACTCTACTGTGTGTAACCTTTTTGGTAACGCTGGTGGCCGCGCCATCGCGAGTGTTGTAAAGTGCGTTTTTGCGGTGATCCCAGAGTTGATATTGGGTGATTCTGACATTGTTGCCCCTCCCGATATTGTGAAGGATAGAGCCGAGAGGGCGTGGGAGCGTATGGTGCGGCGGTGTGCTGTGTTGGGTGTCCCAGTTCCTTCGGTGAACTTTTGACGCGCACCAACTGGTGTGCGCTATTGTTGGTTATGAGGGCGCGTGCGTCCTTTTGTGTTGTGAGCGGTCCAGGAGTTGGCGGGTTTTGGCTAAGTTGTTTCTTGACAATGGAAACCTTGTTGAGGGCGTGTCGCGCAATGTTGCGCGTTTCTCTTCTGATGCTTCCGACGATGCTACGTGTCGTGGCGTGGCGGATGCTGGCTCTGCGGTGGAGCTGGGTTCGTTTATTCCGTTGAAGCCGGGCAAGAAACAGCCGTCGTGGAGTCGTAAGCGCGTGAGCGTGAACGCTGACAATACTGTGAACCGTTCTCTTTTGCCATCACGGCCGAGCGCGGATGCTGCGGCCGGTGGCGGTGAGTTCACGGTTACGTCACACGGCCTCTCCTATTTTGACTTGGACTTTCACGATCAAGTGACTGATTCTCAGCGCGATAGCGACCGCAGGGCTTTCCTGTCGCTTATGCGTGGCCTGACGGGCGCGCGGCGCGTGTACGTGTCTCGTACTGGTTCTGGTGGCTGTCACGCGCCTTTGCTTGTTCCTGAGCGTTTGTATGATGAGTTTCCGCTGCTCTGGTTTGTGTTCGGTCGCGTAACGTATGCTAACAAAGCCCACAGGACTGTGGGTGGTCGCGTGTTGCGTGCGTTCGCCGCCGAGATTAACGACGCTGTTGGTGTTGTGATGGCTGAGCGTGTGGACGTGTCGGCTGGCGATAAGCGAACAGGTGTGCGCGCTGATGGTGCGCGTAGTGTTAATGACGATTGCAAGCATCTTGACCCCGACGATGCGCTGTACAATGTGATTGTTCCTGATAACGTGTTGTGTGGAGTGAGCGAGGGTGCGGCGGCCTCTGCATTGTCGGAGTACACGGCTGCTTACGCGCGCGGTGATGGTGAGGCTATGGCGCGCGCGGCTGGCGTGTTCCCGGCTGTGGGCGTGCTGTCTGACGTTGCGGCTCGTCGGTTGAGTGAGCTTGTGTTGCGTGAGCTGTTGGTTCCGGGCGTGTCGCTGTCGGATGCCGACGTTGAGATTGCTGCTCGTGAGGGTGTGTTGGAAGCTCTGCCTGGCGCTGTTCGCGCGCTGGTGGTGTCCGGGCGCGCGACTACCAAGTGTGCCCCGTGGGGTTTGCCAGTGGTTGAAGATAACGTGTTGCGTCGTCGCATGTGTAGTGTGGTGCTCCGCGCGTATGCCCTTGTTGACGAGGGGGCGGTCGAGGGTCGCCCTAGTGATTTGGTTGCCGCTGTGGAGGGCGCTCGTTTCGCGTTGTGCGATGGCTTCTTGAATCCTCTCGTGTGGGGCGAGTATGCGGGCGAGGTTCTGACACCTGCGCAGCGCGCGGTGTTGGTGCGCGGCGAACTGCGTTTGTCTGGTGTGGGTGAGTTGTGGGAGCTTGTGCGCTCCGTTGTTGACCCTGCCGCCTCTTTCTTGTCGGATGAGGCGCTGGATGAGGCGTCGGCTGATAGTGTGGTTATGGCTGCGGCTGAGGCTGGGTTCCCCGTGTTGGGCGGTCATAACCTGGCGGGCGAGTCTGGCGTGGATGGTGCGGCGCGCGAAAAGACGCTTGCCTTGTCGTGTGCGGAGAGTGAGCGCCACGCAAGCAGGGGGAAGCGGGAGTCGTTTAAGTCTCGCCGGTACCGGGTTGCTGGGCGCGGCGTGGGCGTTGTGGATGCTCTGGGCGTTGTGCGCGTCGCGGAGTCTTTGGGTTTGTTTAATGACACGTCGGGCCGTGATTTGTTCACGTTCGGTAACAAGTGGGCGGATGCTGTTGGCTGCTTGACGCGCGCCGGTAGTAAGGACGATGTTGATTTCGCGCGTTCGTGGCGTTTTTGTACGGTGACGTTTGCTGAGGCGATGGCTGAGGGCTTGGTGCCGTTCGTTGATCGTGTGGTGTGGATGCTGTCGAACATGGGAACTAGCGGCGCTGTAATTTCTTATACGGCGGCGGACGTGTTGGAGGCTCACCGTGTTCTCACTGAGCAGGCTGAGGGCCGTGAGGGTGACCCGGTGTTTGATGGTGACCCGGTTCTGGTGGAGTCTGCGCATCGTCTGACGGCGGGTAATGCTGCTCGCGTGTCTCGCGTGTTCCCTGGTGTTCGCGTTGAGGGCGCGGATGGTGTGGTTATTGCCGTAGCCGACGAGGACGCGGCTGCTGGTAAGGGTGCGCAGGGTGTGCGTACTGTTCGCGTGTCTCAGCTTTCCCCGCGCGTGGCGGAGGCTGTGTATGAGCGCCTGTCGCGTGAGGGTGATGCTGACGCTGTTCACGCGCTTGTGGTTGGGTGGTCGCTGGTGGTGCGTCGCGTGTTGTCGCGCCTGTTCGCGTCTGATACCGATCGTTCCGTGTCTGCTGCGTTCGCGGGCGCAGATGCCACTGACGATTCTGCTTCTTCCAATGATGGTGACGCTGGTTTTCTTGCGGTCGCGGGTAAGCCGCGCAGCGGGTTTGCGGCGTTGGGTGGTCGCGGCGAGCAGGGCGTGTTGGATATTGAGCGTGCTCGTGAGCTTGCGTTCGCGCGTCTTGATGAGCACGTGCGTTCTTTGACGCTTGTGACGCGCCGGTCACGCGATAAGTGGGAGCGTGCGAAGCGTGATGTGGACGCGCTGCTAGAGTATTTCTGGTTGCTTTCGTTGCAGGGTGCGACGGAGCGCCTGTCTGGTAGCCGCGAGCGTCTGCGTCCTTTGCTGCGTGACGCGTCCAAGAGGGCGGGCGACGTGAGTGGCGCGACGCAGAGTGACAAGGCTGTGAATGAGCGCGTGAAGGCTGCGTTGCGTGTTCTTCGCGGCGTGAGGGTGTTGGCGCTGGCCGAGAAACAGCGCGCCCCTATTGCTGGCGCGGGTGGTAGGGCGAGCGTGTATTCGATTCGTGTCGAGTTCCTGATGCGTAGTACTTCTGTGGTGCGAGCGGTGAAGGCGCTGCGCGGCAAGCTGGTTCCCGTGTTGTCTGCCGCGTTTGAGAAGGGGTGCGCGCTGGACGTGTCGGTGGGCGATGACGGTGTGCTGCGTTTTGGTGGCCGCACGCTAGGCGAGTGGGACGAGTTGGGCGGGCCGTGGCGTGACGATGTGCAGGGTCGCGCGCCTGCTGACGCGGTAGCTGACGGCGAGCACTTGTTTGCTGCTCGTGATCGCAAAGTGTTGGATAGGCTTCTTGCGGGGTTTGCTCGCGCCGCCGGACTCGCTGGTGGGAGCGCGCCTGCTGCTGTGGGTGTTGCGCAAGCTGCTGCTCACGCTGCTGCTGTGTCTGGTCGTGAGTTGTTTTCTCACCAGGTGACGGTGTGTGAGCTGGTGGAGATGTATGCGCGCGGCGTGGATGGCGTGCGCGTGGTGGCGGGCGAGCCGACGCCGCACATGGTGGAGTCGCGTCCGTCGAAGGCTGGCGCGTCCCGCATGGTGGAAGCGGTGCGCCCTGATGTGGCGCATGATGTGTGGGGTGGCGTGGAGCCTGGGTCGCCTGAGTTTGCTGCGCGCACTGATAAGCTGTTCGGTAACCGGGCGCTTACGCCGTCTCACCTGTTGAAGGATGGTGGGCGTAGCGCGCAGGTGCGTGAGTTGTATGTTCCCGTGTTTGTGCTCGTGCGTGAGGATAGCCCACTGTTGGCGGATGAGCGGTTTGCGCGCGTGATGTGTCAGTCGTTCCCTGATTCGGGGGAGCGTGGTATCAGCATGTTTATGCCTGTTTCTCGCGTGGATGCCGGGGGTGCAGCCACGTGGGTAACCTCTGGTAATAGGGGTCGCCGTTGGTTCGAGGTGTATGCGGGCATGGTGGCAGACATGGTGAATAAGGGCGTGGTTTCGTCTGGGCTGTCTCTGGTTCACGGTGCGCGTGCTGCCGTTGCTCAGATGTGTGATGCGCATGACCGCGTGGATGTGTTTGAGGGCGGTTGGCTGCTTGATGGCGCGCGTAGCGTAGATGCTGAGGTGTTGGCTGGCGTGCGTGAGGACGTGGTTGCTGGTGTTGAGCGTGCGTTGTGGTTGGCTGCTGTTGGGTTGGATGAGGCGCGCCCTGGTGTGGCTGATTTCGTGACTGATGATGAGCGTGCTCGCCTTGCTGGTTTGAGTGAGGGTGAGCGCGCCGAGTTGGCTGCGCAGCGTCTTGCTGGTTTTGGTGGTCTGATTGACGATATTGCTGCCTCTGCTGGCGCGGGTGCGCTTGCTGGCGTGGATGTGGGCGAGTTCGCTGCTCGCCTTGCTGCTATGGCACTTGCTGTGTGGGGCTATGTGGAGACTTCTAGGCGTGCGCGTGCTGGTGGTGGGACTGTGTGTTCGTTGGTGATGCGCGTACTGTCTGGCGTGTCGGCGGCGTCTACTGGTGGCGGTGTTGGCGCGGTGCCTAAGCCTGTTGGTTGGGTGTTGCGAGCGTAGCTTGGCTGCGCCGCCCCGTGTGAATTGAATACTTTTTCCTGGTTTCCCTGGCATCCTTGTGGTGTGCGGGGTTTTCGTGTTTGTCTGGTGGCTGTTTTAGGATGTTTTGTGGGCGTTTTGTGTCTACATGTGTGGACGTGTGCGTGGGGTTGGGGAGCGGTTGTGGGTGGGGTTGTGCCTTTCGTGTCTGCTTGTTGGGTTTGTCTTGCATGTTTTTCCCCGTGTCTAATTTGACTAAAGATAGAAGGTGGGGGGTAGGGTCGCCTGGTTCACCGTCGTAGTTGCCTGCCCAGCCGCGCGTTTTCACCCATCAATACCTAGCCACGTACCTGACTTTTCCTTTGTTAACACACGGTCCTTTCGGACCACCCGGTGCGCGAGGTACTTAAATTATTTAAATACTTGTTTTTGGGCATAAAAGTGGCGGGACGCAACCTCTTTTGTGTGTTGGTTTGCGTCCCGCCGTAACTGTTGACGCGCGTGGCGCTTACTTGCTTCGTCGTAGGACGAGGACGGTTTTTGTCGGCCACGGCAGTCGGTCAATGTCGTAGAGGCGTTGGAGGTGCGTGAGGTAGGTTTCATCCCATTCGTCGCACTCGCGTTCGACGGTGCAGTCTCCCCAGTAGCGGATGTGCATACTCAGGCTGCCTTGCGCCTCTCCGTACCACTCGGTTGACTCTCGTGGTAGGCTTTCGTGCCCCCATACGGAGTGGAAGGCGATTTCGTAGAGGCTGGCCGGGTCTGCGTGGAGTTCGAGGTTGTTCCAGTCGATGCGGTAGTTGTTCACGTTTCCAATGCGGATGACTCCGTTCACTGCGAGCGCACCAACCCAGGTGAGGATTTCACGCATGGCTTCCTCTGACGTGGCTTTCAGCATCCGTGGCGGCTGCGAGTGGAGTTGGAACCGGACTCCCGTCCAGTCGCGGACGATGGCCACGCCACCTTTGGCGACGAGCTTCCAGGTGGCCTCAATTTCCTCAAAGCCGCAGTCGTCCTGGCTTGTGAACTCATGGAGGACGCTGGACAGGAATACTACGTCGTATCGGCCCGCGCCATGCTCGTGGAGGTCTTTCTTTGTGCGAAAGGTGGCTCCCGCGTCCCGCATGGCGGCCTCAACTGTGGTACTGATGTCGTGACACTCGTACACGCCGCCAGCGGCTTCGACGCGTTGACGGATACCGTTTTCGCTGGGCATCCCGCACCCGTAGTCGAGGACGCGCGCTCCGGGCGTGACGTATGGCTCTAACGCCGCCCATTTGCGGTCGAGTGTCGCGTCCATGCGGCGAGCGTACTCGGCGGCTGTGTCGTGCGTGTAGTTGTCTGTAGTCAAGGGGCCGTTTCCTCTCTCCTTCGCTTGCTTGCTACCTACTATGGGCGAGTGATGATGTGGCGCGTGGTTGCGCCGTACCACTTGAAGATGTGGTCGAGCGCGTCCTGCTCGTCGTATGGCTTGCCGTAGAGGTCGGCGTGTCCGTTCAGGAGGTAGTCGCCTTCGCTGATGTGCTTGACGGTGATCGTGGTGTGCTTGTCGGTCATGGTCAGGACGCCGCCGACGGGGAGCGCGTCGCTCATGGTGTCGCTGTTGATGTTCACCTGCTCGCCGGTTTCTTCGTTGGTGAAGGTGGTATCCTCGTCTGCGTAGAAGTGGTAGTGGGAGCCGACCCACATCTCGCCGACCTGTGTGAGCGTGGCGCTCTCGGGCGCACTATAGGGTGTTTTGGTGAGGGGGACACGCGTACCTGCGGTGGTTGTTGCCCACACGGTGCCGTCTCGTGAGATGGTGATGGCCATGTATTCGGTGCCGTTGGTGGCCGCCGTGATGCGGGGCGCGAACGGTTCCACGTCGATGCGCACAAGCGTCTTATTGGAGCTGTTGTAGTGCTCCTGGAACTCAATGACGCTCGCGCTCTGGTAGATGCTGTTGATCGTCATGGGGGTGTTGAAGAGGATGGTCCGCATGGTGTTTTCTCCTGTGTGGGGCGGTGTGTTGTCTGGTTATAGTGTACCACGGTAGACGTATCCGTGTCTACATGTGTAGAGACGTGATATTGTGATGGTGACACTGGTGGCGGCAGTGTGAAATAGGGGCATTTGCTTTAAGTATTGAAGTGGTGGCGCGTGGGTGTGGTGAAGCCCCGCCGGGCGTGCTTCCTGACGGGGCTTATGTGGATTGTTCGCCGTGTTCGCGTGCAGGTGTTATCGCTTCATGGCGCGCTCAATGGCGTGGAAGATGCTTGCGGTGCCAAGCGGTGCGCGCGTGTACGTGTGGTCCACGTGGAAGTGGTTGCCGTTGGTCTTTTTGCGCAGTCCGCTCTGCGTGTGTGCCCAGGGTCCGACGATGATCGCGTACTCGGTAATCGTCTTACAGGTTCGCTTATCTACCCAGTGCGTGTAGGAGATGCGCGCCTTAACGGGTGTGGTGGTTTTCTTGGCTGCGTCTTTTTCCTGGCGCTGCGTCCACGTGCGATAGAGCTTGTCCACGTCCTCGGTGGTTTCAACCCATTCGGGGACGTATGGCTGGTAGAAGTCGGTCTGGTTGTATTGCTTGGAGGTGTGGTGCCATTCCTCCCAGCTCAGGAAGTGTTCGCGCAGGAACGCGAACGGGTAGCTGTCGAGGCGCAGCGCCGCGCGCTTGTCGGCGGGGAGCGCGTCGAGGATGTCGCGCTTGTTCCATTTGGAGCGGGGGCGCAGTCCGCGCTCGTAGGCTGCAACGGCGTTGTTGCTCATAGAGTAATCGTCGGCGTAGCCAGCCATGATGCTTTCTCCTCTGGTGGTGTTTTGGGTGTTTCTTGTTGGTAGTGACAGTGTATCACGGCATGGGCGTTCGTGTCTACATGTGTAGAGGCTTGGTGTTGGGTGATGGCGATCATCCGTTAGCGCCCTAGTCGCGCGGGCGTCCAAATAAACCGTGGTATAATACCTCAACGGTGTGACCCGTCAGGTAATATTCGAGGAACCTGCGAGCACCGATCATCCTGCGATCTTTGTCTATCCACCATCCTTCAAGGTCATTGGGGAGATATAGCTCATTGCCGTAGACGTAACTGCTGTCTCCGATTCGGATGTGGGTGCCTCGAACGAGAAAGTGCCTGTACGGTACGGTTCTTCCCTTGCCCACTGAAATGGGGGTGTCCCTTACTGTGTTGCAATCGTCGCAATAACATGTTCTTGACATTGCTCTCTCCTGTGCATTGTTGCCGTTCGTTCAGTCAGGCACCGCTTCTGCTAGGGTCGCGAGGTCTACCAGGCGAAACCTGTGTAAATGTGGCAAAAGTGAATACCGATCTTGAAGAGCCTGTCAGTGGGGGCGCAGCGGAGCATCCACCTCTGGTCGTTCTCGTAGGCTCCTCGAATGGGAACAGTGTCCCAAGAACCACTAGGGGTTCTTCCTGTTTTTGTTCGGAGTACCTGGACCCAGATCGTCTTGGCCGTCGCTCGGACAACCTCGAAGTACGTGTGTTCGTTCGCTCGGAGGATGGTTCCGACGGGCATGACTGGGGTGGTAGGCGTTGGGGTAGCCATTGGCTTTGTCCTTTCATTGGCTGCAAGCTCGCTATTTGGGCTTGTGTGCGATGTTTCTGGTGGGGTGGCGGTTGTCGTTGCACCAGTGTTCTTGGTGTTCGCGCTCATAGCTTCCGCGTCCCCGGTTGCTCATTGTTGCTGCTTCTTTTCTGTGTTGATGGTGGGTGAGAGTGAGTGGGAGTACACGAGTTCGGGGTCTCCTTGCAGGAGGTGATCGAGGAACTTTTTTGCGGAAATTGAAGCCCCTTTGTCGCCTACCCATGCGCCGTCGAGATCGTCCGCGAATGGGTTGAAGTTGGAGTAGTAGAATCCTTGTCCATTGATTCTGATGACGGTACCTGGCTGGATGAGTTTACTGTACGTCGTTTGGATGTCGTCGTTTGTGTTCGTTGTGAGGTGGACGCTGGCGCGTCGTTTATCTCTGCACGTGCCGCAGTAGCAGGTGGGCATTTTCTCTCCTTGTATTACTGGCGTTGTTTGCCTCTGATCGTGACACTAGTGTATCACGTTTCCGCGCCACGTGCACGCTTAGTTGCGGCCACGGATGCGCTTGCATATTGCCTCAGTGGCGATGTAGGCCAGGAGTGCTGATAGCGTGAATGTGGCGGCTGACATGGCGGTGTAGTGCCATGTGCGCGCTGCGACGGTGGGTGTGTGCTCAGTGTTGTTGGCGGTGGCAGGGGCGTCGTCGGCGGTTTTGGCGACGATGGGTGTGTACCCTGCGTTGCATGTGGTTGAATACTGTTCTTCCGTGTTTTGTGGGTCTTGTAGTAGGTTGATTGCTGCGTGTATGAGTGCGGCGTTCACTTGTGCTGCCTTTCTATTGTTGTTTTTCTGTTGCCCTCCATTACTGAGGGTTGATGATGATCAGCATGATGATGGGCGACAGGGCGAGTAGAGCACCACCACTGAGGCCGAAGAATACCTGTTGGCCGTAAGTCAGTGTGAGAAAGCCTTTTAGCTTTTCCTTGAGATTCGGACTGCGGCGTAGACACAGCGTATATTCGTCCCTTCGTGCCAGCCATGCAGGATGTGTATGGAAAACGCCTCTAGTCGATTGACCATCACGCTTATCTAGTTCTTTTGCGGCTACCATGCGCCAGTATCTCATGCGTTCTTCGTCCCTAAAGGAACGATTCTCCCTAAACCGATCCTCATACCAATGCCCAATCTCCGCTGCGGCATCACTGGTACGCGTAAAGTTGAAGTCTGAGTTGCTAATAAATGTTTCATCACAAGCATCGTTCCAGCGCTCGATAAGATCGTGAAGCGTGGTGGTCATGGTGTTTTTCTCTTTCTTGCGGGGTGTTTTCTCTCGTGGTTGTATTCTATCACGCGTAGTCCGCTTGTGTCTACACATGTAGAGGATTAGTGTTGGGGCGTGTGGCCCCTGGTGGTAACGGGGGTGTGTGGGTATGAGTAAGCCCCGCCGGATGGGCTGTGTGGCCTGTTTTCCGGCGGGGCTTCTTTTTGCGTTTTCGGGGCGCTCGCGCTGTGTAAACGCTGTCGGCTCCCCGCCCCTCGCCTTTTGGGATGTTGTTAGTCCTCATAAACCACGTATGGCAGGACTCTCTTGGTCCTGTATCCCAGCAGCTTATGAAGGAACTCATACCAGCTAACCTTGCAGCCGTCAGTGTTCACCAACGTCTCATCAGCAAGACACATCCACTTACAACCATCAAGCCAAATCAGCTTGCCCGGCTCTAGGATGCGCCCGTATCTGGTGTTGATCTGGAAGCTAATTCGCTCCATGATGCTGATTGGCACATCCTTTAGGTAGTCAATCCACTCATCGTGCTTTGCTGTTAGTGCGTCGCTTGCTTTGGTCATGATCTTTCTCTTTTCGTTGAAGTTTGTTAGAACGAGTACCACGCGACTGCGATTGCAGCGAGCGCGACGAGTGGGAACAAGATGTGTTCGATTGGTTCGGTGATGACGATGCCGAGTTCGCCGTTCTTGCGCACGAAGCGGTTGTATGCTTTCACGTGCTCGCGGTAGGCGCTGCGGTGACTGTAGTCGCCGTTGTCTTTGTAGTGCCATTGTTCGGCGGTGACGCGCCAGCGGAGGGACTGTTTCTTGTCCTCATAGTCGCCTGTTTCCTGGTATGCGCGCTCGTATGCGTCTGCGATCTTGTGCGCATAGTCGCTGATACGGTTGATGTCTCGTTGCGAGTATCCGGTATCGGTTACGGTAAGCGGCTTTGTTGAGTAGAGCAGTTTTGCCTGCTTGATGTCGAGGAGAGTTTCGTTCGTCATGGTCTCATTCTAGCATGCGTTGGTGTCGCTGTCCTGGCGTACGTGCTCGCGTGTTTGTGGCTGGGTTACCATTCTGGTGTGTGGATGATGGTGAATGAGCCGTTGCGGCTGTAGATGTCGCTGGCTGTCAGGCTGATGGGGCGGTCGCCCGCGTAGCCGCGCCACGTGTCGTTTACGTGTTTGGCGAGGGTGATGGGTGTGGTGTTGCGGGGTGCGAAGATGGCGACGGTGCCCGTGGGTAGATTGCGTAGGTGCGTGTGGACTGGTTCAATGGCATCCGTGGCGATGGCGGTAATGGTGAGACGCATTGTTTCTTCTTCTTTCCTGTGTTCTTGTGTTGCCCTGGCGTGTGCTTGTTGTGCTTCTGCCGGGGCGTGGTCTGCCAGGTGCGCTGTTGGTTGTTTCGTGTGCGATTGTATCACATGTCATGCACACGGTTTTGTGTTTCGCGGGTTTTTGTCGAGCGCGGCGCGCCTTTCTTATGGTATGATGGGTGTAGGCAAGAAAAGTCAGATACGAAAAAGTAATGGAGGTGGCTCTCTCGTGTTCGAGATGAATGAATGGGGTCAGGTGACGGTGCGGTCGCAGGAGGAGTGGGACGCGTTGAAGCGTAACAAGCCTGCTGGCGCGCGTTTCGCGAGGATTGACGCGCCCTCGACTGAGACTATTAGCCTCCTCTACAGTGATAGTGGTCTGACGATCATTGTGGCTGGCGAGAGTAGCGTTGTGACGCGCGGCGTGGATGTCAAGGCTTGTGATAATGCGCGTGTTCGAGCGTCTGGCGTGTGTGTCGTGTCGGCGCAGGAGAATGTGCGCGTGTGGGCGAACGATCAGGTGGTCGTTCACGCGTATAATGATGCGCGCGTGTGGGCGAACGGAACGTGCGTCGTGTACGCCCGCGAGAACGCGTGTGTCTACGCGGGAAGCAACGTGACAGTGTACAAGGAGGCGCGTTTCGGCCCGTTCCGTGGCAGCGTGCAGGGAGGTCGCGTTGTGGTGAAGCGTGACGCGGATGAGATGACGGGCGAGCAGTGGTGCCGCGCCGCCCTCGTCCACGTGGATGAGGACGGCATGGCGCATTTGTTTAAGGCGACCGACAGTGATGGCGTGTCCCACCGTGGCGGCGCGTACCGCGTGGGCGAGGTGGTGGACGATTCTGAGAATTGGATAGGTGACCGCTTTTTCGGTGGCGGTTTGCACGTGTCGCCGTCGCCAAGTCAGGCGCTGGTTCGTTCCCAGTTGGACGAGTGGAAGGGTGTGCGTTTCTTTGAGGTGACGTGCCCCGTGAGCGAGCTGGTGTCGATTGCTGACGACGTGTGCAAGGCACCCCGGTTGCGTGTGGTGCGTGAGGTGGACGCGTGGGGTGAGCCGCTGTGAGCGGTCTAATTTTTGTGGTATCGTGGGTGTTACGTAGGGTTATGCCACGATCATACGGTGATGCGCCTGTCGCGTCGCGCATTGAAGTGTTTTCAGAATAAACGAGAGGAACCTGTCATGGCTTTTGAGTTCAGCGCATACGATTATGAAGAGATGAAGTGGGGAACTTTCAGTGTTGTCGGGCTAGATGCTGGCGACGTTATTATGGTTGTCAATTCATCCGGTAAAGAGGCGTCGATTCGTAAGGTCGCGAAGGATGGTCCAGGGTACCCGAGGCCGTGGACGTGCGGAGAAGAGTCCGACGCTGAGCTGATTGTTCGGCGCGCCATTGATAGGGGTGACGTTCTTGTTGTTGTGCGTGGCGGTGTTCTGGGCGGTCGCTTGAAGAAGCGTGTGGCGTATCTTGAAGAGAAGATTGACAGGATGGAAAGCCCTCGCGGTTTCCGTGCATGGGCACCGGATGGCCCTTTTAAGATGGTGGACATTTCTGACCTAGAGGAGGCTACCATTGTTGTGTGCTCTCGCGGGAAGTGCTTGAAGGTCAGCGGCGGCGGATGGGTGTCACAAGATGGTACCCACTGGTCTGAGGATGAGATGTTGGCGCTTTTCCGCGAGGACGCTGATTCTCGTAATTACGCTCGTGTCATTGACTATCTGTGACGCGATTGTTGTCCGGTGCGCGCCTTGTGTCCCGGCGATAGTTGTGTGAAAAGAAAGTAAGGGGAGAGTGATCGGGCTATGTCTGCTCGTGTGTTCAGTGGCGTGTGGAAAACTGCGGACGTGTATCACCTGCGCAATGATTTGGGGGACGCGTCTCGTCCGGTGTTGCGTCGTTCTCCCGCGTGGAGTGAGGCCGCGTCGGCGCTGTTTGTTGACTCGCTGATAAACAAGTTCCCGCTTGCGCCGCTGGTGGTGCAGACGTGCCGTGACGCGCAGGGCGTTAGTCGTTTGCGCGTGTTGGATGGGTGGCGACGCGTTGAGGCTGTTATTGCTTTCGCGGAAGATAGGCTGCGTCTGCCTGATGGTTTTGCGTACCTTGGCGGCGCAGGGTATGGCGATGAGCTGGTGGAGGCTGGCGGCATGACGTTATCGCAGTTGCGTGAGCGTTATCCGCTTGTTGCGCGCCGGTTCGATACGGCGCTTATCCCTGTCGAGCACGTGGATGCGAGTGAGGGCGTGTTGGGTGAAATGCTGGCGCGTCTGCATGGCGTGGCGTGATTTTTCTTAGTGGAATGGAGTAGGTAAAAATGGAACGTATGGAGCGCGATGGTGAAACGGTTGCGGTCGTGCGAACGGGCGAGGACGTGCTCGCCGCGTTGTCTGACCAGAGTGTTGATTGCGTTGACGTGGTTGCACCCGAGGGGGAACCGATTACTGTAGACGGCGGTGGAGCGTTGGGGAAGCGACTGCGCATCGTGTCCGGCGACGTGTTTGTATTCTCGGCGTTTGAGTCGTTGAGGGTGTGTGATGGTGCGCGCGTTCGCGTGCTTGCTTGTGTATGCTCTGGCGTGGATAGCGATGCTGGCGTCGTCGCTGAAAGCGGCGCAACAGTGTACGCGGGTGATGGTGTGACGATTGGTGCCGAGTCCGGTTCTCTCGTGTATGCGGAGGATGGCTCTTGCGTTAGCCTGCTAGATGTGGGTGTGAGGGTTTTCGCGTCTGCTGGCGCGCTCGTCCTGTATGGGTCGCGTTCCGAGTTGGCGCTTGTTCAGGGCGGCGCGCATGTGAAGCGCACTCTGACGTATGGTGTTGCGCAGTGGTTGGACGAGTCGGGTGTCGTTGTTGACGATGACTTGAATGTGTGCCTGTATGCTGCTGTTGATGGCGAGACGGGATTGTGGTGTGGCCCGTATGGTGGGGAATCGGCGTTTTTGTTGCCGTGCGCTGACATGTGGGGTATGACCGGGGTCGGTGTGGAGGTTGTTCCCGTGACGATTCCTGTGGGCTTGTTGCATCCTGTTGTGGCGAAGTGGCCTCGCGCTGACTGGGCTGTCGTGTCTGCTTGCGTGAACGGGGAAGTGGACGGTGATGTTGGGTTTGTGGAAGCTTTCCGGGTTCCTGGCCTTGTGTGAAGCGTGTCCTGGTGTCGGATGCGTCGCCTGCTTTGCTGTGGTATAGTAGGCATCGTCCGTTGTTTAATTGTCGTCGGTTTCGTGCTGTCAGTGCGCGAGATAAGGAAGGGGAGCCATGTTTAGTGTTCTACCGGATGGTGTGAGTGAGGTCGCTGCTCTGCGCGAGGAGATCGCGGGTTTGCAGTGGTCGTTGGCTCGCGCGCGTGGCGAAGGGGATAACTACTTTCATGGCGTGGACGCGCACACGGGCATGTATAATGTGCCGTTTTTGGCGCTTTCTCTGCCTATTGGGTCTCTCGTAGACGTGACGGGCGAGGATGGGCGTGTGATACGTTTTGTGCGCGTTTATGGCATGTTCGCCGACGAGGGGTGGTTGGAGGTCGGTGCGGATGACGGTATTCGCTCTGACAAGTATGTGTGCGCTGTGGCGTGTATGGGTAAGCATGTGGTTGTGCGTCGCCCCGGCCTGGTAGATAAGGACGTTGAGGGTGGTGTGGAAGAGCCGTCGTTCGCGTGCGTGAACGGGTACACGGGTGAGGAGACCTCGTATCGCGTGAGTGACATCCCCGTGGGGACGGTCATTCTGGTGGAGGATGAGAATATGGGTGATGTTGTGTACGCGCGCTCGGACGCTGTTGACGAGGGGTGGTGGCGCGCGGTTATTTGTTTGGGTGACGAGTGCCGGTGTGGCGCGCCGTCTGCTGACGATTTTACGCCTGGCGAGAGTGGTCGTCTCCCGGTGGTATATCCGGGGCTGGGCTAAGTGAAGGTGGATAGTCGTGGCGGTTGATGAGGAGCGTTCTCCCCGCGAGGGTGGCGACTGTGACGCGTCCGATTGCGAGTGCGCTCGTGGTGTTCCGGTTGTTCCTGGCGGTCCTGTGTCGGTGTTCCGCCCGGTATCCCGCGAGGTCATTGAGAATGAGTTGGAGCGGTGGCGAGGTGTGATTGAACGCCTCGGCAACGTAGATGACACTATGTGATGTGGTTCGCTTTCCTGCATGTTTCCGTGGCGCGCGGTCTTGCGGTGTGTTATGCTTGACGTATGAGGTTGCCGCGAGTGGCAACCAGCCACCACGTTCAAGGAATGGAGAACACAGCAATGGAGAAGATTGAGATGCACGAGTCCCTGACTGGCGTTATCGACAACGGTGATGGCACGTTCACCATCTCCCGCGACAAACTGATTGATCTTGTCCAGGGACAGGCGTTCCTTGATGTGTACGATGACGCGGACGTTGACGAGGTGGAGTCCGGCATGGACCGCGCGTACCGACGCGTCCTGGGGCGCGGCTATGAGTCGGCTTGGGATTACGCTGTCGATCAGGTGGAGGCGTTCTCGGGCGAGGCGCGCGACTGACTGGTGCGCGCGTAAAACCCCGGTGATGCTGCTCGCGACGAGCGGGCGTTTCCGGGGTCTCTCTTTTGTGTGAGCGTTTCGCGCTGCCGTGTTACTTGCGTCGTGGTATGCTTGATGTTATGAGGGGGCGATTGGTGTTGCCCGGAAGAATCTAGCTTGTAGGAGTGCCCGTTGATTTTCGTTGGTATGTCTCCCGTGTATGTGCTGTCTGATGAGGAGTCTGCGGCGTTTTCTCGTGAGGAGGAGCCGCTGACGTGGCGCTTCGTGCTATGTTCACTGCTGGCGGGTGTTGCGTTGGCGACGGCGCTTGCTTTTTTCGTGCATCATTTCGTGTGGCCCGTCCAGGTGGTCGGTGACATTGAGCGTTGGGTCACGTGGCGAGAGAACATGAACACGGTAACCGTGCGTGGTACCGATGGTAGTGAGCTGTATGCGCTGTCGGGCCGCTGCTATGTGGGTGATAGTGGTAGGTTTGTGGATGGTCGTGACAAGTTTGTGGATGGTCGTTCGCATCCTGGTCCGGCCGTGGTGACGTGTTATGACGGTGGTGTTCCTTATCATTCGCGTATTCTTGAAGGTGCGTCGTTTACAGTGGAGAACGCGGGAGGCTCCTATGGCTGGGAGAAGCCTCGTGCGACTATCCGTGAGGCTGGTTCTCCGGTTGCTTACGGAATCTCTGAATACCTTGGGCGCGATGCCGAGTGAATCGCGCGTCCTGTCGTTGATGGCGGGTTATGTGCGGCGGGGCGCTTCTCTTGTATGAGGGGTGCCCTGCCGTTCGTTTGTGTTTGCGTGTGCCGTTGATTGGGTGGTGGCGCGCGTTGCGTGACGTGTGCTCCCGCGTGGTGCGGGTCTCTATTACCGTTACGTGGCACACGGCGCGCTGGCGTAACTTGCTACTTACGGTTGATGTCCTGTCGTCTGCGCGCTTGTTGTCTGTTTGTTTTTGTTCTATCTTTTTGTGGAGTGTTCTGTCTTGTCTGTTCGTGTTCGTTTTGTTGATGGGTTTGTTGGCGTGTCTGATGCTCGTTTGTTTCATTCGCGCTCTGTCGCGTACAAGTGTTACTGGTTGGCGCGTGACGTGTTCGGTTATGGTGAAGAGTCTGCGCGCGTCGCGTACATGGCGGGGTGGTGCCATGATGCGGGGTACGCGTTTGCGCCGACGCAGCTTGACCATGCTGAGGCGGGTGGCGTGATTCTGAGCGATGCGGGAGCGTCGTTCGCTGACGCTGTGCGCTCGCATGGTGACCCGGACGCGCTTGCGATGAGCGACCTACTGTTGATTGTGAACACGGCTGACATGATGTGTGGGCCGGATGGTGTTCCGGTGTCGTTTGATGAGCGTCTAGTTGACGTGGAGGCGCGCTATGGCGTGGGGTCGCGTCAGGCCGTTGATGTGGGTGCGATGTTGGATGTGTTGCGCCGCGAGTTGGAGTTGCGGGGCGTGAGCGTGGCGGCTGCTGAGCGTGCGGGCGTTGAGCGCGTAGGCGAGGTGGACGAGTCCGCCGGGTTGACTGAGGGTGCGGCGGGCACGGACGCTACGGCGGATGCCGAGGAGGCGGCAGATTCGCTGTAGGCGCTTCTCGCGGCCTTTCACGCGCCCAGGTACCCAACTACCCTACAGGAGCGTGGGAGGCCGTCAGCGGCGCGTACATGGTGGTTCTTGCGGGTATTAACCACCCGTGATGCTCGTCCCCGCCGCTGTGTTTGCGTGTGGCGGGGACGAGTGCTATTGTGGTGGTGATTGGCGGGGTGCGCGAGTGGCCGAAGCGAGCGGTGTCGAAAGCCGTAGCACCAGAATTGGTGCCCAGGGTTCAAATCCCTGTCCCGCCGCTGTTCGTTGTGTTGTGTGCGCAAGGAAACGCCCTGCCGGGCAACAGGCTCCATAGGAGCACCCGGCAGGGCGTTTGTGTGTTTCCGTTTATCGGCGGCGTGCGAGCTGGGTGAGGCGTGCGCGGACGCGGCCAAGCGGCCAGGTGGCGCGCTTCGCAGTGGGAGTAATGCTGGTGGTTTCGCCCGTCTCCCGGTTGACGAAGCGCACGACAATGCTCTTGCCATTGTCGAGGTCGCCGCCTCGCATAGCGTTTCGGATGGTGGCCGCGTTGTCGGCGCTCAAATGCGAGAGCCATCCGTTGAACGCGTCCATGTCGTACACGTCAATGGTGCCGCCCCATTCGTAGAGGCTGTTCAGCCCTTCCGTGTCGTCGGCGAAGCGCGGGCGGAGGCTGCTTGAACCGATTGCCGGGGAATAAATGTACCCGTAGGGGCTGCCAGGGTTGCCGTTGTCGTCGCTTGCCTCCCAGGGTGAATTATAGAGCACCTGTAGCGAGTATTCGCCGCCGAAAAGCGTGCTCACCATGTAGTTGTACAGGTAGTCGCCAACGATGATCTTGAAGGCGTTGGCAGACACGTGCTCGTCGGGGGCCGTCAGAAACTCTAGGGTAGCGTCTGGGCCGTTCACGTAGCAGAGCGTGCTGTCGGGGATGCAGACGGAGCTTGTGACGGTGGCGCGTCCCATGCGGGGGTCGCTGTCGAGTGCTTGGTATGCGGTGGCGTTGCTCATTGTGGATGCCTTTCTTCTCGTGTGCGGGGTCGTTTGGTTTATCGGCGGCGTGCGAGCTGGGTTACGCGCGTCACTCGCTGTGGTATTCGAGTGTGGACGCGCGGCGCGTGTCTTTGTAGCACTCGACAATGATGCGCGTGGGGAGCGGCGTGCCGCGCTTGTGTCGTCGTTTCTCGCCCGGCTGCGGATTATTGACGAGGAAGCGTATTTGCTCGGGGTAAATGGTGGCTGTTGATTCCTGGAAGCGTCGGCGCGACCATGCGCCCGAGGGCGTGGTGTGCTCGGTCCAGCGCCGGTAGGTGGCGCTTGTGATGCCTGCGAGGGCTTCGTCAAGGTTGAGGGTTGTCATTGGTCGCCTTTCCTGTGTAAGGGGGGTGTGCTAGTGGTTGCGAGCTTGCTGGTTGTATTGTGCCACAGTTTTCGTGGCGTTTGCTTACGTGGGCGGGGTTGTTTACTTGTCGCTGCGGTGTATTTCGCTCATCATGAGCGTGACCATGAGCGCGTCAATGCCGGAAACGGTGCCGTTGTCGGTGGTGTTTCGCGTGATGGTGATGGTTGTGTGGAGCGTGAATGGGTGTCTCTCGGTTTCCCATGCGACGGCTCCGGTGTTGTCGGTGATGGTGGTCTGGTTGGTGAGGGAAGCGAAAACGGTTGTGGAGGTTCCTACGGTTTCGCTGGTGCCGTCGCTGTTGGTGTGGTTGATGTCCACAGTGGGCATGAGCGCGAGGATGCGTTCTTCGAGAGTCCCTGTCGGTTGGTTGTCCCAGTCGTAGAGGGTGGCTGTATGTGTGATGATGCTCAGCTCTTCGGTCTCTGATGCGACGAGGTTCCCATTCATGGTGGTGAGCGAGTACACGTCTCCGATGGCGTAGAACACTTGTCCGGTGACGGTGCCGACCTGTTCGCCGTCGGCTTCGATAACCCATTCGTCGCCCCACGAGATGAGACACTTGGTTGCCGTGATCTCGCTGGCGTTGTTGATCGCATCAAGTGTGGCTTGCGAGTCTGCTACGTCTGTGGTGGGTGTGGCGGTTGGCGTGTTGGCGCATCCGGCTGCTGTGGCCGCGAGCGCGAGGGTGGCAACCAGGGTGGTGAGGCGGCGTGTGAGCGCGTTCATGGTGTTGTTTCCTTACGGTTTATTGTTGTTACCGAGCGTCTGTCGGCGGCCACGGGTGTTTCTCGTGTACCCTGTGGCCGCCGCCTGTTGATTGCGTTATTGGATGTGGTTTGCGTGTTACGCGCGTGCCCACCATGCGCGGATGCGTGCGAGGATGCCGGAGGGGCGCTCACTATCCTCGTCGTCCTCGTCTCGCGCGTATGTTCGGTTGTCGGGGAAGGTGAGGATTGTCATTTCCTCGCCGAGGTATTCGCCGACGGTACGCTCAGCCTCGTCTACGATGCGCTTGTACTCGTCGTTGAGGTTTGACCGCCACGCCTGGAACAGTCCATCGTCCGTAAATGCGATGATGCCGCCACAGATGGCAAGCGTACTCATGTGGAAGTCCGCGTCCCATGTTATGAACGTTCGTCCGGTGTTGGTGGTGACGTAGCCGCTCGTGTCAAGAATTGTGTCTGTGTCGTGCAGTTGTCCGTATCCAACGCTACCGGAGTTGGCGTATGCTTTCTCCGTGTCGAGGAGGTATTTGCCTCCAAGGATGAGGTGGCTGCTGCCGTAGTGTCCGTTCTCCTTGAAGTGAATCTGTGTTTCGCTGATGTCTGCTGCGTCAACGGTGACGTAATCGGCGGAAACGTACTCGCCCTCGAAAACGTCTCGTCCATCCCAACAGTTGAGACGGACCTCGCCTGTTGTGACGCCGGTGTTCAGGGGCGAGTTCTTGATTTCGTTCCAAATCTCGGTGGAGCTGCGGGTCAGGGTGTTTCTCCTTTGTTGGGGGCGTTGTGTTGTCTGGTGTTAGTGTATCACGTTCCCGAGCTTTGCGTCTACATGTGTGGATGCGTTTTGTTGTGCGGGTGTGGCCGTTGGCTGCATGTGGAAAACCCCGGACTGACAAGCAATTATCAGTCCGGGGTTTCTTGCGCATTTGCTGTGTGACGCTTAGAACTGCAATGGCGCGTCGATGATGAGGGGCGCGTCCCATTGTGGGGCTGTCGCTTCTTGCTTGTTGTCTGCGCTCGTGGTGTTGCTGGTGTTATTGTCTGCGCGTGGTGTGGGTGTTGGTTCTGGTCGCGTCGCGTCGTTGTTGTCTGCGGTTGTTTCCAGTTCTGGTGTTTCCCAGGGTGCTAGTTTGCGTGTGGTGCCGTTCGCGCGGCGTGTTGTTGGGATGTTTGCGCGGCTGGTGGTGGTTGGCGTGTTGTTGGGGTTTGTGACTGTGGGTGCGGGCGGTATTGTGTCCGCGTCGTTAGCGCTTGCGTTATTGTCGCTGTCGTTACTCGCCTCGTTGGTGTCCGCGTTGCCTGCGTCGCTGCTGCCTGAGCTATCGTCGCCCGCGCTGTCGATTGCATTGCCTGCGTTGTCGCGTGGTGTGGTGTCGTGTCCGGTGAGTCCGAGGGCGATGGTGTGGAGTGCGGCGGCGTGTTCTTGGATGGCGAGGCTTGCGCGTTCCATGTCGCCCTTGGCGCGAGCGTCTGCTTGCGCGTCTGCTGTGATGCGTTCTGCTTGTTCGCGTGCGTCGTTGATGATGTTTTCTGCTTGTGTGCGCGCGTCGGCGATGATGGTTTCTGCCTGTTGCTGCGCTTGCTGTAGCGCGCTTTCGATGGCGGCGGTAATGCCGTCGAGCGGGTTGTGCGCCGTTTCGTTGCTGTTCATGCTGTTTCCTTTTCTTACGTTCGTGTTGCTTGTTTGTGTGATGTGGCTGCGCCGCCGCGACCGTTTGTGTTGGTCGGGCGGCGCATGATGTGGTGGTCCCTTTTTGTTTAATTGAACTGTGCGGGGTCCGCCGTGACTCGTGTCAGTTGCTTAATTGTTCGCCCCTCACGTTTGGCGATCATTTCGCGCGCGATGATGGTCGCGTACTTCCACGTCCAGTTGAGGAAGTCTTGCTCCTCCTGTGGCTTGTTCTCGTCAAGGAAGATAGTGTACGCTCCACGGAACCTGCGGTAATCGTTCTCTCCTCGCTTGGTAGTGGCTTCCGTGAGAGGCCACCCGTATGCGCGTGATTCCACGCCTGGGTTGAGTGTCGCGTCCTCTAGGGAGAGCATTGTCTGCGTGTACACGTCGAACGCGCGCTCGTAGCCGATTTCGCAGGCGGTAATGTGGTTGCCCCACGGCTGAGAGAGATGTTTGCCGAGTTCCAGGAGTGTGATCGGCTGCACGGTGTCGCGGGTGAAGTAGAATGAGGTGAGCGCGGTGCGGCTCATTGCCGCGTATTCCCATGCGATTTGTTCTGCTGCCGCGTTGCCGTCTTTTTCGAGGCCGTGGGCGCGCCGGGGGCTTGCGATGGTGAACGGCTTATTGTTTAGCTCCCAGCCTGTTGGGAGGAGACGGTCGAGATGGTAGGAGACCGCTTGGTAGAGGGCGTCCTGCCAGTTCCAACAGCCCGAGATTCCACCGGCCATAAAGAGGTC
>ERZ773214.510-NODE-510-length-25012-cov-19.111311_pt1 | contig 25012 bp, 16 predicted proteins | sample MGYA00511238_ERZ773214 | MGnify/ENA primary metagenome ERZ773214 (study PRJEB29015, sample SAMEA2738157) | human oral metagenome | biome: human oral; feature: human-associated habitat; material: saliva | place: China | collected 2259 ... | reverse complement strand
GTGCAACACCGAAGAAGCCTGCCTCGGGGTTGATGGCGCGCAGGCGGCCATCGGTGCCCGGACGCATCCAAGCGATGTCATCACCCACGGTCTCGACCTTGTAGCCGGGGATGGTGGGCTGGAGCATGGCGAGGTTGGTCTTGCCACATGCGCTGGGGAATGCAGCGGTGACATGGAACTGCTGGCCGGTGGACTCGCGGGTCAGGCGCAGGACGAGCATGTGCTCTGCCATCCAGCCGTCGCGGCGTGCCATGGTCGAAGCGATACGCAGTGCGAAGCACTTCTTGCCCAGCAGCGCGTTGCCGCCGTAACCGGAGCCGAAGGACCAAATTTCGTTGGTTTCGGGGAAGTGGGTGATGTACTTCTCGTCGTTGCAGGGCCAGCTGGAATCTTCCTGACCGGGCTCCAGCGGAGCGCCAACGGAGTGAACGGCGGGAACCCACACGCGGCCCTCATTGATGAGATCCATGGCAGCCGCACCCATACGGGTCATGATGCGCATGTTGACAACGACGTAGGGAGAGTCGGTGATCTCAACGCCGAGCTGGGAGATGGGGCCACCCAGAGGACCCATGGAGAAGGGAACCACGTACATGGTGCGGCCCTTCATGGCACCCGTGAACTTCTCGTGCAGGGTTGCCTTCATTTCCTTGGGGTCTGCCCAGTGGTTGGTCGGGCCTGCGTCTTCTTCCTTCTCACAGCAGATGAAGGTACGAGACTCAACACGCGCAACGTCAGAGGGCTTGGAACGGGCGAGGAAGCAGTTGGGGCGCTTCTCTTCGTTCAGCTTGGTGAACATGCCGCTCTTAACCATCTGAGAAGTGAGGCGATCCCACTCTTCCTGGGAGCCGTCAGCGAACTCCACACGATCAGGGGTGGTCAGCGCTGCAATTTCAGCAACCCACTTGATGACATCTTCGGGAGCGTTTGCCGGAGCGGCTGCACGCACATCCTGTTCGGTCACGGACATTTTGCCTCCTGAGGCACTCGGTGATTCTGGAGCGCGGTCACGCCCCGATCTACGCTTTAATCATCTCTCACCACACCGGCATTTGCGCGGGCGATAGGTCCCTTTTGGGCTGAAAATTCTGACAAATGCGTCAACTCCGGCGACGGAATGCCCCAGTTTTCCCGAGAGATCCGAGCTTTCGGGCATAATGTGGCAATAGACACACTATTCATCAGGAAGTTCCCGCCTTAGTGAACTTGAATATGCAGTGTGTCATGGATGACGATTGCCTTGAGGCAATCTCAACACAATCGGAGGAACATTATGGGGATCCGCAACAGAACGCAGGGCCCAAATTTCTTTGAATTCTTCACCCAGCAAGCAGACAAGCTCGTTGAGGGCGTTGAAATTCTTGCTCAAATCTACGCTGCTTCCCCCGAAGAACGAATCGCACTTCGCGATCAGCTTCACGGCGTTGAACACCAATGCGATGAACTCAATCACGAGATCTTCCAGCGCATTAATTCGTCCTTTATCACACCCTTTGACCGTGAGGATCTTCAGTCTCTGGCGGCTCACCTCGATGATTGCATGGACTTCATCGACGAGGCCGGCGACCTCTTGGTCCTGTACGGCATTACCAACATCCCCGAAGAGATCCTGAGCCTGCTCAAGTCGCAGGTCGGGGTTCTCACCCACTGCGCAGAACTAACCGCTCAGAACATGCCGGCGTTGAAGTCTCCCGTCGACATGCGCGATTACTGGATCGAGATCAACCGCCTCGAAAACGAAGGCGATCTCACCTACCGCCGTACTCTCACAACACTGTTTGACTCCGGCCTCGACCCCATCACGATCATTAAGCTCAAGGATGTTGTTGAGAGCTTGGAAGCCTGCGCCGATGCTTTCGAGCACTTGGCGAATGTCATCGAGTCCCTCGCGCTGAAGGAATCCTGAGCCGTGGATCTTAACCTGATCCTGGTTTGCGTCGTTATCGCCGTTGCCCTGTTCTTCAGTTACACCAACGGCTTCCACGACGCAGCGAATGCGATCGCTACTTCGGTTTCCACAAAGGCCTGGACGCCTCGTGCTGCACTACTCATGGCTGCGACGATGAACGTTCTCGGCGCAATGATGGGCACCGCGGTAGCGAAGACAATCGGCGAGGGAATTATCTCCATCAGCCCATACGCTGAATCCACTCAGGTGGAAATGCAACAAAAGGGCCTGGTCATCATCCTTGCCGCGCTCCTGGGTGCGTGTATTTGGAACCTCATTACGTGGTGGTTTGGTCTGCCTTCCTCATCCTCTCACGCGCTCATCGGTGGCATGGTAGGTGCAGGTTTGATGAGCGGCACCGCCGTGTACTGGTGGGGAATCGTTAAGTCCGTCATCATTCCGATGTTCGCTTCACCGATCATTGGTTTCGTTGTCGGCTACTTCGTCATGCGCCTTGTTCTCTTCTTTTTGCGCAACGCTCAGTACCACCGCACCATGCGCCGCTTCCGCGCTGCCCAGCGTTTCTCTTCGGCGGCCATGGCGCTGGGCCACGGTATCCAAGACGCACAGAAGACCATGGGCATCATCGTCATGGCTCTCCTTGCCGGCGGCTACGGTGAAACACACCAGATCTACGATCCGGTGACCGGAGACATGACGGTACCCCTGTGGGTCAAGATTTCCGGAGCCTTGGCAATCTCTTTGGGAACAATGGCTGGCGGCGGACGCATCATGCGTACCATCGGCCGAAAGATCATCGATCTTGACCCGGCACGAGGTTTCGTTTCCGAGGCAGTGTCATCCTCGATCCTCTACCTGTGCTCCTACGTTGTCCACGCTCCGATTTCGACGACACAGGTCGTATCGACATCGATTATGGGCGTGGGGTGTACGAAGCGATTCTCCGCCGTACGCTGGGGTGTTGCAGGTTCGATCGTTACGGCATGGTTCCTGACCTTGCCAGCAGCTGCTGTTGTGTCTGGAATCGTCTACTGGATCTGCGCACTCATCGTTGGCGTCTAGTACCCTCGATTGAGTGAAGTCCTTTTTTAACCGCATCTGTCTCGGTGTGCTTGCCTGTATTTTGGGGGCAGGCACACTGAGCGGGTGCGGTTTTTCGTCAGTGATGCGCCTTTCGGTCGGCGCCTGCGTTCAGGTTCCTCCAACGACAAGCGCCTATTCCTTGGAAACCGTTTCTTGCTCTCGCCCTCACCAAGCTGAAGTAATCGCACTACCGACGGTTGCAGGCGCAGACTTCCCCGAGGCCACACAACTTGAAGCGGACGCTCGCCGCGAGTGCGAACTAGCTTTTCGATCTTACGTTGGGATCCCCGCTGAGGATTCTGCTCTTGATCTGCTCTGGCTAGCCCCGAGCCGCGAATCGTGGGAGCGCGGAGACCGACAGATCGTCTGCATAGCGGCAGCAAACGGCCAGCAAACCCTGAGCGGTTCAATCCACGATTCAGCGTATTAGAGCACTACTCCCCGGCCCTTGGGGCGTGCCTTTCAACATCGAGGACACGAACCTGTCCCCCATGCACGACGGTGTGCAAAATGACCATTTCTGAGGCCGAAAGTTCTCTGGCATCAAGCGGAAAGTTCATGCGCACACCCGAAGGCGTGAACTGCCGGAATACGTCAAAAATTCCGGGGAGCATACTTCGCGGCGCACACAGAACCCGCGGCTGACTGTCACTGATGAGCGCACGCGCGAAGGCCTCGTCAGCGGAAGGGGAATTCGCTCCAGCGGCACGCGAGGGAAGCGCCTCGATGTCAACTCCCGCGAGTGCAGCCCACGGCCCCAAGGTCTGGCGGGTTCGCGCACTCGAGGTCGCCATTGCCCGGCGCACACCGTAAGACGAGAGCAGATCGACCAGCTCGAGGGCCTCGCGCACGCCAACACGCGACAGGGGCCGGGCTTCCTCGTCTCCCTCCCACTGTTGAGCAGAAACCGTACGTGCATGAGGGAGCAGTGCCAGCGAGGTTGTCACAAGCTCGCCACTTCGGCCTCGCATGACAAGTTCTGTCAGCAGGCGTCGGTCCCCGCGGCGCGTCAGAAGATCGTGAGCGCGAGAAGTCGTCATCCACTGCGTTTGGTCGATTTCGCGCGAGGGTGCGCGGTGGACGGGTTTGCGCAGGTGGACGAGGCCATCGTCCCTTCCCCCGCCACTGTCCATCAGCGTTCCGACCCAGTAGCGCACTTCCTTGGTCTGCCCTGAGCCGAGGCGGTAGCGCTGGGTAGTCAGGGGCGCGCCGAGGCGGATGACGTGGCCGGTTTCTTCTTCGACTTCGCGCACCGCCGCGACGGGAATGGTCTCTCGTCCCTCAATCTTGCCTTTCGGCCACGACCAATCGTGGTACTGGGGGCGATGGACTAGCAGAACTTCGATGTCTCGTTCATCCAGTACTTCCCCGGGAATGATCGGTCGTGCGGGGTCACGAAATCGCCACACGAGAGCGCCGCCTGCGCGAATGAGGCGCATCGGGGGCATGGGCTGGGGGCTGGGTGTCACGTTATTAACCCTAACCTAGAGTGCGCGCGGGTGTGGATCATACGCCGCACCCGCGCTCTTCTCAGATTGGTGATTTAGTAGGCGACAGTGAAACGCTGTCCCGTATGAGTGGGCGTTTCAATCTCGTCGACAAAGGCCTCAGTCCAAATCGCCGACGCGAGCACGGGAAGAGGCGCGCTCCAATTCCTGCGCGGTCATGACCAACGCGCGAGCACGCATGGTGACCCCGTAGGCCAAGGCATCGTGCGGATCATCAATCCACTGCTGACCAACCCGAGGATCTCCAGCAGCAATAATCCGCATCGCACGTGCGATGGCAGTGAAGATCTCCTCAAGATCATCATCTGTACGCTCTCCTCGCAGCAGCGCATCAGCTTGTGCGATCACTTCATCAAGCGGCGCATCATCCAAGGGACGCTCAAGCCCTGGAACGCGTTCGGCTCCAAGTCCCAGAAGATACAGCTCTGCCACGATCAAAGGGTCACGGTGGTACCACTCGCGGAACAAGTAAACCCGCCACAAAGCACCGGGAAGAGTGAAATCCGGACTCGAGGCCCATAGCTCAGCAACCAGAGGGATCCCACCCGTGGAGACAAGATCCTTCAAACGCGCAAGCGCATGAGCGTCGAAGTCTTCATCACCGACCCCAAGCAACGCCCAAGCAGTCGAGTGCGCGAGAACCGAGGAATCCGCCACATCCTGTGCGCCAACAATTGCTTCCGTCTGCGCATAGTCCAAGATTGCGGGACGCCTTGGGACGCGTTGCGTTTCGCCCATTTGCTCTCCTGCCATTAAGATGGTGGGGTTGGTTCGGTTTTCCGGCCACATAGCGGGAATTCCCGCGGGCCTATAGCTCAATGGTAGAGCAGCGGACTTTTAATCCGTGGGTTGGGGGTTCGAGTCCCCCTGGGCCTACTCAGCACCAGAAAGACGCTCGACGTTAACCTCCGGGCGAGAGCGTCCCGCTAAGGACGCAATTCCCACAGCAATCGAAATGCACACCAGTCCCACCAACTGCCAGATGCTGGGTATTTGACGCAAAAGCAGCGCACCGATCAGCGCAGAAGTTGCGGGAAGAAGCGCAGTAAACAAAGCAAAAGTCGCAGCGGAGACCCGCTTCATTGCCATCGCCTCGAGCGTATAGGGAAAAACTGTCGACAAGAAGGCCAAAGCAACCACCGCAATCAGTACCCTGCGATCACTGAAAGCAGCCATCGCACCGGGCGCGAGGATCGGCGCAGAGATCAACGCACTGAAAGCACACCCCAGCGACAAGTTGACCATCGCAGAACTCGACGAGGCTGCTTTCTGCCCCAACACGATATAAGTTGCCCACGATGCGCCGGCCGCCAGAATCCATACAACCCCAGCCAAGGTTCTCGGAGCACTCAAATCCAACCCAAGTCCGCCGATCGCAAACACCCCGGCCAAGGCAAAGAAGGCAGCGATTCTTGGCGCCCAGCCACGGCCTCGTACAACAGCAACCGTCACAGGACCAAGGAACTCAAGCGAAACCGCAGCCCCAAGGGGAATGCGGGAAATTGCCTCGTAAAAGCAAGCATTCATGCAGACCAAGGCAATGCCGAAGAAGAGAGCGCCCTTCAGGGTCGCGCGATCAAGGCCTCGCCACGGGCGCACCCACGCGCACAGAACCAAACCGCCAACAAATCCCCTCCACCAGGCGACCGAGGCCGGCTCAACGACCGAGAAGGCAAAGACTGCAACTGCGGCGCCGCTGTATTGAATAAGCGCCGAGGCGACGATCAGAATTTGGGCAGGAACACGGTTGATCAGGGATACGGGAGTTCGATTCGTCACGGAGCCAATTCAACCATTTCGTGCACTTCCTCAGCGAGAACAGCGTGGTCCTTGGTGCCATGGCGGGATGCGATTGCAACCGCGAAGGAGATCAAGAGAAGACCAATCATCTGCCATAGGGTCGGAATCTGGCGAAGAATGATGACCCCAACAAGAAGCGAGGAAGCGGGAGAAAGCGCGGTGAAGAGTGAGAAATCCGCCGCCGAGACGCGGTGCATCGCAATGGCTTCGAAGGAACAGGGAACAATCGTTGACAAGACTGCCACAACAATGACGATTCCCAGGATGCGAGGTTGAGTGATCGCGGGGAAAGCCTGGTGGAGAACAAAAGGTGCAACGATCAGTCCACTGAGCGCACAGCCCACGGCAAGGTTCGTGACTCCCGATCGCTTCGAAGCAACGCGCTGGCCCAGAAGAATGTACAGAGCCCAAGCCAATGCGGTGAAAAAAGCCCACTTTATTCCGATGAAGACGCGCGGGTCAGAAAGATCCAGTCCCAAGCCGCCGATAGCAACTACCCCGGCCATGGCCAGAACTGCGGCAATTCTTGGGCCGATTCCTCGGCCTCGGACAACGGCAACAACAACGGGGCCAATGAACTCCATTGACACTGCTGCCCCCATCGGCAAGTAATCAATTGACTCATAGAATGCGACATTCATTGCCAGCAGGGACAAGCCAAAGAGCGCCGATTCGAGAAGATCTCTCCAGGTCAGCCCGGCCCTCCACGGACGCCTCAGCGCGCATAGAAATATGCCGGCAATGAAGACGCGCAGCCACGCGATAACACCCGGCTCAAGCGCGGAAAAAATCGTGACTGCAAACGCGGCACCACTGTATGCACTGAGCGCTCCGCCGACGATCAGAACCGGCGCAGAAACATGTGTGAGGAGTGCACGAAGATGGGAGAGCACCTATCCACTATGCCATAGCGGCAGGTACAAAATGAAGACTCAATGAGTTCATACAAAAGCGATTTCCAGTGGGCTGATCTGGGGCGTCGTCAAAAATGTGGCCAAGGTGCGAATCGCAGGTTGCGCAACGCACTTCAATGCGCCGCATTCCGTGGGAAATATCCTCGAAGTAGTTCACTGCTCCCGGAAGAGATTCATAGAAACTCGGCCATCCGCAGTGCGAATCGAACTTGGTCGTCGAGGGAAAGAGCTGCGCCCCGCATGCGGCACACACGTAGGTTCCTTCCCGACGCTCCTCCAGTAGCTCACCGGTGAAAGGCGCTTCGGTTCCAGCCTGACGCAAGACAAGGAACTGCTGGGGACTCAAACGCTCACGCCATTCCTCTTCACTTAAGTGCACACGTGGGGCACTTTGCTCGCTGCGCGCGAGGTGTTCGAGCTTCGTGGCACGATCGCGAGTGCGAATAATTTTCATGGTCAATTCCTCTCGCTTCGAGGCTCCGGAAGGGGGCGGGTCGCATCTTGGGGAATGCGCGGACCGGCGTCTTTACGCGCCGCTTCTTCTTGGTGGCGCTTTGCTGCCGCCTCACGTTCAGCAAGGACGTCTTCACCCGGTCCAGCGTAGATTTCGTTGCGCTCGTCGGCCTCGGGGGATCCCGAAAAGAGGCGCTCCCCGCGGATCACTGTTTCCTCGGGGTGGGCACCCGTTTCCTGGGGTCGAGAAGGGGCCGAGGCAGCGGGAAGCACCGCGGTTTCCTGCGGCGCAGGGTGAAGCTTGCCGAGGCGCGCGTTGGCTTGTGCGACCTTCTGTGCCAGTTGTTCGGCAACGAGAGAGTGGAGCATGGTCTGCGTGAAGACTTGAGTTTGTTCTTCGGCAGGGCTCGGGGCAACGCTTCGGATACTTCCCGTGTCCGCCAATTCGCGTTGACGTTGCGCCATTGCACGCCTGCGCGCTCGCTTTGCCTTTTGCCGTGCGGCCAGCAAGCGTACCTCGTGCACGGCATCTTCCCCCTCCCCTGTCGAGGCCACGGGCGAAGCAGAAACTGGAGAATCGGGTGAGTGCGCGGTGTGCGAATCAGGGGCACCGGTCGTATCAACCGCGATACCCGACAGTTCCTTTGCGAGGCGAGCGATGGCCTCGCGAGAAGTATCGTGCTGGATGCTTTGAATATCGAGGGGCTGAATGCGGGTCAATGGACGAGCAGCAGGTTCTTGCTCAACAATCCAGCGGATCATGTTTTCGCGCAAGTAGCAGCGCAGGTCCCACAGTGTCCCAGAATCCTTTGCGGAAACGACGATGCGAACCGTGACGGTCGTTGCATCCGAGTCGGCGACTTGGACGGCCCACGAGCGCCCGTCCCACAAGTCCGTTGCCAAGAGAAGTTTTTGCACCTGGTTTCGGATCAGGGTCATGGGAGCAGCCCAATCCAGTTTGAGCTCGACTGAGCCGAGCTGTTTTGCGGCTCGACGCGTCCAATTTTCGAAAGTGTTTGAGGTGAAATAGGTAGAGGGGACAATCAGTCGACGTTCATCAGCGAGGCGAACGACGATGTAGGAGAGGGTAATTTCTTCGACTTTTCCGGAGGGAGCATTCGTTCCCCCAGCGACCACGACATCACCCACACGGATCGCATCAGTGAATGCAAGCTGGATTCCCGCAAAGACATTGCCCAAGGTTTGTTGCGCGGCAAGACCGGCGATGACGGAGATGAGACCAGCAGAGGCCAGGACGGTCGTCATCGCTTGGCGGGCGGCATCGAAAGTGAAGAGAGCGAAGCAGACTCCGACGATGATGATGAGGACTTGGAGTAAGCGACGAATGATTTGCGCTTGGGTTTCGAATTTACGGGAGACACCGCCGTCACGTGCCTGACGGATTTGCGCAGCATCTTCGAAGATCCAGGCGCAGTTATAGATCATCCAAGTCGTCGTGAGAACGGAAACGATGAGCAGGACATGCGAGGCGAAACCAACTAATCCGCCGTTCGACCAATCAGAGAGAGTCGTATTGACGAGCATCACCTGCAGGCCGATCCATGCGCCCCATGATAGAGCTGTCAGATAGAAGGAGGTGCGAACTCGTTTAACGATGGCGGCAAAGTAGCGCGAGCGGCGGGCAATCGGTCGCACGATGACGGCAATTACGAGAGCGACGAAAAAGCCGATGGCAGCACCAACAAGAGCAGCAAAAACAAGCGATGCGACATTGAGTGCATTGTCGACTGCTGCCTGGGTAATCCCCGAGGGGGAAGGCGAAGGAGAGGAATCGTCTAGAGGAAAAATCATCAAACCATCCTTATGTCGCTCATCATCTTCTCAATCAAGCCTATGCGCGATCAATGAAAAGCGCCTGATGCTTGCGTAAGAGACAATGACAAAAACATGCACCATTTCAAGGAAAAGTCCTTGTGTGACGGTCATCACTGTCATTCTTTTTGCTTTAACGGCACGCTTCTGCCTAATATTCTCTTCGTCCTCGGACGCCAGACCGGTGGCCGAACAATGGCCCCCATCGTCTAGAGGCCTAGGACACCGCCCTTTCACGGCGGCGACACGGGTTCGAATCCCGTTGGGGGTACCACCGGTCGCAATCATGATTGGAACAATTCAATAGGTCTTACCTGTTGTAAGGCCCCGTAGCGCAGTTGGTTAGCGCGCCGCCCTGTCACGGCGGAGGTCGCGGGTTCAAGTCCCGTCGGGGTCGCCGACCAGACCTTTTGGTTCAGGTCTTGGCTCTGTAGCTCAGTTGGTAGAGCGTTCGACTGAAAATCGAAAGGTCACCGGATCGACGCCGGTCGGAGCCACCAGATAAAACCCCCGCAGCGCGGGGGTTTTGCTTTACCCATTTCACACCAAGTACTGCGCGCTAACTTTTCCACGTTGCCATCTTGTCAACAATGTGAGCTACGTAACGTTTCTTCTTTAACAACCCGAACGCACCCCTTACAAAGCGCAGCAGCATGCGACTCAGTCACCCTCCCACCTTCCCAAAAACATAGAGGGGAAGGAGGGCTTCCATACCCAAAAGCGATACGCACTTGAATCCCCGCACCAAAACTCACTAATATTTAGATATCCCACACAGATATTTCAGGAGATTTTAAGGTGTTCACACGCGTAAAAAAGGCTGCGGGATCAGCAGTTTCGGGGCTCGCAATGCTCCTCTCTTGCTTCCTCGCATTGGCCTACATCGTTGTTTCTCAGGCAGGCGCTTCCCAGGCAGCAACCATCAACGACATCGTTAAAGATGTCCGCCTTTCCGGTGTCAGTGCTTCTACAAAGCTCGGCATTGGCACCATGATGCAGGTTGACTTCACCATCGATGGAACCGGCAAGAACATCCGTGAAGGTGACACCTTCACCATCCAAGCTCCTGCAGAACTCAATACCTTCGCAGCAACCGGCACGAAGCTTGAGTTCGACATGACGGCTCCCGACGGTGCAGTTGCGGTCAAGTGTTCGGCTCCCGCACCTCAACCCGGAGCAATCATCACCTGTACTTTCACCGATTACGCGAATACTCACCAGATCACCACCGGATCCGGCTGGGCGAAGATGAGCGCTGCAGCAAAGACCAATGCAGCTGCGGTCACCTTCACCATTGACGGCAAGGCAGTCTCAGTTCCCCTCCCCGGCGATGGCACTGGCATCGGTGATACCAATCTCGGAAAGACCACCAAGCACAACAAGGGTGGCACCGTCGACAGTGACGACGCCTCGCTGATCAACTGGTCGATCAACGTCATCGAATCAGGAATCTCTGTGAGCACCATTACCGTCGAGGACATCTTCCAAGATGACAACGGCGGCTACACGCTAGCTAACGAGCCTTCAATGTCCGTTTGGGCAAACGGTGATGATTTCCCGCTGGGCGAGTCAACCTCTGTGTCCAACGGCGACGCCATCAACGGCGGTGTCTTCACCGTGACGAAGAAGGCGGATGGCACCGGCTTCACCGCCACGTGGCCCAAGGGCACCGGAAATGCGGTGTACTCGATCTCCTACAACACCAAGATTAAGAACTCGGCTATGGTCGGAAAGTCCGCAACCTTCAAGAACAACGCCTCGGTGAACGGAGTTGTCCTTAACGGTAAGGCTGTGATCACTGCTGACGGTGGCGGCTCCACCGAAGGCAACACGACCACGACTCCTACCCCGGCTGTGACAACGACTCCTACCCCGGCTGTGACAACGACTCCGACCCCGACGGTCACAACCACCACACCTACCCCCGTGGTGACCACGACCCCAACCCCCGTCGTCACGACCACAACTCCCTCCACCCCCACGACCACGGCAACCACGTCGCCCACTCCGGCCGTGACAACCACACCTACCCCATCGGCTACCACCTCCACACCTGCGCCGTCGACCTCGACGACCAGCACGACGCCTCCGGCAAGCACCCAGAGCACAACTCCTCCGCTTCCGCCGGCTCCCTCTGAGAGCGTTCCGCCCGTGAAGCCCTCGGCAAAGGAACCAAACCGTTCCCTTGCCTCTACGGGAGCAACGACGCAGATTGTCCTCGGCGCAGCGCTGAGTGCGGCCACAGCTGGCGGTGTTCTAGTTGCCCGCAAGCGTCGCGAGCAAGCCTGAAAGATAGGCGCTTAACTCCTGATATGGGTGGGGCCTCCACGCGAGTCGCGTGGAGGCCCCACCCATATGTTCTTTTAGCTACGCGCTGACTGCATCTACCAGCGCAGGAAAAGACGAAAAATCAGTCTTCGCGGGTTGTCACTTCGATGATCTGAACTTCCGCAGAATCAGGAATATCCGCGGCGCGCGGAGTTGAGGAAGCTCCGGCGCCCGCTCCGGCCTCGTCAACGACCGTGCTATCGACGACACGCACCCCGGGGCGAGGCGCACCGTATCCTGCGCGTCTACTTCCCTGGCCGCCTCCACGGGTGAGGGCCCGGCGCAGCAGGAAAAGGAAAACGCCGACGATCACCAAGATGGCAACGACGACGAAGATAATGAGGTTGCCCAAGGCAGTAAGTAGTGTGCCAATCATGTCTTCACCCTACACCGCACCCCTGTTGCGTGAGACAATGGAGACCTCAGCTCATAACGAACAAAGCGCAGGCCGAGCAGCCTACTAAACGCTGGAGTTCGCACCGGTTTCAGGCATATAAGGGGTCGATATTTTATGGGGAATAGAGTCGAAACCCAGGACCGCCTCTTGGCCGCGACCCGTCAGATCATCATCAACGAAGGCATTGAAGCGACCTCTCTTGAACACATCTGCTCGGTAGCCGGTTTTACCCGCGGGGCGTTCTACTCGAATTTCTCTTCAAAGGATTCGCTGCTGGGAATCCTTGCTGAAGCCGAGTATTCCGACCTTATCCAGCGCCTTCGCGAGCGCGTGCTCCTGTGGGAAAACGCCCAAACACCAGCATCTCGAAATGACGATGGAGACCGCCACCTCCTCATGGAGAATCTTCTTTTCGAAGCACTGGACGCGATCCACATCGATCAGGGCCTCTACATCCTCCACTCCGAAATGCTCATGCGTTCCATCCGCGATGCGGAATGGGGGATGCGCCTCCTCGACCTCAACCGCGAGTTCGCCGATCAACTCGGCTCGGTCCTGCACACGATTCTCACCGCTGCAGGTCGAGAACTCACCGTCCCCATCGGCGCTCTCACCCAAAGCGTGATCGGCGTCGTCATGCGTGCCGCCGGTCTTGCGGGATGGCGTGAGGCAATCCGCGCCTACCGCAGCGAGCACAGCACGGCTACCGATTCGGGGTATCCAGCGCCTACGCCTCGGGAAAATCATCCAGCCGTGCCCGCAGCGCACACCGCTTCCCAGGCCAGCCCCGCAACCCGCTCAATTCTTGAGGTTGTTTTGGTGCTTCTCTACGCGTGCTCGCGCGAAGCCGAGTAGCCCCGCTCATACTTTTCGCCCGGAAAGTACTACCGCGATACACATCGGTATCACCCACTAAGGCTTTTTATAGAAAACTCTAAGAGTGGCGGTGTTTAGCCACAAACTCGTTGTCTTCCTGGACCACTGTTCGCACGACCGGGAAGAATATGCACCCCTGTATTTGTTCAGCTATGCACCGGCTTGAACGATGGGCGTGATGCATATCGACACCACTGCGCCCATCCTTCACTGCGATGAGGTTGACTCAACGAACACTCTTCTCGCCCGTGCTGCACGCGGCGAGCTACCCACTGACGAGGCCTTCGCCCTCCTTTCGGGCCGCGCGGCGGCCTCGGGATGCGCACTGTGGGCTGAGCGACAAATTCACGGGCGCGGACGTGACGGCCGGGTATGGCTCTCCTCCGATGAGGCACTAACTTTTTCTCTCCTCATCGAAGTCAGCGAAGCTGAGATGCAATGGCTCACGGCTCTTGCCGGGGTAGCACTCCTGCGCACAATCAAAGCCACCCCCGCCTTCCACCTCGATTCTGAACTTTCATTGAAGTGGCCCAACGACCTTCTTCTCGGTGGCCGCAAACTCGCCGGTATCTTGTGCGAGCACGTCGATCTGGCTGCATCTGGCCACCTCGTCATTGTGGGTGTCGGTCTGAATATCGGTGCCCTTCCGGAGGCAGTCAAGGACTTTGCCGCAACCATTGAATGCGCCTTTGATTCTTCCTCTCGCGAAGCTTTCATCGATGCTTTCCGAGGCAATCTTGCGGATTGCCTCTCGTCTGGTGACCTTGCCGCTTGGCGCGAGTCCTATTCCTCCCTCGTCGCAGTATTTGGCCGCGAGTGTCCTGTGCATCTGCCCGGCAAAGCAGTCGTTTCCGCAACCCCCCTCAGCATCGATGATCATGCCCACCTCGTGTGTCAATCACGAGAAGGCGAGATTTTCACTGTCACAACCGGGGAACTTTCCCCCACCCCACTCGTGGAAGGACACCTGTCATGACGAATGCCCTTTCTCCCGTTCTCGTTGCGAACCGAGGTGAAATTGCGGTTCGCGTCATCCGCACGCTGCGCGAACTCGGTCTTGAATCGATTGCAGTTTACGCCGAAGCAGACCGCGACACCCTCGCTTGCGAACTCGCGACATCCGCATACTCCCTGGGCGGACGCAGCGCTGCAGAAACCTATCTCAACCCCGATGCAATCCTCGAGGTCGCAAAGAAGGCTGGTGCCCGCGCCATTCACCCGGGATATGGTTTCCTCTCTGAGAACGCTGACTTCGCTGCCCGCGTGCAAGAAGCCGGATTGATCTGGATTGGTCCTTCTCCCGAGGCCATCGATGCCTTGGGCGATAAGATTCGCGCGCGAGCACTTGCAGATTCTTGCGATGTCCCAACCATCGCCGGTCGGTCTCTTGAGGAAACGGACGCCGAGGAAGCCATTGCGCTGGCCAACGAAATTGGCTACCCGGTCCTCATCAAGCGCGCCGATGGCGGCGGCGGACGCGGAATTACGCGTTTTAATTCTGACTCGGAACTGCGTGAGTTCTACACGAATCTTGTCGATCCCCAGACACTGTCCCTGTGTTTCATGGAGAAGTTCATCGCACGCGGTCGCCACGTCGAAACACAGTGCGCACGTGATTCCTTTGGCACTTTTGCCGTCGTCTCGACCCGCGATTGCTCGGTCCAGCGCCGCAACCAGAAGGTCGTCGAGGAAGCTCCCGCTCCCTTCATTTCGCAGGACCTCCACTCCCGCCTCGAACGCTTCTCACATGCGCTCTTCGACGCGGTGAACTACGTGGGGGTCGGAACCTGCGAGTTCCTCGTCGAAGACGGTCATGCCTACTTCCTGGAAGTTAATCCCCGTCTTCAAGTCGAGCACACCGTCTCTGAAGAAGTCACCGGATTAGACCTTGTCGCCGAACAGCTTCGCATCGCCCACGGTCTTCCCCTCAACATCATTCCCCCTGTGCGAGGCCACGCTATCGAAGTGCGAGTCACCAGCGAAGACCCCGCTAATGAACTCATGCCGGCAACCGGACGCCTCTGCGCAATTCAGTGGCCGGGCGGCCCGGGGGTGCGCATCGACTCTTTCATCCGTCCGGGTGAAGAAATCGGTACCGATTTTGACTCTCTCATCGCCAAGATCACCGTCCACGCACCGACCCGCATCCAGGCGATCATCCGCCTCCAGCGGGCACTCGATGAGCTCAGCGTTGAGGGACTTCCCACCTCCGCTCCCCTGCTCTCACACATCCTGGCAACCCCGCAGTTTAGAAGCGAAGAAGGAGATGCCCTGGGTGTCTACACTCAGTGGCTCGAGCGCGAGGGAATCCTCACCGAGGTCGCCCAGAGCGTGCGCGCACAGGGGACAAGCCCCGCCGAGGCCTCGGAAGAAGGACGCGAAGAATGCGCAGTTATGCGCTCCTTCGTCATCGAAGTTGACGGTAAGCGCGTCGCCCTCAAGCTCCCCAGCGATCTCCTGAGCGCAACAGGTGCAGAGGGCGCGGGGCGTCCACGGCCTCGTCAGCCACTGCGACGCGCACTGCGCCAGCGCGCAAACGCGGCCGAGGAAGGACCCAATGTCACCTCGCCCATCCAGGCAACCGTCATTCGCGTTGCCGTTGAAGAAGGCCAAGAGGTCGAAGAAGGCGAACTCGTCGCCGTCATCGAGTCCATGAAGATGGAAAAGACCCTCACCGCAGGATGCAGCGGAACAATCGCGAAGATTCACGTGGCAGCCGGCGACACCGTCAAAGCCGGAGACGTCCTGGTGAGCATTAAGGAGGAAGCATGACTCCGTCAAGCACTCAGCGCCTCAAGGAAACCGAGGAACACGAGGCCATCGGTCGTCGTAATTTCTACGATCGCACGCACTCCATCCTAGAGGCAGCCGAAGAACGCGCACGCGAATCACAGCACGCGCGAGGCCGCAAGACCGCCCGCGAGCGCCTGGATTTCCTCCTCGATGAGGGTTCTTTCAACGAACTCAACCGCTACGCAGGCGGGGACATCGAGGCCGGAGAGCTGGGTTCGGCCGTGATCACCGGTATCGGCACTCTCGATGGGCGTCCGGTTGCCGTTTACGCTCAGGATTTTTCAATCCGCGGTGGCACGCTGGGCAAGGTTGAGGGAGATAAGATCCTTCTCCTGATGGACCGCGCAATTTCGATGCGCATTCCGATCATTGCCCTGCTGGACTCGGGTGGTGCGCGCATTCAAGAAGGCGTGACCGCACTTGCGCAATACGGTCGAATCTTCCGCAAGACCACCGAGGCCTCGGGAGTCGTCCCGCAGATTTCGGTGATCCTCGGTCCCTGTGCGGGAGGCGCGGTCTACGGGCCCGCACTGACTGACTTCATCATCATGACGAAGAACTCCTCGTACATGTTCGTTACCGGCCCCTCTGTTGTGAAGGCGGCGACCGGCGAGGAGATTTCCTCGGAGGACCTGGGCGGCGGCGACCTGCACAATTCAGTTTCGGGTGTTGCCCACTTCCTGGCTGAGGACGAGGAAGAAGCCCTCGAATACGCGCGCACTCTTCTGTCTTACCTTCCCCAAAACTGCGATAAGAAGCCCCCGCGCTATCTCTTCGAAGACGACGGGACCGAGACTCGCGCCCGCGAGGTCGCCTCTTTGGTTCCTGAATCCCCCAAGCAGGACTACGACATGGTCGAGGTCATCGAGGCCCTTGTGGACCACGGCGAATTCCTTGAGGTCCAGCCGCTCTTCTCTCCGTCGATCGTCGTCGGTTTTGCCTGCTTCGAGGGCCGTCCCGTGGGTATCGTCGCGAATCAGCCCAGCGTGGACGCGGGAACCCTAGACGTGAACGCCTCGGAGAAGGCGGCACGTTTCGTCCAGTTCCTTGATGCCTTCGGGATTCCGATCATCACCTTGGTCGATGTTCCCGGATATCGCCCCGGTTCCGAACAGGAACGCGCGGGAATCATCCGCCGTGGCGCCAAGCTTATTACCGCCTACGCAACGGCCACGGTTCCCATGATCACCGTCATCATCCGAAAGGCTTTTGGCGGCGCCTACATCGTCATGGGGTCAAAGTCGCTGGGTGCAGATATGAACTTCTCGTGGCCCGCATCCCAAATTGCCGTGATGGGCTCTGAAGGTGCGGTGGACATTGTCTTCCGCCGCCAGCTGGCCGCCGCAGGCAAGGAAGGACGCAACGTTGCTGAGCAGCGCGCGCACTACCAGGAAATGTACGAACGCCAATCGATGAACCCGAATCTCTCACTGAAAAATGGCGAACTCGATGCCCTCATCGAGCCCTCCATGACCCGCGAATATATCTGCCGCTCACTGGCAGTTCTCCACTTGAAAGACCGTACGGTCACCACCCCTCGTGTCCACGACAACGCCCCTATGTGATGAGGAAAGTAGATCAATCATGACTGCATTTTTTACCGAAATCCCCACTCCCTATGCATTGACTTTTGCGGGACAGGGGTCCTCGTGGCGCCCTGCTCTGACGTCCTCTTTGTCCTTCCCGCCTCACGCGCAGATGCTGCGCAGCTACTACGCGCAGGTGCGTGAGCTTCTCGCTCCTATCGCCGCAGATCTGCTCACCAGCGCACCGGGTTCTTTGGAGCGTCTCAATGGCTTGATGAACGGCGATACCTCCGATCTTCCCTCTGATACCTCTCCTTCGGTGTCAGTTCCCGGGATTACCTTCGCGCAGCTCGGTTCTCTTGCTGACCTTGACGCAACCCAGCTCGACATTCACACGAGTTCTCCCGTGCTTTTGGGCCACTCCCAGGGCATCTTGGGCGCCGAGGTTGCACGCGCGTGGATCGCCCGCGATAACCAGCGCGTCACCCACGTTCTTGCCCTGGCCGTTCTCATCGGCACCGCTGCGCAGTCGCTGAGCGTTCGCCTCGGCGCCACGAAGCTTGGGGATGCCACCCCGATGCTGTCTGTGCGCGGGCTCCCCTGCTCGATGATTTCCGAGGCCTTGGACGCCCAGTCGCTCTCCCTTGCCGTCGTCAACGGCCCGCGCTCCGTCGTTCTTTCGGGTCGCCCCGATGACCTTCAGGCTTTCCGCCACACGCTTGAGTCACGCGTTGCCGCCGAAAACCGCGCATTGGAAGAGCACCTCAAGGGTGGAACTCCCCTCGAGGCTATTTTCGAATTCCTCCCCGTTGCCGCTCCCTTCCACTCTGACATGCTCGAAGAGGCCGTCGCACAGGTTGCTGCGTGGACGCGGACCCTGGCCGAGGCTGGCCACAGCATCGACGACGCCGAGGCAGAGCGCGTTGCTCGTGCAATCCTTGTTGAGCGCGACGACTGGTCGGCAGCCGTTGCCTCTGCCATCTGCGAAGGCGTCAAGGTCTTCATCGATCTTGGCCCCTCGAATATGCTCACGCGCCTGAGCCAGGATCTCCTGGATGGAACTGGCGCTCAGATTGTGGACGCATCAACGAATGCCCGTCGCACCGAACTCGATGAGACCGGATCGCACTATGAGCCCGAATCCGACTGGTCGCGTTTTGCTCCCAAGGTTGTTGCACTTCCCGATGGTCGCCATGTCGTCTCGACCGCCTTCACGCGCCTGACGGGCCGTTCCCCCATCGTTCTTCCCGGTATGACCCCGACGACCGTTGGTCCTCGGATCGTCGCAGCGGCAGCAAACGCTGGACACTGGGCGGAAATGGCCGGTGGCGGACAGTATTCCGAAGAAGTCTTCACCGAGCACCGCTTGGAGCTTCAAAAGCTTCTCGAGCCCGGTCGCAGTGCCGGTTTCAACACGATGTTCTTTGACCGCTTCATGTGGAACCTGCAATTCGGCGTCAACCGAATTGTCCCCAAGGCTCGCCGTGCGGGTGCCCCCATCGATGCCGTGACCATCGCCGCGGGTATTCCCGAATTGGACGAGGCCCGCGAGTTGATCGCACAGCTGCGCGCCGATGGTTTCGAGTACCTGTGCTTGAAGCCCGGAACCGTTGAGCAAATCGAGCAGGTCCTGCGCATTGCTCGCGCGAATCCCGAGCACACGCTGATTATTCAGGTCGAAGACGGCCACTCTGGTGGCCACCACTCGTGGGAAAACCTGGATGATCTGCTCTTGGCGACCTACGGACATATTCGTCGCACTCCCAACGTCGTCCTAGCTGTCGGCGGCGGTATCGGCTCGGCTGCCGATGCGGCTCGTTACATCACCGGCCAGTGGTCCGTGGACCTTGGATCCCCGGCGATGCCCGTCGATGCGGTGCTCGTGGGCACGGCCTCGATGGCTACTTTGGAAGCGGAAACTTCCCCACAGGTCAAGCAGCTCCTCAAGGACACTCCCGGCGTCGGCGAAGATGGTTGGGTCGGTAGCGGGAAGGTTCGCGGTGGAATGACCTCGGGCCTGTCGCACCTGGGCGCCGACATGCACGAGATCGAGAACTCCTCCGCACGCGCATCGCGACTCATTCACGAGGTCGGCTCCGATCTTGAGGCGATCAATGCACGCCGCGATGAGCTCATTGAGGCCATGAACAAGACGGCCAAGCCCTACTTCGGCGAATTGTCCGAAATGACCTACGCCGAGTGGGCACGCCGCGTCATCGACTTGTCCTACCCCTGGGCGGATTGGACGTGGACGGATCGCGCTTTGGATCTCTTCCACCGCATCGAGTCTCGTCTCAACCCCGCCGACCACGGAGATATCCCCACTCTCTTCGAGAGCCGCGACGATCTTGAGGACGGCCAGGCAGCACTGTCTCGCCTTCTTGAGGCCTACCCCCAGGCAGAGACCACTCGCGTTGTCCCCGCCGATGTCGCATGGTTCCCGGTCCTGTGCCGCAAGCACCACAAGCCGATGCCTTTCGTTCCGGTTCTTGACGGCGATCTGGCTCGCTGGTGGGGAACGGATACCCTCTGGCAGTCTCAAGATGCCCGTTTCGATGCCGATGCTGTCCGCATCATTCCCGGCCCGCGTTCGGTCGCTGGTATTGATCGCGTGAACGAGCCCATCGGTGAGATGTTTGCACGTTTCGAGCAGGCAGTTGTCGATGCTCTTGCTCCCTCGTCCGCACAGGTCCCCCACGTGTGGTCACGTTTCCACGACCTGGAGGACGCGGCCTCGTTCCTGCGGGAAATCTCCCACATTCAGTGGGCGGGCAACCTGGTCGACAACCCCGCATACACCTCGGTGGACGCGACTGAAATTCTCCACGACGAGGCCGGCTACTCGATCCGCATCCACTGCGATTCGATGTGGGACCAGACCCCGAACAGCTCGCACCATTCGGTGGAATACATCGATATCCCGGTTCTTCTGTCCAGCGCGTGCATGACAGGCGCCTACCCGGTTGTTGACATGTCGCGCCTGTCCGTGACCGCTTATGATCTGCTTGCGGGTGCTGCGGGCGTTGGAACGACGACCGTCAATGGCGACCACATCGAGAAGATGCCCGCGGTTATCCCGGGCGAAGGCTTTGGTACGGTTCGCGATGCCTTCACCTTCACCGAAAACCTGGGCTTTGCTCACGGTGCGGTGACCGGTGGCGCACTGTCGACCCAGCTGGCCTCGGGTGTTCCCGATGCGCTGGTTGGCCCTTGCTGGCCTGCAATTTACGCAGCCCTGGGTTCGGCGATGTACCAGGGCGTTCCCGTCATCGAGGGCCTGGTCAACGCCGTGCACTTGGATCACTCGATCTTCTTGGACCGCGAGCTGCCCTCCTTCGGTTCTCGCGTCGAGGTCGAGGGACGCTGCGCCGAGCTCGCTGAGTCTTCCGCGGGTCGAGTCGTGCGCGTCGAACTGGAGCTTTCCGTTGAGGGCGAAGTCTTCGCACGCATGGTTGAGCGCTTCGCGATCCGAGGCCGCATTGCTTCGACCCAGCCGCCGGCCCCCGCTCCCGAGGTCGCCGATTCCTTCGTTGATACTCCGCGTTCTTTCCTGCGTCACGTGCGCGTCCAAGCACCGGAGAATATGACGGCTTTCGCCATTGTTTCCGGCGATTTCAACCCGATTCACACCTCCTATGCGGCCGCACGCCTGTCTGGTCTGAGTGCACCGCTGGTCCACGGAATGTGGCTCTCGGCAACCGTCCAACATGCATTGTGCGCACACTCCACTCAGCCGGTCGATAGCCCCGACACTCTGGGTGTCATTCGTTCGGTTGAAATGCCCGAGGCTGAGATCTCGGCGTGGTCGTACCGCATGTTCGGCATGGTCCAGCTCAACGACATCGTGGATATCACGATTGAGCGCGTGGGCCGTATCGGCGGCGAGCTCGTCCTTGAAGCAACCTGCCGTATTGGCGATGAGGTTGTCTCGATTGCCCGTGCACGCACTCGCGCACCGCGCACCGCCTATGTCTACCCCGGTCAGGGTATTCAGCGCCAGATGATGGGCTTGGAGCACATGTCTGCAACTGCCCGCAGCGTCTGGGCACAAGCGGATGCACATACTCGCAAGGCCCTGGGCTTCTCGATTGAATCGATTGTCCGCACAAATCCGACCGAACTTCGCGTTGGCTCCGAGATCTTCCGTCACCCCAAGGGCGTCCTCAACCTCACGCAATTCACTCAGGTTGCTCTGGCAACTCTTGCCTACGCACAAACCGAAGAACTGCGCGCCGATGGGGCATTTGAAGAGCACGCCTTCTATGCCGGCCACTCGCTGGGTGAATACACCGCACTGTCGGCCTACGCGCAGATCTTCCCCCTCGAGCAAGTCCTGGAGATCGTCTTCCAGCGCGGATCGGCCATGCACCACCTGGTCGAACGTGATGCGCAGGGACGCTCGAACTACGCAATGGGAGCTCTGCGTCCGAACCAGTTCGGAATGGGTGACGCCGAGGTCCGCGATTACGTCGCCTCGATCGCCGAAAAATCCGGCGAGTTCTTGGAGATCGTCAACTACAACCTGGCCGGCTCCCAGTACTCCGTTGCCGGAAGCATTGCTGGATTGAAGGCTCTGGAAGCCGATACCGCTGAGCGCGCACGCGCACACGGCGGACGCCGCGCCCTCATCATGATTCCGGGAATTGACGTTCCCTTCCACTCCTCGCGACTGCGCGCAGGCGTTCCGGCCTTCCGCGACAAGCTCGATTCATTGCTTCCCGAGAGCATCAACCTTGATGTCCTCCAGGGTCGCTACATTCCGAACTTGGTTGCACGTCCCTTCGAGTTGAGTCGGGACTTCGCACAGTCGATCCTCGAGGTTGTTCCTTCTGAGGCAACCCAGACGCTTGTCGACAATTGGGACGAGGCCGCGGCCAATCCTCAGTCGACCGCGCGCACCCTGCTCATCGAGCTTCTCTCCTGGCAATTCGCTTCCCCGGTTCGCTGGATCGAAACCCAGGACCTGCTCTTCAGTGCTCCTCCCAAGGGATTGGGCGTCGAACGCCTCGTTGAAATCGGTCTTGCGTCCTCGCCGACCTTGGCGAATATGGCATCGAAGACTTTGTCCCTGCCCGCTTTCGCACAGGTTCAAGTCGATGTCTTGAACGTTGAACGCGATAGCGCCCGCGCTCGTAACGAGGATGCGGTTGCCGCCCCCGAGCGCGCGCAGACAGACTCCCCCGCTTCCTCCGACGAAGCCGCACCCGCAGAAAGTGCAGCCCCGGCCTCGGCAGTGGAGGCGCCCGCCGTCGAGGTGGAGACCCAAGCCCCTGCAGCGCCCGCACCGGCTGCCGCAGCAAGCGGAACCATGCCGGAGCTGCCCCTTTCCGCCTCGGACGCGATCCGTATCCTCTTGGCCTTCTCGAACAAGCTCCTCCCCGAGCAGATCGAGTCCACGGACACGGTCGAAACCCTGACCAATGGTGTTTCCTCGAAGCGTAACCAGCTCCTCATGGACATGGCAGCCGAGCTCTCTGTGTCCACAATTGACGGTGCCGCCGAGGCATCCATGGGCGATCTCTTCGCGACGATCGATTCGCTGGTGCCCTCCTATGCAGCCTTCGGACCGGTCCTTTCCGAAGCAATCAACTCCAAGCTGAGGAAGATCTTCGGATCCGCAGGCCTGCCCGCAACCTTCACCACCGGTTACGTCAAGGACAACTGGGGCCTATCCGAGCAGTGGGCTGCACGCGTGAACGCCGAAATCCTGCTTGGTACACGCGATGGTGATTCCGTGCGCGGTGGAAGCCTGTCGACTCTGCCGGGGTCGGTTTCCTCCGCAAAGGACGCCTCGGCACTCATTGATCAGGCTCTGGCACTGATTGCGGCCCGCGAGGGACTGACCCTCAGCCGCCCGAATGCGGGTGGCTCGGCCGGTGGCGAGGTCGTTGATTCGGCCGCGCTGCGCGATCTGGAATCGCGAATCCTCGGCGACCAGGGAATCTTGGCAACCCAGGCGCGCGATATTCTCAAGGCCCTTGGCCTAGCCGATGCTCCCCTCGCCACCGAGATCGAGGATTCTTCCTCCTTGATTGCCGCTGTCGAGGCCGAGCTGGGAGCAAATTGGGAAGCCTCCGTTCGCCCCGCTTTCGACGAGCGCCGCGCAGTTCTCTTGGATGACCGCTGGGCAACCGCGCGTGAAGATCTTGCACGCATCTTCGCCGGTTCTCTTGACTCCGCCGATGTTCCCGCAGAACGCTTGCGTGGAGGCGGCAAGTCCTTGAGCGCATTAGCGTCCTGGTATGCCGCTCACACGGCGGATGCGGACTTGAAGGCCTACTTCACGAAGGTTTCCGAGGCCGCCCTTGAGGCAGTCGAAGGCCGTTTCGCTGGAGATGTCGCCGTTGTCACCGGCGCGGCTCCCCACTCGATCGCTGCCGCGGTTGTGGGCGAGCTGCTCGCTGGGGGCGCGACCGTCATCATGACCTCTTCTCGGGTCAACGATGCTCGCCTGGCCTTCGCCAAGGAGCTGTACCGCACCCACGCCAACATGGATGCAGCCCTGTGGGTTGTTCCCGCGAACATGGCCTCCTTCCGTGATGTCGACGCACTGATCTCGTGGGTGGGAAGCGAACAGACCGAAACGCATGGTGCAACGACCGAGGTCGTCAAGCCCGCGCTTCTGCCTGATCTTTTCGTTCCCTTCGCAGCGCCTCGTGTCTCTGGAACCGTTGGTTCGGATCCTCAGGGTGCGCTCGCTCAGGAACGCCTGCTTTTGTGGAGCGTCGAGCGCGCAATCCACCTCCTCGCCGGCCTCGGCGCGGACACTGCTCCCGATCACCGCACGCACGTCCTGCTCCCGGGTTCCCCGAACCGCGGAATCTTCGGCGGCGACGGCGCCTACGGCGAGGCAAAGGCCGCTTTCGATGCGATCGCGACCAAGTGGGAGCACGAGTCCGGTTGGCCGACGCGCACAACCATCGCTCACCCGCTCATCGGTTGGGTCCAGGGCACCTCGCTCATGGGTGGCAACGATGTCCTCGTTCCCGCTGCTCAGGCAGCCGGTGTTCACGTCTACACGACCGAAGAAATTGCCGGAGAGCTCGCTGAGCTCCTGACCCGCGAGGTCCGTGAGCAGGCTGCTCAGGCTCCTGTTCACGCCGATCTCACGGGCGGCCTCGCCGATGCGGGACTCGACCTTCCGGCACTGGCACGCCAAGCGCGCGAGCAGGCCGCGGCCTCGGCACACGAAGCCGCAGAACAGGCCCCGGCAAGCGTTCGCGCACTGCCCAACCCGCATGCCCCGGCTCTGGCTGCTCCTCTCGCGTGGGATACTCCGCGAGCAAGCTTGCGCGATCAGATCGTCATTGTCGGCACCGGCGAAATTGGCACCTGGGGTTCGGGACGTACCCGCCAAGAGGCTGAGTTCGGTGAGGACTTCGACCTGACCGCAGCCGGCGTACTGGAAATGGCCTGGATGATGAAGCTCATCACCTGGTCCGAAAGCCCGCAGCCCGGCTGGTATGACGCCTCGGGTACGCAGGTTGACGAGGCCGAGATCTACGATCGCTTCCGCGATGAGGTCGTGGCCCGATCAGGTATCCGTCGCTTCAACGACGATTCAAACATGGTTGATTGCGGTTCGAATGACG
>ERZ773214.508-NODE-508-length-25036-cov-8.299708_pt1 | contig 25036 bp, 17 predicted proteins | sample MGYA00511238_ERZ773214 | MGnify/ENA primary metagenome ERZ773214 (study PRJEB29015, sample SAMEA2738157) | human oral metagenome | biome: human oral; feature: human-associated habitat; material: saliva | place: China | collected 2259 ... | reverse complement strand
TTACGAGATGATCCCCGGGTTCTTCCTAGCCTTCCTGGTGACCGTCGTGGTCTCTTTGTCTACCTACCAGAAGAACGAAGAAATTGAACAAGAGTTCGATAAGGCTGCAGAGCTCGCTAAGGCTGGCTAAGGTCTGAACTTCTGCTCACAGATTTGCCCCGATCCGCGCATTACGGATCGGGGCAAATTTTTAATATTTTCAGCTCTAGCCTCTGGCTAGGGACTAATTCACACGGCTTTTAGAGCGTGCCCGCCATCAGTTCCTGGCACCATTTCTGGATCGGGTGGCTCGCCTCCAGCAAGGCTCTACGCAGGATACGGTACGTTTTCGCATCCGTAGCGTCATCAACGTTGAAGAGTTCCTGCTCAATCTCGTAGCGCGGCTCTCGCAGCTGGTCGAGATGCTGCAATTCGTCCAGCGTCAGCACGCGCACCACCCCATAGTTGTACCCCGTGTGCTCGTTATTCTCGGGAACATACACGCTCCGGGCGAAAGAGGGGCTGTCCTCCTCAAAAATCGTGTTCTGAAAGTTCGTGGTGTCGAGATATGCCGAATCCTCAAGATTGACGGGGCCGGCAAAATGCGAATCGGAGAAATCGACGGAATCGTTATAGATAGAATCCCCGAACGTGGCCTCCTGCAAATAGGTCGAATGCCAGAACCATGCCCGACCGTAATAGACGCTCTTGCTCAGGTTCGCCCGCCCGCCATAGGTGCACCGGTCAAGATCGGCGAAAGTCGCGTAGGTGCTCAAAAACAGGTCTGCGCCGCGCCTGTAATCGCAGTTCCCCAGACTTGCGTGACCCACATAGGTGCAGCAGGCAAGATCGGCGTGCCCCTCATAAATACTGTCGTTCAGGGCAGCCTCACCCCAGTACACGTTGTAACTCAGGCTGGCGTTGGCACGGTACACGGACTCGCTGAAATCGACGTTCCCGCGGTAGTTGCAGAAGCTCGCGTTAACCCCTCCGTTGTAAGTCGAAGCGCTGAAATCGGCCTCTGTGTAGTAAGCGGAATTGCTGCAATCTAAATACCAGGTGTAGGTGGAACCCGAAAAATCTGCTTCCGCATAGTAGGTACACCCGCGCAGGTTCAGACGCCCCTCCCATTGCGAGCGCCCAAAGCTAACCGGATAGAAGAACACGCTGCCCGAAAAATCGAAGGAGAGGCGGCTCCACGGTCCCGATGCCTCGTAGCGGGGCATAACCCGCAGGTGAATGGTATCGAGAACGGTTTGGCGGAACCGCGCCTCAGCACGAAATTCGGCTTGTTCGGCGCGGAATCGTGCTTTTTTCTGGGAGTCCCAGCGTTTCTTTGGTTCTCGGTCCAGCCGCATGTAGTCTTTATGCCTGGAGGCGGGCAGGAATGGGGCATAGATGCACGCGCAAAATGTATCGATAATAACCTGTGCCTCGGCAAGGCGCTGTTCTTCGGGGGTGCGCTCATCCGCAAGCCACTCATCGGCAAGACGCACCAGAGCGTTAAACCCTCCCACGCGCGTGGCAAATCCGCTCTCCCCTAAAAGCGCGGTCGCCGCCGCATACCGTTCATGCCGCATTGCATGAAGGTGGATGAGGGAATCATCGGGTGTTGCAGAAGTTCGCGACGTGTACTCTGACATATTCTTCTGTCCTTGGTGGCTGGGCGGGCATAAATAGGCTCTTCCAGCATCTTATAGCAGGAGTGGATGCGCAAGGAATATGAACGTGACATGTTTCGTCGTGTTTGCCACGATATCGCTTAAACACACGACAAAACCCTTGAATATGGTGCCCAGGCCTGCAATATTTCTTCAAGGAATCAACGGGTTTTATCGGAAAAGTGTGTGTACGCTTTACATCTGCTTCGCGGCTTATCGCTCAAGGGTAACGGAAGTATCCTCTTGGGTCCGGAGCATGGGCGGGTTCATACTGCGTAAAATAGGGGGCATGACTGTTACGTTCCCTCCCCAGGTTTCCGATATTTTCAACCCGCAGCACTGGCGCATCGTTGACGGGTTTGAGGATTTTACCGACATCACCTACCACCGCCAGGTGCAGCGCGACGAGACGGGCGAAATCCTGCGCGACTTGCCGACCGTACGCATTGCTTTTAACCGGCCCGAGGTGCGTAACGCCTTCCGCCCGCATACTGTGGACGAACTCTACCGGGCGCTCGATCATGCCCGCATGACCTCTGATGTAGGCACTGTGCTTCTGACTGGGAACGGCCCCTCCCCCAAAGATGGCGGGTGGGCGTTCTGCTCGGGCGGCGACCAGCGCATCCGCGGGCGCGACGGCTACCACTACGCCAGCGGCGACACCGCCGAATCTATTGACCCTGCACGTGCTGGGCGGCTGCATATTCTGGAGGTGCAGCGCCTGATTCGTACCATGCCCAAGGTCGTGATCGCTCTGGTCTCCGGGTGGGCTGCGGGCGGCGGGCATTCCCTGCACGTGGTCGCGGACTTGACCATTGCTTCCGAAGAGTACGGCAAGTTTAAGCAGACCGATGCGACTGTCGGCTCTTTCGACGCGGGCTACGGTTCGGCGCTTTTGGCGCGGCAGGTTGGGCAGAAGTTTGCGCGCGAAATCTTCTTCCTCGCCAAAGAGTACGATGCACAGCGCATGTACGAGATGGGTGCCGTTAACGATGTGGTGCCCCACGCAGAGTTGGAAAATAAGGGCCTGGAATACGCGGCTCATATTGCCCGGCAGTCTCCGCAGGCTATCCGTATGCTCAAGTACGCCTTCAATCTGCCCGATGACGGTATGCTCGGGCAGCAGGTTTTCGCAGGCGAAGCAACCCGCATGGCGTATATGACCGACGAGGCTGTTGAGGGGCGCGATGCGTTCCTGCAAAAGCGTGATCCTGACTGGTCGAACTATCCCTACTATTTCTAGGGTTTCACACGTTGCAGAATAACCGTTCTATTGTGTCGGAAGGCCCTCGCATTCCCCGCGAGTCCCGGGTGGATAGCGGCGAGGCGGACTCCGCGAGAGGCGCATTCCCCGGTTCACTCACGCCGCTTCCTGCCCCGCTCCAGGATGCGCTGCATCCGCACGCGGTCATCCTCAGCGCCGATGAGCCCGCCGATCCGCAAGAGATTCTGCGCGCCTTCGAGCGCTCTCTCACCGGGGACTTGCCGAACAATGCTCGCGATAATCAAGACCCGCGCGGGCGAATAGAAGACCCGGAGTCTATTGCCCTCGTGGTGGGTACTTCCGGGTCTACGGGTGCACCCAAACAGACGGCGTTAAGCGTACGGGCGCTGCGGGCATCCGCTCGGGCGACCGAGAGGTTTTTTGCGGACTACCCTTCGACCGGTTCAGCTAAGCCGCAGAGGGCTGCTTCTGAGGTTCCTGCGCAATGGCTTCTTGCCCTGCCCGCGCACTATGTGGCGGGAGCCCAGGTTCTCGCCCGGTCGGTGCTCGCCGGAACGACGCCGGTAGTTGCCGCATCGATCACCGACGGGGTTAGTTTCACACCCGAAGTATTTCTGAACGCCGCCGAACGGCTCAGCTGCGCCCGCCGATTCGTCTCTCTTGTGCCCACGCAGGTGCACAAGCTCCTAGAAGCCGCCGAAGCCAACCCCGCACTGGGATCAGAGATTTACGATGCGCTCGGTCAGTTCACCGGCATCCTGCTTGGCGGTGCCCCGGCGAGCGCATCCCTGTTGGCAGCGGCACGAGAGCTCGGGTTGAACGTGGTCACCACCTATGGCAGCGCAGAAACCGCCGGTGGGTGCGTCTATTCGGGGGTAGCACTGCCCGGGGTGCGGCTGCGTGTGGTTCCCGAGGACGCGGGTTTATTAGACAGTTCTGTGGCGGGCGCTGCTGCGGATACCGGGCGGGGCGGCGTTTCGGCAGGGGGCCCCTCTAACATCGGGTGCATTTGGCTTGGTGGTGAGCACCTTGCCAGCGGGTATATGGGCGATAGCGCGCGCACCGCATCGCATTTCTTCGTTGATGCCCACGGGTGCCGGTGGTACCGCACCGACGATTACGGCTCGCTCACATCCTCTGCCCCGAATGCGCCAGAGAACGAGGGCGCCCCGATGCTGAACATTGTGGGGCGCTCCGATGATGTGATTATTACCGGAGGAGTCAAGGTTTCCGCTCGGGCAGTTGCCGCCGTTCTTGAAAGCCATCCGGCGGTGCGTGAAGCTGCGGTCATGGGCATTCCCGATGCGCGCTGGGGCTCGGCGGTGGCTGCCGCGATCACGCTGCGGGGCGCATCCGGGGCGCAGAGTGCACCCGATACCTCCGGGGTTACATGCGATATACTGCGTGAGTTCTGCACCGACAAACTGGGTGCGGCGGGTGCCCCCAAATTCCTGAGGATACTCGCCGATTTTCCGACCGCGAGCACGGGCAAACCCGACCGGCGGGCTATATACAGTATGCTGTACAGAGAATACACAAATAAGAGGGGCTAAAGACCCCGTCGAGAATCAGTTTTCGCACGCTCGCTACCGGAGGGATCACCGTGGCAACACCCGCAGAGTGGATTGAAGGCGCACGCCTGCGCACCTTACCGCTTGCCCTCGCCCCTATCATCGCCGGATCAGCCGCAGCGTACGAGATTGACGCTTTCAAGCCCTGGTATGCGTTTTTAGCGTTTTTGGTGGCGTTCTTTCTACAGGTCGGGGTGAATTACGCAAACGATTATTCCGACGGTATCAAAGGCACCGATGAGGGCAGGGTTGGCCCGATGCGCCTCGTCGGTTCCGGCGCGGCAAGCGCGAAATCTGTCAAATACGCCGCGTTTTTGTGCTTTGCTCTAGCCATGTGTTCCGGTTTGATTCTGGTGGCGTTGGCAAACCAGTGGTGGTTCTTGGCGATTGGTGCCTCCGCGGTCTTCGCCGCTTGGGGGTATACCGGCGGTAAGCACCCTTACGGTTATATGGGTTTGGGCGATATTTTCGTGTTTGTCTACTTCGGACTGGTCGCCACCTTAGGTACCCTCTACACGCAGTCTCATGAGCTGACGGTGACCGGGTGGGTGTCTGCGATAGCTATCGGACTTATTTCCTGCGCCCTGCTTATGGCAAATAATGTGCGCGATATTCCGACTGACCGTGAATCCGGTAAGCTTACGCTGGCGGTGCGGCTTGGGGATTGGCGAGCGCGCATCGCCTATTGTGCGGAAATGCTGATAGCACTTCTTTTAGGGGCTTTTGTAGTTCCGCATAATCCTTGGTTTTTGGTAACTTTTATTCTTCTGGGGCCGACTGTTCATTCTTGCGTAACGGTTTTGTTTAAACAGGGACCGGCGCTTATACCAGTACTCAAACAAGCAGGAATTGTGGCACTAATCTATAGTATTTTAGTTGCTATTTCAGTATGGCTACATGGATTAAATCTATTGAGTAATACCGTTGAGGTTTTCACAGGGTATTAAGAATATGCACCACTTTGCCGAAAACGCCCTGAACTCTGTTTTTACCGCGTATTTTCAAGGATTCCCCATCTTACCAGCATCTCCCCATGCCAAAAAGGCTCTTTATGTGAATAAAGCAAATTTTCTAACGCTTTATTCACATAAAGAGCCTTTTTATACCCCACAGGGAATGTGGGATACTGCGGACGGATCTCACATGTTCCCACATCGTGAGTTTTTCATGACATAATCTATACCTTTTCTGCATGTCATATTGACATTTGAAAAAATCTTTATTTACATTAATGGTAATTTCAAGTGTTGACATATCATTCACTCAATTACATAGCGACTCTTGAATCACCACTCTACCCACCTGAAAGGACACTTTCGTGCGCCATTCACTTCAGGGTGCCGTGCAGCGTGCACCCTTTTTTCTTGCAGCATCTTTGCTTGTATCGACAAGTTTTATCCCCGCGAATGCGGTCTCTACCCCTAACGACTCCGCATCGTACGCCCACACCGTCTCTGAGAGAAGCGACGATTCCGCTTCCGCAGTAGCACCTCTCAGCGACGACGTTCTTAACGCCGATCCCCAGGCATCGGTTGTGGCAGGTCAGGAAGGCGAGAATCCGGGGGCTATTCCCGAGGGAGACCCGCGAGTCATTACCTATTGGACGACCGAGCGTATGGAAAACGCTATTCCTGCAGATAACGTAGAGGATCCCCAGCAGGAGATCAACAATGCCGTCTCTCAGATGGAGACTGAAGAGCAGAATCCCGAGGTCGTTTCTCAGGAGGAAACCAACGAGTCCGGTGAGGAATACACCCCGCAGACTCTCACTCAGGAAGCTGACGAGCCTGAAACCACCGCTGAGTCTGTAGACCCCGTTCTGCCCGAACAGAAGGACGCACGCAATGGTGTGCAGCTTCAGGGCGCATCCAAGGTAACGAACTTCTCGCACACCAACGGCAAGATTTTCTACACCGATGCCAGTGACGGTAAAAACTATGTATGCTCCGGTGCGGCGATCAACACTCCCACCAAGCGTACCGTGGTAACCGCCGGTCACTGCGTGCACGGTGGTAAGAATAAGACCTGGCACCGCAACATCGTGTTCGTTCCCGGCTACAACCGGGGCGTGCGCCCACACGGCACCTTCAGCGCGCAGTACCTGCGTGTTGCCAACGACTGGGTTCAGTACGGTCAGCCCACAGGCGGTACCGGCGACAGCTACAAGCACGACGTTGCTTTCATCAAGACCAACACCAACGAGAAGGGTCAGCTCCTCGTGAATATGGTAGGTGGGCACGGTTTGAACGTGGATCGCAGCCCCATCTTCGAGAGCACCGTCTTCGCATACCCCGGCAACAAAGAGTCCGGTAGGGTTATGCACGCCTGCTGGGGCAACACCCACACGATCCGCATTACTCCCTACTACTTCCCCACTCTTTCGGGATGCGAGTTCGCGGGCGGATCCTCAGGTGGCCCGTGGCTTGCCGACTACAATAATGCGACCGGCCTGGGCAAGGTTCAAAGCGTAACCTCGTTCGCAACTGATAACAATACGTCCGTCTCGGGTGCGATCTTCGACCGCCCCGTCTGGGACATCTACCAGAAGGCAGCTCAAGACTAAGAGCTGCCGCGAGCAGGTAGTTTTTGGTCGAGTAGGTAGGAAAATATTACCTGCTCGGATCAAAAACAACCTGCTCGCCACCTGATATACATAAGATGCGGCATCCCGCGCCCCTGCCACCGCCGGGTGGTTTGGGGCTGGGGTGCCGCATCTTTGTTCTATGGAGGCAGATTTAGCGCTGATGGGAGAATATCTTAGAAGTCTTCGCCCGAAACCTTCTTATGCTCATCGACGAGCTGATCTTCGAGCGTGCGGTTCTCTGCTTCATCTTTGTTTTTAATGGTGGGGGCGCGTTTGAAAATTTTACGCATATCCGCGCTGGCGGCGGCGTGAAGTTTGGGGAAGAAAATATACGCTAGGGCGAAGGCGCATAGGATAGCGGCGGTACCAGCAATAAAAATACCCGCATCTATCAGCATAAAAAGGTAAAAGAGTACTACGACGAGGCCGAGCCGCAGCAGTGTGTACTTGAACAAGTTCATAACATCCAGTGTATCGGGGTTGCGATAAGCCCCCAAGTAAACGAATGCGGCACGCCGGGAACGTCACAGATTATTTGACAGTTTTCATTGTTGGTTATGCTCAGAGTGTGTAACACTAGAGACTATGATTCGAGCCATGATGATTATTGGTGCTTTCGCCCTGGTGGTGGGGCTAACTCTATATACTCTCTTGGATGCGCTGCGCACGCATCAGGACCAGATGCGTACCTTCCCCAAATGGCTGTGGATTATTGCGGTGATCTTCTTTCCCGTCGTGGGTCCTCTCCTGTGGCTTCTGCTGGGCCGCCCGCGCGCCGTGCGAGCCCCTAAAACGCAGCAGGGCGGCGGGTTCACGGGTTCTCGGCGAGGCACACCGCCACCGGCAACATCTTCACCCGACGATGATGAAGAGTACCTGCGCTGGCTCAAGACGAAGGCCGACCGTCAGCGCCGTTCCCGCGAAAAGGATGCGGGTACCGGTCCTGCGGACGGCGGCACGGGTGAACGTTCTGACGGCGAGAATGACGAGTCCGGTGAGAAAGGTAGTTCAAAATAGGTTCTAGGACTCATTAGATATCTTGCGACTTACGGGAGTTTTCTCTACTGCGCGACGCTACCGATGTCGCTCCATCAGATACAGCCACCGAACCCGCATTCACCGTAGAATTCAACGCCAACAGCTTCCAACTAGGCGAAGGATGAACAACGCCAAGGTGCCCCAACCCCACCTGCAGATAAGACACCAGACTATCTGAAACTATAAACTGCTAAAATCCTACCTACTGTGCAGCCTCTGTGCACGAGCCATACCACGACGCATAACATCCTCAACCTCAGAAACCCACGGTGCACCCACAACATAACCAGCCCACCATGGAGCCACCAACAACACCACCGGATAACCCCACACCCACAACACACCCAGAACACTCACCACCAGCAACACAGCATACACGCACCCCGGAACCTTCCACCCCAACACACGCTTCACCAACACCGACACCGCCATACCGGCTGCTGTCACTACCACCGCAGGAAAAATCATTGGGGACGGATCGTACCCCTTCCAATGCATTGCCGGAATACCCACCGCAAAAAAACCAACGATTACAAAAAACATTAAAAATAATAATGATACATAAACATCAGCAGTCTTTTCTTCGTATTGCTCCTCGCGAGCCTCCCGAGCTTCATGCTCACGCTGATACTCCTCCACCTCTTCCGGAGACATCTTCGCCACACGATACAATTCATAATAATTATTCAATAAAATACCCGGATATAATCCACACACTACAGATCCAAAACCGAGCATCGACATACCACGAAAAGGCATCGGAAAAAGACCAAACAAAAACATAAAACCAAACGCAACAGGCAACATCCACCCTAACGCCCGCCGCGGATGCAAAAACCGAAACAAACAAAAATTAACCGCAATACCTATAAACGGCAAAGAAAATAAAATTATGTAAAACAGTAAATTAGAGCCCAACCTAGAATTTGACGATGCAATTCGCACCACTAATTCCACAATAGGCCACCAGATCAATACCTGCACCACCAAAGCCCAAAACGGACCCCAGCCCCAATACACACAATCCCGTATACGCACCCGTTTCACTTAATCACCACCCACAAACTCAGTGTTTAAATCGTCTTGAGACAAACCCTCAACTACTCCCTCATCAAGATTCTGCCCCTGCGTCAGGCCCTCCTTAGGCTGTGCATCAGCAGGAATATAAACCCCCTCAACGGGATACACATACTCAGGCTCTCGCACGTTCTCTGGCTTACGAACATTTTCAGGAGCCTGAACGTCCTCCAACTCTTGTATATTTTCCGGCTCCTGAATATTCTCAGGCTCCAGAACTTGAACCTGGCCACCGGACATACCAAAACCATCAGAATCAACACTCAAAGGAGCCGGAGAAGGACCAGGAGACGGCACAGGATACGCAGGAGCACCCTCAAAATTCAAAAGCCTATCCACCCCATACTTCTTCGCCGCATCAGACAACGCAACCAAACTAGCATTCGTCGTAGAATTCAACGCCAACGGCTTCCAACTAGGCGAAGGATGAACAACACCAGGATGCCCCAACCCCATCTGCCGATAAGACCCCAAATACTCAGGAGCCTTCAGCGGCTGTCCCAAAGAGCCGACCTTCACATTCTCCAATTTATGATTCTTCGAGCCAATATTCCCTACCTGGCTCAAACCAGCGCCAGAGGCAAAGTTATACACCTTATCCCCACCCGATGTAGGATTACCCGACAGTCCAGCCCACAGCTCACCATTAGCCATACTCATACCGCCAGCAAAACCAGCTTCCAAACTATTCTGCCCAAAACCACCGGGCTTAAAACCTAAGTAGTTCCCCGCAGAACCAGCAGCAGGCTTCGCCAAACCACCCAGCATATTACCCGTAGCACCAGTCTCCATCTGATTCAACAATTCACCAGCGTTAAATGGCTCAGGAGTAAGACCCATCAAAGATTGTCCTGTATACGACACGCCATTTACGGCGGCACCAGTAGCACCATTCACCGCAGCGTTAGCACCAACAGCCTTTAATCGTTGACCTACAGTAGGTTTCGCTGTTCCTGATGAAGACTTACCCACATTCACAGGACCGACAGCACGCAACTCACCTGAGGCACTCTTAGAGCCGATCTGAGTGCCCTTTGAGGCAACCGCAGCCGCAGGAGCACCAGGAACCTTACCTACCTGAGCAGGACCAGCAGCTTTCAAACTTGAAGCACCCTTCGACCCGGTGGCCACGAGAGGAACAGCTTTCCCTTGGCTGGCGGACACCGTTACCGTCCGCGTAGGGATCCCTGAACGTACACCTGTAGAAGCGCCTTTTGTGCCAGCGGCAACCACTGGCACATTCTCCCACTTCACAGCAGTTGGAGATGCCGAAGTAACTTTCGACTCCACATTTGCAACACGCGCTGCATTACTCGAAGAGTTCACAAGGTTAGAGCCCTGTGGAACAAACCTGGTCTCTGCCGCAATCGCACGCTCACTTGTTTGAATCGCTGACGATGTAGAAGGCGAAAAGGTGCTACGCACTTTAGAAAAACCCTCCACGGCCTTAGGAGCAACCCATTTCTCAACACTGTAAGCGGCACCATAACCGGCAGCCGCTGTAAGACCTCCAGTAATACCACCCACGGTGGCTGCAAAGGCCACATCGCCAGTATCAACATACCCGCCGCTCTTCAAAGAAGCATTGGAGTTCAACGTTATACTGGCTGCCATACTGCTGCCTGACACAGTCCCGGCTGCAATCGCCACACTTAAACCGGGAATAGGTATGGAAACAATGGAAACAACTATGCCAACTGCGATAAGAGCACGCGAGACTTCTTGACGGTTCCTGCTTAACCAGCCTTCAAAGCTTGTATCTTGTGCGAGCGCAACAGAGACCTCAGTTGTACCCCATGGATCCACCATATTCATGGGGCTAGAGCCCACGAAAGAATAAGGGTCTGCGAACCATGGCGAACCGGCTACTGGCGCTAGTGGATCAGTCGACAGGAAACGCTTCGAAACACCGTCAAACGTGCGGGCACCCATGACATCCAGCCCGGCGATACGCACGCTGCCGGCGCCTGTAAAGGATACTCCCTCAGGTAATACTTGGCTGAACGGGTCGAAGCTCCTTATCCCAGGAATATGAGCTATACCCGCTGGATCAGGCACACCCCACGGATTTAATCCTTGCGGAACACCTACCTGAGAGAACCCGCCGTCGCAATCCGGTGCACTCACAGCTCCCACGCCCAAAACCTGTGGGGTATCAGAGAGTGAATCCCACAGTACAGGCATTGAGATGCTATCTACACCAGTAACCTGAGCCAGTTCACCCGTGGCATCCGTGACAAGACGTACCCGGGACGCCACGCCGCGTACACCCAGAGCCTCCGTATGGAAGGCATCAGAATTTGACGTAGTCGTAACCGAGGAAAGACCGCCCCAGACGCCCCACTCGTACTCGCGAGCTATACGAGTACCCTGGTTTGAAGCGGTATATTCACGCACGCGGTACCCTGCCGCATCATAGGTATAAGTTGTGGTTACGCGGTTAATAACTTCATGATGAAGCCCCACAAACTCTGGGGCTATAGCAGCTGCGTACTCCAAGGTCTCGATCTGAACCAGTTGATTGAGGACGTTATATTCAAAGGAACGTTCACTCAGAACGGTACGTTTGTATTGCTCTGCATCATCTACACGGTAGAGTTTTTCGCTCACCATCAGGCCGTTCTCAAAGACCCATTCATATTCAAGATCGCCCTCACGAGCACCGATCAGTTGACCGGCGGCATCATAGGAGTACATCACTAGTGAGTTGTTTGTCTGCACACCAGCTACACGCCCCTGGGCGTCACGGGTTATCTGGGTCTTCTCATTTATTCCCTGATTTTCAGCTTCAATGCCGCCTGCAACATCGGAGGCTTCTTCAGCAACAAGATTCTTGCCGTATTCCGAGACTCGACCTGAAGCGTCAAACCGCCAGGTAGAAACAATATCCCCTACCTGGGCACGAACAAGCTGCCCCATCACATCATATGAATATGTGGAAACAACAGGCTTATCTTCACCGGTACTGTAGGTTTCGCGGCGAATCACATGACCCGCGCCGTCATACACCGCATGCGATGTACCGTATGGAGTTACTGTGGCAGTGCGGTTACCGTCGGCATCGTAGGAATATGTGAGAGTATATGCACCTGTAGAAACAAACGTATTGAGCGCCTGAACCTGGTTCTCGACGTCCGTAGATTTGGACATCTTGTGCTCTGAATCTGGTGAGTGAGGGTCAATAACAGCGCTTCGGGAACGCTTAACGAGCTGCCCGGCGGAATCATACTCGTAGCGGTGCTCAACATAAGCTTCCTCCGGCGCACGACCGTCAAGAGCCTGAGCAGTGGCGTAATCACGTACCCACACAGTACGTCCCTTATTTTCACTGCCGTACTGTGCAATACGCACACCATCACAGAAAGCATACCGAAGCTCGCCGCCGTGTTTATAGTCGTACTCGTAGGTGCGCTCGTGTACACCGTCGAAAGCGCGGGTTAAACGGCCAGCCGCGTCATACCCATACTCAAAGACGATACCCGCCGCGTTAGTGGTGCGGGTCAGACGGTTCAAGGCATCGTATTCGTAGCGAGTGATCTGCCCAGTAGAATCCATAACCTGCGCAATATTACCCGCAGCGTCATACTTCATGTGGGTGCGGTTGCCCAGCCCATCAATGGTCCGAATCAGCTGACCAGCGGCATCGTAGGAAAAACGACGATAGCCATACGTGTTATCGCGCAGCCCCACCAGACGACCGCCCTGATCGTATTCATAGCTTGCACTGCGAGCGCCCTTAGTCACCTTGATAACACGACCGGCGGCATCATAATCGATATATTCTGCGGAGCCATCCGGAAGGATACGCTCCACAACTTGGGAAGCGGCATCATAGACCAGACGCGTGACAGCCCATTGAGTAGGTTCAGAATCTTGTGTTATCTCAGCAGCTGGTACCGGTTCATCAAGGCTCATCGCGTACCGCTCTAGACGACCTGCTGCATCATATTCATAAGTTTGCACGCGCCCAGCAGGTGAAACTACCCGTAATGGGCGACCTGCAAGATCCCGAATAATGCGCGTTAACCCACCCTGCGCATCCACAATTTCAACAGGATTACCGGCATGATCGTAGGTGATAAATTCCTCAGAATCAGGCTTTTCGGAAGACCCTACTTTAACTCCCGTTTTCTGGGCGACCACACGACCGAAAACATCGATCTGTTTGAAGGAATTACCGTAAGCATCCGTGGTCCTTTCCAGACCACGCTTGCGGTCGACGTTCTGCTTGACCTTCACCCCTGTGGGGTCAGTTTCAGAAGTTCGGTTCCCCACGGGGTCATAGGTGTACCGAGTCACGCCGCCTAGAGGGTCAATGGCGGCAATAAGTTGACGGATTCCGTCATACTCATAAGTCCATGTTGCCCCTGAAGCCTCAATAACTTGGATCAGGTTACCCGACTGGTTATAAATATTCCGGGTGGTGCGGCCTAACGGGTCAGTCACAGAGGTAATTTCCCGGGCTCGATTATAGGTCAGAGTAGTAACGTTTCCGTATGGATCTGTCACCGCATGAGGCAGATTTCCCTGCTCTTGATCGCCAACAATATCCGTATTATCTAGACCAGCAAAACGCTGCGCAGTGCGCAAAGTCGCAGGGACCCGCGGTGCCTCTCGGGCTTCTTGATATAAGAAACTCCAGCGAGCACCGGTAGCTTCTTCGAAGCTGGAAATCATGCCGGAAGCGTTATATCGAATACGAAGAGTTCGCCCTAATGGGTCAATGACCTGTGTTACGCGCCCAGCACCATCACGTACCAGAGTAGTTGTGTTTCCCACACCATCCGTCATGGTCTTCAGATCCCCATGAATGTCATAGGTCATGACGGTGCACACCCCGGTGGGGTCTATGGTCTCCACAAGCCGACCGTGCTCATCCCAGACCAACTGGGTTTTCGCACCGTTGCTCTCAATAACGGCTGAAGGATTGGGGTTAACTGAATCTGCGTATTCATAAAAAGTAGTTACAGGAGTACCCAAATTCCGTACATCCCTGGCATCACAGACCGAAACCCCGGTGACACGGTTATACTCATCCCAACTGTAGGTATAGTCGGTTCCCTCCGGGGTACGTTCGCGGACTAGCCGGTCATGCTGGTCGAAGGAACGGCTGGTAATAGAGCCATCACGATCAGTAATACTGACTCGATTATCGCCAGTTCCGTACCGAATGCTGTAGCGTTTCCCGTTCCCATCTGTAACCCCCGTAAGACGCCCTTTAGGGTCGCTATAAAAAATGTTAACCCTTAGTCCGGTCTCAGCCTGAGCAACAGTTGTTACGCCTGCATCCGTATAACTATAAGAAATATCGTCATCATATTCAGTGTGCTGATGTATTACACGCCCGTTGTCATCGTAGGTATTCGTGACCTCAACGTGTCCATTAACATCGGTCACCTCATGGATCAAATGCTCCGGGGTGTGGGTATATGTGCGGGTACCATTCATTTTCTCTGCGGCGCAGAGGTGACCTGAGGCGTTCTCCCCTTCAGGCACGTAACTGTAGCCAACGGCAGTTTGGGGAGTACCCGCACTTATACCCGCAGTGTTGTACGTATACGCTTGCGCGGGGTGTAATCCACCAGTGGAATCAAGCTCGTAATCTATGTGAATAGCCCGATGCGCCACAGGATGCACGAGGTCTGTGACAATACGTTGAGGTACGCTCTCAAACTCAAACGTTGCAGTAGCGTACACAGGAACCATCGCATCGCTCAAATGCCCGACCGCAGTACCCACCCAAACGCCTGCCGAGTTATATATATGGCGCGTATGTTTGTTGTCTTCAATGACCCAGTAATGTGATGTGAAGGTCAGCTCTCCACGTTTTTGCGAGAAATCTACCTCTTCATGCGAGTTTTGGGCAAGTTCTTTCTCGCAGTTATGCACCTGCTCGAATGCCTGCTGCATTGCCTGCGTGATCCACTCATACAGTTCATCGCTAGGCAGTACTTTGGTGAGCCACCAGGGTTCCTGCGGGGTGCGGTCATACCCATCACCCGAACGACTAAAGTGCAGAATACGCCCGTCTTTGGTATACCACTGAGCATTTTCTGAGGTAAAGTCAATCCAAGTATCCAAAGTGGAACACCATCCGAGCCCAAAAATTCCTGAAGGAATTGCCTCTGGATGTACCACCGCAAAACTGTTATACATACGCTCCAGAGATAATGCAGTAGCGGCAGTATTATCAAAAGCTAAATCAAGCTCATACTCAATAAAGTTACCTGTTGCAATATTAACTGGATCATTCAAATAACCCGAGCTAGGATAAGCTCCCGAAATACCTGCCGAAGGTACATAAGGAAGTATATGTGTTATTGGGAGTTTTTTAAGGTCTTGATCGTTTACAAATATACTGCTCTCAACAGAATGCAAAACCTGGGGGTTCGAAAGATTGGGATTTGTTTCGCTAAGCTCCCCCTGACTACCAGCTTTCCAGAGTTCTATCCCAATCTTTGCGGCACGATACGCCTCCACAAGGTTATCTTGGGACCAGATATAAACAGCGGCGATAAGGCTTTCTGCATTAAATTCTCCCCATTCGGTGCCATGCCTAAAAGCTTCATAAGAGGACTTCATCGCGTTATAGTCTTGCTCTACACGAGGATTCATACTCTCAATCATGTCGTGGTATTTAATAAGATGTTCAGGAATTCCCGAAACTTTTCCTTGAGCTAACTCATTCATATTTATATCGCCCGCATTAATCTTATACCTGACAAATGAATCAGCTTCTGGCCCTTTTTCACCCTTTAGATTAGCCCGTACTTGGTCAACTTTTTGGTTATACCTCTTCAAAGAAGTTGAATTGTAAACATCGTAATGAGGACGAGGCTGTGGTTCAGGCTTAGGAGGCATAGGATCTGTAGGGTTTAAGTGGCGATGTTCCGGCTTTACAGGTTTAGGAGCCCCATGATTCGCCCTGAGATTGTGTTTCATATTGTCAAGGGACTCTTTCATGGACTCCCACTCAGTAACTTCTTTACGAATACGAACTTCCTCGTGGGCGGCAGCAATATATTTTTTCATATTATCTTCGGCGTTCCGAAGGGATTCGATGAGCTCTGCTCCCATCTCAATGAGACTGTCAGCATTACGAGAGAAGAGACGCCCATAACCACCCTCAAGCTGCGACTTTGCATATTCTGTGACTTCATTTCGGTCACGTGCCTGGTTTTCAAGGGTTGTCTTGCAGGTTCGGAGAGCTGCATGAAACTTCTCAGCTTCCTCAAAATCAAACTTAATCGAGTTGGTATTTGCATGCATGGGCTTATATCCCTCTTCTCTCTATCATCAGTCAACGAAAACCGGGCACATGACATCTTTGACAGCATTCCAGCGGTTGACCGGGTAGATATCTCAGGGTAGCTTGAGGACGGCTCACAGTGGTTGGTTGTCCTCAAACGTATGCCATACACCGTTCGGTATCACCATTATACGAAGGTCTCCAATAAGAACCCAGAATATTCGTCAAATATTTTAATGACCCACAATTACTTTCTTTGTAATCTTTTTGGGTCTTTGGGTGAAGCTGCTTCTCATAAAACGTGTGGACGGGGTTACACAACCCCGTCCACACGTTTTATGAACTTAAATTTCCAAAACTACTGCAGTATTCCGTTATCCACTGTTATCCCGATTACAACCCCGAATATGAATGCAAACCCGAGAAGAAAATATTCACAACCGTGAAATTAAAGATAATGCATGCATAGCCGATAATAGACAGCCATGCCGAGCGGGGGCCTGCCCAGCCGCGGGTGGCGCGCGCATGCAGATACGCCGCATACACCACCCAGATCACGAAGGTCCACACCTCTTTGGTGTCCCAGCCCCAGTAGCGTCCCCACGCGTGATTCGCCCAAATCGCACCGGCGGCAAGCGTAAACGTCCACATCACAAACGCCAGCGCGTTCATGCGGAACGCAAAATTCTCTAGAGCCTGGGCGCTCGGAACCAGGCGCATAAACGCCCATCCGCCCGATTTACCATTCAGGATGCGCTGCTCACGCCTGGTCTGCACCAGCTGCAGTACCGCCATCGCGAAAGTAATCGTGAACACCCCGGATGCTAACACCGCGATCGATACGTGAATTACCAGCCAATAGCTTTGCAGCGCAGGCTTCAAATGCCCCACCGGCGTGGGGAAACCAATTGTGGCGGCGCACAGCATAATGAGCACAAGCCCAGACACCAGCGTGCCCACGAAGCGCACATCGCGGAATATGAGGGTTATCAGAAACACCGCAGACACCATGAGCGCGCCCGTGGTGCAGAACTCGTACATGTTCCCCCAGGGCACGCGCTGCGCTGCGATACCGCGCATTATCACGGCGGCGGTGTGCACGAGAGCGGCAAGCACCATCACAACCACGGCGATGCGCGCGGCGGGGCGGCGAACGCCCGTGTACAGCATCGCAGAATCGGCAACCTCACCTTCGAGAGCCCGTGCGGCAGCACCCTTATACCCCATGCCGCGTTCGCCGGTGCCCTGTTCGGTACCGCCCGTGCGAACTGTATCCGCAGCGGTATTCGCCGTCGCGGATGCGCCAGAAACAGCGCCTGCACCAACCTTTATCTTCGCCTTGACGCTGGGTTTCTGTGCGGTACCCTCAGACCGCCCTTCCAGGCGCCGTGTCACGCGCGAGTTTGCCACCACATCGGAGGTGAACGCAATAAAAACGACGGTGTAAATCAGCGCCGCAATGTACATAAATAGTTCGCTGGAGCGCGCTAATGAGTCGTTCAGCATCGGCTACTTACCCTCGTTTTCATCATGGTTATCATCATCAAATTCTAGCCCCCAAGCGGCGGCGAAAGCATCGGTGAGGCGTTCGGCCTCGTTCGCAAGGCGCGGGTCTTCCCCGCGTGCCAGCAGACCATATTCGACCACGAGCACGCCATCGGCGGTGTGGGCACGCACCCATACACGGCGGCGCGCCACGAAAAGCGAGACGATAAGCCCGGCGAACGCGACCACAAAGGAGTACAGAACAATATTCTGCCCGGGGTCGTGGCGCACATCCAGACCGACATAGCGTTTATACCCCAAAAACTCGATCTTTCCCTTGTTATCGGGCAGCACGGCTTCGGGGTTCTGAGCGCTCAGTACAATGCCGTTGCCCTGTGCCATGGAGTTCAGCTCTTGCAACTTAGAGGTATCGAGCACGTAAACATTCTGCGGCTGCCCCGAGTTGAGCCCCAGATCGCCCGAATAGGACTGGAAAATCAGCATGGGGTTTGCGGGGGCGGAATCTACCGAGTGGGGTACGGTGGTGCCGCGCGCATAGTCGCCGGTAGGCAGGAACATGCCCACAAAACCGAGCTGACTGGGCTTGGCGTCCGGAACCTTGAGCACCACCGATGAGGTGTATTTACCGTCCGTAGTAATACCCACCACGGTGCCCTCATAGGCGACTTTACCTTCGCCATCCGTCACTCGCACCACGGGCGCATAACCATTACCCGAGAGGAAAATGCTGGTACCGCCAATATCGACCGGTTCGTTCACCTTGAGGGTCTTCTGCTCGGTGCCGCCCTGCGGGTCGTGCACCGTCAGCTCCGCCTTGTAATCGAGGTCTTGCCCGTAGGTGTGGCTGTCTTGCTGACGGTCGTAGCGCACCTGAAAATTATTGAGCGTCACCGCATACGGGGTAAGCCAGTCGGGGTTGTAATTCGTGCCGGGGGTAAACGAATCGTAGCCAATCAGCGAATTGACGAAAGTTTCATCCTGAACCAGAATTTTTTGTCCGCGGTACCCATAGAGCGAACCGAAGGCGACCCCTACCAGAATGCCAATCATCGCCACGTGAAAGAGAATATTGCCGATTTCGCGCAGATACCCGCGTTCGGCACCGACCGAGTAGTGGTCGTTCTCTTCGTCCCGAATTTCAACTCGGTAGTGGCTCTTTTTCAGGATGCGCGCCGCATCCTCAATCGCGCCCCTGGCGCTCAAGTTCAGCCCGGCATCCGCCACAGGAATCTCAAGCTGACGGTGCACCGGCATACGGGAAAGGTTTCTGGGGGTGCGTGCCGGCGGCTTACGCCAGTCTTTCGCGTGTTTGATGGCGCGCGGGGTTACGCATCCGATCAGCGAAATAAACAGCAGCAGATAGATGGCAGAGAACCACGCCGAGGAGAACACATCGAAAAGCTGAATTTTATCGGCAAATTCGCCCCAGCCGGGATGGTTCTTAATGTAATCGGTAACCTTAGTGGGGTCTTGCACGCGCTGGGGGAAAATCGAGCCAGGCACCGCTGCAACCGCCAGCAAAAGCAGAAGCATGAGCGCCGTGTTCATTTTGGTCAGCTGAGTCCAGCACCAGCGAAGCATACCCACGAACCCGAGGGCTGGCGCATCCTTGCGCGCTGGTTTACCGGTTTTCTCGGATGCGTTCACGGCACGCCCGGCATCTGCGGTTTTGCCCGCCTTGCGGTTTGCGGTGTTTGTATCCTTTGCCTCTGTTGAAGTGTTTTCATCGTCGCTGTGTTCGGAAACCATGACAGCCCTCCTTTCTTAGATCGGTAGTTCGTAGGCGGGTAATGCCGCCTGTATCCATGACATCAGCTCGGTCCACAGCCCCGTCATGAGCAGTACCCCGATCAGGATGAGTACGGCACCGCCCACCCGCTGTATGCCCAGGCGATGTTTTTGCGCCCACGCCAGGGTGCTCACTCCCCTGCCCATGCCCCATGCCACGAGCAGAAACGGAACGCCCAGACCCAGACAGTATGCGAGAGTCAGAACGACTGCCTTGCCGGTGCCGGAACCGCCCGTATATACGAGGGTCTGCACGGCCGCGAAGGTCGGCCCGATGCAGGGTGCCCACCCCAACCCGAAGGTTATACCCAGAATCGGTGCACCCCACAACCCGGTGACCGGGCGGCGATGCAGGCGTTTATCGGTCTGAAAGATCGAGAGCCCGCCCAGAAATACGATTCCCATAAGCACAACCAACGCGCCCAGAATCATCGTGACCCAGGACTGCCCCTTGAGCCAGGGTGCGGCGCCGAGCTGGGCGAGGACAACCGAGAGAAGCACGAAAATAGCGGAGAATCCCGCGATAAACAGGGCAACTCCGGCGAGTAACCGCCAGGTGGCTTTGCGGCGAGTTACAGCATACTCATTCGGTGTCTGAGCTTTACTCTCTGCTGTTATAGGCGCAGAAGCGCTGTGATTGTCTACTACATCCTGTGTTTGCGGCACCGTTGGCGCTACGTGCCGCGCCGCCGCCGGGTTCACGAGGGCGAAAGTTTTCGCATCCACGGGCTCCGCCGTATGCCCTTCAGCTTGTGATGCACCCGTTGCCGGTATATTCGCTCCGGTCAGCCCCGCAACATATCCCAAATACCCCGGGACCAGGGGCAGCACGCATGGGGAAGCAAAAGAAATAAACCCCGCGAGCGCGGCAAGCGGTATCGACAGCCACAGCGAGCCGTCTAGCACGGTTGAGCTGATGCTCGCCACGGGAAACACCCCTGCCCCGGCAATAGCGATGAGCGGCTGAACGGGCGTGTGCGGCACGCTAGGCACCCTTCGTCACGGTCTCGACGAGGGTTTTCAGGATGGACGGGTTAGCCTGCCCCAGCACGCGGGATGCCACGCGCCCCTTCTCATCCAGGATCACGGTAGTGGGCACCGCCTGCGCGGGTACGTATTTGCTGAGCGAGAGAAGAACCTTGCCCGTAACGTCTTTGAAGGAAGGGTAGGTGACGTTGAAGCTGCGCTCGAAGGCTTCCGCGGTGTTCTTCTCGTCGCGCACATTCACGCCGTAAAAAGCGATTTTATCTTTGAATTCTTCGGAGAGTTTCTGCAGGTCGGGCGCTTCGGCACGGCAGGGGGCGCATCCGGCGTACCAGAAGTTCAGCAGTACCGGTTTACCGCGCAGGGATTCGGCGGTTACGGTTTTTCCGTCGAAGAGTTCGCCGGTGAAGGCGACAGGGTCACCGCGTTCGGCTTCCTGGTATTCGGTGACGGAACCATCGCCCGCGATATAGCCTTTGTTATCGCCCGAATTTGCCTGTTTTGCTAGGGAATCATCGCTGGATGAGCACGCTGAGAGGAGCACGGCACCTGCGGCGGTGGCGCAAATACCCACGCCCGTGTGCAGAAGCGCGCGGCGAGTGAGTGGGGTATTCGGCGTCGTGGGTTTTGGCATAGGGTTCATGCTTTCCTTCCGTGCCAGCTGGCGGCGGCATCGGTGTGTGCGAAGGCCTGCGTTCTTAAACTATAGGAGACTAGCTTCCGGGAAGCTGAATCACGCCGCCGTACAGGGGCGAGGCGGGTTCGGAGTATCCGCTCACCTGCGGCATTTCATGGTCAAAATCCGTGCTCTTAAAGTCGAGGGAGGTGATCGAGGCAAGGTTACACTGGCGTGTGCGCGGGTCATGCTGCAGCAAACGGCCTTCTAACCCCAGGCGGGTGACCCAGATGGGAAGCTGGTGCGAGACAATAATCGCTTGTGCGCCTTCGCCGCCTTTGTCGTAGGCGGTGCGTGCTGCATCCTGAATAGCGGATGCCATGCGTTTTACCTGGTCAAGGTACGGTTCCCCCCAGGATGGGCGCAGAGGGTTGTAGAGTTTGCCCCAGTGTTTACGATTGTGCAGAAGACCCTGCCTGGTCACGTGCTCGCCCTCAAAATAGTTATCGGCCTCGATAACCCGCTGATCCGCATGTGCCTCCAGACCCAGCAGCTCGGTGATTGGCGCGGCAGATTCGCGGGTGCGCAGCAAGGGTGAGCATACCAGATGCACGATCTTGGCACCGTCCTGCGCGCGCTGAGCAAATTCCTGGGCGCTCATGCGCACCATCTGCTGCCCTTTCTCGGAGAGAGCGTAGTGCGGCAGACGGCCGTAGACAATGCGTTCGGGGTTGTGAACTTCGCCGTGGCGCATCAGGTGAACCGTAACCGTGGGCTGAGTAGTCATTCTCTCAGTTTCTCAGACTTTCGGCGCTACCCCAAAATATATTGCGAAGTGTCCGGTTAGCGGGCAAGTTTCTTGTCGAGAATCTTGCGCATGCGTTTGGGGTTAATACGCCAAAAATCCTTTGCTTCGCCGTCGATGCGCAGCACCGGAATTTCGGTCTCGTGGCGTTTGAGCAGATCCGGGTTATCGGTAATATCGAGCTCGGTATAGTCTAGGCCGTATTCGGCGCAGATTTCGCTCACGGTTAGGCGCGCATCCTCGCAGAGATGGCACCCGGGACGGGTCAGAAGTTCAATGACAGGTTCAGGCATAGTTCCCAGTGTATACCCGTGCAGCTTCTTGAGTTTCTGCCGCGCGATCTTGTGCGCCCACGTCTGCACGCGATATATGTCTGATAGTTATGTTCTCTCGCACCATGTGTTCTTGTTCCTGCATATGCTCGGTCGGGAATATATACAGGTCAGAGCGCCATATCTAGGTTCATGCATTGGTGCGCCAGAGGCAAAACACCCCGCATCCTTGCGGTTGAACCTGCTGGATGCGGGGCGCAGAAGCCTTAATTACTTCTTATTGCGGCGCTGGTGGCGAGTCTTGCGAAGCAGTTTACGGTGCTTCTTCTTGGACATACGCTTGCGGCGCTTCTTAATAACGGAACCCATAGGATTTCCTCACTTTTCTAGACCCGGCCAAACCAAACCGGTTTGGTAGCTACCCGGGTATGTTTATACCGGTATAAACGCTCTAAAAGGCATTTTAGGCACAGCAGTGCCCAGGCGTTTTGAGAACGCTACCTTCCTAGGGTACAAGGTAATAGCCTATTTTCACCATTTGAAAGGCAGAAAACCTTCGATTTTGCGAACTTTCTCTCGCCCCCGAGGTCTTTTCCACCGCAGCAGATATACCATAAGGCGGCGAGAACCACGGGTACATAATCCCGAGTTCCCACCGCCCCAGATGGTGGCGCGATAGCGCTAGTGGCGCTTCTTGCGGTTCTTCTTCCCCTTCGAGAGGGCACTGGCGCCCTTAGAAGCACCGTTCTGAGCCGGTTTTTTAGCTTCGCTTGCGGGGTTCTGCTTCTTCTGGGCAGCAGCCGCTTCCGCCGCATGCGCACGCTCGACAGCTCCCAGGACGTCGAAGCCCTCAAAAGGATTCGGAGCACCGTTAGCGTCTACCGCAGTCAGAGCCTTCTTGTTAGCGGATGCAGACTTCGAGGCGCTGCCTGCTACGGGCGCAGGCTTTTTCGTCTCGGGTTTCTTCGAAGCCGGTTTTGCTGATGCCTGGGCAATCTCCGAAGGCGACGGGGCGGGTTTTACCGGTGTTTTCTCGGTATCTGCCTGAGCCTTCTGCTTGGGTTGAGATTCCACAGGCTTATTCTTAGTTTCGTTCACCGCAGGAGCAACCGGAGTCGAATCGACACCGCTCAGATTAGCCGTTTCCGGGCGGGCAACTGCTGGAACGGGCTGCGGTATGGCTGCAGCCGCAACCGAAACATTCTTCGCCGGAGCCTGAGAATCTGAATCCTTGCGATTGGGGCGTTTAACCGCCACGGGCTCAGCGGTCGGGGTCGGCACCGAATCGGGTGAAGGCTCGTCCAGAGTAATCGCGCTCTGTAGCTCAGAACGTATCTCTTCCGGAGTTTCCTCCAACTCGACATTCGCCGCCGCCCTCTGAACGGGCGCATCCGAAGGTTCTGCCTTCACAGCGTCAGAAGAATCCGTCTGAGGGGTCTCTGCGGCGGGTTTCTCGCGCTTCGCCGAATCTACGCTCTGTGCGGGAGCGGATGCGGGCTTTTCCGCAGGCTTAGCAGGCTTCAAATCTGTCTTATCCGAAGGTGCTGCCTCCGGAGCGGGCTCGGCGCTCTTAGAAGTTGCACCGCTCGATGGCTTCGAGGGTTTCGACGCCTCAGCAGGCTTGGGAGCCTCTGCCGCCTTCGCGGGTGACGGTTCCGTCGCTGGTTTCTTCGGTTCTGTGGAGACTTCCCGCTCTTGCTCAGCCGCCGAAGACTTGGAGGCCTCGGCGGAGGCAGCGGCAAGGGCATCCTCACGTGATGAAGCAGAAGCGGACTTAGGCTCTACCTTGGGAGGTTCTGTCGCAAATTTCGCGTTGTCTGCGGCTTTCTGCTCGGCCGCCTCCTGCGCCTCAACCAGCTTGACCGCCTGGGTATGCGGCAGATCAAGACCGAAGTAATGGCGGACGCGGCGAATCAGGCTGATGCGCTCGCTCGCGGGCTTCTCCGCTTTCTCTGGCTTTTCGGACTTGAGCGGCGAGAATTGCGCAGGGCGCACGGGCGGTACGTTTCGGCGCAGGGGTGCACGAATAACATCGTCCTCCCCCTCAGCCTCGGTCTGGGGTGAGGTTCCGTTCTCGGCTTGCTGTCCCATGGTGCGCCACGGAATAAGACCGGTCGCCACAAGCTCTTCAGCGGAGATTTTACCCACCGGAGCTTTCTCAACATAGACTTCCCGAACGGGTTCTTGTTCGTCAGGTGTCTCTTCATCGTCCTTATCCTCGGTGCTCTCGGTTGAGTCTTCGTGGGAGGCAGAGTCATCCTGTGCTTCTTCCGAAGACTTGGATTTTTCGGATCCGTCAGCAGACTTGTCGGGAGCCTTTTCTGTCGTTATCTCTTCAGCAGACTCTTTGTCCTGTGCATCGTCAGATGCAGACTCACCGGGCTCGTCAACCGGCAGAACATCATCCTCAAATTCGGGCTGCACGCTCTCAAGCTGGGGTTCGTGCGCCGCAGTTTCCTCAAGGGGATCGATCGGAGGCTCGTGGGTACTCTCCACGGTTTCCTGCTGCTCGGAAGCATCAGCCGTGGGAATATCACCCGTGTTCGCGGCGGATGCGGTCTCCTCGGGTTCATCTTCCTCGAAGCCCACGGCCACCGGGGTTGGCACGCGCACCCGCCCTTGACGGCGGCGTGAAACGGTGGTTCCTTCACGAATAATTTTTGGAAGCTGCGCGGCCGGAG
>ERZ773214.502-NODE-502-length-25157-cov-3.244124_pt1 | contig 25157 bp, 26 predicted proteins | sample MGYA00511238_ERZ773214 | MGnify/ENA primary metagenome ERZ773214 (study PRJEB29015, sample SAMEA2738157) | human oral metagenome | biome: human oral; feature: human-associated habitat; material: saliva | place: China | collected 2259 ... | reverse complement strand
TGTCATTGAGCAGACTACAGGGTTGATAGACAAAAATGGTACAGAGATTTGTGAGGGTGATATCGTTAAATATTCAAATGGCTCAGGTAGGGTTTATCGTGATAATGATAGCGCTTGCTTTAATGTGCTAGGCTTCTATGATGGAAATCAAGACTATCCAACATCAGCATTTAGTGAATATGGTAATAGAGTTATGGAAGTCATTGGTAATATTCACGAAAACCATTGATTGATAGGAAAAGATGATGTTTGATTCACTAGAATATGAAATCAGAAAACAAAATGAGCTACTTCAACAAATCTTGGACAAAGGCGGTTTAGGGGTTGTCTTGGAGGGACTGGAGCCAGTGTTACCCGATAGAGGCAACGTGAACACATATCCATATAATTACGATAGAATGAAACGACAAATATTCTTGAGGATTGGTGAGCGAGTATCTAAAATCGTAAAGCTTCATGCAGAGATAAAATACTTTAGTCAATTTATTGACAATCAGTACAGGTCCGTCAAAGAGCTTGAAGAACTAGGTGGAAAGGTGGGCTTGCGTGAAGATATCAAAGACTTTATTGAAAAGTATGAGGAAGAACATGGAAAGACTAATCAATAGAAGCCCATCAAAGTCATACATAGATAATTCAATAGTCTGTGACAAATGCCGTAAATGGATAAAATACAACTATCACTCTGGCTACGGCCACCGCTGCAGTGGACGAGCAGAAGAGGTTCGTAGAGCCGCGCATAGAAGGTTTTACTCTATAAACTCTCTTCGAAATCGTGATACTCGTTTTTTCGGAATGTATGATCTTGCTAACGATCTAGACTCTGCGAGCGTAGTGTACGATCCAAAACCCAATAAACCATTAAGAAAGGATGTTGAATGAATAATCGCAAGAGAGATCGCATTGAGAACTTAGTAAGGTCAATTGACCACGTAAAAGAAAGAATATCGTATTGGGAAAGGCTTAGGGGGAGCGCTGGCTACGACATTCTTATAAAAGACAACACAGGTAGTAGAGAGCCTGAAGTGGTTAAACACCAAGGTGATGTCATAGGATACATTATCAATAGTTACAGGCAAGACCTTCAAAGATATAACAAGGAGCTGGATGAATTGCTTGCTCCAGATACCACAGGAAACGAGCAATGTGTGCCGCCCAAGCGTAAGATATATCCTTGGTGGAAGAAGAGTTGAGTATTTGTGTTATAATATAAATACAATATGTGAGTTGAGAGAACGCAACTCTGAAGTAAAACGTTCTTGTGTATTTTGAAAATGAGGTAAAGTGGTGGCGGATAGAAAGCTAAATCCAAAACAGGAAAGATTCTGTAAACTCTATGCGAGCGATAGAGAGTTTTTTGGGAATGGTGTTCAAAGTTATATAGAAGCTTATAAGCCTGATCAGTCAAAACCTAATTGGTATAATACAGCACGAAACCGAGCTTCGGTGCTACTAACTAACGCTAACGTTTTAAAGAGGATAGACGAGCTATTTGAAGCTGGTGGATTGAATGATCAGTTTGTTGACAAGCAAATGGAGAAGCTTATCACGCAGGACGCAGACTTCAAGGCTAAGATGTCAGCGATTCGTGAGTACAATAAACTCAAACAGCGGATAACAGAAAAGAAAGAATTACACGTTAAACTGCCAAAGCCGATTCTTGGTGATTTGGTGGAGGGCGAACAATAACATGTTCGTCTTGACCAACTCAACAAAAAGACTAGCGAAAATGAGCAAGCGTATTCGTGGAGTCTGCGGTGGAACCTCTGCTGGCAAAACCATATCAATTCTTCAAATCCTTATCAGTAAGGCCCAGAAAGACAAAAGGCCAACATTGACAAGCATCATCTCTGAATCATTTCCTCACCTTAAAAAAGGTGCTATGCGTGATTTTAAAAATATTATGCAGGAGCATGGCTATTGGAAGGAGTCAGCCTGGAATGCTACAGACTCTATTTATACATTCGAGACAGGTTCTAAAATAGAGTTTTTTAGTGCTGACCAACCAAGCAAGGTACGCGGCCCGCGTCGGGACAGGCTGTTCATCAATGAATGTAATAACGTTGCTTATGAAGCGTATGATCAGTTAGAGGTCCGAACCAATCTTGAGGTTTGGCTGGACTGGAATCCAACTTATGAGTTCTGGTTCTATACTGAAGTTCTAGAAAAGCGAGACGATGTAGATTTTATTACGTTGACCTATAAAGACAACGAAGGACTGCCGGAGAGTATCGTTCAAACCATAGAGGCTCGAAAAGGAAATAAACAGTGGTGGAAGGTTTACGGTGAAGGAAAACTAGGTGAAGTTGAAGGAAAAATTTATAAGGGCTGGAAGATTATTGATGAAGTTCCGCATGAGGCAAGGCTAGAGGGCTATGGATTAGATTTTGGGTACTCTAACGACCCAACAGCGATAGTGGGGGTCTACTACTATAACGGAGGTTATATTTTGGATGAAGTTCTCTATCGAAAAGGCATGAGCAATCAGCAAATAGCAACGTTTATGAACAATCAGATTTTTGGGATTATTGTTGCTGACTCTGCTGAGCCTAAATCTATTGATGAATTACGGCTTTACGGTTTGTCAGTCGCACCGGCAAAGAAGGGTCCTGGATCTATCTTACAATCCATAAATTATGTTCAAGAACAGAGCATATCCGTCACTAAAAGCAGTATCAACTTGATTAAAGAATACCGAAGTTATTTGTGGCAAACAGACAAAGACGGCAAAATTATAAACGTTCCAGAAGGTGGTTTTGACCACGCTCTAGACGCCGCGAGATATAAATTGTCGAGTGTTTTAAAGCCAAAATATGAGCAGAAGCCAATAATTCAAACGTCAGGAGATCTAGCACAATTATGGAGTTAAGATTTGGTGAGGTTAAAAACAAATACGTTACAGATGGCGTAGAGGTTGAAGAAACTAGGAAGATAAGAGATTATATGACTGCTCAAAGCATTCGTTCATTTACGATTCCTGTGAAAGTTAGTAGCTTTGATGAAGTACGACAGGAATTTGACGATCTCATAAAACAGGCAGAGAGTGGTGAGTGTCTAGATATATCATTGAACGTCAGAATTGATAAAAATACAGGACTGCCGCAAATGGTAAAGAAGACTATTCTGGATAAAAGTTCAAGGTTGTAGACACTAAAAAATAAATATGATATTATAGACGCGTAACAAGCTACTGGGAAAGCCCAGCGTGATGATTACATAACAGTAATTTTTACGTTGGGAGTAATCAGTGGCTTTTTCTTATGTCGATGAAAAAAATATCGGCGACGCATATGAGGATAGTAAGAAAAAATACGCTTCAGCATTAGCGAAAGTTGATGAATACGAGCGTATTGCTCTTAATAAGCCTAAAAATAATTTACCATCGGGCTTCCCAGACATGACAGATGGTACAACCGCTAGTTATGTTCAGTCACGTCCTAAAAGTACAATCCAGCAAATCCCAACAGGTCTGGTGACGAGTTTAGACAAAGATAAATATTTGGCCTGTATTGCTAACTTAGTTCTCACAGAAGACATTATTCCAAACGCAAACACAACCGGTAGCGTCTTACAGAAGTCCTGGGGAGCGTCGAGTAAATCCATGACGTATGGAGCTCAGCCTGCATATTGCTTCTATGCACAACACGGAGATTATTTTGGTGCAGACTTCAAACTGCCCTACATAAAAGACGTTATCTTAGAATCTGGAAAAGTCTATGACAAAGACTGTAACGTTATTTTCTTAAGAGCATGGTATCAACCAAATGACATTAAATACCTAATTTATCGCGAAAAACAATTAAGCAAACAGGGAATAAAGAGTGGTTGGCGCCTAGATAAGCTGGTCAACCTACAAGCTAAAGAGAAGGATAATGAAAGTAAGACTCCTGCTGAGCGTGCTTTAGGGCTTGAGATGGGTGGTATTGAAATTATCTTTGCCTTCCAAAAGGGGAAGGGTGCACTATTTTACGGTTATAGTCCAGACAATAAAGAGGTTGTTTACTCAACTGTCAATCCTGATCCGAGAGGCATTATTCCAATTCATTTCCTGTATCACGACATGGACATGTCTAGCCCAATTGGACGTGGTGCAGTTGAGCTTGTAGCAGGTCTTCAAAACATGCTCGATTCAGAGATACAAATGTACCAGTATGCAGAAGCTCTAGGATTAAACCCACCGCTCATGAAGCGAGGCTCATTTGACACTTCAACGATCAGATATAAATTAAACGCCATTTGGGATTTAGGGACAGATCCTAATGCAAGCATTTCACCAGTTAATATCTCTACGCACGCATTAAGTAATTTCTCGAACAATTATGGTCTAATCAAGAGCCAGATCTTAAACATAAACAACGCTAATGATACCAGTATATCTGCTGAAGTCGGCAATCCTGGCTTTTCTCGAACAGACAGCGGTGTTAAAGCTCAGCAGGAACGCACGAGCGTTAGTGATAATTATCTTCGCAAACAGTTCGAAGACTGGTTTGGTGATGTCTGCGAAACGATGCTTAATATCCATTTTGCGCTATCTGAAGGTACGAAGACAATTGAGCTCACTCAAGAATATATCAAGCGTCGACAAATTGAAGATCCTAGCTTCAGTGCAACCACAGCTGAGGTTGATTACAGCCAAGAAATAAAAGGCTTTAAGTTTAAGGTTGATGCGTCTACTTCAAAGCTCAAAGACGACGAGCAATCGATGGAAAACCTAAAGGGAATACTAGAACTGGCTCAGTCTGACCCCGAATTAGGTCAATATATCCGCAAAGATCAGCTATTAAAGCGAATGATCACTAAATCCGGTGTAGATGACCCTGAAGAGTTGATTATCGACCCTGATCAAAACAATAACGGCATAGCCGATAGCGAGGAACAATATGAATAACGATTTAATCCCAAACACCGGGCTTTCTTGGGGTATTCCAGAGGAACGTGAAGAAAAGGAGCAGAAGGAGCGAGTAGCTGCTCAGAAAGAGATTGATGTACTTCAGGTTCTCCTAAAGGGTATGGACGAAAAAATCCAGTTAGCGCAAAACATCAATCAACTGACTATGAATCCTGAGACTTCAGAAGAGTCGTTAAAAGTTCAATTGCTTGCTGCAAGATGGCGTGTCAGCGACTTGATGGAGCTAAAGGCATGGATTCAGGAGCAGGTGGAGAAAACAAATGGATAAGAAAGATGTGAGAGATAAATTAGAGCAGCCGCTTGAGACTGAATCTCTTTTAAAGAGTCATGAATTCAAGCAAGAGGGCAGAGTTTTGATTTGTGTGGACGATCCAAGCTTGACCGCAATTCTTCCGCTCGGAGTGTATTTATTTGGTGAGAAAGGAGCGTATCGACTAGAGAAGTTGTTTTAGGTGGGTTGCAGGCTGGTGGTGTTTTTTGTGGTTTTATCACCATCAGCCTAGAGCTCATCTCCTTGAACTCTCATCTGCGCACCGATGTAAAAGGTCGTAAATAACTAAATAAAAGGAGTAAACACCGTGGAAAATACCACTACAGACGTAAATACAAGCCAGAACGCGGCAGATGTGTCGTCAACATCAGACAGTTCAACCGACAACCTTGATTTCCAAAATGGCTTCTGGGAAGAGAGCGAACAGTCGGAGGGTGAGTCCAAAACAGACGAAACCCAAGAAACAGAGGAAAAGCCTGAAGAAAAGTTGGAAGGCAAAACCGAAGAGAAGCCAGAGTTTCCGAAAGCAGAAGAGCGTACGGCTCAGCTGAATAACGAAATTCGAGGATTGGTAGCACGCCGAAACGAGCTGCAGCAAGAAGTTTCTCAATACGAGGGTATTGCAAAGCTTCAGCAGCAGATCAACGAGAATCGCGTGACACCAGAGCAGCTAGAGGCTATGGGGTTAGACCCACAAGACGCCGCAGTGCAGTCACTTCTCTATAATCAAGAGATTGATAAGCACCAAGCTGAGCTCAATCAAGTTCAAGCTGATATTGCTGATCTTCAGTACAATATCGCACTTGATAGAGTCGAGTTGCTCAAAGACTACCCTGTATTCGATGAGAAATCGCCAGAATACGATGCAAACTTTACCGACAAAGCCACTCAGCTGTACATGCAAGCAGCCAACCTACAACTGAATGAGGAGGGTGCGCCAGTGTCAGCAGATATGAAGTTGTATGAGTTTATGTCTGCTTTAGCTGATGTACGCGCAGAGGGTATTAAAATCGGTAGCCAAAAAATATCAAAAACAAAACAATCTGCCGCAGTGATGAACGCTGGCGGCACGTCAACGTCTAGCGATGATGACGAAAACACATTTGTAGAAAACTTTTTTAACTAAATAAGGAGAACATAAAAATGGCTGTGAATCTACCACAAGCATACTCAAAAATCCTTGACAAGGGATATGTATTAAAGTCTCTGACTGCACCTGCCTTCAAAGGTAAATACGAAGTAGTCGGTGGCACAACTAAAACATTTAAGATCTACTCAACGACCGCTCAAGCTCTACGTGACTACACCTCTCGAAAAGAGCCTACTGGTGGCGCTAAAGGTGTTGGTGGTTTTGGTTATGAATACCAGGCTGCTCAAAATAAAGAGCAGGTTGTTACTGCTACAAAAGATGAATACTTTGCTATCTCAATTGACGCAGCAGATGCACACTTCTCTAAAGATGGGTCTCTGGATGCAAGTGAGATCATGCGTACACAGATGGAGGATGTTATCTATCCGACCTTGGACAAGTACAACCTGAGCGTTCTGGCTACTGCTGGTACTGCTACCGTTAAAGCTACTACAAACGCTAATGCATATGAAACGTTTACTAGCTTGATGACGGCTCAGACTAATGCTCTAGTGCCTGCTAACGGTCGTGTGGCATTTGCTTCGGCTACATTCTACGCACGCATCAAGCTGGATGACAAGTTTACTCCAGCAAGCGATGTGACCGCAAAGAGTCGCCGCGATGGTAACTACGGCACCATTGACAAGTGTTTGGTGATTGAAGTGCCAGATATCTATCTACCAAAAGACGTGGATCTGATCTTGACTCACGAACAAGCAGCAGCAGCTCCAAAGCATCTGGCTGACTACAACCAAGGCAAGTTCAAAGAAGCTGCCAGCGGTTACTACGTCAACGGCCGTGTCGTTTACGATGCATTCGTCTTTGAGAAAAAGAAGTCAGCTGTTCAGGTTTTGAAGGCTAAATAGTCTTCTTGGGGCGGGGAAACTCGCCCCATCTCCGCGTTTTGCCTCTCCGCGATAAATGAGAGGTCGAAGATTAACAATTTGGAGAGAGACTTGGTAGAGTGTGTTATGAACCGCTCTATGGTGCTATAATGATGGCAAATCATTTAATCTTGTGGGAGAAGATAGATGAGGCAGTGGATCAAAAACATAGATTGGGTAGAAATTGGCGGGTATTTAATAGTACCAGTATTTTGGCTAGGTGTGTTTGGTCTTATATATAGACAGCAGATCTATGACTACTTCGCACCAGTTTATTACAAGCCTTGTACGACAGAGGTTATAAAATATGACACAGTCAATATAGACAAGGGTAAATCTCGGTACGAAACAAGTCGTATAGAAACTGTCGGTCAGAATGGTTCAAAACAAGTCTGTAAAGCCTCAAAGTCTGGACACCCTAACAAAGAAACTGTCGTAAAACAGCCAGTCAATCAGGTTGTTAGATATACGCCGACTTCTAAAGCCGCATATAATTGTATGCATAATGATGACTGTGGAGAAGCTATGAGTGAGGGGGAACCAGACTATAACGACGAATACACGGAGTATATGGAATCTCAACAAGGAAACTCAAGAGGTGGTGCAATCTGTCGAGACGGCACACGGTCGTATTCAACTGGAAGAGGAACTTGCTCACACCATGGTGGCGTGGGTCAGTGGTTATACTGAGCTCTGTATTGACAATTCATCTCTGTTGTGCTAACGTGTAAGCATGAAAAAAACCTTAGTCATTGCCGTCATTTTAACGCTTATAGTAGGCGTTAGTGGTGGAGTATGGCTAAAGACCCGTCTGGACACTCAGACAGCTACTGGAATGGCTCAGGAGCAAAAACAGGAGCAACCGAAGAGTAAGTATGATGTTGGTCCAGCAGATGCACAGGAAATCCTGGAGTTGGTAAATAAGGAACGGGCAAGAATTGGCGTGGCACCACTAGAAGTTGACCCAAGGATAAACGCCAGTGCACAGGAAAAAGCAGACGATATGGTGAACCGTAATTATCGCGATCATGTATCGCCCGAGGGAATACATGGGTATGAGTTGGTATTTAAACATACAGGCGGGGAGTGCAGACATGCTAGTGAGAACCTAACCTGGCGAACAGATAACAACTCAGATACATCCCGAGACGCTTTTAGCAGCTGGATGAACTCAGAACCTCATAGGAAGGCTCTACAAGATTCGAAATACACCAAAACGGGCGTAGGAATAAACAAGGATATTGTCGTCCAGCACTTCTGCCAGCCCTAAATAATATATTCCACCAAGTCTCTCTCCTTATATAACAATAAGGAGAATTTTTTATGGCACTCTTTGGAGATTGGTCGAGGGGAGATATCTTTGCTGATAATGGTTGGCTTGGCGGCGTCAGGGACAATCGTGGTGTGCACGCAGATGTACGTAACGGTGTTACCTATGGTACGTTCTGGAAAGGTCGAGACGGCAATGTCTACGTCGCTGGTAAAAATGGCGTTCATAACGCTGGTAAGTGGGACAACAATACAATCAATTACTGGACAAATCAGGCGTATCGATATGAGTCTGATCCTAACCGTGGTGGTGGCAGAACACCCAACAATGACGCAGGAGACGCTTCTGGCGGCTATTACGGCAGTGGTGGCGGTGGTGGTTACTACAACCCCTATGCTGCTCAGGAAGCTCGTAACAGAGCAGACGCTATCGCTAAATATGATGATGAAATCGCACAAGCTAACTCAGCTATCAATCGTCTAGGCGGTCAGGAAGCCGTTGGTATTGCTAACGCTGGAAAAGCTAAAGACCGTGCGTGGCAAGAAAACGAGAATAGCTTCAATGAGTCAACTGGTCGTTACAACATGAACACCAAAGACTCTATCGACAACATCAAAAAGACCCGAGACCAAATTGAAAGCGACGCCGCAAGTAAGGTCCGCTCGGCTAAAGGCATTCTGTCTGCTGGTGGAGCAGGAGACAGTTCGTTTGCTAAAATCCTCGCACCGTACGAGATTGCTAAAGCTGCCTCAAAACAGCAGGGTGAGGCTCAGGATGCATACGCCAAGAACCGTCGAGATATGGACATCAACTACTTCGCGGTTAAGAACGCCTACAAAAAGAACCAGGGGGACATTGAAAGCGAATATAACAACCGTGTGAATAGCGTTCGGCAAAAGATAGCACAATCTCGCGCTGAGCTGTTAGACCGCATTAGAAGTGCTAACGTGGGCAAGCAGACGGCAAATGGTTCAAGTATGGCGGCGGCTATTGCAAGCCAGCAGGGCACTCGTGATCAAATCAACCGTTTGGGTACAGAGATTGACGAATTAGGACGTGATCGCAGTATTCCTATCCAAAAAGTCGAATGGAAAGCACCAGACCTCGCTACATATGACCCTAAGGACGTAACCGTCAAGGACAACTCAGAGGTCGGTGGTGTGAATGATGAGATCTCACCAAACTTGCGTCCAATTTTGAGCGACGAAGAAAAGAAAAAGAAGCAACAGTTAATGTAGGGAGCAACAGGAGATGGATTTTTTTCAAAGGATAGGTAACTTTTTTACTGGCAAGGGCTGGGTTAGTGATGAGGAAAAACGCCGTAAAGAGCAGCAAAACCAACCTCAGGCCCAGCCTCAAAATCAGCCAAGGGTTACGTTTAATAATCAGAACAACAATCTTTTTGCTGGCGTAAATAGAGTTCCTGATTGGGCAAAAAGTCCGTCTCCTATTCCAGAAGTAGATAAAAAGCCAGAAGAAAACACTGTCCCTAAGGTGGATACAGTCCCAAAGGCAAATCAGTTTAATCCTACAAACCAAGAAACCAAGCCTATCATTCCACAGATAAAACCTGATATCCCTCAGAAAACTGTAGCCGACGCCCCTAAAATACTTACCCCTGAAGGGCAACAAGATTGGGTGAACAAGCAGAATAAATCAATTCAAATTCAAAATACAGTCAATAAACCAATCCAAACCCAAAATAAGCCAACATACTTCGATTATTTAAATCCATTTGGTGAACATGGACTATTTGGCGCAAAACAACAACAGAATTTCAAATCAATAGTAGAAAAACCGATTACAAACAAAGTAGAACAATTCAACAAGTGGATCGATTCATCTGACAAGCAGGAGGGTTTTCAGTGGAGCGATCCAGGAGATTATGTACGGTTTGCAGCAAAAATACCTGGAGGCGCAATTCAGGGCGTAGCTGAGGCTCCAAATAAGATAGCCAGCGCAGTATCAGGAGTAGAAGCAGACGAGAACGGCAAAGTTAAACAGTTAAACGGCTGGCAGCGACTAGGAAAAGGCCTAGACGCCGGTATATCAGTTGGTGGACTAGGATTCGGTGGTTCAGGCACATTGATACGCTCTGCGATTGGACAAGGAGGCAAACAGCTGGCGGGACAAGCAGCTAAGCAAACTATAGCTAAAAAAGCGCTAGGGCTTGGCGGAAGTGTACTAAAGGATGCCGCCAAAGAAGGCGCAGAAGAGGTTGCTCAGACCTTTGCACAAGATTTAGCTGATGACGGTAAAGTAAACACCAAACTAGGAGATTATTTCCAGGCCGGGGCGCTTGGTGCGCTTGGGGGCGGCATGATGAGTGGTGCTGGTCATGCTGTAAATGGTGTTAAGGGAGTGGTGAGGAATAAGATCAATCCTTATGGAGAGAATGGTGTCGGGATTAATCGACTATCTCCAAACCAAATGAAATACAACGCCGCCGAGGTCATGGGCGGTATAGCTGGAGATACAAGAAAGCGGCTCAGCCAGGCAGCTTTTGGTGATCTACAGAAGGCACGAACTGGCAATCCATACCGAACAAGTGATGGGATGGATGTGGAACTGAGCCGTCAAGGGAACAGAAAGTTCACTAACCCACAAGCACGAGCTACTAATGAAAACTTTACTGTCAAGCAACGGTTAGCACCATATATCGATCAGGTGATTAAAAAATCTCGCCTCATCGATAGCGCACAAGATCGAAGTGGACATGGCGTTGCGGATGGCGGTTTTGAATACAGAGAGCTACCTGTCAAATATAGAGGTAATAACTATACAGCTACACTTGACATAGCTAAGAGCAATGAGCATGGCCGCAATACTCTCTATGAGGGCAACATAAGAAAAGCCCCTGTATCGCCAGGGGAACTTATCGAACCTGGTTATAACACAGAGGCTTCTAGCCGTAATGTAGCACGAGAGGCTGAAAATGTCAATGATGAGAATAACTACGCTACAACAAGAAAATCCCCCATGGAGCCAGCAGGGACAAACCCATCAACTGAGTTACACCATCTAGGGGATTCTCATGTGGATAGTGTAACAAATAATATAACAGGGCGCAATACTCTTTATGAAGGTAACGTGCGAAGCCAAGAAAAAAGCCACCCAGGTAACCTTAATGGTGCGCCCCGTGGACAAGCCGAACGGGGACTGGGCGACTTTTCTAGTGAAAATATAGCACGAGAAGTCCAAAATGTCGATAACGATCTGTCTAGAATACTTGACCACTACAAGCAATCTCCACGTGGTGGATTAGACATGAATCTTGTTAGACAAGAGTACGCTAACAATCCTGAGGCGATTAGGCGAATAGATGAAGTAATTGCTGAAGTAAAGCAAGAGGCGGCACAAAACAAGTCTAGAGCACAGCGAGAGAGGGAGTACTATACTAAACTCAATGACATTGCTAATTCATTCCAGCCGTGGCAGCCTAACCAAGGACTTAATATTAATGCTATACAAGACTTCCACCGAGCTGAATATGAGCTTGCAAAAGAATATCCAGATGTTGCAAATAATCAAGTGATAATTGACTCTTATGAGAAAAACTCTGCCCTGAATAACAATACCGAGAACATCTATCATCCCGATAGCCAAACTGATATTGACAGTATCGAAGCTGCCAACATAGACCCATCTGAATACGCTAAAGAAATGACCAAACAGCAGGAATTGGCACATAAAGGTGAACAACCTACCCTTAGAGAGCGTTGGCGAGACTTCAAAGCTGATATGCGTGAGAAATTCGTGGACAGGTTCGCCCCAATTGAAGACAAAATCAAAAACCAGTCTGAACAATTAGAAATGCGAAACGCCCTTGACAGGACTTTACGTGCAGATGGAATATCAGAAGCATTTATCCGAGATAACAATTTCGATAAGTTAATTACTGGATTTAAGAATAAAAAAGAATTACAAACGTTTGAACAGGCGTTAATTGCTAAGCACGCCCTGGAATTAGAATCTAATGGTATAGAAACAGGACGAGATCTTGCAAAAGATAAAGCACTCATTCAAGAGGCGGATAAGCGTTTTGGAAATGAATTTGCTCAGGTGAGGAAGTATTCAGATAAGGTCTTACAGCAAACAGTAGATTACGGACTTATCAGCCAAGATACCGCCAATTACTTAAAGAAGAAATATCCAGACTACATACCGTTTGACCGTATATTCTCCGACAAAGAAATAAACACTCAAATGAAGCATGGAGTAGGTGTTGGAGAAGCTAGTTTAAGCACTCAGAGTATTATCCAACGCATCGAAGGCTCATCTCGCTCAATCGATAGCCCATTAAATGCATTGATTACAAAAACTCAAGACATGGTTCGACAGGGTGAACGTAATAAAACAGCTGAACTTCTAGCAAGTTACGCTAAAGATCCTAAGAACCCATTCCAATTACGAGAATTAAAGCCTAATGAAAGTGCGGATGGACGACCGACTATCAGTTACTTAGATAATGGTAAAAAGCGTACATTCTTAGCCGCTCCTGAAGTAGCTAAAGCCGCTAAAAACATGAATCGTGAACAGATGGGTGTTGTCTTGCGAGCTTTAGCGGTGCCTGCTCGTTTATTGAGAATGGGGGCAACAACAGTCAATGCCGGGTTTAGTATGGCGAATGTGGTAAAGGACTTTGTAGGGGCTAGTGTAAATTCAAAAAGTGGGTATAATTCAATAAACCCTAGGTCACTAGCAAGCGCTTTGGGAGCAGCCTTTCATCACAAAGGCGAAACATACCTAGAGATGCAGCGTGAGGGTGTGTTGGGAAACAGCTACGAGCTAACGCGTAACGCCGCTCAATTAAACCTTAAGGAAATACGAAGCCATAAAAATATTTGGCGGCGCGCAGCCTATAACCTTAAACAACCGCTCAAAACACTGGAAAACACTATTGGGCGTAGTGAAGATTTTGGACGGGCGCTTCAGTTTGTATCTAATAAAAAATATGCTAAACGTCACGGGATGAGTGAGTCAGAAGCAATAAAATTTGCAGCTGATCAAGCAAGATGGAACTCCACCAACTTCTTAAGAAGCGGAACGTACGGTAAGGGGATAAATGCGATTGTTCCTTATTCAAACGCCAATATACAGGGACAAAGAATTACGTTACGCCGAATGAAAGAAAATCCTGGTAGGTACACTGCAAAAATAGCGTTTAGCGTGGTAGCCCCGACCGTTAGCGCCTTCATCTGGTCATATGGAAGTGAACAAGGCAAAGAGGTTATGGACAACCTACCTGATTACGTAAAAGAGAATAACGTGGTTATTGTTAGTCCGTGGGCTAAATATGACAAAGCCAAGAACAGGTGGGATGGTGTGTTTATGGTTCCAGTACCACCTCAATTCGCACCGCTCCACCGACAACTTCACAACATGACCAAGAGTGCTATGACCGGAAAAGAATTTGACTTTAGTAAGACAGCTGGAGATGCGGTAGAACAATTCACGACCGTAAACCCACTAGAAATTAGGCGTACAGGTGCTCAGTATGTGCCACAGGCCGCAAAACCATGGATAGAGACTTGGGCAAACAAAAACCTATACACCGGTCAAGAAGTCGTACCAGAAGGGATGAAAAACCTTGCTGGAAAAGATCAATGGGACAATAACACTAGCCTAACGGCTCGAAAGTTTGGAGAGCTAACAGGGCTTAGTCCTAAGCAAGTCGATAACGTTTTCAGAACATCGACTGCTGGTGGTGGGCAAAACTTGCTTCACGGTACAGACTGGGCTATTGCAAAAGCCACAGGAGCTTCTGACGATGAAATAAAGGGTAGAAGCATATTAGATTCTATTACTGGGCGATTCTACGCGCCAAAAGGCACAAGCCAAGGATCGTACTATTATCAGTCGCTCGAAAAAGCTGCTAAAGACAATAAGCTTGCTGGTAGCGATTTAGAGTTTTTCCAGGGGCTAACTTCTAGAAAGTATAATGAGAACGGCCAGGTAGAAGGTAAAACGGAAGCTGACGCTATAGCGCATAGTCGACTTCTGGCAAGTAAGCCTGCCCTCGTAAAAGCCCTCAGTGAAGCCGCAAGATGGCGCTCAGAGCAAACAGGTGAAGAGCTAGACCCTCTATATAAACTTCCGGTGGACAAACAGCAGTACTTCTATCAACTGCAGGGTTCACCTAAGAATGGCGCCGAGCAGAGAAAACTAAAACAAGACGCACCTTGGCTAGAGGACTTCCAAAAAGAAAGAAGTGCATACTTTAAGCGTCAAGACTTCAAATCCGGAAAGAGTAATCGAGTGCCATACCCAGAGGTGAGTGATGAGCTTCAGGCTACTCTAAAAGCATACCACGATATGCCAAGTAGCCCTCAGAAATGGGCATTCTTGGACGCTCACCCTGAACTATCAGATCACTTCAAGCAGATAGAAGGCTATAACAATAAAGTCCGTGAGGCTCAAGGTTATGCTCCACAGCGGACTCGCCCGCAACAAAGCCAATACGTAAAAATGCAAATGGCTAATAAGAACTGGCGTGATCCTGCCGTTGCTAAATATCTGCAAGACATGAACGTTTACAACATCACGAATTCGGCTTCTCTGGCTGAAATGCAGGGCGAAGAGCTATCCCCTAAAGCCCTAAAAGCTATACAGAGTATAGGAAAATATGGATTAGTTAAGAACCCAGATGGAACGTTTGCTCTTAAGTACCCAGATGGTCAAGGCACAAACGAATCTCACATACAAGCTGGTGCAATAGATACAAATAGCTTCTGGGGTAGAGGCGGCCGTAGAGCATACAGAGGGGGAGGTAGCGCTGGGAGCGGCATTAGAACATCTACAGATGCACTTAAAACAGCCAACGCTACAGCTATTAGCATGAATACTTTTAAGCGTAATCAATCCTCCAGAGCACCTCAGCTTACTGGTAAAGCTATTCAGCTCAATCAACTGCTAAAATCACGAAAACCAAAAAGTAGAGTAGTTACATTTAAATAGTTTTATGCTAGAATAAAAGTAATTCTAATCTACCAAAGTGCTTGGCGATTGGATACATAAAAATAACTTGCGGTTATTTGTGTATTCGTTGCCAAGCACTTTTTCATGAATCACCGCGGAAGGTGGTTTCATGAAAGTAGAAGAGGTAATAAACCTTGCCTATCAAACGGCGACGGGAAAGACAAAAACACTCAGTCCTGGTAACTCAAAATACGAGCGTATGCTCAATATTGCCAATATGGGTACTATGCAATGGGAGAGTGAGCCAGACGTCGTATGGGGTTCTTTGTGCGAAGATAGGGAAATAGGCGTAATTGACGATAACACGCTATACAAGCTGTCTGCAGATATCAGGACAGTAGATTTTCGCAAGTTTGTTCGGCTAACGAAAGATGCTCAAAATTGGACATTTCCGTTTATATCCCCCCAAATGGCTAAAGATGGATGCTATGGCGCCATTCAATTAGGCTGGAGACTAGACTTTAGGGGTCTATCTGAGCAGATGAAAGGTGCAACAATTATCGTGCCTATAGTCCGCCACGCAAAAAAACTAACAAAAGCTGATGACATTGTAGAAGTTGATGATCCATATTGGTTGGTGTACATGATTGCAGCTGAGTTTGTGCGTAATAGTCGCACTAAATCTAATCAGTATGGCAATTTGATCACCCTAGCTCAGTCCTCAATGGAAGGTATGAAGAACCGCAACGGTTATAAGTTTGATGAAGTGCCCCGGGAGGATATTTGGCTATGATAAAGCCGCCAAAAAACACTCCTCAGCCTAATATTGATAGGTTAAGCATTAAAGCCTGGAACAAGGGATATATTTCTGCTATGGATGCAGGGCGTATGCCTAATAGCGGATTGTTGAAAATGACCAACGCCAGATTAAAACAGAATGGAACAGTCGCCCCACGTCCAGGTACCAGGCAGTATGGAGATACTCTGCCAGGCGAAGTTTTAGGCTTTGATGAATATGTTGAAATTATCGACAATAAACGAGTAAATAAACTTCTCGCAATCGTAAAAGATGGTAACAGAGCGCATGCTTATACTGCGCTAGATGGTAGGGGCTGGGCTAAAATCGACGGAATAGATTACCACTCTGAAGCGTATCCAACATTTACTCAGGTTAGAGACAGGGTGGTAGTGACGAATGGAGAAGACTATTTATCCTATTATGATATCCAAAAGAAAAGGAATATCCGCCCAACAGCCCTACCAACAGTCACTGGTGTAAAAGCTGAAGCCTTTGGTATAACGGGAACAAATGACACTCTCTATTACTGTGTGACGGCTGTAAAGAATGGAGAAACGGCACGAAGCGACGCAGCTAGCGTAAAGGTTAGTAAAGGGCGTACTGAATGGCGCGGTAAAAACGTTGATAAAACAAAGGGACAAGCTGAAGAATACGTCAAAATAACCTGGAATAAAACGCCAGGTGCGGAATATTACGTTCTTTATTGTGGGATATCACCAACAAGTATGCGAATGATGGATGTTATCGGTCAGGCTAGTGATGATGCACAAACTCAATCATATGATGATATCGGACAAAAAATTCTCAATCCTAACGTTATTCCGCCTAACTCTAACAGCACAGCAGGAGTGAAGGCTTCTCGATCCGTCTTGGTAGCAAGTCGCTTGTATCTTTTAGGAGATAAAGACGACCCTTGGAAAATAACCTTTGGTGGCGCAGATCCAGACACGATGCTGGACTTCTCGGCTTTTGCAGGTGGTTACATCCGAATAAACGCAGGATCTAAAGAAATACCAGCTGCGATGCGCCCATTTAGAAATGGTAAAGGTGATGCCGTGCCGATGATCCTTTGCTCTGAAACGAATGGTAACGGTAGCCTGAAATATCTTCAATCGTCAAGCATGCAATTAGATTCTACGAATATTCAATGGATCAGTGTAATTGATGATAATGGGCGAGATGGCACAGACGCTCCAGACTCAGTAGTTGTTTACAATAACGCACTTATTTACATTTCTAAAACTGGCTTTAAGACCACTCTCACTAAGCCACAAATGCAAAATGTTTTGTCCACTGAGAATCTGACTGACAATATACAACCCGATGTTGAGCGTCTCAGTAGTAATTGTATTCACAAGTCACTTGGGCTGGAAGTAAACGGTATGATTTACTTTGCCGTTCCTGTCGGCGGAGAAAAACTAAACCAGCTATGGGTACTTGATATGAAACGCGGCGGGGTGTGGTGTATGCCGTGGGTCATTGGCAATATTAATGATCTAAAGGTCTACGGTAGTAGTGACGGTAAAACAAGGGTTCTATTAGCAATAGGGAACAAACTAGTAGAACTAACAGATGAAATAAAGATGACAGACAGCGGCAAGTCGTTCATCACAGATATTAACTCTGGAGTTATTAAGTTCTCTGATGATGGTGCGTTATGGACGAGTGCTGTAGATATAACATTTATTTTATTGAAGCCAACAGGAACAATCAATTTCTCTGTATCAGGGAAGACCGAAGACGAACCGCTCCAGTTGCTTACTAACTTTAGTAAAAACTTTACGCCAAAAACCGTTCCTATTGGCTGGAATAATACATCAGGATGGAACAGTCCACTAGGGTGGGGATTTGTGCCAAAAACCTATGAAGCAGCCAGTGGCGAGGTTCGCATACCAATCACAAAAGATATCGATGAAGATGTGAACTGGATTCAATACTCGGTTACTACTAATGAATCGGGGGCTGATTTTGAGTTATCCGATGTGATTATACAGCACATACCAATTGGGGTGATTTTTGAGGAGGATGAAGATGAATAAAACAAAAAAGGAGAATAATATGGAACAGAACGAGCGTCTAGCTCGCATCGAAACATTCAATGACAAAGTCGTTGAACCATCACTCATACAGATATTGGATAAGCTAGAAGGGCTAGTCAGCGAAGCTAGGTTCAATGAGCGCAATGAGTATGTAGACCATAAAATTTTAGAGCTTAAGACTGCTATTGGAAATATCAATGAGCGTAACAGGAAGCTTGACGGTAATGTGTTTATCAAAGCAATTATCGAGGGCGAAAGAAAACTTGTAGGATTGATAATCAAATGGACAGGCATAACGGTGCTTATCTGTGCAGTTGGCGTCGTCATCTTAATGCAGTTTGCAAATCTAATACAGCAGCATAGGCCAGAAGTACACGAAACTATTAAAGAAGTAAAGAAAACTGTTGAGTAAAGGGGGAGTATGGACAGAATTAATCAATGGATCGCTAATGCACCAGGACGCCGAATTGACGTTGACGGCGCGTACGGATTGCAATGCAAGGATGTCATCGACGACTACTGTTTGTGGCTATTTAATGATTGGCAGAACACCATCCGTCCTGCCAACGCTAAAGAAGCTTTTGCTAATTCAAATGGTGATTTTTTTGAAAAGATATTAAACAACATGTCAGACCCCAACCTGCTTCCTCAGCGCGGAGACATTATCATCTGGGGCGCGATGGTGGGCAACCCTTATGGTCATATCGCTGTAGTCCTGGGTGCCGACCTAAACGGTGTGGATGTCATTGAGCAAGACGGATTTGCTCAAACACCAGCAAGAGTTATTAGACGTCCTTGGATTATCTCTGGTGGTCCAGTTATCGGATGGTTGCGTCCACGTCCTGAACGAATTATTGGCTATGTCGCACCACAATCAATCAGTCCGACTGACCGAAAAATGGAGGAGGAGGGTTACGCCCGCGAGGAACCAAATACTCAGTCTGGCGTATTCCAAGAACTAGCTCAAGGTGATGTTATCGCTATGAAAGGCTACGTCACGAGCGGTGAGTCAATCGCTGGTGACACAATCTGGTACGTAACAGCACGCAGCGGCAAATATATGAGCCGTCAGCTATTTGAGGACAAAGAGTTGCATGATTTGCCAGACCTAACACCACAACCAGAGCCTCAGCCTGAACCAGCACCAGAGCCTGAGCAAGACTTTAGCAACATCATCATCGATGTATCTAACTACCAGACAGCCGAAGTAGTGAATGTGTTTCCTAAAGTAGCAGGTGTCATCGTTAAGGCTGGCTGGGTCGGTCAATCACACGGCGGCAATGAGTTCAAATTAGACCCAGATGCAGAGCTATTCGCTACTAAAGCTCGTGAGGCTGGCAAAATGCTTGGTCTTTACTGGCTACCGTACTTTTCCACCAGGGAAGAGGCGGAACAAAACGCTGAGTACTTTGTGAAGTGTATTGAGGCTTTAGAAAACAAGCCTGGAGAGCTGCTATTCCTCGACCTCGAACCAGACTTTGAGGGGACTGTCGAGCAGATTGCAGTATTTAGCAATATAGTACTCCAGAAGACAGGCAAACAGGTATTCACATACGCAGGCGAAGCTATTATTCAAAAACTAGGCTTGTCACGAGTAGATTGGTATCCGAACTACGGAGAAGCAGGAAACTATGCACATGGCTCATTCATTCATCAATATTCAGAGACACTGTCCATCCCTGGATACGACGGGAAATTAGACGCTAATGTTTCGAATAAATCCATTGACGAACTACGAAGTATGGGTGGTGTTGTGTTCCCGAAGCCACAAGAAACGCCACAAAACAACGAAACGGACACAGTGCCGTCTGAATCAGAAAAACCGCAGGAAGTGCCAAATAATAAACCAAAGGAGGAAAAAATGGCAACACCAGTATTCACTAAAGAAGACATCGAAGCAATCGAAAAAGTTGCTCAAGAAAAGGCTAAACTAGCGCAGGGATTAGCTGAGACAGATGAGGCTCAGGAAATCATCAAAGGTATCAGTAAGCGAACCAAGCTAGTTGTGTACATCATCGGAGACCTACTACTTGGTGCAAGTGCAATCGCACCACAAATAGCCATCGCGGTACTCTCTGGCGACCCGTACGTTAAGACAAACGCTATCAGCGGTGCGCTAGCCACGGCTGGTCTGTTCTTGCTAACTATGTTTGGTATTTACAAAAACGGTAAAAACAAATAATCATGGAAGATTTAGCATTGCTGAGTGATGAGGAGCTGGTCGATGAGTATCGGCTAGCTCTACGGCAGCAGGCAGAAGTAAACGAACGTATTCTAACACTAGAGGATGAACACTTCAGCCGCACATGTGGTAGGACAGCCCTTAGATGGTTAGTAGAAGAAGGAGAAGAGTATGATAACTAAACTATTTAGTATAGAAACAAAGAATGGACGAGCGATGCGAACGCTTCTACAGGGTTTTTTAGGGGTAATGATCACATTCACTGCTCTATACAAGATCCCTGAGTTCACTGAGTTTATGAGAAGTCTAGACGCATTGACAGGCTCGCTTGTATTTTCAAGTGGCTCAGCAGCCATTGCCGCTGGGATTAGTCGCTTGATGCCAGTGATTAGTACGATTATTGATTTTATAAAGGAGAAAAAATAATGCTACGAAAAGCTTCAGCAGACGGAAAACTACCGGTAGAAGCATTACTAAAACTACAAAAAGAGAAAGATGCACAGAGTATCTCTGTAAGTACTGTTGACGGCTGGAGACTCGGAGAGACTGTTGATTTCATATTATTTAAAGTGGACTCCGATAAAAATATTATTCCAGGCTCTGTAAGCTCTTGGACGGGCATTCCTGCATCAAACGGAGACATTAACAACCTAGTCTTAAAAGGAGGAATGGATCAGCTTTATCCACCCAACTCAGTAGTAATGACAACTACGACATCAGCTTGGGCTAACGATTTAGTCGGAGCAATACTTGTTTCTCACAACTCAGACGGCACCCTCAAAGACGGATCAGTAACGTATGAAGCTTTGGATTCTACTACTGAGTTCGTGGAGCAAGGCTCAAGTATTGATTTCAATGATGCTCGCTTGTTCAAATTTGGTAAATGGGTATTTCGAGAAAACGATGTAATCAAGGCTTGTGCTAACCGCCCATCAGATAACCCAGGTTGGCTCATTTCCACACCGCTCAATCCTGCTGTTATACCAGGCTCGCAAGCAAAAGGTTACGTCAAGCAGCAATATGCCGATATTGAAGGGAATTTCTATACCCGTATCATCAAAAGTGGAGATACAGCTACACCTATCACTTATGGTGAGTGGATGAAAGAGGCTAAGGATTATCCTGATGTAAAGACTGCCAAGGAGGAGAGCGTCCAAATCGGCTGGGGAATGGCACTGAAGCTTACTCGAATTGGTAACACAGTTTCAGCTCAAATCGACCAAATCAACGAGATTCCAGCAGGCGTATTTTCGCCCAGTGAAAAAATACCAAAGAAATATAGGCCAATAAGCAACACGAGTATGTTAGTCACTGGCGTTAACTCAGGGCGATACGCAGGTAACGCTATGTACAGGTTCCACAAGGACGGCTCTATAGCTGGGTATTCTGCTATCCCAGGACGGCAGGAGTGGTACGGATCAGCAACTTGGCTAACAGACCAGCCATGGGAGAAATAGGTTGACTTTTATTTCAAAGTTTGCTAATATAAGAACATATCAGATAGGTAATTGATAACCTCGGTCGTTTTTGGCTGGGGTTTTCTTTGTTTTAAAATAACCTCTTACTCAAAATCGATAAATCGCGGAAAAGCTGTCAAGGGTTTTGCACCAAATTCTTGCGTCTTTTTCACAACAAACAAATTTCACCTATGAAAAATGAAGGTGCTAGTTTTTCATTGGCTTAAAAAAGAGGGTAAAGATGGGGAAAATTGTTCATATTTCTGAGATTAAAACGCCATTGACAGAAGCCATTAAGAGATGGAGAGCTGACAATGTATGATTTTGACAAACAACAAGTGATTGAGCCGAAGCGTCAATTTACAGGCGTTTGGCTGCCGAGAGAGCTGCTGCTAGACAAAAGACTAACTGCTGTCGATAAAATCCTTTACGCCGAGATAGCAAGTTTTGGCGAAAAGGGATGTTGGAAGCGCTCTGAAGAGCTGATGGAGCTTTGTAGAGTGAAGAGAGATGCGTTTGCGGCTAGCTGTAAAAGATTGATAGATTTTGGGTATATAACACAGTCGCGTGAGTATGGTCGGATGAGACGAAAGAGTACGCTAGGATTTAGTCAACAGTCGGAAAAACCCGCTGATGAACAGTCGGAAAAACCCGCTGATGAACAGTCGGAAAAACCCGCTGTTCATATAGATAACACTATAGATAACACTATAGATACTATTAATAGTAAAGTTAGTAAAAATCTACTAGACTTACTAAACGAAAAAACTAAGCGTAATTTCAGAATACTTCCACGAGGTTACAAAGAAACCTTGAAGAAGTTCTCGTTAGAAGAAATTGGTAAAGCACTAGACATACTCGTTGAAGACGAATGGCACTCGAAGAAAATCCACGAGCTAAAAAGTGATTACTTACTCAGAGCCTCCACAATAGACAATATGCTGTCGAAACGGAAGAAGCAGCACGAAAGCATGGCAGACCTCGACGAGTTATATGGAGATGGAGAATGGCTGAAGACGCTGTGAATTATCTAATCGCTGAATCGTTGAAATACCACAATGAAGCCGTAAAGACGCTCAGAAACGATTACACGACGCTACAGAGCATATCTAACATCAATCACAATGTCGACAAATACGAAGAGCTATTTCAAACAATTGAGGACGCTGCAAACTGGCATAAATTAAAAATCAGGGAAATTTTACATGGACAATTTGACTTTTCTTAAATCAAAAATCGAAGCATTAAAACCTGCAGACCAGGTAAAACTGTACGAGTACGTTCTCGGGGCATCAGTCGATGCAGCAAAGTCAGCAGCGAAGGAACTTGAGTTCAACATGATGATTGATTATCACGACGAAATCGAGTTTCGTATGAAGAACTGGGGCAAAATCATGGGACTGCATACGGGTAATTGGGTGCTTGATCGTATGACAATGGGACTAGCACCAGGCGAACTTACTGTCATAGGAGGGGCTACGAGCAATGGTAAAACGGCCTTGAGTATGAACATTGCGGCAAACGTCGCTAAACAGGGAAAATCGGTGCTATTTGTTACCTTAGAGATGACACATGGCGAAGCAGGTGTCCGTTTCAGAAAAATACTTGGTGAGGAACAGTATTTGAATACTGCTGCTAACATCTTCTTCCAAAAAAACGATGAGCTGAGTTGGAAATCTATTGATGGGCTAGTCCGTAAAGCTAAAGAGGAAGCAGAGTGTGAATTGGTTGTCATTGATCACCTTCACTATTTTACTCGAGAGGTACAAAATGTTGCTGATGAATTGGGCAATATAACCAAGGAGTTGAAGAAGAACGCTATTCGTCACCAATTACCGATCATCTTGATCAGCCACACTAGAAAAGCACCAGACAGTCATACTCGAAAGACTGGAATAAACGATTTGCGAGGCTCAAGTTATATCGCGCAGGATGCGGATATCGTTTTAATGGTTGATCGAAACTTAAAAGAGTTTCCGAACGATATCATCGTTACACTGGAAAAAAACCGCAATAGATACGGTTGTAAGGTTGGCACATCGTACCATTTTGAATTTAGGGAGCTTAAGGTGATTGAGCCATCAAGGAATGATAGGTTCGGCACGTAGGACTTTGTGAATTTTACACTATGCAAAAAAGGCTAGACATGGCAAAATCGAGAAAGAAGAGTTTTTGAAAAATCACGTCATATCTACCGCCAAGTTGACGACCGTGTGGGTGGTCTGAAAGCAACGCTAGTTGGACGCTCCAAAATCCTACATTTAACTTAAATTGTGGGAGAATTATGGATAAGAATATTACGTTGGAGCGTGCATTATTTTACTTTGTAAGACATAAAGAAGCACATGGTAAAGCTACTAACACAACAAAAATAACTTACGTTTGTATTCTTGAAGATTTTATCAAATCGATAGAAGCTAACACTGTTAAGGATTTAGATATTTTAATAATTGATAACTTTATCGATACACTATCTTTAAAAGGATACAAGCCAAAAACTATCAAAAATAAGGTCGTGGTTATTAGAAGTTTTATTAAATTTTTGTATGCTAAAAACCTTATAGACATAAGACCTGAAGCAATTGAAATACCAAAAACAGTTGAAGTCGAAGCTAACTTTTTAGACGGAGAAGAGCAGTGCGCTTTGGTAAAATCTGCTAAGAATCTAAGAGATAGGGCTTTGATTATGACGATATTGAGTAGTGGGTTGCGAGCTTCTGAAATCTTAAGTCTAAAGAGTGATGACCTATATGAAAGATCTCTTATAGTTTCTAGAGGAAAAGGTGGCAAGGCAAGAGTGACGTTCATCGATCCTGCAACTGAAGTAGCTATTAGCGAATATCATCATAAAAGAGAAATAGACTCCATTTTTATTTTTACTAACAGCTTCGGTAAGCCGCTCAGCCGACAATATTTATCAAGAATGATATCTGAAACTGCAATAAGAGCTGGAATTAAAAAGAGAGTAAGTGCTCATACCCTAAGACATAGTTTTGCGACTAATATGCTGCGCAGAGGAGCAAGGATTGAGGATGTTCAGCCTTTGATGGGACACTCAAGTATATCAACCACTAGGCTATATATGCATTTTACAAATGAATATTTAAGAGAGCGATATGATATGTTCAATAATCAGCTTGACAAAACGCCTGCGGTTTGCTAATATAGGACTATAACAAAGTTGAAAAACTTTAGTATTTTTACAATATTAACTTGTAGATAATAAAGGTTTCACCTTTACAAATGCCGCTTTAGCTCAGCTGGCTAGAGCAACGGTTTTGTAAACCGTAGGTCCTCGG